>Ga0210398_10004777_pt1 | contig 12667 bp, 13 predicted proteins | sample IncBWC4OmetaG_FD_161047 | JGI IMG/M metagenome (GOLD analysis project Ga0210398, IMG submission 161047) | Forest soil microbial communities from Barre Woods Harvard Forest LTER site, Petersham, Massachusetts, United States - Inc-BW-C-4-O | ecosystem: Environmental > Terrestrial > Soil >... | reverse complement strand
TGACGGGAGGCATTGGAACTGCACCTCCCGGTTTGGAGACTAACAGTATTACATTGATGACCGCGCGTGTATAGAGCTAGCCGTCGCAAGAGACCTAACCCTCGCGGCCAGACCTAACCCCTGGCCCCTGGCCCCTTCAAGGAAGGGGAACCGGAAAAGCGGATAGGATTTCGTGACTTATAGATGACAGCGCCATAGCATATAGTCGTTCTTCCCCCTTCCCTCAAGGGAAGGGGTTGGGGTTAGGTTCCAATACGGAGGGTAAGCGGACCTTCCGCTACTTCCCCACCACCTTCACGATGGCGGTGCTGCCCGGCATCCGCGCCGAGGTCATCGGTTGGTAGCGGCCGCCGAGCTGACTCGCGAGGAACTTTTCTTCGCGCGCTTCGAAGTCGAGCCGGTTCGGAGGCCGCCCAAATCCGTGGCCCTCGTCGCTATACACGACGTAGGTCACCTGCCCCTTGTTTTTCGCGATGGCCGCGACCACCGCGTCCGACTGGGAGCGCACCACGCGCGGATCGTTCGCGCCCTGCCCGATCAGCAGCGGGATGCGAATCTGCTCCGCGGAATACAGCGGCGAGGCTTTGGTGAGCAACTCCTTGTCAGCCGGTTGGTCGGGATCGCCTACCCGCGAAAGCCATAGCCCGCGAATTGCGTAGTACGCGGGAAACGTCTTGATGAGGAGGAACAGATCCGCGGGACCGCAAATGTCGACCGCACATTTATACACCTCCGGGGTGAACGCAGCGCCGGCCAATGCCGCGTATCCGCCGTAGGAGACGCCGTCGATGGCGACCCGTTTGGGATCGGCGATTCCCTGCGCCACCGCCCACTTCACACTGTCAGTCAAATCGTCCTGCATCGCGAGGCCCCACTGGCGGTCACCAGCGTGCAGATATTTCTTCCCGTAACCGGTGGAGCCGCGGAAGTTGACCTCCAGCACGGCGTACCCGCGATTCGCGTACCATTGCGCGAGCGGCTCCATCCCCCAGTTGTAACGCCACCACGGCCCCCCGTGAACGTTCTCCACCAGCGGCAGGTTGTTCGGCTCCAAGCCAACCGGCAGCGTGAGGTAGCCGTGGATGTTCATGCCGTCGCGCGCGCGAAAAGTGATCGGCTTCATCGGCGCCAGCGTGGCCGCATCGAGGCGCGGCTGCGCGCTGAACAGGAGCGTCGCTTTACGCGTCGCGCGATCCCACCGGTAGTAGTGACTGCTATGGCGGTCGGAGTTGAACTCGACCAGCCAGGCGTCATCGGCGAGGTCGCGCGAGACAATCGAAAGGTCGCCGTCCTCAACCTTGGCGAGCGCGTCGAAGTCGGGCGCCACGGCCGGATCGATGACCTGCCAATGCTTCCGCTCCGGTGCGAAGGCCGCCGCTTCGATAACGTGGCGGGTCGGATGAATCATCGCGTCATCAAGGTCGCTGTCGTCGCGACGCGCGATGAGCGTTTCGGCGCCGCTCGAAAGATCCTTGCGCACGATACCGGCAGTATCGCGACCCACGGTCGATTCGAGAAAAATCGCGCGCCCGTCCTTGCTGAAGTCGAGCATCGCGACCAGGTCCTGCTTCAAATCGCCGGCGCCGGTTTTTACCAGGATGCGCCATTTCCCCTGCGCGGAGTCGCGGACCCGGATTTCGGCTCCGCCTTCCGGGGTGACCACGCTGGCGCCGCGGATCACCAGGTCGTCGTCGGCGAGCCAGCCTTGCACGTCGCCGGGATTGAGGGTGTCGAGCACCACCGCGCCGCTGCTCAGATTGACGCGATAGACATCCATGGTTTTGCGATCGCGAAGGTTCATCGCGATCAAAAGCTGCTCGGGAAACCGCGGATTACTCGCGAGGAACTCGGCGCGGACGCCCTGCCATGGCGTCAGGTCGCGGACGTTGGCGCGCGCGAGATCGACCGCGTAGGTATGGTAGTTCTCATCGCCATCGGAATCCTGCTGATAGAGAATCGTGTGCGAATCCCATGCCCAGTCGTGATTTCTGATACCGCGGCTCTTATCCGCGGTCACCATTCGCGCGTCGTTCCCGCCGATCGTCTGCACCCATACCTGCATCACGTTTTTCGAGTCGGGCGCGATCCACGCGAGCTTTTTTCCATCGGGAGAGATGCTGGGCTGGGCGCGTACGGGATTGCCGAAGAGCACTTCGCGCGGGATGAGGGCGGGCAAACCGGCCAGCGCGGCGGATGCGACAGCTATCAGCATCGCCATAACAACCATCGCGGTCGAGGCAAGCCTCGGGAGGATCGTTGGTTTTTTCATCCACCGCCGGTGGGACAACATTCGTCACGCGACGATAGCTTATCGGCTAATCGCGCCGCCATCGCGGGAACCGCTAAGCCGCAACCTTGGTTGACTATCCAGATTGCCGAAGGCGCGGATATATTCGCTCGGGCCACCTGTGAAACCGGAGCCCAAAAATGATCTCATCGCCGAGGCGGTCCTGCCCCATCTCGATGCGGCCTATAATTTTGCGCGCTACCTGACCCGCAACGATCACGATGCCGCCGACGTGGTGCAGGAGGCCTATCTGCGCGCGATGCGCTACGCCGACAGCTTCACCGGACAGAATCCGCGCGCGTGGCTGTTCGCGATCGTGCGTAACACTTTCTTTTCGATGCGCAAGGGGAATATTCCCGCCGAAACCGCGGTACCATTTGAGGAGGAGCTGCATCGCGAGGGCGCGGAGCCCGGCCCCGAGGCGGCGATGCTGAGGAGCGCCGACGCGCGCGTCGTCAAGGACGCGCTCGAAGAGCTGTCGGTCGAGTATCGCGAGGTCATTGTCCTTCGCGAATTCGAGGATCTATCTTATAAGGAGATTGCGCGCGTGACCGGCGCGCCGGTCGGGACCGTGATGTCGCGCCTGGCCCGTGCCCGCGACCAACTGACTCGCGCGATCAAGCGCCGGATGGTGTAAGCGTGACCTGCGACGAAGCAACCCAACTCCTCGATGCGTGGTACGACGGCGAACTCGATGCGCCGCGCAGCGCCTCGTTGGAGAAGCATCTCGAGGAATGCACCGCGTGCGCCGCGCTCTCCGAGGCGCGCTCCGCGCTGAGCGAGGTCCTGGTCAAGAACGCCACCCGATATAACGCTCCCGCCGCATTGCAAAAAAAGATCGAGGCGCTGATGTCGCGGCCACCGGAGGTCGCGAGCCGCGCGCGTCTGTCGCGGCCCCCGCGCGTGATGCCATGGCGCGGCCTCGCGATCGCGGCGTCATTCCTGCTCTTCGTGATGGTCGGCTGGAACGCGTGGCTGCTGCAGAGCGGCGCGCCGGTCCCCAACCTCGAAAATGAAATCGTCTCCGATCACGTCCGCTCGCTGATGGCGAATCATCTGTCCGATGTGGCCTCCGAGGATCGGCATACGGTCAAGCCATGGTTCATGGGCAAGATCGATTACTCGCCGCCGGTCAACGACCTCGCGAGCGACGGCTTCAAGCTGGTCGGTGGGCGCCTCGATTACGTCGGCGGCAAGCCGGTCTCCGCGCTGGTTTACCAGCACGGCGCGCACGTCATTAATGTGTTCGTGTGGCCGACGCGCGAGGGCGACGACGCGCTGCCGCAACCCCGCTGGTCCAATGAGAGCGGCTACCACCTCGCGCACTGGACCAATGCGGGCATGACGTACTGGGCGATCTCCGATGTCGATCCGCTCGAGCTCACCCGCCTGGTGAACCTCCTCGGCGCGAAGTAGCGCGGATTTCCGATGTGGTACAGGCTGAAGCTGGTGCCACAATCATTTGCGCGCCAGCACCACATTGTCGATGAGGCGGGTTTTGCCGACCCGCGCCGCAATCGCCATCAGCACCGGCGCCTCAAGCGAGGCCGCGGCCTCCAGCGTTTCGGCGTCGACCACCTCGACGTACTCGATCGCGATGCCGGGGCGGCGGAGAATCTTCGTCGCCACCCGCACCAGCTCCTCGGCACTGCGCGCGCAGGAGAAATTCTTGCGCGCCGCCGCAAGCGCGCGGCTCAGCGCGAGCGCATCGCAGCGCTGCTCCGGGGTGAGGTAGGCGTTGCGCGAGGACATTGCGAGATGATCACGCTCGCGCACAATCGGCATCGGCACGACCTCGATATCGAAATTCAAGTCGGCCACCATCTGTTGAATCGCGCGAAGCTGCTGGAAATCCTTCTCGCCGAAAAACGCCAGATGCGGTTTCACCAGGTTGAACAGCTTCGCCACGATGGTGGTGACGCCGCGAAAATGCCCCGGCCGTCCCTTGCCGCATAGACCCCGAGTCAACTCGGTGACCTCGACCCAGGTCTGCGCGCGCGGCGGATACATGTCGGCCGCCGCGGGCGCGAAGACCACATCGACCGGCACCGTTTCCATCATCGCGCAGTCGCGGGCGAAGTCGCGCGGGTATCGCGACAGGTCCTCGGTGGGGCCGAACTGCGTAGGATTCACGAAGATGGTCGCAACCACCATCGCAGCGCGGCGGCGCGCCTCGCGCATCAGGCTCAGATGGCCGTCGTGCAGATAGCCCATGGTGGGAACGACCGCGATGCGCTCGCCGCGGGTGCGGGCCGCATCGGAGAAAGCCATCATCTCGCGTGGATTGCGAATCACTCGAATGCTCATCATCGTTTCCCCTTGAGGCCGTATGAATGTTCGGGTCCCGGAAAGGTGTGCTCGCGGACTTCGCGCAGGTACGCGAGTGTCGCCGCCGATGCGTCATTCCACAAGCTGGCGTAGGGTTTCGCGAAGCGCGGCACGAAGCCCGCCGAAAGCCCGAGCATGTCGTGCATCACCAGCACCTGCCCGTCGCAATCCGCGCCCGCGCCGATGCCGATGGTCGGCACCGCCAGCATCGCGGTGATTTCGCGCGCGAGCGGCGCCGGAATTCCTTCCAGCACGATCGCAAAAACGCCCGCGAGCTCGAGCGCTTTGGCATCGTCGATGAGGCGCTGGCGGCATCCGGGCGCGCTGCCCTCGCGCTGGCCCTGCACCCGATGACCGCCCATCCGATGGACTGATTGTGGCGTCAGCCCGACGTGCCCCATTACCGGGATGTCGACCTCGGTGAGGCGCGCGACGGTAGCGGCGACCGCGGTGCCGCCTTCGAGCTTGACCGCCTCGGCGCCGCCCTCCTTGAGGAGGCGGCCGGCGTTGCGCAGCGCATCCTCGGCGCTCACCTGGTAGGAGAGAAACGGCATGTCGGCGACCAGCAGCGCGCGCCTGCGCGCCCGCGCGACGATGCGGGTGTGGTAGAGAATTTCCTCGACCGTGACTGGGAGTGTGCTGTCGGCGCCCTGCACCACCATCCCGAGGCTGTCGCCGACCAGCAACGCGTCGACGCCGGCGTCGTCGAAGATGCGCGCGAAAGGCGCGTCGTAGGCGGTCAGCATGGTGATCGGAGCGCGCGTGGTTTTCATCGCGGCGAAATCGGTAATGCGAACTTTCTTCGGCTGATCCATGGGGTGCTCCATAAAAAATTGCGCGCAAAAAAAATCGGGGCCGCCGAGAACCGACGACCCCGAACATAGGAGCACACTCTTGCCAATCAGCGTGTGGACGGCGATGGGAGAGCGCTCAAGTCTCAGAGTCCCGGTCCTTTAAAAGGGATCCAGGCGCGAGCCCAAGCTATTTTCCTCCGCACGATCGCCGCGCGCGGATTGGTAATTTCAACTTATCGATCGCGTACTCAAATGCAAGCGCGAAAACCACTTTCGCGAAAAGTTCAACTTTTTCGCGCCGCCAGGAAGAGCACAAACGCCGAATGGCGGCGCAGCCGCGCGAGGAATTCCATTTGCGGGTTGGCGGCGATCAGGTCGGCCGCCGGACGCGGTTCCTGCACGCGCTCGATGCGGAATCCCGCGGCGCACAGGCCGTTAATGTAATCCTCCAGGCGGTAGGGAAAGTAGACAATCGTGAACGGCGGCGCGGCCTCGAAGCCCCATTGCTCGGTGTAGGGCTCCTCGCCCCAGTAGTCAGGCACCAGGCGGCCTTCGCGGCGCCCCGCCAGATCCTTTCCCCAGGTCGAGCCGCGTCCCATGAAGCACGGATGAAGCACGCTGAAGTAAAATCCGCCTCCCGCGCGCAAAATCCGCCACGCCGCGCGCGCCACCGCGGGAAAATCGGGCGTGTCCATCAGCGCCATGGTCGAGACCACCGCGTCGAAGCTGCTGTCGGCGAACGAGCGCAGGTCGGCGGACGATTCCAGCAGGTAGCGAATCCCCAGCGGCGCGCGCGCTTCCTCCTGCCGCGCGAGGTCGAGCATCGCGGGCGAAATATCGACCCCGGTCACGCGCGCACCGCGCCGCGCCAACGACCGGGTATAGCGGCCCTCGCCGCAGCCGAGATCGATCACGCTGCGGCCGGCCAAACCGGGGAGGAACTCCATGAAGCGGGGGCTGGTGAAAAGCTCGTGCATGCGATCGTGACCCGCGCGCACTTCGGCGGCCCAGGTCGGCGCGTTCGCATCCCATGCGGCGGCAACTTCGCGCTCGCCAACTTTGCTCATCGGAACTCGCCTCCACTGTGAGTGGTTGGAAGAAACGAGAACCGCGGATTGTACCTGCTCGCGCTAAAAAAAACAGCGGCGACCGATGCGGGCACCGGCCGCCGCCGCGAGCGCGGAGTTGGGGGAGAACTCCGGCCCGCCGGGAATCTCACTCCACCGTGATGGTCATGTTCATGTTGCCGTGACCGTACCCACAGTAGTGATCGCATATCACCTGGTAGGTGCCGGGCTGCGCCGGCGTCAGGGTGACGTCGCTGGCTGTGGCCGGATCGATGTCGGCGTCGATGCCGAGCGCGCGCTGAAAAAATCCGTGCACCCGATCCTCGCTCACCAGGCGCAGGGTGACGGTCTCGCCCTTCTTGAGGGTGAGCTGGTTGGGCGAGAACTCGAACTTCTTCGCCCTGATCTCAATGACTCGCGGTGGCGTGTCGGCCAACCCACGCAGCGACGGAACCGCCGCCAGCGCCAATGCGCACAGACCTGCCGCCAAAATTCGCGTGTTCCTCATCCGAGTACTCCGGCTTTAATGATTTGTTGAATGCCGGACCGGCCGGCGAATTCGCGCACATTGAGCTCCACGTCGTTGACCGCGATTTGACCGCGCGCGGTCTCGTCGATCATTCTGAGCCCGAGATTTTTAAACGGATCGCCGTGGTCGAACGGCATCGGCTTCTTCGCCTTCGCGACCTGCGGATCCGGGAACGAAAAGATCATCGAGCGCGCCGCGTAGTGAGTCGCGGTGCCCTCGGTATGCAGGTCGCGCCGATGAATGTGGCCATAGAGGACGGTGACGTTCTCGAACGGCGCGAGCACTTTCATCACCTCGGGACCATCGCTGGTGAACCATTCCCATTCGGGCTTGAGGTCGAACAGCGGGCGATGGGTGAAGACCACGATGGGGGCGGTCTGGGGAAAGCGCGCGAGGTCCTTCGCCAGCCAGGCGCGGCGCTCGGGCCCGACTTCGGGCTTCGCGCGCGAGACATTATCGAGGCCTACAAAATGTACGCCGCGATAGTCGAAGGAACCGGAACTCTCGCCGAAGAACTCGCGATAGAGCTGGCCGCCGTCGAGACCGGCGTCATGCTCACCCGGCACGAAATACAGCTTCGAGGTTTTCAGGCGTCCGGCGATTTCCTTGAACTTGCGCATCCGGTTCGCGTGCTCGTCGCGATTTTCCGCGTCATGAGTAAGGTCGCCGGTGAAGAGCACCAGCTCGGGCGGCTGCGCTGCGGCATTGAGCAACTCGACCGCGTGCTCGAAAGCCCTGGTGCCGAGCGGGTCGGGCGGGCCGTTGAAGCCGACGTGCGCGTCGCTCAGTTGCGCGAAGCGAAAGGGCGCGGGCGCCTCGCCGTTGGCCTCGCGCATCGAGTTGGAGACGGCCTGCCCGAACGCGAGCCTGGGGGCGAATTGATAGAGCGCCGCCGCGCCCATCGAGACGCCGGCAATTCTGAGAAACGCGCGCCGATTCAGCTCTTTCATTGGTGACTCCTTTAGCGGCGCCACTGCGGGTGGCGTGCACCTCGTATACTCATCGCGGGGGCGATTTATTCCCGAGGCCGCGAAGGTTGGCCCAGAGGCGCGAATTTTCAGCGAATTTCGGACTTGCGCGGGTCTTGGACTAAAGCGCTTCGCGTGGTACGGAGTGCTAGACTCGGAAGCGTAACGGTCGTTCAGGAGGTCATGCGTTCACATGAACGTCACGGTTTTCACGATGCATGGCTGCAGCGCGTGTAATCACGCAAAAGAGTTTCTGACTCGCAACGGCGTTGAATTTACCGAGCGCAATGTTTCCGAAGATTCCGCGGCGCGCGAGGAACTCCTCGCCATGGGCTATCGCGCCGCGCCGGTAATCAAGGTCGACAATCAGACGATGCTCGGTTTCGATGCCGAAAAGCTGCGCCACTTCCTCGGCTTGAAGGGCTAGCGAGCCGGCCACACCGCAGCCATCCGAAAAAAGCGAAAAGGCGCTCCTCGAGGGGCGCCTTTTTAATTCGACGATTTTACGATTTGCGGGTCGCGCAGGAGCCGCATCCGCCGGAGCCGCATCCGCCGCCGGATTTCGGCTTGTCCTCGGGCCGGTAGCCGATCTCGTAGCCCTCGGCCTCCAGTTCCGACGCGGTCAGCCAGCGCAGGGTCTCGACGATCGCGCCGTCGCAATGCACGCAGCATCGGAGCTCGCCGCCCGCGTCGTCGAGGGTGACGTAGGTGAGCACCGACTTGCCGCACGGCTCGCAGCGCGCGGTGGGGAAGGCGGCAGTATTGGAAACGTCCTCACGCATCGCGGTTATAGTAGCAATATCGCCGAGCGCGCGCAGCCGCGCGAGTCCCGGCAGGGCCTCGATTTCAGCGGCGCCTGCCGCCGGCGCCGCCCTCGTCAAATCGCCGGGTGATGAGTTTCAACTTCGAGCCGGCGGGCTCAGTTTCCCGGCGCGGGATAATGTTGGCGGACGTATTCGAGGGCCGCCTCGCGGTCGGCAATTGCGCCATCGAGTTGCAGGTCTTCGAGTTCGCGCAAAATGTTTTTGAATGCGGGCCCCGGCTTGAATCCCATCCCGATGAGATCGCCACCGCTGATGAAGCGCGGGGGACGCATTTGGGTCGGCGTCATTTGCGTCATCGCGTGGCGGCAGAAGTGGTAGAAGCCGAGGTACGAGCTCGAGGCGAGCGCGTCCATGCGGCTGATTTCGAGCAGCTCGTCGAAGCCGTCTTCGCTGAACATCCGCTTGAGCGTCGACGTCCGCATCCGCGGCGCCATGGTGAGCTTCAAATGATTTTTAACCAGGTAGGCGACGCGTTCCTGGACCGCGCGCGAGCGGCGCAGCCGGGTGAGGATATCGATCGCCATTTGCGCGCCGATCTCGGTGTGACCGTAATAAGTGACCTTGCCGTTCTGCTCGGCGCGCGTCTGCGGCTTCGCGATGTCATGAAAAAGAATTCCGAACGCGAGGCTCTCGGTGCAGCCGGAACTCAGCATCGCGACGGCGATCCGCGTATGCACGTAGACGTCGCCCTCCGGATGATAGTTCACCGGCTGCGCGCATCCGATCAGGGGGAGCACTTCGGGCAAAACCTCCTTCATCAAGCCGGTCTCGACCATCAGGTCCAGGCCGCGCGCGGCGCCACCCTCAGTCATCAGGCGGACGATTTCCTCGCCGATGCGCTCGGCGGAAACCCTCGGCACCAGCGGCGCGGCGCGTTTCATTGCGGCGTGCGTTGCGGGCTCGATGGTGAAATTGAGGCGCGCGGCGAAACGGGCGGCGCGCAACACCCGCAGATGATCCTCGGCGAAACGGTCGTAGGGGTTGCCAATCGCGCGAATGATGCCGGCGCGCAGGTCGCGCATTCCACCGACAGTGTCGATCAGGCGATCCTCGAACGGGTCGTAGTACATTCCACCGATGGTGAAGTCGCGGCGCTTGGCGTCCTCTTCGAGGGTACCGAAACTAACCGAAGATGGACGGCGGCCATCGACATAGGGCGCGTCGGCGCGAAAGGTCGCGACCTCGAACGGATCGCCCTCGATGATCACCATGATAACGCCGAACTGCGCGCCGACCGCGACGGTGTTGTCGAACAGGCGCTGGACCACTTCAGGACGCGCATTGGTCGCGATGTCGTAATCCTTGATGGGGATTCCGAGCAGGCGGTCGCGCACGCATCCACCATCGAAGAGCGCGATGAAGCCGTGGTCGCGCAGGCGGCGGAGGATCGCGAGGGCTTTTTCTTCGTTGGCGGCCATGCTGCGCATTTTATAGGAGTGCGCGGGCGGATTCCTCAATGCCGTGGTGGCGCTCGCAGCACCCTCACCGGGTCGGCACGCTTGGCCTCAAGCGCGAGGAGCGACCAGCGCGCCTACCGACCTCTGCCGCGAAAAAACGCGGGAGAGGGGGTCCGCAAGATTATTGGCGTGAATTATTCGCGGCGCTCGAAGCGGCCGCCCAAGGTGATGCCACCGTCGATGGCAATCGTCTGGCCGGTAACATTTTGCGCCTGCTCGGAGCAGAGCCAGGCGACCGTGCGTCCGATGTCCTGCATCGTCTGCTCGCGGCCCAGCGGCACCATGCTCTTGACCGTGGCCTCGAAAGTCTCGCGCGCTTTGGCATCGCCCCCGCCCAGCGCCGCGCCGAGCTCCTCCCAGATTTTGGTGTAGATGAGGCCGGGCGCGACCGCATTGACGCGGATGCCCTTGGGGCCGAGCTGCAACGCGCAGGTCTTACTGTAGGAAATCACGCCAGCCTTGGCGGCGGCGTAGGCGGCGAGAAAAGGGCTCGCGAGTTGCCCGGCGATCGAGGCGGTATTGCAAATCGCCGCGCCAGCCCTCATTCGCGGCGCGACCTCGCGGGTCACGATATGGGCCGAGTTGAGGTTCAGGTCGACATAGCGGCGAAAAATCTCGACGGTTTCCCATTCGCCCTCGCGCCCATGCTCGAACCACGCCCGCTCGCCGCCGCCGGCGTTGTTGCATAGCACGGCGGGATTGGGGCCGAGCTTCGCCGTGATCGCCTCGACGGCCTGATGGACCTGCTGTTCGTCGGTGACATCGGCGGTGAAGCCGTGCACCTTGTTCGCGATCGCATCGGGCGGGGGCGCGAGCCTGAGATCGATGACGGCGACTTCATCGACAACCTTGTGTTCGAATAGCGCGTTGACGATTCCGAGTCCGAGGCCGCGGGCGCCCCCGGTGACTATTGCGTATTTCATTTTAATATCCCTCGACTCCGCTTTGCTCCGCCTCGGGGCGCCTGCGGCGCGGCTTCGCCCACTTCGTGTCTCTATCGATGAGCCGTGCCGTTTTCATCCCTCGACTCCGCTTTGCTCTCGTCATAGCTGCGATTCGGCCCTCGGACAGCCCGAATCGGCTTCGCGGGGTACGCCTGCGGCGCGGCTTCGCCCACTTCGTGTCGCTAGCGAAGCATCGTGCCTCTAGGCCTTCAGCGCTCTGATGGCGCGCTGGTTGCCGCTCACGCGATCCTCGTTGACCGGGTTGACGAACACGATGACGGTGCCGAGGCCCGGCGCCGCCAGCTCGGCGAGGCGCTCGCGGATGCGCGATTCGGGGCCGACCAAAAGAGCGGAATCGATCATGTTGTCGCTCACCGCGGCCATCGCCTTCGGTTCGTCGCGGCCGGCGGCGCGGATGCCTTCGATCTCACTGCGGAAGCCGGCGTTGGCGAGCATGTTGCCGTAGTAGCGCAGCGCGCCGTAACGCGAGAGCAGCTTGCGCGCGGGACGCCGCGCCGCCTCCAGGTCATCGGAGATGAAGGCGGTCGCGAACAGCGTCGGCTCGACCTCGCTCAGGTTGCGATTCGCGGTCTTCGCACCCTCGGCCAATTCACCGAGCGCCTGCTTGACGCGCGCGGGCGGGAAAAAATTGAAGATGACGCCGTCGGCGATTTCGCCCGCGAGCTTCACCATCGGACGCGATACGCCGGCGAGGTAGATGGGCAGCTTCGAGGTGACCTTGGGGCCGGTGCGGCCGCCGTCGATCGCCTTGCGCAGTGCGGTCACCACCTCGCGCATCTTCACCATCGGCTCACCCATCTCGATGCCGAGGATGGTGTTCATTTCTTTGTGTCCGGTGCCGAGGCCGAGGATGAAGCGTCCGCCGGTGAATTCGTGGACCGCCGCGGCCTCGTTGGCGAGCAGCGCGGGATGGCGCAGGTAGATGTTGGTGATCGCGGTGCCGAGCTTGATGGTTCGGGTATGCGGTCCGATGCCGAGGCAGTAGGCAAGCGAATCGTTGCCGGCCTCGGTCATGAAGACGCCGGCGAGCCCGTTGTCCTCGACACTTTTGGAAAGGTCGACGATGGTCTGCGGAGGAGTATCAGGCATCGCCGAGAGGGCGAGTGCGACTTTGGTTTTTGCTTGCGCCATTGGTTCCTCTTAATTATTCCCTCGACTACGCTGCGCTCCGCTTCGGGTACGCCTGCGGCGTGGCTGCGCCCGCTTCGCGCCGCGTCCGTCCGTTTTTGCGGCCGCAAAACCTGAAAGTTTCATCCTCGATGGTTACCCGTCAAGCGGACCTGACCCCTGGCCGCTTCACCTCAGGGAAGGGCCTCGGAACAAAGCCGCAAACAACTGCAAGTCAGGACGGGAAAAATTCAGCTGCCGTTGGAGGCGGGGGAAACCGCGGCGAAGAATTCCATGATGCGCTTGTGATTGACGCCTTGATCGCCGATGCCGTCGCGCGA
>Ga0210398_10004775_pt1 | contig 12669 bp, 10 predicted proteins | sample IncBWC4OmetaG_FD_161047 | JGI IMG/M metagenome (GOLD analysis project Ga0210398, IMG submission 161047) | Forest soil microbial communities from Barre Woods Harvard Forest LTER site, Petersham, Massachusetts, United States - Inc-BW-C-4-O | ecosystem: Environmental > Terrestrial > Soil >... | reverse complement strand
TGCTCAGCGAGGAGCATCATCTTGGCTCGCGCCACAATAAAATATGGTAACGTATATTTATTGGCGCGTCGTTCCAGCTCCTCTCGCTCTTGTTTAGTAAGGACGATCTTGTACGGGCTTTTTCGTGACAAATTAGTGCCCTCCCAAAACGAGCATAGCAGGGAGGGGACAAATACCGCAAATAATACGTTATCGTATTTATTAAAAAGAGCACTTAGGCAGAGTGAGTCAGTCCTCGGCAACCTGCCTGGTCAACGCGCGAACCTGAGAAGTCTCTTTCAGAGGTCCAGGAAGTGCATCAGCGCCGGTACAGCCCCGGTACAACCACGAAGCGTTGCGGTTCTTGATGGCTCGCTTTTAGGGAAGCTTTACTGCGGCGTTGCTGTGCCGCTCAGTTCTATGGACTGAGGGCTGCCGGGTGCGTCGTCCACGATCAAGACTTGCGCACTTTTTACCCCTAGCGTTGGGGGCGCAAACACCACGCCGATATAGCAACTCGCTTTGGGTGCAAGCTGGAAGGTCCCTGAGGGACAGCTATTCTTAACTGTCTGAATGTGGAATTCGCCGCTGGCCGGCCCGTTGATGCTTATTTCAGAGTTGATGTTTAGAGTTCCGCTGCCTGCATTGGTCAAGTTGATCACCAGTGCAGCGCTGGAAGCGCCTTGCGGTTGATTGCCAAAAGCAAGACTTGCGGGAGCGCACGAGACGACCGGACCCGGAGCGGTCGAGACACCTTTTAAGCTGACCGTCTGCGGACTCCCCGAAGCGTTATCAGCAATATTCACTGCCGCCGAAAGCGTTCCCGTGACCGTAGGGCTAAACGTTACGCGAATTTCGCAGCGGGCCCGCGGAGCCAACTCGCTTGGGGCAACTGGACAGTTGTTGGTCTGCACGAAATCGGCGATGTTTTCCCCGCTGATGGTTATACCCGTGATGGACAAATCGGCTTCGCCACCGTTGGTAACAACCACCAATTGCTGAGCGCTGGCCGTTTCCTGGATTTGCGCCGCAAAGTTCAATTGATTTGCGGAGAGGGTGATTTGCGGCTCAGCGCCCCACGCTCCATTCCCAGTTGCCATCAACAAAGCGCCAGCCAGCAATCGGCAGCCAGGCACAAACAAGACGCACTTGAATCTCCGAGCTAGGACCATCCATTCCGACAGTGTGAACTCGTTCTTCAGGTTTCTCCTTCACTGAATTCAAGATGGAATCTCAAACGGCGATGGACCGACAGATTGTGCGTTGCCTGGCATTCGGTGTGCGCGCGCAGGACAATCGCTTTCCGGCGTCTTGGCCATGGACTCGCACTCGATGCTGCAGTACTTGCCCGAGGCTGCCACAGATGAACAACCTGGATGTGCACACCAGCACACCTCTCTGATTTTAGAGCGGCCCCTTCTCTCTCCTAACTTCGCATCAAGAATGCGTCATCCAAGTCTAAGTATTAGTCACCAGGACAGAGTGTTGCTGTCCGGAAAGGAACACATTGCGAAGGTTGCCATCCGTCTGCCAGCGCTCGCGGAGGGCCAAGCGCATTGACGCTCGCGGCTATGACTGTCCGTACCGAAATAGGTGCGCTAGGAATCGCGTGTTGCCGTAGGAGCCTTTGAAGTGGCGGCGCGGTCGCCGTAGGTAGCGTTTCGTGGGGAATCACAGGAATGGCTAACGCGCGAACGGCCTGCGCGGAGAACGCGTCGGTGTCAGGCACGTAGACGTGCAAGTAGGCGAGCTCTCCCTGGGGGCCACCTCGACGACGTCTGCAGAGGAAACGGTTCAGACCCCACAGTGTTCGATGAAAGAGGGGCAATCGCGTGAAATAGCGAGCTTGCCTAACGCGTGGCTTTCTTTCCAATTCCGCGTGTGTTCATTGTGGCACTCTTCCAAACATTTGTTCCTGATACGGTGGCCAGAGCAAGCAAAATAGAGGCAAGTCTTGGACGATTCGTTTGCCTCCTTGCGGCCCGTCTGCTTCCCATCAGAGACGGGACATCGGGACGCTGCTTGTTCGAAAGACCAGGTGACACGGGACCTTGGATTTGCCTCAGATAGGTGAAGGTGTGCCAAAAACGGAAGGCCAACTTCAAGTCAAATCAAGTCGCTGGAGTTCTTCGAGCAAAAAAATCCTCGTGGTCCTCGTACTACTTTTGCCAGTCCTACTCGCTGGCGCGTCACTGCGTGGCCGCCCAAGCTACGCGCTTACAGCCTTCGGGGATTTAACTCAGTTTGCCATGCTTGCTACCGCGACTCTCTTTTTTGCATGGAAGGGTTTTTCTGCTCGGGGCACACCGCGCGCATTCTGGTTCTTGATTGCGTTGGGATTCGGGATGTGGTCGGTCAACATGGTTCTGTGGGTTTATTATGAGGTTTGGTTAAACCAGCCTGTTCCGTCAGTTCCAATCGGAGAGTTCCTACTGTTCATCAAACTCGTTCCGATGCTTGCTGCGCTGGCCCTGCAGCCAAATAAGGAAAGCCCCCAGCGTGCGCGCCTTCTGGGTTTTCTCGACCTCACTTCTCTTCTCGTTTATTGGACATATGTCTATGTCTTCTGGGCCATGGCGTACCTGCTCGCTGGAAACGATTTGGCGCGTTACAACCGTAACTCCGACGTCGTCGGTGCGGTGGGGAATCAGGTGTTTCTGTTCATTCTCGCTTTCGTGGCCATTCAAAGCCGGGGACCATGGCGCGGTTTCTACTTACACTTTCTTGGCGCCTCCGCGATGTACTGTTTTGCTTCCATCCTGATCAACCGCGCCATCAGCTCCGGACACTACTACACGGGGAGCTTTTATGACTTGCCGCTCACTACGGCAATGGCATGGTTTTGCGTCACGGCGATGATTTATAGCGTCGAATCCCAAACGCGGCTACGCCGAAGATCGGAGCAGCCTAAAAGTGGGAGCCCCTCGGACCGAAGAGCGATCCTGTGGTCCGCGCACCTTTCCATGTTGGCGACCCTCTCGACTCCCGTGATCGGCTTGTGGTTGGTGACGAGCGGAGAAACACAGGATGCGGTGCGTCATTTTCGTATCGTCTTGACCTTGTTTACGATGTCGTTTCTGACCATTCTGCTCTTGCTGAAGCAAGATCTTCTCAACTTCAAACTCGCCGGCTACCTACGAGACGCATCCCTAGGTTATTCGAACCTGAAGCGATTCGAGGATCAACTCGTACAGAACGAAAAGCTGGCGTCGTTAGGCAAGCTCGTGGCGCGAGTGGCGCATGAGATCAATCGAGCCATGACCGCGGTGGGCAAGGACGTCGAGGATCTGAGCGCCCAGCCCACGGCGGATGAAAACCGAAAGAGGATGACCACCAAGATCGGCGATTCCGCTCGCCGTACGAATGGTCTGGTGGAGAACATGCTCAGCTTCGCTCAGGAGATGCCCTTGCATCGTGCTTGCGTGGATGTCCGGCCGCTTTTGGAGAGTGCTGTGAACTTGACGCGCGCGGGGCGGAGACACAGCATTCGAGTGGAGATTCAAGAAGAGGGCGCTGTACCTATGGTCGAGGGTGACGCCAATCAACTGATTCAGGTATTCCTCCATATTATTGCGAATGCCATTGACGCTATGGAAGGAAGTGAGGGGGGAATGCTCGCCATCGCCATCAGGGCGAGGCAAGAGCATTTAGAAATCAGATTTGTGGACACCGGCTCGGGGTTAAAAGATCCGCGCCGCGTTTTTGAACCGTTCTACACCACCAAGCTAGTTGGCAAAGGAGTGGGGCTGGGACTTAGCACGTGTTACGGGATCATTCGGCAGCATGGCGGCGAAATCCACTGCCAAAATCGGCCTGAAGGCGGAGCCGTTTTCAGGCTAGTGCTTCCAGCGGCTGTAGCGGCGACAGTGGAGGCAGTTTCCTAAAGGGCTGGTAGTTATCCGGGACGGTCACCAGGTACAAAGAATTGCTTCGAAAGGTTGACACACTTTGGACGCGGATCGCACTGGGCTTAGTTCTCACCCAGATCGCCGCGGCTGTATTTTTGCATCCCAGCCACGCGCTAACAGCGCTCGGGGATACCTTCCCTTGTCTGCTCGCCCTGGTTGTGATGATGGCTTTTCACAGCAACCGAAAACAGTCGAGCGGAACGGTTCGATTGTTTTGGACCTTAAATGAGACGGCCTTCGGCATCCTGTTTCTATCTCAGTTTGTCTGGTTCTATTACGAATTTGTGCTCGGCCGGGCCGCGCCGAATCCCGTAGCCGGGGATGGGCTTTTTCTTCTCGCTCTAGTCCCTACGCTGGCCTCTTTGGCGCTCAGGCCGCAAGCCGAATCTGCTTCCGGCGACCTGCGATTTCGCCGATTGGACTTTCTGCTGCTGCTGTTCTGGTGGGTCTGCCTCTACCTTTATTTTGCTTTGCCCTGGCAATTGGTGATCACCAGCTATCCCAACTACAACCCCGTGTACTACCTTCTTGCGCTGACGGAACATTGCGTGGCGCTGGTTGCCGTGGGAACGCTTTATGGGAAAAGCGAAGGCTCATGGAAGAGATTCTACGGGCAATTCTTCTTTGCTTTGAGCGTCTTTGCCGCTGGGAGTCTTCTCCAGAATGTTTTCATCGACCGAGGCTTGTACTACACCGGAAGTTTCTACGACGTGCCTTGGGGTTTTTCGTTGGGCCTGCTTACTGTTGCTGCGGCATTGGGGGCAAGGCTTGAGTCTCAGCCGGTTCCGTCGGATGTCTCTTCGCAGAACCCGGGGTTGTGGAGCGCCCGGCTGGCCATGATTGGAGTAATCTCTCTTCCTCTCCTGGCCATCGCCGCGGTTTTCGATCACCACAATCCGCAATCGATTGTTCTATTTCGCCTCCGGTTGATCTTCGCCGCCGTGCTGTTTCTGGGGACTTTGACATTTCTCAAGCTCTCCTCAATGGACCACGAGCTTTTGCGTTTGCTCGGCTTGACGGAATCTTCGCTGGAAAGCTTGAAGCTTGTGCAAAACCAGATCGTGCAATCGCAAAGAATGGCGGCGCTCGGACGCCTGGCGTTTGGTGCGACTCACGAAATCAGCAATCCGCTGACCGCGATTCTGGGTTATGCCGAGCTGCTCCGTGACATTCCCACGCTCACGCCAGTAGAGCGCCGATCGGTGGAAGATATTCACGAGCAAGTTCATGCGGCACAGGCTGTCATCAACGGAATGCGCAGATTTGTCCGCGTTGAAGCCGGCACAGAAAAGAGCTCTTCCCCTGAACCAAAAACTCCTTGACGCCAGCCCTCGGGCCATAACTATGGTTGACCGGTGCCGAGCACGCCATTCTGGATGCCCAGGACGGCCGCGTCCGGGACGCAGAGGTGTTGCAGAATTCAGATCGCGACCTGAGCCGCGCGGCCGTGGATCTGGTGAGGGCACGTCCTTTTCACCCTCGGAGTTTCAGCAGGAAGTATTCGGGTTTCACCTGCCCGCTGTGGAACTGGGTGGGCCGCCGATATTCCACTCTTCCGTGCGCTGGGTGATCTGGGAACACCCACGCAAAGCTGCCCCGGGTGAGAGTGCCTTCGCGCTCTGGGAAATAAGGTTAACTAAGCTTGCTACTCGGAATCACCTGCACTGTCTAAAGGGTACTTGTGCAGGGCTACCCTTCGTTTGGTTTGATTTTCCTGGGCCAGTTCTGACATTTCGGTTTCTGAGCATTGGATACGGCGGAGCCTGCTGCTGGCCTTTCCATCTTGCCTCGCAGCTTGCCTACTCTGGCGCATGGGTATAGGCTTTTGTGTTGGTGGCACGTTTGCGCCTCCAGGGCTGGAGGGGTTCCGCCCTGCCTTCCGTTTCTCGGCGCGAACGGGGCTTCCTCAGCCGCCAACCGGCGGCGAACGAGATCAATTATTTCGACCGGGAGCGAGCACAATTCTCTTTGTGACTGGCTGCCCCGCGATAATTCCGAGAGGGAGGATTCCATGGCAACAGCAACAGCTGTAATCGAACCAAGCGTGAAAATTAGCGCGAACAAGCTGCTGATAAACGGGCAGTGGGTCAACAGCGCTTCGGGCAAGACCTTTCCGACGGTCAACCCGTCAACGGGCGAAGTCATTACGCAGGTGGCGGAGGCCGATGCGGCGGACGTCGACAAGGCGGTGGCGGCGGCGCGCGCGGCGTTTGAAACTGGTGCTTGGCGTAGAAAAATGAGTCCTTCGCAGCGCGGGGCGATGATTAACCGTCTCGCGGACTTGATCGAGAAACATGCCGACGAATTGGCGCAGCTTGAAGCGCTCGACAACGGCAAGCCGTACCAGGTGGCGAAAGCAGCGGACCTGCCGCTAACGGTGGCGTGTTACCGGTATTACGCGGGATGGGCGGACAAGATTCAGGGGAAGACGATTCCCGTAAATGGAAATTATTTTTGTTATACGAAGCATGAGCCGGTGGGCGTTGTGGGGCAGATTATCCCGTGGAACTTTCCTTTGTTGATGCAGGCTTGGAAGCTCGGGCCGGCGTTGGCTACCGGCTGCACGGTGGTGATGAAGCCTGCGGAACAGACGCCCCTTTCGGCGTTGCGCGTGGGCGAATTGATAATGGAAGCGGGATTCCCCGAGGGCGTGGTAAATCTTTTGCCGGGGTATGGGCCGACGGCAGGCGCGTCGATTGCCCGGCACATGGACGTGGATAAAGTGGCGTTCACTGGATCAACGGAAGTGGGCCATCTAATCATGCGGGCCGCTGCGGATACAAACTTGAAACGCGTAACGCTGGAGTTGGGTGGGAAGAGCCCGAACATCGTGTTTGCGGACGCGGACATGGACGAGGCGATTGAGGGCGCGCATTTTGCGCTATTCTTCAATCAGGGGCAGTGCTGCTGCGCGGGTTCGCGGTTGTTCGTCGAGGAGAAATGCTACGACGAGTTTGTGGAACGAAGCGTGGCGCGGGCCAAGAAGCGGACCGTGGGTAATCCGTTCGACGCGAAGACGGAGCAAGGGCCGCAGGTGGACCAGGACCAGTTCGATAAGGTGATGGGCTACATTGATAAGGGCAAGAAAGAAAACGCCAAGATGCTGACGGGTGGCGGACGCGTCGGCGACAAAGGTTACTTCATTGAGCCGACGGTGTTTGCGGACGTGACCGACAACATGACTATCGCGAAGGAAGAGATTTTCGGGCCGGTCATGTCGATTCTGAAGTTCAAGACGGTCGAGGAAGTGGCAGCACGGGCAAATAAGAGCGCGTATGGGTTGGCGGCGGCCGTGTGGACCAAGGACATCGGCAAGGCGCATGCCATCGCGGACAACGTGCGCGCGGGCACGGTTTGGGTGAATTGTTACGATGTGTTCGACGCAGGAGCGCCGTTCGGAGGATTCAAGCAGTCGGGGATTGGGCGCGAGCTCGGCGAATACTCGTTGTCGAACTATACGGAGATCAAGACTGTTACTGTGAAACTTTAGCGAGGTAGAGCATTTGTGATGTTCGGGCACGGCTTGGCGCGACCGGGCAACAGACGGGAACGGCATGCCGTGCCCCTACTTTTTGCTTGCTGCTGGCGTAGAATCGCGGGATGGCGGTTACGCTTCGGTCTTATGAACCGCACGACTTCGCAGCTTTGCACAGGCTGGATCAGTCCTGCTTTGCTGCCGGGATTTCCTATTCGAAGACCACACTGCACTATTTTTTGACCATTGCCAGCGCGGATTGTGTTGTCGCGGCGGACGGTGCGCGGGTCGCGGGGTTTATTTTGACGGAGGAAAATCCTCCGCTCGCGCATATCATCACCCTGGATGTCGCGGAAGTGCATCGCCGGCATGGAGTCGGTTCGGCGCTGCTTCGAGAGAGCGAGAAAAATCTGGCGCTGCGCGGCGTACGTTCCATCCTGCTTGAAACGGCAATCGACAATGAGGCGGCTGTTGCGTTCTGGAAGAGGCACGGCTATCGTATCGAAGCAGTGTTGAAGCGCTACTATCTGGCTCGGCTGGACGCCTTCGAAATGCGCAAAATTTTGCCCGACGGCACCGGCAAAACGGCGCCGGCGCAAGAGGAAACCTAAACACATGCCCCTGTACCAGGCGATCGTCCTCGCCCTCGTGCAAGCTTTCACTGAATTCTTGCCGGTCAGCAGCACGGCGCACCTCACCCTGTTTCCGTGGCTGCTGGGCTGGCAGGATCCCGGGCTGGCCTTCGACGTGGCTTTGCATGCCGGAACGTTGCTTGCCGTGCTTCTCTATTTTTTCAAGGACTGGTTGACGCTGGCGCTTTGCGGTGTGGGATTGAAGTATCCGGCGAATGCTCCGTCGGAAGAAGTGGCGCAACAGAAGAAATTGTTCTGGTACATGGTAATCGGAACCATCCCTGGCGGACTTCTCGGAGCGCTATTCGAACGCAAGATTGAGGATCACTTCCGCACACCGTACGTGATTGCGATTTCGATGATCGCCATCGCGCTGGTGATGTGGTGGGCGGATTCCAAATCGCGGCTGACCAGACCTCTTGAACAATCAAATGTTGGGGATGCCCTGACAATCGGTACGGCGCAGGCGCTGGCGCTCTGCCCTGGCGTGTCGCGCTCGGGGATTACGATTACGGCGGGCCTATTTCGCGGGTTTACTCGTGAGGCGGCCACGAGGTTTTCGTTTCTGCTTTCCGCCCCGCTAATTGCGGGTGCCGTGCTTTCGCACCTTCCCAAGCTGATCAAACTGCACAAAGCCGGCGGGCTGGACTTGCCGCTTTCGACGCTACTCATCAGCATCCTGGTTTCAGGCATTGCCGGCTATTTCGTGATCGCGTTTTTCCTGCGGTATTTGCAAACACACACACTCAAAGTTTTTGTTTTTTACAGGCTGCTGTTTGGTATCATCATCTTGGTTTTAGCGTTTCTCCAGGCGGGCGCGCGATAGCGCCAACGTGCCCGTCGCACCAATCAGCCTTCCCCAAAAAGCTGAGGAGAACTCCGTGCGTCTGCTGACTCCGACTGAAAACAAGCGGCTCAATGAGCTGATTGGGTTTCTGTGTATCACGCTGGCCGTATTGATGGCGCTGGCGCTCATCTCTTATTCGCCGCATGATGCGGCTCTTAACGTCGCTGCCCCCCCACCAGACGGCAGCCCCGCGCGAAATTGGATTGGACCGGTCGGAGCGTATTGCTCGGACGCGCTGTTTCAAATCTTTGGTTTTGCGGCGTTCATGCTCCCGGTAGCGATGGGAGTGCTGGGCTGGAGGTGGTTCCGCAGCCGGGCCATCGATTCGCAGGTGGCTACGCTGGTTGGCTACGCACTGCTCTTGCTATCGCTGCCTTCCCTTCTCTCGCTGTGGCATTTCCCTCAGCTGCGCGGCGCGATACCCGCGGGCGGAATGCTGGGTTCGCTCCTTTCAAACAGCCTCCTCACAGGATTTAATTTTTGGGGCGCGACAGTAGTGACCGTGGCGCTGTTTTTCACTTCACTCTTCATGACCACGCGTTTTTCCTTTGCAGGCACACACGCTTGGGCCAAGAGCTCGAAGGGGCCAATCGGGGCCGTCGAGAGACTAGGCATTTTGCAAAAGGCAGCGGTGCGCTGGAATTCCTGGAGAGAAGAACGAGAGCAGGAACGCATGCGGCGGCGCGTCGAGGAAACGCGCATCTCTGGCCGCAAGCCAGTCACTCCGCAATCGTTCGGCAATTCCGCCCTATTGAACGAGCCCGCAAAGTCGATTCAACTGGCGGATGAGAGCGACGTCTTTGAGGCGGAGAAAGAGGAAGAGTCGGAAAAAGAAGCGACGCCTCGGCGTAAAGAGCCGATTCTCTTCGCAGGTCCGGAAAAAACCGTCGCGAAGAAGACTAACGAACCAAAGATCGCGAAGGGCAATCCCCATTACAAGCTACCTTCACCCTCGCTACTGCGAGAAGGAGAACGCAGCCAAAAACTCGACGAGGAAGAACTAAAGGAACGCGCGCGGGCGATTGAAGCAAAGTGCCTCGAGTTCGACATTCAAGGGCGCGTGACGCTAATCAACCCAGGCCCGGTCGTCACTACGTTTGAATTCAAGCCCGAGGCGGGGATCAAGTACAGCCGGATTATCGGGCTGACGGAAGATTTGTGCCTAGCGCTGCAAGCGGAATCGATTTTGATCGAACGCATCCCCGGTAAATCGACGATTGGAATTGAAGTCCCAAACATCACCCGGCAAACCATTGCGCTGCGAGAGATTATTGAGGCGCCAGAGTTCTCCAATTCGCCTAGCAAGCTGACTCTGGCGATGGGGCGTGACCTGCACGGACGAATTCGCATTACCGACCTGGCGGCGATGCCGCACTTGCTGATTGCAGGTTCGACGGGTACCGGTAAGAGCGTTTTCATTAACTCGCTGATGATGTCCATCCTTTATAAGGCGAGCCCCGATGATGTGAAACTGGTGCTGGTCGATCCAAAGCGCCTTGAGCTGAACCTTTACGAGAACATTCCACATTTGATTGCGCCGGTAGTCACCGATCCGAAAATCGCCTCAAATGTGCTGCGCAACGCGACGCGCGAGATGGAGAAACGGCTCAAGCTGTTGGCCCAGCGCGGCGTGCGGAACATCGAACAGTACAATCGCACGTTTCAGAAGGCGCAATCGCTCTCGCTCTTCGAAAACGTCGAAGAAAGCGAGCACAAGCCGCTTCCCTACTTAGTGATCGTGATCGACGAGCTGGCCGATTTGATGATGGTGGACACCAACAACGTGGAAGAGTCCATCACGCGGCTAGCGCAAATGGCGCGCGCGGTAGGAATACACCTAATTCTCGCGACGCAGCGTCCGTCCGTCGACGTGATTACAGGATTGATCAAGGCGAATTTTCCGGCGCGAATTTCCTTCCGCGTGGCAAGCAAAGTCGATTCGCGAACGATTCTGGATTCTAACGGTTCCGAATCGCTGCTGGGTAAAGGGGACATGCTCTATCTGCCCGCAGGATCAGCGCGCTTGCACCGGATCCACGGACCTCTGGTCTCGGAAGACGAAATCGTTGCGGTGTGCGACTTCTGGAGGCAGCAAGCGCAGGCGAAGTACAACGAACAGCTCCTCGAAACGCCGAAAGATGAGAACGGAAAAGTGGAAGGCGGTGCCGGGGACGGCACGGAAGTCGGCAGCGACCCTGCGGACGACGCCCTTTATCAGGATGCAGTTCGCGTGGTTTGCGAGATGGGCCGCGCGTCGACTTCCACGTTGCAACGTCGCCTCCGCATTGGCTACGGCCGCGCGGCCCACTTGATCGACATCATGGAAAAAGATGGCATCGTCGGTCCCCCAGACGGCACCCGTCCGCGCGAAGTGCTCAAGGGCAAGACATGGATGAAGGAGTTCGACGAGTCGGCACAGTGATCGTTCGCAGCGTAGCTCTTTTCTTGGAATTTTCCTCTTCGCCATTCACGGCGTTACGGCCGGCCCGGCTAGACCACGACTAGTCCATGTATTTGTAGCCCTGGCCGACCACCAGCATCAAGGCATCGTCCCCGTTCCTGGCACACTTGGAAACGGAGATGATCCGGCTCGCAATCTTTACTGGGGCATGGAATTTGGAGTAAGGACTTTCTTTCGGAAGAGTCCAGAATGGAAGGAAATTGCCAGCGTCCCACACCCCAAGACGTATATCGTGGCTTGCGCAAGCCGGTCTAATTTTCGGGACGTTTCTTCGAGCATCCGGCGCCACTCCGCTCTCGTGGACGATCGGGCTCATGCCTCCTGAGGCGTATGCGCTAAAGGCCGCAGTGGTCGGGTGGATGCAGCAGGAATCCAAAGAACAGATTCACCTGCGTGCCGTGACGGCATAGGATCAATACCAAGAGTGCAGCGATGCCGCAGCAATGCGGCTTTTTTCCTCAGTTTGGTTAGGTGCATCCTGGCCCCGGGGTTTGGCTCCCGGATGATTCCTCCTCGCAATAAATCGCGTCGCCAGCGCGAATTGACACAATCGCGCCGCACCCCATACAATTTCTAAACCACACGTGCCGGGGTAGCTCAGTGGTAGAGCGCCGCCCTGAAAAGGCGGGCGTAGCCAGTTCGATTCTGGCCCCCGGCACCAGATTTGGTTTTTCCTTTCGCTAGGATTATCGCTTTTCCGAGCAGCTTCAATTCGTGGGGCGCGATTGCGCTTGACTACTTCACATATTGTGAAGTAGTATTGGTCAGTGCACATTGTGACGCGCAAGCATCTGAGCGAGGCCATGCAGGAGTATCCAGATGCTGCGAATGAGATCAAGGCATGGGTCGCTATAGTCGAAGGCGTCCGATGGCACAGTTTTGCGGAAGTTCGGCTCATGTTTCGCGCCGCCGACTACATCAACGGATACGTGGTGTTCAACATCCGGCGAAATCGCTATAGGCTCATCACGGTCATTCACTATGCAAAGACGACAGATGAGAAACGGACGGAAGGACACGCCCACATTAGGTCCTTCTTGACACACAAGGAGTACGACGATCCCCGGAAATGGGATCGGAGATTTGGTGCAAAATGAATACAGTTCTCGCAGACCCGGCAAAAATGATTGCGAAGGGCGCTCCCCACGTCATACACAATGACAAAGAACTGGAAGTGTATGCAAACGCCCTCTTTCAATTGACAGCTCTGGAGGATCCGTCTTCCGCAGAAGTGGAAGCAATCGAACTTCTGACCTTACTCGTGGAACGCTACGAGCAAACGCACTACGTGATTCCCGCCGCGGATGCAGCTTTCGTCGTGCGGTTCCTCATCGAACAGCAAGGCCTTACGCAACGTGATTTAACGC
>Ga0210398_10004774_pt1 | contig 12675 bp, 11 predicted proteins | sample IncBWC4OmetaG_FD_161047 | JGI IMG/M metagenome (GOLD analysis project Ga0210398, IMG submission 161047) | Forest soil microbial communities from Barre Woods Harvard Forest LTER site, Petersham, Massachusetts, United States - Inc-BW-C-4-O | ecosystem: Environmental > Terrestrial > Soil >... | reverse complement strand
TTCTGGGCCTCACCGCAGCCGGTAAGGCCCGACAAAGCTGCCGCGATCACGAGGGCGGCCGCCGGCCGCGCCGCAGTGACGATGACCATGGGGTCTCCTTGGGAGCGTGACCGGTCCTGGACTTGGACTTTACCCGGGGGTCGTAGCCGCCGGTTTTCGGAAAAGATCATGCTCCACGGTATTTTAGCGCGCCAATCTGGTTTGATCCACCGCGCTGTCAGATATGTTCCGCACCACAGCCGATTGCGCCTGTCAATCGCGGCAGCAATCAGCCCGTCCTGAGTTCCCGATAAAGTTACCCGGCGCGGCCAACCTGCCACTAGGAAGCTTCGTCAAAATCACGCCCCTCACAAGCAAATCCGATTCGGCCAAGAGGCGTCCACCGCAGCGCGCGCGGGTTTGCAGCCCATTCGGCGGTCGAGCGATAGGTGGCCCGTGGTCGCGCGAGCGTTGGCGGCGAACGCCAACACAAGGCGCGAAGTACCGGCAGCGTGGCTTTTGGGCCCTGTTTTTGTTAACCCTTTTGCACGTTCTGATTGAGCCTTTCCCGCATCGGACTTCGGTGCCGAGCCGCGCATGCCCTCCCCATTGACCCGCGAGCTGGCGTCGCGCTTTGCAGGCATCGCGCTGAACCACGTGACGCGCGAGTATCCGGGCAAGATGGATCATGTGCTGAGCGGGCCGCAGGATGTCCAGAGTCCGCGCGCATTACACCCGGCGTTTTACGGCAGCTTCGATTGGCATTCCTGCGTCCATGGCTTTTGGCTGCTGGCGAGACTGCTGCGGCTGTTTCCCGACCTGCCGCAAGCTGTCGCCATCCATGCGCTGTTCGATGAGCAATTGACGCCTGCGAACATTGCGGGCGAGCTCCGCTATCTGCAGCGGCCTTTGCAGGACAATTTCGAGCGGCCGTATGGCTGGGCCTGGCTCCTGATGCTCGAGAGCGAATTGGCGCGACACCGGACGCCGGCGGCGGCCGCCTGGTTCAAGGCGCTGCAACCGCTGGCGCTCACCTTCGCGGCGCGCTTCAAAAAATATCTGCCGAAACTGCCCTACCCGGTCCGAAGCGGCACTCATCCCAACACCGCTTTCGCCGCGGCGCTGGCGATCGACTATGCGCAGGTCTGCGGCGATCCCGAACTTCTCCAAATCGTATGCGGCCGGATGCGCGATTTCTTTGGCCGCGATGAGGATGCCCGAGCCTTCGAGCCGAACGGCAACGATTTCCACTCGCCCATCCTCATCGAGGTGGAATGCATGCGGCGAACGCTGGGCAAGCAAGACTTTCTGGCGTGGCTCGAGCTATTCCTACCGAAGCTGCGGGAGCGCGAGCCCACCGTCTTGTTCGAGCCGGTGGACGTTTCCGATCGCTCCGATGCGCAGATGGTCCATCTCGACGGTCTCAATTTCAGCCGCGCCTGGTGCTGGCGCGGGCTGTCTCATGCTTTGGCGCCGGAAGATCCGCGGCGCCGCCTCGTGCTTGAAACCACCGAGGCGCATATCGCGGCAAGCCTGCCACACATCGCTGGGGATTATGCGGGCGAGCACTGGCTAGCGACTTTCGCGACACTGGCGCTGACCGCTTAGAGCATGCGCCCTACCGCACCGGGCCGCGACTTCCCATATTTCGTAACCGGCGCGCGGGCTATCCCCGCGGCGCCGCTCAGACAAGGCGAAAGTCCCGTGAAGATCATACCCCTGAACGCCGGCCTGGGCGGGGGTTATTCCGCCGCCGAGGCCTCTTCCCCATCTCCCATTCCCGCCGAGGATCAAGCACTCCTCGACGCCTATTCGCTCGCGGTCATCGATGTCGTCGACCGGGTCGGCCCGGCGGTGGTCGGCCTCGCGGTGCGAGCAACCAACGCGCCCTCCCCCGCCCACGGCGGAGGGCGAAATGGCCGAGGCGGCGGCTCCGGCTCAGGCGTCATCGTGGCGCCGGATGGCCTCATTCTGACCAACAGCCACGTCGCCGGCGCGGCCGGCGGCGGCGCGCACATCGCGGTGACCACGGCCGACGGCCAGGACTTGCGTGCGCGCCTGGTTGGCGACGATCCCGACACCGATCTGGCGCTGATCCGCGTCGATGAGGCGGTGACGTTGCCGGCAGCACCGCTCGGCGACTCCAAAAGGCTCAAGCGCGGGCAATTGGTGATCGCCATCGGCAATCCGCTCGGCTTCGAATCGACGGTGACGACCGGCGTGGTCTCGGCGCTCGGCCGCTCGCTGCGCGCCTCAACCGGCCGGCTGATCGACGACGTCATTCAGACCGACGCCGCGCTCAATCCCGGCAATTCCGGCGGCCCATTGGTGTCGTCGCGCGGCGAAGTCGTCGGCGTCAACACCGCCGTCATCATGGGCGCGCAAGGCATCTGCTTTGCGGTCGCCGCCAATACCGCAAGCTTCGTCCTTGGCGAACTGGTCCGCCACGGCCGGGTGCGCCGCGCCTTCATCGGCATTTCGGCGCAGCAGACCGCGATCCCGCCGCGGCGGCGGCGCGCTGCCGGGCTCGAGCAGGACGGCGCCGTGATGGTCAGCGCAGTGGAGACCGGCAGCGCGGCGGACCGCGCAGGCCTGAAGGCCGGCGATGTCGTGTTCAGCCTCGACGGCCACACCATCACCGGCGCGGACGATCTGATCCGGGCGCTCACCGGCGACAAGATCGGCAAGAGCGTCGCCTTCGACGTGCTGCGCGGTACCGAGCGGCTGACGATTTCGCTTGTGCCGGAGGAGCGCAAACGGGCGGCGTGATGCCATAATGTGCGGCCCGTCCGAGCGGCGACACGCAATACGGCGCCCGTTGAGAGACCCTCTGTGACCGGTGGCAATTTTTTCCCGATCAGCCCGACGACGCGCCGCAAGGCGCTGCTGGTGCTGGTCGCGACCTTCATCTTCGCCTGCCTCGGCTTGGTGACGACGCTCGCCGCCGGACGCCCGCTTACGCTTGGGCTCTCTACCGCGATCTTGATCGGGCTGGGCGTTGGGCTGTTCGAGGAATTCTACGTCCAGAGCGAGCGGGGCATTTGGCTGCGCAACATGCACCCGTTGCGCTCCATCCCGGTCTACGTCGTCGTGATCATTCTGTTTTACCTGGTCTCGGCGCACCTCGTCCGCGTGTTGTTCTGGCGCCTCGACGACCTGCCGACGCTCTATCGCCGGCTGCCCTTCGGCATCACGATCTTCACGATATTTTCCGTGGTCGGCGTGCTGATGATGCGGGTGGTTCACTTCATCGGGCTTGAGAATCTATTCCACCTCACCGTGGGGACCTACCATCGCCCGGTGCGTGAACGCAAAATTCTATTGTTTCTCGACATCAACGGCTCGACCGCTCTGGGCGAAAAACTCGGCGCGCTGTCGATGCGCTCTCTGGTCGGCAAATTCCTTTCCGACCTGTCGGCGCCGATCACCGATCATGGCGGCGACATTTACCTTTACAAGGGCGACGGCTTGATCGCGGTTTGGGATTGGGCTGCGGCGACCGAGCACGAAAGCATTCTGCGATCCGTTGATGCGATGTTTGGCGCGATCGAGCGCCAGCGCGGCGCGTACCAGAAAATGTTCGGCGTGGTGCCGGGCTTCCGCATCGGCATCCACGGCGGCGACGTCATCGTCAGCGAGCAAGGCGACACCAAGCGCTCGATCGGCATCTATGGCGACGCTATCAATATCGCGGCGCGGATGGAGGAGGTCGCCCGGGCGCACAGTGTGCGCTGCGTCGTGTCCGAGGCCGTGGTCACAGCGGTGGGCAGCTTCGATCGCATGCGCGAGATCGGCGAAGAAAGCGTCAAAGGGATTTCGACGTCGATCCGCGTCTACGAATATCAGCCGCGCGTCGATGCTTCGTGAGTTTGATACTCACGCCGATGAACCAATCGCGTCATCAATGCCCAGGTGGCGCGCCGGCGCCGCCCGGCGGCATCATGCCTTTTTGCATGTTCTGCATATTTTGGATGTTCATCTTCATACCGTTCGGCATGATCATGTCGCCAGGCCGCTGATCCGCCGCGCAAGGGCCGAGCCATTTTGCGCTCAACGTGACGGTGCGGCCGGCGGGCTGGCCCTCGGTCTGGCCGGTCACGGTCATCGAATATTCGCTGTCGAAGCTGCCGGTGATCACTATATGCGAAGTCCTGGTCTTGCCGCCGAAAGTGCAGACCGAATCGATCGTGGTGGTATTGCCGGATTTCTGCACATCGCGCTTCGAGCAATCGCCCTGCGGCGCGGCGCCGCCGCGTGCCTGCATGGCGTGATCGGTCGCGGCGTCGATGCATTGCTGTATCTTCATCGCTTGGCTGCCGGCGTCCGTCGTAATCTCCCAGAGTCCAGCCTTGCGGCTGGGGAGCTCGGCCGCCACTGCCGGCACGGCGCCGATGACGAGAAGAAACAAAGCGGCGCCGATCCGGCGCATAGCTTGCGTACGCATGGCTTCCTCCTGATGGCGGAATCCGGGGCCTACCGGAATCAGCGGCGAGGGCACGGACGCTATCGGCTTTCCGCCCGATCCGGAAGGCTTCACCCGCGGGGGACGGTTTCGGGGCGCTTACTTGCCGTCCGGATGGCTGATCGCCCAGACGTAAGCTGCCACGGCGGCGACGTCGGAATCCGACAACGGCGCGCCGCCGCGCGGCGGCATCGGCACCGAATAATTCTTCGGCTTCTCGATGCCGTCGGTGATCACTTGGGTGATGCGCGCGAGACTGCCGTCCCGTTGTAGCCATTTGCCGTCGACCAGCGACGGCGCCTGCGGCGAACCCCTCGCATCCGAGCCATGACAGCCGGTGCAGGTGCCACCGGACGCTTCGCCATGGAAGATGCGATCGCCCAACGCGACTTCTTCCTTGGTGGCACCAGGAGGCACCGGCAGCGACGCCAGGGTCATTCGGCCGGCGTCCGGATGGGTACCTTCCGGCGGGCCGGGCTCGCCGGAGGCGGCGCCGGCCATCTTCGGCGGCGCCGCCTGCGCGACCGTCGCACCGGGATCGCGGTGATAGGTGACGCGCCAGATGCGGCCGTGCCAGTCGTCGGAAATATATAGCGCGCCGTCGGATCCCATCGTCAGCCCCGAAGGCCGGAACGCGGCCTGGCCCGGCTCTTTCGCGGCGCCGGCGAAGCCGTCAGCGAAGACGACAAACGGCCCGGCCGCCTTGCCGTCCTTGAGCGGCTGAAACACCACGTTGTAGCCGCCCTGCGGCTCAGGCGCGCGGTTCCACGAGCCATGGAAGGCGACAAACGCGCCGCCCTGATAGGCAACGGGGAACGCGTTGCCCGCATAGATCAACAGATCGTTTGGCGCCCAATGCCCGGGCAAGGATGCGACCGGAGCTTTTTTGTCAGCGCAAACGCCGACCTTCTTGCCGTCGCCGCCATATTCCGGCGCCAGCACCAGCTTACCGACCAGTCCGTCGTAATAGCATTCCGGCCAGCCATAGTCGGCGCCTTTTTCCAGTTGCACGATTTCCTCGGCCGGCAATTGGGCGTTCTGTTCGGAAGTGAAAAGGCTCGGCCAGTTCTGCGAGAGCTGGTCGCGGCCATGCTGGGTGACGAACAGGCGGCCGGCGGCATCGAAGGCGAAACCTTCGCCGTTGCGCAGCCCGGTGGCGTAGCGTTCCGCCGGTGAGAAGTGTTGATCCTTTTTGTTGGCGTCATAGAGCCAGATGCCGGCGCGGGTCTCGAGTTCGGCGCACGGCTGATGGCCCGGCGAATTGGCGGTGCGGTTCTGCAACTGGCAGGAATTGGTAGCCGAGCCGAGATCGACGAACAAATTCCCCAGCGCATCAATGGCGAACGGATGCATCGGGTGATCGCCGGTCAGCGGCAGGCCGGACAGAATGACTTGCGGCTGTTCGTTCGGCACGACGCCATTCGCCGGCAGCGGGTAGCGGATGATCTTGTCGTTCTGCTCGGCATAAAGGCCGCCATTGTAGATGCGGATGCCGGTGCCGCCGGCCGATCCCTGCGGCACACCGTCGCCAAAGCGCTCGATCACGTCGGCGCGGCCATCGCCCTCGTTGTCCTTCAGCGCAATGAGGAAGCCGCCGGCCGGAGGCTTGTCATTCTTGTAATAGCGACCGCTCCAGGTATTGACGTAAAGCACGCCGTTGGGAGCGAAGGCCATTTGCCGGGCATGGCCGAGATTGTCGGCAAACACGGTGGCGCAGAAACCGGGCGACAGCGTAACGCCGCCATTGTCGCCGACACAGGTGTCGCGCGGATTCTGCTGCGCCGCTGCCCCGGTTCCGCTCGCGAGCACTAACACAGCGATCAAAAAAGATGCAGCCATAAGAGATGCTGCGATGAACTTTGCGGCGTGATTGCGCCGCCACGTGTGAGACAATCCGCGATCGGCCATGACAATGCTCCGAGTTCCAAACTTCAAATCCAGCTTGGGATGCGATATCGCTTTTCCAACGCGCGCCGGCACAAACAATCGCACACTCGCAAAGTTGATTGCTGTTGCAATCCCGCGACGGCCAGGTCGGCTAACGTAACTCCCACGCGTGCGACGACAATCGGTGTGCCGTTCATGCCGCGGGCGTTGTATAACAGCGCCAAGACTAACGATTCAATTTGAAACTGATGAGAAATTCCGCAAGTCGCGGAAATCGGTCGACTTTCGCCAGCGTTCCTATACTTCCAGCCAGGCCCGGCGCACCTCGGCGTGTGCGGCAAGCTCGGCGGCCGTGCCTTCAAACACCATGCGGCCGTGGCCCATGACATAGACGCGATGCGAGATGCGCATGGCGATGGTGAGCTTCTGTTCCACCAAGAGGATCGAGATGTTGCGCTCGGCGATGGTGCGCAACAGATCGGCGACGCGCTCGACCATTTGCGGCGACAGTCCCTCGGTCGGCTCGTCCACCATGATCAGGTCGGGATCGCCCATCAGCGTACGGCACACGGTCAGCATCTGCTGCTCGCCGCCGGACAGCGCGCCGGCCGGCGTCCTGGCGCGCTCTTCGAGCCGCGGAAACACCCGATAGGTATCGTCAATACACCAGCGCGCGGCTTTCTTGCCGGCTTTGATGCCGAGGATCAGGTTTTGCTCGACCGTCAGCGTCGGGAAGATGGCGCGATCCTCCGGAACATAGCCGACGCCGCGGCGCGCGATCTCGTAAGGCTTGAGGCCGGCGATGGCTTCGTCCTTGAAGACGATGGCGCCGCGCGGCGGCACGTCGCCCATGATCGCCTTCAAGGTGGTCGAGCGGCCGACGCCGTTGCGGCCAAGGATGCTGACGATCTCGCCGGCGCCGACGGTGAGCGACACGCCCTGCAGGATGTGGCTCTTGCCGTAATAGGCGTGGAGGTCGCGCACGTCGAGCATCATGCCGCGGTTCCGAGATAAGCGGTCTGCACGGCGGCGTCCTGTTTGATCTTCGCCGGAATGTCGCTGGCGATGATCTGCCCATAGACCAGAACGGAAATGCGGTCGGCGAGATCGAACACGACGCCCATGTCGTGCTCGATCATTATCAGGGTGCGGCCCTGGCTGACCTTGCGGATCAGCGCCACCGCTCCCTCCGTTTCCGCCGTGCTCATTCCGGCGCTGGGCTCGTCGAGCAGGATGATGCCGGCGTTGCCGGCGATGGTGATGCCGATTTCCAGCGCCCGCTGCTCTGCATAGGTGAGCACGCCGGCCTGAACGCGGCGGCGGTCGAGGAGTTCGATCTCATCCAGGATCGATTCGGTCCGCTTGCGCACGTCGGCCAAGCCGTCGATGCCGCGCCAGAATGAGTATTTGTAGCCGAGCGACCACAGCACGGCGCAGCGGACATTCTCCCAGACCGACAGCCGCGGAAAGATGTTGGTGACCTGGAAGCTGCGCGACAGCCCGCGCCGATTGATCTGATAGGGCGGCAGCCCGGTGACATTCTCGCCATTGAGCCGGACCGTTCCCAATGACGGCGTGAAGCGACCGCTGATCAGATTGAACAGAGTCGATTTTCCGGCGCCGTTGGGACCGATGATCGCGTGCCGCTCGCCGGCCGGCACGGCGAGGCTGACGCCGTGAATGATTTTCATAGCGCCGAAGCTTTTGTGCACGTCGACAAGCTCGATCGCCGGCGCGATCATCGGCGTTTCTCCGCCGCTTGGGCGGCCAGCACGGCGTCGTGCCAGGCGGCGCCAACAATCGGCCAGGTCCGGCGGAACACGAGGAAGCCGCCGGCCGCTAGCACGATGGCGGCGAGCCACGGCGTGACGCTGGTCGTATCCAACGTCAGATGAAACAGCGAGATGGTCGCTCCGTCAGATGCCTTGACGCTGCGATGGTAGGTCATCTCGATGACCGCGATGACTCCCGCGAGCATCGCCAGCGCCGGCATGAGTGCAATCAAATAGCTGAGCGCAAGCCGCCCCAGCGGTCGGTAGGTGCGCGCCTGCAACAATGGCACGTGCATCGTCAGCAGGCCGGCGATGCCGTTCGGCGCGAACATCACCACACCGATGAACAACAGGCCGAAATAAAGCTGCCAGACGTCGGTGATATCGCTGAGCATCACTTCGAGCCAGGTCACCACGATGGCGCCGATCACAGGTCCGATGAAGGCGCCGACGCCGCCGATATAGGCGGCGAGGAGGACGATGCCGGATTGAGCGGCGCCTACCGCCGAGGAATTGACCAATTCGAAATTGATCGCCGCCAGCGCACCGGCAATACCGGCGAACAGGCCGGCGAGCGCGAAGGCGATGAAGCGCACGGCTTGCGGATTATAGCCGACGAACTGCGCCCGCTCGGGATTCTCGCGCACCGCGTTGCAGATGCGGCCGAACGGCGTGCGTCGCAGCGCATACATCGCCACCATACACACCAGGCACCAAGCAGCGATCAGGTAGTAAACCTGGATCTGCGGGCCGAAATTGAGACCGAACACATGCAGGAGCTTGGTGCGGTTGGTGCTCACCCCTTCCTCGCCGCCGAAGAAGCTCCGCAGGATCAGCGAGCTCGACGCGACCAGTTCGCCGAGCCCAAGCGAGATCATCGCGAACGCCGTGCCGGCGCGGCGCGTTGAAACCGACCCGAAGATGATGCCGAACACCAGGCCGCTGAAGGCTCCGACGATCGGAATCAGAAACAGCGGCACCGGCAGCCGGTCGTAGATCACGGTGTTCATAAAGTGGACGGCGAGAAATCCACCGAGGCCGTAATAGACGGCGTGACCGAACGACAGTAGGCCGGTTTCGCCGAGCAACATGTTGTAGGAGAGCGCGAACACGATCATGATGCCCATGAGGCTGAGCATGGTGAGCGAGCTGCCGGACCTGAAGATCAGCGGCAGCAAGGCAAACACGACGGCAAGCGCGATCCAGGGCGCGGCCAGGCGCGCCAGCGCCGCCGTGCGCGGCGGCCGGACGTCAGCGTGTGCCGGCACTTTCACGATATCGGTCGCTATGTCGCTCAATTTTGACTCACGACTCGGGTTAGTGTTCGCGCGTCCCCAACAGGCCAGTCGGTCGCAAGATCAGGATCAGCACCAGGAGCAGATAAGGAATGATCGGCGCCAGCTGCGCCACGGTCACGTTCCAGACGTCGGACAGAATGCCGCCGGTCGGTGGCGGGATGCCGATACCCCCCAACACATCGGCGACGGAAAGATTGATCGAGACCGCGAAGGTCTGGACCAGCCCGATCAACAGCGACGCGAGAAAAGCCCCGGACAGCGAGCCGAGTCCGCCGACCACGACGACAACGAACAGGATAGGCCCAAGTGACGCCGCCATGTTCGACTGGGTCACCAAAGCCGGCCCGGCGATCACGCCGGCGACCGCGGCAAGTCCGGTGCCGACGCCGAACACCAGCATGAACACCCGCGGCACATTGTGGCCGAGCATCGCCACCATATGCGGATGGGTCAGCGAAGCCTGAATGATCAGTCCGACGCGGGTGCGGGCCAACAGCAACAGTAGCACCGCGAAAATTGCGATCGCGGTGCAAAGCTCGAACATCTTGTAGGCCGGGTAATTGGTCGAGAACGCGGTGAAGGCGGTGAAGTCCAGCGACGGCGGCACGCGATAGTCCGCCGGCCCCTTGCCCCAGACCATCTGCACGACTTCTTCGATGATGAAGGCCAGCCCGAACGTGAACAGAAGCTCGGCGACCGGACCGTGGCGGTGCACATGGCGCAAGCCGTAGCGCTCGACCAGCGCGCCGATGCCGCCGACCAGCACCGGCGCGATGACGAAGGCCGGCCAGAAGCCGACCAGCTGGCTGATCTGGAAGCCGAAGAAGGCGCCGAGCATGTAGAAGCTGGCATGGGCGAAATTCAACACGCCCATCATGCTGAAGATCAGCGTCAGGCCGCTCGCCATCAGGAACAGCAGCATGCCGTAAAGCACGCCGTTGAGCGCCGATATGGTGACGAGCTCCAGCACCGCCGGCCGGAATGGTCGGCTTTAGCTCGGGCGATTCATCTTGCAGCTGGTCGGCAGGACCGTGTCTTGAGTGTCGATCTTGCCGGTCACCTTCCAGCCCCAACCGGTGCCTTCTTCTTCGAACGGCTGGTCTTTTCCGACGGGGCCAAGATTGGCGATATACATCGGCTGGAAGAATTGATGGTCGTCGGCACGCATGAAGCCGTCGCCGCCGTTGTAGACCGTGACTTTCATGCCATCGAGTTTGGCCGCCACTTTGAGCGGATCGGCCGAGTTGGCTTCCTGCACCGCCTTGGCGAACATGCGGATCTCGTTGACGGCGCGCGGATAGAATAGTGTCACGCCGGTCTTGGCGCGGAAGCCCTTTTCGAACTCGATGGCCGGCGCATACGGCTCGTTCGGCACACCTTCGGTGATCGCAAAGACGCGATCCGGCAGGTTGGCTTGCTTGACGGCCGTCGGCCCGCCGGTACCGCCGGCATAATAAGTGTACCAATCGACCTGCAAGCCGGCGTCGGCGGCGGCCTTCAGCAGCAGCGCGAAATCCTGCCCCCAATTGCCGGTGATGACGCTGTCGGCGCCGGACGCCTTGATCTTGGCGACATAGGGCGAGAAGTCGGTGACCTTGAGCAGCGGATGCACTTCGTCGCCGACGATCTCGATATCGGGCCGTTTCATGCCGAGCATCTTGCGCGCCCCGGCGCGAACCGATTGGCCGAACGAGTAATCCTGATTGATCAAATAAACTTTTTTGATGTTGGTGCGCGGCTTCATGTAATTGGTCAGCGCCGTCATCTTGATGTCGGAATTGGCATCCCAGCGGAAATGCCAGTAGCTGCACTTGTCGTTGGTCAGGACTGGATCGACCGCGGCGTAGTTGAAGAACAGCACTTCCTTGCCGGGGTTGCGGTCGTTGTATTTGGTGACGAAGTCCGAGATCGCGGCAGCGAACGCCGAGCCGTTGCCTTGAGTGACGAAGCGGATGCCGGAATCGATCGCCTTCTGCAGCTGAACGAGCGTCTCCTGGGCATTGAGCTTATTGTCGTAGGGGACAATTTCGAGCTTGCCGCCGAGCACGCCGCCCTGCGCGTTGGTGGCGTCGGCGAGATAATTGAAGGTCTTGAGGCCGACCTCGCCGATGCTGGCGCCGCCGCCAGACAGCGGGTCGATGTAGGCGATTTTGACCGATTCTTGCGCCGTGGCCGGCATCGCAGTGACGACAGCGGCAGCAGTGGCGCACAGCGTGACGATGAAGCGCGACGGCATCGTGATCCTCCCAAGTTTCTAAAATCTTGCGCGACCGGGCGCTATTGGCGCATTGTTTCCGCGCTGGCGGTTATCGTCAAGAACTCTCGGTTGCCGGCGACGTTTCAGCTGGCTTTCGCGTCGGGATCACCATGAGCAGAATCTTAAAGACGCCGGCGGAGCGCTTCGCCAATCTGCCCGATTTTCCCTGGCCCGCGCACAGCCGCGACAATCTGCCCGGCTATCCCGGCCTGACCATGTCTTATCTCGACGAAGGACCGAAGGCGGCGCCGGTGTTTCTTTGCCTGCATGGCCAGCCGACCTGGAGCTATCTCTACCGGCGCATGATCCCGCATTTCCTGGCGACCGGAGGCCGCGTGGTCGCGCCCGATTTCTTCGGCTTCGGCCGTTCCGACAAGCCGGCCGACGACGCAGTCTACACATTCGATTTTCACCGCAACAGCCTCCTCGCCTTGGTCCACGCGCTCGACCTCAAGGACGTGACGCTGGTGGTGCAGGATTGGGGCGGCCTCCTCGGCCTGACGCTGCCGATGGAGATGCCGCGGCGTTTCAGCCGGCTGTTCGTCATGAACACGGCGCTGCCGACCGGCGAAGTGCCGTTGCCCAAGGGCTTTCTCGATTGGCGTACCTTCTCCAACAGCCAGCCCGACATGGCGGTCGGCCGGCTGATGGCGCGGGCCTGCCCGCATCTGTCACCGGCGGAGGCGGCCGCCTACGACGCGCCCTACCCGGACGCTGCCTACAAGGCCGGCGTGCGCCGGTTTCCCAATCTGGTGCCGGAATTTCCCGACAGCGACGGCGCCGCGCTCGAGCGCGCCGCCCGCGATTTCTGGCGCAATACCTGGCAAGGCCGAAGCGTGATGGCGATAGGCATGACCGACCCGGTGCTCGGGCCGCCGGTGATGCGCGCGCTGCATCGCGACATTCGCGGCTGTCCGCCGCCGCTGGAATTCGCGCAGGCCGGGCATTTCGTCCAGGAATGGGGCGGCGTGGTCACTCCCGCCGTGCTTGCAGCGCTCAAGAGTTAGATCACGATGGCTT
>Ga0210398_10004772_pt1 | contig 12677 bp, 9 predicted proteins | sample IncBWC4OmetaG_FD_161047 | JGI IMG/M metagenome (GOLD analysis project Ga0210398, IMG submission 161047) | Forest soil microbial communities from Barre Woods Harvard Forest LTER site, Petersham, Massachusetts, United States - Inc-BW-C-4-O | ecosystem: Environmental > Terrestrial > Soil >... | reverse complement strand
ACATCCTGCAATCCGGCGGTGGCCATAGCCTGCGGCGCGGCCAGCCGCCGCGTCCGGCCGTCGGGCGAGATATCGGTACCGATCCGCGCTGCGGAGCGGAATGCGAAAAAATGTGGCACCCCTTTCTGGCACCGGCCGCCGCTGAAGGGTGGGGATTCTGGAATGTGGCGTCACGGACCGACGGCACCTCGCAGTGGGTCTATCAGGGCTATGCGCTCTGGACCTACGACGGTGACCGCAAGCCGGGCGACATGAATGGCCATGACACGTATGACATCGCGGTCAGCGACGACCCGACCAAGATGGCGAACGTCGGGACTCCCATGGATGGTGGGGCGGCGCTTTGGTGGTCGGTCGCGTTGCCCTGAGACTGAAAAAATTTATGGCCCATGAGGAAGAAAAAATGACCGGAAAGCTCTCACGTCGAACGCTGCTGTCGCGCAGCCTGCAGCTCTCGGTGGCAGGAGGTTTTGCGGGCGCCATCGCGGCGTGCAGCAAGAAAGAAGAGGGAGTTTTATCTTGCGCGAATCTCGACGACATGAGTGATGGCGACCGCAGTGCGCGCCAGGGAGCGCACTACACGGAGAAATCGACTCAAGCGGGACAGGCGTGCGGCGCCTGCGCCTTCTTCCATGGCGGCGGCACCGGATGCGGCAATTGCGACATCTTCCATGGGCCTGCCAACGCTGCGGGCCGCTGCGATTCCTGGAGTGCTCGGACCTGATCGTGCGCAGTGCCGAAGCTTCGTGGCCGCGCGTCGCGCGCTGGCTTCTGTCAATCGCGCTGGCTGCCCTGTTCGGCTCCTTCGAGCCCGCGCTTGCCGCCGACGCACCGGACGGCGCCATGGTGGAACGCGGGCGGTATCTGGCGGTCGCCGGCGACTGCGTCAGCTGCCACACGCGAGCCGGCGGCGCGCCGTTCTCCGGTGGTCTCGCGTTCTCGACACCGTTCGGCATCGTCCACTCGACCAACATCACCCCAGATCCCAAGTCCGGCATTGGGCAGTGGACCGAAGCGGACTTTGAGCGCGCCCTGCGCCAGGGTGTGGGCCACGACGGTGAACATCTTTATCCGGTCTTCCCCTATCCTTCATTCACCAAGACGAGCGATGCGGATGTCGCCGCACTGTGGGCCTTTCTTCGTTCGATTCCGCCCGTGAAGTACACCGCGCCGGCGAACGATATGACGTTTCCCTTCGGCCAACGTTGGCTCATTGGCGTCTGGAAGCGCCTGTACTTCAAGGAGGGTCGATTCGTGACCGACGGGTCCAAACCCGCCGAGTGGAATCGCGGCGCGTATCTGGTCGAAGGCTTGGGTCACTGCGGCGCGTGCCATTCGCCGCGCAATTTTCTCGGCGCGGAGGATGCCGCTCGCGCCATGACGGGGGGTGCCTATAAGGAGGATGTGGACGGACGGTCAATGGGCTGGTCCGCCGTCAATCTCACCTCATCGTCGAGCGGGCTGCAGTCATGGTCCATGGAAGACCTGACCAATTATCTGAAACTCGGGTACGCCCCGCATGCCAGCGTGTTTGGGCCGATGAACAGCGTGGTGATGAACAGTACGCGCTCGCTGACACCCGCCGATGATGAGGCCATCGCGACGTATCTTAAGTCACTGACGGCGAAGAAGCAGGACAGCGGTACGCCCGGCGGCAGCCAGATCATGGCCGATGGCGAGACGCTCTATAGCATTCATTGCGGGACGTGCCACCTCCCCACGGGACTCGGATCGGTCTCGACCGGGCCGCCGCTCGCGGGCAGCGCCGTCGTACTCGCGGCAGATCCTAAGTCACTGATCAATGTGACCCTGGCGGGCCCCGGGCTGCCGAGCCCCGCGCCTTCGGAGGAGTGGCAAAGCCGCAAGTGGCAAGCGATGCCCTCCTTCAGTGAGAAGCTCAGCGACGAGGAGATCGCCGCGCTCTTGAGTTACATCCGAAACTCCTGGGGAAACCAGGAAGGCGCGGTGTCGGCGGACCAGGTCTCCAAGCAACGCTAACGCGCTTTCGTTTCGGGCGGGTTGCCCATCTCTCGGCGAGCACGATAGAAGGAAAAAGTATCCATCTGCCCCTCATGTAAGCGCGGCTCCCCGTTACCGATATCGACGTCAGGGGTTGCTGATTTAAGGGATTCCCGCATATTTGTGCTCCGGGTATACGCCCACATTCCGGGGGCGTATAAGGTAATAGAGATATTCTTCGGCTTGCCGGAGTTCCAACGGATGGCGACGTCTCCGGATTTTCTGCGACTTGCCTCCAATGCAACGCGCGCATTGGCGGACACAGCCCTGGACAGCTTGCGCGAGGCAGTGCTGGTGGTCGATGCGCGCCACAAGCACTTACCCATCGTTCTTGCCAATGCCAGCGCTTGCCGCGCGCTGAGCGGACACAGCGACACCGCCGACTTCCTGGAAACGCCGCTGGCACTTGTGCTGGGTGCGTCCAGCGCCGCGGGCATCGGCAATCTCATATCCTCCGTGTCGGACTCCGGCGCGCCCGGCAACCGCATCATCGCCTGGCGCTTCATACAGGGCGAGCGGTCCGTCATGACCGACATCAAGCCGCTGCTCTCGGCCGGTCAGCGTCTGGTAATGCTGACCTTCGCGCTGCCGACCCCGCAGCCCGACTTGGTGGCCGCCTTTGACCAGATGCCCTTCGACATCCTCATTCTGGATGCAGAGCTCAAGGTCACCTACGCCAACGCCGGCGCGATTCGCTCGGCAGGTCCCCTACCCGGTGGATTGCTGGGCTGTTCGGCGCTGATGCTCACCCCGACGCGGCTGCTGAAGCCGGACGTCTTTGAGCGCGCGTTGCAGGGTCAGCCCTTCCATGAGGAAACACTGGTCCTCGAGGAGGCGGGGCACGCCGCGCGCCGCTTCGAAGTCGATGTGCAGCCGTTCAAAGTCTCCTCGGCCACGGCCGGCCTTCTGATCTGGTGCGTGGAGGTGACCGAGCCGCGCGCCACCCATCGCGTTCAAGGCAGCGGCGATCGCCGCCTGGTCGCGCTGACCGAGCATGCGCAGGACATCATCACCATCGGCAGCCCGGACGGCAGGGTGCAATACGTGAGCGGCGGGATGCAAAACTCCCTGGGTTACACCTCCGAGGAACGCGAATCCCACCTGGTGTTCGATCTGGTGCATCCGGATGACCGCGGCGAGCTGCTTGCGAAGTACGGGCAATTGCTGGCGGGTCACATCAAAGTGTTTGCGCATGAATTTCGTACCCGCCACAAGGACGGTACCTACCGGTGGCTGGAATCGCGCTGCGTCTCGGCGCTCGACAATCCGCTGATCGGCGGCGTGGTGATCAATTCGCGCGACATCACCGAGCGCAAACAGGCGGAGTTCAGGCTGGCGCAGCGCGAGGAAGTTTTCCGTCTGGCCGCCGAGGCCGTCGACGGCATCATCTTTGAGTGGGATGTCGCCAAAGACGTGGTGCATCGTTCCCGCGCCGTCCAAGAGGTACTGGGGATCGACCCCGACGACCTCGAGCCCACCGTCAACGCCTGGCTGGAACGCATCCATCCCCGCGATTTCATCGCCGCCAAAAAGGCCATCAGTGTCGGGCTGATGAACGGCCGCGGTTGGACCACGACCTACCGGATTCGCGACGTCAAGGGCCGCCACAAATCCATCCTCGACCGGGCGCTGGTGCAGCGCAATGCCGCCGGCGATCCGGTGCGCGTGATCGGCTGCTGCGTCGATGTGTCGGAAATCAAACGCCTCACCGATATTCTGGACGAAACCCAGCGCATCGCCAAAATCGGCGGTTGGGAATACAGCTACGCCACGCAGGAACTGACCTGGACCGACGAGATGTTCCGCATCTACGGTGCGCAGCCGAAGGAATTCGCGCTGTCCTGGGAATCGATGCTGGGGCAATGCGTCCCTGAGTCCGGCGAGTTGTTTCGGGAAGCCTGCCGCCGGGCGGAAGCCGGCGAAGGCCACATCGATCTGGAGCTGGAGATCAATACCTTCGATAATCAGCGCATCTGGGTGCGGGTGATCGGTCATCTGGAAATGCTGGGCGGGCGCCCGTTCCGCTCCTTCGGCTCGGTACAAAATATCCAGGCGAAAAAGCTCGCGCAGATCGCGCTGGAGAACAGCACCGGGTGGCTGAAGCTCTCCATGAACATGGCCAATATGCATGCCTGGCGTTGGGACCGGGCGCAAAACTCGTTCGAGTTCGCGAATCTGAAGAGTCCGCAGGTGCATCTGCCGAGCGTGCATCCCGACATGGAGACCATGCTCGCGCGCGTGCATCCCAAAGATCAGAGCGCAGTCAAGCGTGCCATCGACAATGCCTTTGCCGGTCATGTCGAGGTGCGCCAGGAATTCGAACTCCTCGGTATCGACGGGCGCTATCGGTCCTATGCCACCACTGCCAGGCCCTTGTTCGACGGCACGGTCCCGCGGGGCCTGGTGGGTGTCATTCAAGACGTCACCGCTCGCCAGGATTCCGAACGGCGCCTGCGCCGCTCCGAGGAATTGCTGCGGGCCACCACCACCAACACCGCCGACACGCTGTTTCTGCTCGACACCGCCCTGCACGTGCGTTTCGTCAACAAGAGTGTCAATGGCATCGCGATGGAGCAAATCATCGGACGCGACATCGGCACCCTCTTGCCCGAGGCGGCGCGCCCGGGCGTGCTGCAGAAGCTGGCGTACATTCTCGAAACCGGCCAGACGGCCACGTTTGAATTCGAATCCGGCGATGAGGGGCGCGCGCAATATTTTGAAAATCGGGCGGTGCTGGTGCGCGACGGCGGCGTTGCCACCGGCATTTCGATTTCCATGCGGGACATCACGGAGCGCAAACGCCTGGAGCAGGAAATCCTCGATGTCTCGGGGCGCGAGCGCCAGAGCATCGGCCGGGATCTTCACGACGGTCTCGGCCAGGAATTGACCGGCGTGGCGCTGATGCTGCGCGGGCTGGCGACGCGAATTCAAGAACGCTGCCCCGAAGTCGTGGAGAACGTGAATGAAATCGTCGGTTACGTCAATCAGTCGATCGAGACGGCGCGCTCCCTGGCCCGGGGCCTCTTGCCGGTACGGACCGAAACGGGCGGTCTGGCCTCGGCGCTGCGCGCGCTTGCCGCCCGCAGCCGCGATCTATATGGTCTGGAGGTGACCTTCCGCGCCGAAGTTTGCCGCGAGTTCGCGCTCTCGGAGACCGATGCCAGCCATCTGTATCGCATGACCCAGGAGGCGCTGACCAATGCGGCGCGGCATGGACACGCTACTTTGGTGCAAATCGTGCTCATCGCGCCCGATGGCGGATTCACCTTGCGCATCATCGACAACGGCATCGGTCTGGCGCACGCGACGCCTTCCAGCGCCGGAATGGGCCTGAAAATCATGAAGTATCGGGCCGACATGATCGGGGCCCGGTTCGACATCACGGCCAACGAGCCCAACGGCGCCGTCATCACCGTGGTGCGATAGCGGAAGCCAGGTAAGATACAATACAACCACGCCATTTTAAGGAGAATGCGAACATGGCAGCCAGCAGCACATGGATTCGATCTTCAGCGTCGCCTTCCGGGGTGACTACGGCCAAGCGCCGGGTCCGCCGCGTACTCATTGTCGATGACCATCCCATCGTGCGGCAGGGATTGCGGCGCATCATGGAAAACGAAGAGGACTTGGTGGTTTGCGGTGAAGCCGAAACGGCGCGCGATGCGCGTACCGCGATCAAGGAACTCAATCCCGACGTCATGATTGCGGACATCAGCCTCAAGCAAAGTGACGGCATCGAACTGGTGCGCGATGTGCGCGCCCATTATCCGCAGCTGCCGATCCTGGTCCTGTCGATGCACGACGAAACGATTTATGCGGAACGCATGCTCTCGGCCGGCGCCAACGGCTACATCATGAAGCAGGCGGCCAGCGAGCAATTCCTGGTGTCGCTGCGCCGGGTGCTGGACGGCGGGATTTACGTCTCCGAAGCCGTCGGCAACAACATGATCCAGAAGTTCGCGGCCGGCGGCTCTTACATCTCCGCCAATCCCATCGACCGGCTGAGCAATCGCGAACTGCAGATTCTGCACATGATCGGCAAGGGCATGAGCACCCGGGAAACCGCCGAGTCGTTGAACTTGAGCATCAAGACGGTGGAATCGCACCGTCAGCGCATCAAGCGCAAGCTGAATCTGACCACCGGTACGCAGTTGGTGCAGTACGCTGTGAATTGGTTTACCGGCCGCGAGGCGACCGTGACGACCACGCCGCCCGGCCAAGAACCGGGTCCCTAATCCGTCTTCGGCCCGGTCGCGGTGATGGCGCGGATGCATCCGGCGAAATGCGTGGGATGGCCGACATCGTTGCGCTGTGCTGCGCCGCGCATGTGCCACCACTCGGTCCGGCCTGCGGCCAGTTGCACGGAAAACTGCGCATCGAGCGGCGTGCGCTCCTCGAGGTGCGAGCGCAGATTGCGCAGCAGCGCATCCCACGTCTCGGGCGACATGATGGGGCGCAAATCGCTGAATGCCGGGCGCTTGGCCGACTCGCTCCATTGCAGCCGTGCGCAAAACCAGTCGCTGAACCAGGCGGAACCGTCGGCCAGATCCAGTTCCCAAAAGCCGTCGCCGCTGGCTTGCATGGCCCGGGCGCCGGGCGCGGGCAGCTTGCCGTTATAGGGACGCGAATCGCACATGTCCCGCTATCGGTCGGCTATGCTGTTACCTGAAGGTAGCAAAAGTGTGCTACGTCGGAATTGGGCGCTAGTTAGGGCTTTCTCTTAGCGTCAATGAGTGCCAGTACCGAGATTTTCAACCGGGGTTTAACCCATGATTCAGTCATTGAGCTTTGCGCCGATATCTCGAAGAATCAGTTAGGGTATGCGGGGGATGACGATAGTGCCTGAGGAAACCGTGACGCAGATCACAGTTGACGCATCACCGGCCATTTTGCTGGCCGAGGATGATCCGGTCACGCGGATGCTCATGACCCGTTTTCTCAAAAACGCCGGCTACGAAGTCGATGCCGTCGCCAATGGCTGTGAAGCACTCGACCGGATGACCAAGCGCTACTACCCCATGCTGGTCACCGACTGGGAAATGCCGCAGATGGACGGCATTGCCCTGTGCAAGGCGGTGCGCAACATGCAGCTCGACGGGTATGTCTACGCGCTGCTGCTCACCGCGCGCGATGCCAAGGAACATGTGATTGCCGGACTCGAGGCGGGCGCCGATGATTATCTGGTCAAGCCCGTGCATGAGCCGGAGCTGATCGCGCGTCTGAATGCGGGACGGCGAATCCTGGCGCTCGAGCACTCGCTGCGCGTCGCCAATCAGCGCAACCGGATACTCTCGATCACCGACGCCCTGACCGGCGCCTACAATCGCCGCTACCTCCTGGAGCAGCTGCCCCGCGAACTCGAGCGTTGCCGCCGCTACGGCTACCCGCTCTCGGTGCTGATGTGCGATCTCGATCATTTCAAGCAGGTCAACGATGAGCGCGGCCATGCGGCGGGCGACGATGTGCTGCAGCAATTTACCTGCCGCGCCCAGAAATTCATCCGCTCCAACAGCGATTGGATTGCGCGCTACGGCGGTGAGGAGTTTCTCATCGTACTGCCGGAAACCAGCCATGATGAGGGCGTGATCGTTGCGGAAAAAATCCGCAATCTGGTCGCCGCGATGCCGTTTTCGACGCGCGGCGGGGATGCCGGGGTGACGGTGAGTTTCGGGATCGCCTCGACCGGGCTGAATGGCCCGGATCTGACCCTCAAGGTGGACACGCTGATCCGGGCGGCGGATGAGAGTCTGTACAAGAGCAAGCTGGCGGGACGCAATCGCTCGACCGGCCAGGAGATGGGCGCGGCGCTGCCGCTGGCCGCGCGAGCTTAGAGAATCGATCAGCCGACGCGGCGTAATGCCTCGTTCACCGCGGCCAACTGCTCACTCAATTCCGCCACCAAGCCGCCGATGGCCGGCACCGAATTGTCGCGCACGGCGTTCTCGAGGCGCGAGGCGGTCCGGCTCAAATCCAGCGCATGAATGTTGGCACTGGCTCCCTTCAAGGAATGCGCACGCTTGCGCACGGTGTCGAAGTCGCTGATTTTCAGCGCCGCCAGGATTTCCGCGAGGCATTGATCCCCGCTGCTGACGAAGGTGTCCGCCAGCTCGCGCTCGAATTCGGGATCCCCGCCGGTCAGTTCGCGCAGCGCTTCGCGGTCGATCGCGGGTGTAGCCGGCTGCGCTTTCAGGAACCGGCTCAAGGCTTCGATCAGCTGCGCAGGCTCGATGGGTTTGCCCAAGTGGGCATCCATGCCGGCGTCGATGCAATTTGCCCGGTCCTCCGTCATGACATTGGCGGTGAGTGCGATGATGGGCAGGCGCTTGGTGCCCTGGGCGAGTTCCCATTCGCGAATGCGCCGCGTCGCCGTGAACCCGTCCATCACCGGCATCTGGCAATCCATCAAGACCGCGTCGAAGGCGGCGGCCGCGATGCGCTCCAGGGCTTCGGCGCCGTTGTTGGCAATGGTCACGTGGGCCGCCAGATTCTCGAGCGTTCGTTGCGCCACGCGCTGATTGACCGGGTTGTCCTCGACCAGCAAGATGCTGTTGCCGCGGAAGGTGGCCATCGCCTGGGGCGAGGTCTTCAAGGTTGGCGCGTGCGGCGTCTTGCCGGTCAGCACCTGGTCGACCAGGCTGGCCAGGTGGGCGGCGCGGATGGGCTTCAAGCCGATGGCGTTCGGCCGATGCTCGTGATCGGTGGTGTCGTGTTCGGCGCCGAACAGGGACAAGAGGATCAGCGGCAGGCGCGCGAAGCGGCTGTCGTTGCGCAGCGCGGTCAGCAGATCGAGTCCGCCGCGCATGGGCATCAACTCATCGGCCAACACCAGATCGAAGGCGTTTCGGGCCAGTTGCTCCAAGGCCGCTTCGACGCTGTCCACAGACACCGTGTCGTAACCATAGAGCTTGAGCTTCAGTTGCAAGCTGTCGCGCGCGGCCGGGATATCATCGACGATGAGAATTTTCCGTCCCGCCCCCGTGGGCGCGCGCGCCGGTTGGTCCTTCACCACATCGACCTCGACCCGGACCCAGAAGGTCGAGCCGCGGCCGACTTCGCTGCGCACACCGACTTCGCCGCCCATCAATTCGGCCAGACTCTTGACGATGGACAATCCCAAACCGGTGCCGCCGTAATGGCGCGTGGTGGACGAATCGACTTGTGAAAAGGACTTGAACAGCCGGTCCAATCGGTCCGCGGGAATGCCGATACCGGTGTCGGTGACTTCCATGATCAACGAGGCGCGGTGGTTCGGGTGCAGCCGCGTGGTCAAGTGAACCGTGATGTGTCCTTCATGCGTGAACTTGACCGCATTGCCGAGCAGATTCAAAACGACTTGGCGCAGCCGCCCCGGGTCCGCACGGATCAGCACCGGCACTTCGGCTTCGATGCTGACGATGAGTTCGATGCCCTTGGCGGCGGTTTGCAAGGCGGTGGCGGCGACGGTCTCGTACAGCAGGTGAATCAGATCGAACTCGACGTTCTCCAGTTCCAGCCGGTCCGCCTCGATTTTCGACAAGTCCAGCACGCCGTTGATCAAGGAGAGCAGGGCCTTGGCGCTGCCGCGGATGATGTCCAGGTACTCGCGCTGCGTGTTGTCGAGCGGCGTCTCGGCCAGAATTTGCGACATGCCGAGCACGCCATTCATGGGGGTGCGGATTTCGTGGCTCAAATTGGCGAGGAAGCTGCTCTTCGCTCGATTGGCAGCCTCCGCGGCCAGCTTGGCCTCGAGCGAGGCTTGTTCGGCGAGCTTCCGATCGGTGATGAGCTGCATGGCACCGGCGAGGCGCAGCGGCGTGCCGTCGGCCGCGCGTTCGGCCTGGCCCCGCGCGCGCATCCATTCGTAGTGTCCCGCCTTGTGGCGTACGCGAAATTCCAGGTCGTACACCGCGTGTTGTTCGAGGTGATTGTCCAGCGCAAGACCCACGCGCTCCCGATCCTCCGGATGAATCAGGGTCACAAAATGCTCGTGGCTGGAGCCCAGCTCCTCGACGCTGTAGCCCAGCAACTCGCCGAACCGCAAGCCGTACCAAGACTCATTGGTGAGAAGATCGATTTCCCAGAGCCCGTCCTGTGTGCCGCGCAGCGCCCGCTCCAAACGAATCTCCACCGAACCCAACGCCGCCTTGGTGCGCTTCAAGTCGCTGATATCGACGAGGGCGCCGGTGATCCGCTCCACCTCGCCGGACGGGCCGCGCGACACCTTCGCCTTCTCGCCGAGCCAGCGCTCGGCGCCGCTATCGAGAAGGACGCGATATTCGCAGCGGTAGTAAGGATCCGCGGGCGTGGTTCCCAGCGGCGCGCTGCGTACCCGCGCGAAATCATCCGGGTGCACCCGGGATAAGGTGCGGTTCAGATCGTCCAGCGAAATGGTCGCCGGGATACCCAGCAGTTCACGGAAATTGTCGGAGCAGAAGCGGCTGTTGCGGCGAAAATTGAAGTCGAAGGTGGCGACGCCCGCCGCGGTCTGCGCGATGTTGAGCGACTCGGTGGCGTAGTGCAGCTTGCCTTCCAGCTCCTTCCGATCGGTGACGTCGGTCACCGTGCCGATCGCCCGCGAATCGTAGCCCTCGCTGCCCAGCAGCACCTGCCCGCGGCTGGCCAGCCAGCGCGTTTCGCCCGAGGCCGTCAGGGTCCGATATTCGGTTTCATAGCCGCCGCCGGATGCCACGGCATCGTTGAGCGCCTGAAGCACCCCTTCCAGATCCTCCGGATGAACGGAGGCGAGCCACTCGTCGCGGGTGAGGGACATGTCGCGGCATTCCAACCCGATGAGCTCGAAGAAGAGCGAGGTGCCCCGAAGGTGGCCGCTCACCAGGTTCAGTTCAAATACGCCGAAGCCGCCCGCTGCCTGTGCGAACTCCAAGAACTCCGCTGAACGGCGCGAGGCGTTGTCGGGTGCCGCCACGGTGGCGGCCGATGCCTCGCCCGCGGTCAAGCCCGCCCGAGCCGGACCCTGATCGGAGCGTCTTCGCAGTTTGTTGAATAATTTGCTCTGAGTCGGCCAAGGCATGCGGGTTCGGTATCCGAAGTGGGTCCTGCGCCCGACATCTTAAGGGTATCGGCGGGAATGGGCACCGCTTGAGCTATGATCGATCTCTCAATCCCGAGTGAAAGACATGCCAAATGTGAAGTTTTTGAGGCCATGGGCGGCGGGAGTCGCCGTGCCGCCGTGAGTGAGGCGGCGAAGCCCTTTGCGCAGCACCTGCTCGGCTGGTTCGCGGTGCATGGACGGCACACCCTGCCCTGGCAAATCCATCCCACGCCGTACCGGGTCTGGGTCTCTGAGGTCATGCTGCAGCAGACTCAAGTGGCCACGGTCATTCCGTACTACGAGCGCTTCATGGCGCGCTTTTCCGATGTCCGATCATTGGGCGCCGCGCCGCTGGACGAGGTGTTGCATCTGTGGACCGGCTTGGGGTATTACGCCCGCGCGCGCAATTTGCACGCCTGCGCCTCGAAGCTGGTGGCGCACCACGGCGGAGAGTTTCCGCAACAGATCGATGCCATGATGGAACTCCCCGGCATCGGGCGTTCCACCGCGGGCGCGATTCTGGCTTTGTCGGCAGGTTGTCGTCACCCCATACTCGACGGCAATGCCAAGCGGGTGCTCGCGCGGTTCTTCGGCATCGCCGGAGATCCCACTTCGGCCGCGGTTCTTGCGATCCTGTGGGCGCAAGCCGATGCCTGTACGCCCGCTCGAGACGTGGCCGCCTACACGCAGGCCATCATGGATCTGGGCGCCACCGTGTGCACCCGCTCGAGACCCGCCTGCGGCGCATGCCCCCTGCAGGCCGGCTGTGCGGCGAAGCGCGAAGGGCGGCAAGCGGAATTGCCGGGCAGGAAGCACAAACAAGTCCGGCCGTCGCGCGAGGCCACATTTTTGATTGCCGAGACGCACACCGACGGCTCGACCTCCGTGCTCGTGGAGCGCCGGCCGAGTTCGGGATTGTGGGGCGGATTGTGGTCGCCTCCGCAGTTTGACAGCCCCGGGGAGGCGCTCGCTTGGTGCCGCCGAGAATTCGGCGGCACGGCCGAATCACACCGGCTGCCGCCGATCGATCATGCCTTCACGCATTTCGACCTGCGTTTACATCCGCTGCGCGTGCGCTGCGAAGCGATCGCGGGCGTCTGCGACGGAGACGATCGGCGTTGGTACCGGCTGGACGCACCGCCGCGCATCGGCCTGCCGCAGCCCATCCGGGTGCTTTTCGAACGCCTGCGCACCCACGAAGGCATAGGTTAAGATTCGCCATGGCACGCAAGATTTACTGTGTATTACTGAAGCGCGAGGCGGAAGGCCTCGATTATTTGCCGTACCCCGGCGAGCTGGGGAAGCGGATTTACGACAGCATTTCCAAGGAAGGCTGGGCGCAATGGGTGGCGCACCAGACCATGCTGATCAACGAAAATCGTCTGACCCCCATCGAGCCGAAGGCGCGCGCTTTCTTGGTGGCGGAAATGGAGAAATTTCTGTTCGGCGGCGGGTCGGAAAAGCCCAAGGAGTTCGTGCCGAAGTAGGGAATTCGCGCCGAAGTAGGGACCGATCGCCTCAGATCGATTCCAGATACGCCACCACCGCCTGCATCTGATCGCGGTTCAAGTCTTTGATGACCCCGTGCATCACCGGGGCGGTGCGCAGCACGCTTTGAATCACCAGC
>Ga0210398_10004770_pt1 | contig 12679 bp, 13 predicted proteins | sample IncBWC4OmetaG_FD_161047 | JGI IMG/M metagenome (GOLD analysis project Ga0210398, IMG submission 161047) | Forest soil microbial communities from Barre Woods Harvard Forest LTER site, Petersham, Massachusetts, United States - Inc-BW-C-4-O | ecosystem: Environmental > Terrestrial > Soil >... | reverse complement strand
CATTCGTCCATTCGTGACTGTTCCACCAAAAAAGCCATGCCGAAAATCGATGTCAGCAAAGTCGCTGAAATTTTAAAGAAAAACCACCTCGACCCCGCCCTGCTCCGCCGCGTGATCGAGGAACTCAACCTCGCCGTCCAGCCCGATCCCACCGATGAGGACAAGCCACCGGCGGTGAAAAAGCAGTTCGTCGTCCTCGTTTCCGACCCCGAGGGCAAGATGCCGAAGCACGACTTTGCCGGCTGGGTGCTGCAACTCCCCGAGAACGAAAGCCCCGCCACGACGCGGGATCGCATCTTCCGCGCCACCTACGAATTCAACGCCAGCAAAAAAGGCCGCCTGCTCCCGGCCAAGACCGTCGGCGATGCGCTCGAAAACGTCCCGGCCAAGCATTTCAAGGACGCCGAACTCTGGGTGAAAACCAAAACGCCCGTCCTCGTCCTCAAGACCGACAACGAAATCCCGCGGGAATGACGCAATACTGAGGCATGTCACCTTTTCTCTGTCATTCCGAGCCATGCGAGGAATCTCAACCCGTAGTGTAACCCAATAGGTTACAATCAGAGATTCCTCGCACGGCTCGGAATGACAACCCGTTTTCCTAGGCTTGGGCTAACGCTTCAGTCACAAATTCATTCAGGCTCTCGCCACGCGCCATCGCTTTGAGTGCCGCCTTTTGATGCAGTTCCGGTGCCAGGCGGACCAGGAACTTACCGCTGTATTTTTTGCCTGCAGTCGCCGCAGGAAGCGGATCACCATGCCTTAGCTTCATCTCGATCACGTCTTCGACGATGACCTTGAGTTGCTTCATTACGGCCTCTTCGGTGTGGCCGTGGCAGCATTGGCCGACCAGCGGCGGCGCGCTACCGATGAAGCATTGGTCTTCGTCACTCCACTCGACAACCTTCACGTAGCGGGTGGCTTGTTTGGCAATGTCACTCCTTTTCATGGCGCCTGGTCTCCTCGATTTTTTGTTTAACCTGTTTTTCCTGGTAATGCTTCGCGTCATCGCCCGTGTGCCCGGAGATGATCGCCATAATCCCCGAAGGGTGGCGATATTTTCGGTGACTGCCTTTGCCGGGCTCAAAACGAAACCCGGCATGTTCCAAGTCGGCAATCAGTTGGCGAATTTTACGTGGCATAAAATAGTATCATAATGATACCATTGTCAAATGCTAAGGTTTTGGTTTCAGCCGAATCTCGAAGACCTTGGGCCAGCGTTTGCCGGTGACGAATAGCCGGTCGTGGGCGGCGTCGTAAGCAATGCCATTCAGGACGTCGGTATCGGGCTTGCGATCCTCGGGCGGCAGCAAGCCGGTCAAATCGATCGCTCCCCGGACATTGCCCGTCGCGGGATCGATCCGCATGATTTCATCGGTCATCCATACATTTGAAAAAATCTCACCCTTGACCCATTCAAGTTCGTTCAAGTTTTCGACCGGCTGGCCGGCCTCGGTCACATCGATGGTGCGCACGACCTGGAAAGTGCCTGGGTCGATAAAGCGGATATGGGAAGTGCCGTCGCTGAGTATCAGCTCGTGCCCATCGGTCGTGAGACCCCAACCCTCGCCGGTGTAGGTGAACTGACCCTCCTGCTGGAAAGTATCGGCATCGTAGATGAAGCCGACCCCGTTTCTCCACGTCAGTTGATAGGCGTGGGAACCAATCACGGTAAGCCCTTCGCCAAAGTATTGCGCCGGGATTGAAATTTCCTTGAGCACGCGGCCGGTGTTAAGATCCACATCGCGCAGCGTGGATTGCCCATTGAGCCCGGTGCTCTCCAGCAGGTCGCCATTGCGAAAGAGCAGACCCTCCGTGAACGCGGCGGTATCGTGCGGCCAGGCCTGGACGACTTCGTAGGAATATTCGACGAAGCCGGCCGGCGGCGATGCCGGCACGTCGCCTGGCGGCTGACTGCGGCCACAGCCCGACGCCAGCAGCAAGGCCAGGCTGACGAGGAGGAATCGGGCGTTTTTCATTTTTGCGATGGAATCTCTCGGTAAACGTCACCAGCGTCCTGTTCAAACAAAACCGCCATGGCCGACCCGTTGATCTACGCCGATACGTCACATAGCGCCGACCAGCTTTACTTCTGCCGACTCTACGTGCCCGACCCGTTCATCTCCTTCGCGGCGGGTGGAAAAAGCTACGGCGTCTTCAACCGCCTCGAGTTCGGCCGCGCGCAAAAGGAATCCGCGCTGGACGTCGTGTTGCCGCTCGAATCGCTCCTCGAACGGGCGAAATCCCGCTGGCCCGACCGCAAGTGCGGCCCGGCCGAGATCATCGCGCTGATCGCCGCGGAGCACAAGCTGACGGAGTTCGCCGTGCCGCAGGATTTTCCCGTGAGCCTGGCCGACCAACTCCGTGCGCACGGTCTCGCCCTCATCGTGGCCGAGGGCGCTTTTTTTCCCGCCCGGGAAATCAAAACCGAGGCCGAGGCGCGCGCGCTTCGCGAGGGCAACCGCTGCGCCGCCGCCGGCATCGCCGCGGCCGAGCGTGTCCTCCGCGCCAGCCGGATCGTGGGCAAAAAACTTTTCTGGCGCGACGCCGTACTCACGTCCGAGCGGCTCAAGATCGCCATCGAAACCGCCTGCCTCGAGGCCGGCGGCGTCTCGCTCGACACCATCGCCGCCGGCGGCGACCAGGCGTGCGACCCGCATGCCCGTGGCACCGGTGCGCTCCGCCCACATGAACTCATCATCGTCGATGTTTTTCCACGGGTGAGCAAAACCGGCTACCACGGCGACATGACACGCACCTTTCTCAAGGGCCGCGCCAACGATGCGCAGCGCGCCCTCGTCGCCGCCGTCCGCTCGGCGCAAAAACTTGCCATGCGACACATCCACACCGGCGTCAGCGGCCGGGACGTGCACGGGCAGGTCGTCGCGCATTTTGAATCGCTTGGCTATAAAACCGGCCATGGCCCAAATGGATCAACCGGCTTTTTTCACGGCACCGGCCACGGCCTCGGCCTCGAAGTCCACGAACCGCCGCGCATGGGCGCGACCGCGGATACCGCGCTGAAAAAAGGCGCCGTTGTCACCGTCGAGCCGGGACTTTACTATCCCGGTCTTGGCGCCTGCCGCATCGAGGACGTCGTTCAAGTCACCGACGACGCGCCCACCCTGCTTTCAAAATACCACTACGATTGGGAACTGCGTTGAATGATAAACCAGAGACCATTGAGGTAGGGCGCGACCGCCGGGCGCGCCGATTTGGTAATTGCGGACGGCCCAGCGGTCCGTCCCTACCCGCGCTACCGCGCGAAACGTTTAAATTCGATTCGTAATTGGCGTAAGCTCCACCTAACAATTTTTTGCCCTCATGTCCATCACCCCCGACCAAACCCGCGTCCTCCTGGAAAAAATCGCCAAGCTGCGCATCCTCGTGGTCGGCGACGTGATGCTGGACCACTACATCTGGGGCGATGCCACGCGCATTTCACCCGAGGCCCCCGTGCCGGTGGTGGACATCGCGCGCGACAGCTGGACGGCCGGCGGCGCAGCCAACGTCGCCCTCAACCTCGCCGCGCTCGGCGCCCACACCGCCGTCGCCGGCTGCATTGGCCATGACGAGGCGGGGAAAAAGCTGAAAGCCATTCTCTACGAGCAGAACGTGCAGCCCATCCCCATCCCCAGCGGCGGCGCCACCATCGTCAAAACCCGCGTGATGGTGCAGCACCAGCAGCTCTGCCGCCTCGACCGCGAATCGCCGCCCGCTTCCTATAAAGTCCCCTCCGACTCGCTCGACCTGTTGCTCGACAAGGTGATTCACGGAACCGACGCCGTCATTATCTCGGATTACGCCAAAGGCATGATCGACGACGCGTTCATCGAAAAGATCACCCAGCTCGCGCGCGCCGCCGGCAAATTCATCGCGCTCGACCCCAAACCCCGCCGCAAGCTCGCTTTCCACGACCTCGACCTCATCACGCCCAACAAAAAAGAATCATACCAGCTCGCCGGCATCGAGCCCGACCCGCACGCGCCGTTTCCTTCCGCGCAAATCTGCGCCCGCCTGCATGAGCTCTATCACACGCGCCACCTCGTCATCACGCTCGGCGAGGACGGCATGCTGCTCAGTGAAAACGGCCTCGCCGGCAAGACGATTCCCACCGCCGCGCGCGAGGTCTTCGATGTCTCCGGCGCGGGCGACACTGCGCTCGCCGCGCTCGTGCTCGCGCTGCGCGCCGGCGCCGACTTGGAGACTGCCGCGCATTTCGCCAACGCCGCCTCAGGCGTGGTCGTCGGCAAGATCGGCACCGCCACCGTCACGCCCGCCGAGCTTCTCGCCTACGTTTCACCAAAGTCGTGAACCGCGCGCTTTTTCTCGATCGTGACGGCACGCTCATCGTGGACCGGGTTTATCTCGCCGACCCCGCTGGCGTGGAACTCATTCCCGGCGCCACCGAGGGCCTGCGCCGCGCCCGCACCCTCGGCTTCAAACTTTTTCTGTTCACCAACCAGTCCGGCATCGGCCGCGGCTTCCACACGCTCGAGGACACGCACCGCGTCAACGCCCGCATGGAACAGCTCCTCGGCCTGCCCCCGCCCATCTTCGAGGCCACATGCATCGCGCCCGAAACGTCGGAGCAGCCCATCGTTTACCGCAAGCCCTCGCCGAAATTCATCCACGAAATGATTTCACAGCACGCGCTCGATCCCGCGCAGTGCTACATGGTCGGCGACTCGGCCGCCGACATCGGCGCCGCCCTGGCCGCCGGCATCAAGCCCGTGGCCCTGTGCACCGGCCGGGTCGATCCGCACACCCTGCCCGTTGTCGCGGAAAAAAAGGTGCCGGTCTTCGCCGACTTCGTGACGTTTGCCAGAACGCTCACTTGATTTTACACCAAGATCGCAAAGACCGCGAAGATTGATCCAGAGTTTTAACCACTGATGTACACGGATTGTCACTGATAACGGATCGATCTTTCTCCATCCGTGTTAATCTGCGCCATCCGCGGGAAAAAATCTCCCTTCGCGGCCTTTGCGATTTTGGTGTAAAACATAAAACCTTCCCATGCCCGAGCTCGCCGAAGTCGAATACTATCGCAAGCAGTGGAACCCAGGCCTCGGCCGGCCGGTTCGCTCGGTGCTCGTGCACGAACGCGCAAAAATCTACCGCGGCACAGATGCCCGCGCGCTGCGCTCGGCGCTGACCGGCGCCACCCTCCTCTCGTCCCAAGCCGCGGCAAAGCAAATGCTCTTTCGCTTCGGCACCAACAACTGGCTCGGCGTGCACCTGGGCATGACCGGGGAGCTGCGCGCCGAACCTCCCGGCTACGCGCCGAAAAAACACGATCACCTCGTGCTCGCGACCGACCAACACACCCTCGTCTTCACCGATCCGCGCATGTTCGGCAAAATTGAATTCACGGCGGGCGAAAATCTACCCGCGTGGTGGACGCGCCTCGCCCCGCCGATTTTGTCGGATGCATTCACGGTCGAGGCCGTGGCAAGGTTTTTGCGCCGCCGGGCGCGCTCACCGATCAAGGCCGTGCTGCTGATGCAGGAACGTTTCCCCGGCGTGGGCAACTGGATGGCCGACGAAGTGCTCTGGCGCGCAGCCATTCATCCGAAAAAGCCGGCCGGCCGGCTGACCCCGGCCGAAGTGCGCGCGCTGCATCGCGAACTGCGCTGGGTCTGCCGCCGCGCACTTGCCACCATCGGCAAGACTTTCGCCGATCCGCCGAAGAGCTGGCTGTTTCCCCACCGCTGGGAAGACGGCGGACGCTGCCCAAAGACCAAGAAACCGCTCGCCCGCGCGGAAATCGGTGGCCGCACAACCTGCTGGTCGCCCGCCCGGCAAAAGTTAACCTAGGACCTATTGGTCCAATAGGTCCTATGTCCCATAACAAAAAAATCCGTCTCGACGAACTGCTGCTGGCCCGCGGGCTAGCCGAGACGCGCACGCAGGCCAAGGCGCTCATCCTCGCCGGCCGCGTGTTGCGCGGCACCGAGCGGCTCGACAAACCCGGCCGCGAACTGCCGGAGGATGTGGAACTCGTGCTCGAACAGCCGCCGCGTTTCGTCGGCCGCGGCGGCGAAAAGCTCGCCGCGTTCCTGGAAAAATTTCCCTTCGACCTGCGCGGCGTGCACGTGCTCGACGTCGGCGCCTCGACCGGCGGTTTCACCGACTGCGTGCTGCAGGCCGGCGCGGCGAGCGCGACGTGCGTCGATGTCGGCCGCGCACAATTGCACGGAAAACTCCGGGCCGACCCGCGCGTGACCAACATCGAGCAGCTCAACGCCCGCCATCTGCAAGCCAGCGACCTGCCCCGCGAAAGCTATGACGCGGTCGTGATGGACCTGTCGTTTATCTCGCTCAAGACCGTGCTGCCCGCCGTGTGGCCGTTTCTGCGCGCGGGCGGCACGCTGGTGGCGCTGGTGAAACCGCAGTTCGAGGCCGGCAAGGCCGAGGCCGACAAAGGCCGCGGCGTCATCCGCGATGACGCCGTGCGGCAGGCGGCGCTCGATGGCGTGCGTGAATTCGCGCTGGCTGAGCTGCCCGGCGCGCAGCTCATCGGCGAAATGGAATCGACCATCTCCGGGGCCGACGGCAACCGCGAATTTCTGTTGGGGTTGAAGAAGGAACTGTAGTTGGTAGTTGGTAGTTGGTAATTCGTCATTCCTCATTCGTCATTCGGGTTTTTACGTCAGCCTTGGCTATCGGCAAAAATTAGTGTGCATTAGCGGTTAACCAACCATGGAGCCCATTCGCAAACTTGCCTTCGTCATCAACGAGCAGAAACCGGGCGCGGCCGAGCTCGCGCAGGCGCTGATGGCGATTGCGAAAAAAGCCGGGGCCAAGATCAAGCACACGGCCGCGTTTCCCCTGCCCTCCGGTTACTTGAAGGGTTTTGACGCCTGCTGTGTCATCGGCGGCGACGGCACCCTGCTCGGCGTGGCGAGCGAAGCGGCGGAGGCACAGGTGCCCATCATCGGTGTAAACCGCGGCAGCCTCGGCTTCCTCACCACGTTTTCGGCGGACGAGGCCCGGTCACAATTTGCCGCTCTGCTCGGCGGCGCCTACCAGGTGGCGTGGCGCTCCCTGCTCGATTGTTCGGCCGGCCCGGGCCAGCACGACCTCGCGCTCAACGACGTGCTGATCAAGGACGAACTCAACTTGCGCCTCGTGCGACTCGAAGTTTTTGCCGACGACGAACTCGTGACGGAATTTTCGTGCGACGGGCTGATCTTTTGCACGCCCACCGGCTCGACCGCCTACAATCTCTCCGCGGGCGGACCGATCATCCACCCCGGCGCGGAGGTCATTGCGATGACGCCCATCTGCCCGCACACGCTAACCAACCGCTCGATCATCTTCCAGCACGACGTGAAGCTGCGCGTGCACAACCGCAACGAAGGCTCGCGCTTGCTCGTGGCCGTGGACGGCCGGCACAACCGCGTCACCTGTGAAACCGCGCCGGTGGAAATCTCCCTCTCCAAACTCAAGCTGCCGCTCGCGCAACGCGTGGACTATTCGCACTTCTCGGTCGTGCGCACGAAGCTCAAGTGGAGCGGCGGCGTCACCGAGCCGCCGAAGGCGGGGGCGTAGCCCGTAGTTGGTAATTGGTAGTTAGTAGTTGGTATCTGGCAATTCGGCGTTGGTCGTTGATGTCCACTGCGCGATTCCAATTCGACGAAGCCAATGACCGATGACGACGGTCACCAACTACGAAATACCAACTACTCCTCCGCCGCTCACGGCGTCACGACCAGCTGCGTGCGTTGTTCGCGCTGGAGATATTTCTTGGCAAAGCGGGCGAGGTCGGCGCAGGTGACGGCGTCGATGCGCGCGTCGTAGTTTTTCCAGTCGTTGGCCGGCAGGCCGTAGAGCGTGTTGAGCGCGGCGTGCATGGCGCGGGCGGAGTTGGGCTGCAGCCCTTGGCGGCGGCCCGCCTTGAGCCGCACCTGGCAGCGGCGCAGCTCGGTCTCCTCCACCCCGTCGGATTGCACGCGGGCGATTTCGGCGTCGATCTCGACGAGCACGGCGGCGGCCGTGGCGGGTGCGGTGCCGGCGTAAAAATAAAACATGCCGGCCTCGAGGCCGGTGACACGCGCTGAGCGCACGAAATACGCCAGGCCTTTTTCCTCGCGCACACGCTCGAACAGGCGCGAGGCCATGCCGCTGAACAGCTCGTCGGCGACTTCGCCGACATAAAAATCTTCAGCCAACTGGCCGGGTCCGGGAAAGGCTTGGAAGACGACGGCCTGTTCGCGCGGCTGTTTCTCCACGAAATCGCCGACCGCAGCCGGGCCTTTGAAGCGCGCAGCAGAAACAGGTGCCGGTGTCCGCGGAAATTTTTTGAGAAAGGCGCGAAGCTGCGGCGCGAGTTTCTTCGGGGAGAAATCGCCGGCCACGGACAGGACCACATTGGGAGCAACGACCAGCGCGCGATGGAGCGCCGTGAGATCAGCAGGCGTGAGCGCGCGCAAGCCGGCTTCGTCGCCGGTGGCGTCAATGGCAAACGGATGATCGCCGAAGAATTTTTTGCGCAGAAGTTTCCGGCCGAGAGTGACGACTTCATCGGCATCCTGGAGCAGCTCGGCCAACTGGGCGTCGCGCTCGGTGGTGAAGGTTTCTTTGTGGAAGGCAGGCGTGAGCGCGGCGTCGGCCAGTATGGACAGGCCACGCTCGATGTCGGTCGGCAGGACTTCGAGGGCGAGGCCGAAACTGTTGTTGCCGGCAAAGGGCTGGAAGGCGCCGCCGACTTCCTCGATGGATTGCGCGACTTGCGCCGCGGTGCGCGTGCGGGTGTCCTTGGTCAGCAGCGTGGCGAGGAGCGAGGTGGCGCCACGTTTGCCCGGTAACTCGTGGAGCGGGCCGCCGAGACAGGCCAGGCGGAAATGAAGATTGGGCAGGCGCGGATCAGGCTGAAGCAACAGGCGCGCGCCATTGGGCAGGGTCTCCTCGGTGAAATCGTTCCGCTCCGCCTGGCCCAGGCTGTCGGGAGCAATCGTCGGTTTTGCGCTGGTGGGATTCAGCGAAACCGAGGTGAGCCGCGACGGCACGAGGTAGGTTTTGAGCACGCGACGGAGATCGACGGGTTTGACCCCGGCGAGACGCGAGAAATAGGTGCGGCTGTAATTGAGATCGCCGACGATAACCTCGGCCGCGCCGAGGCGCGACGCCTGGCCGGACATGGTCTGGCGAACGTTGATTTCGCCGACGGATATCTGGCGGAGGGCTTTCTTGATTTGGGCGGGCGTGAAGCCGCGCACGGCACAGCGCGCGAGCGTGCGTTCGACGGCGACAGCCGCGGGTTCGCGTTTCGTCGCCTCGCAGGTGAATGAGATGGTGAAAAGGCCGACACTGTCGGGATTCCAACTGTGCGCATCGATGGTATGCACGAGGTGCGCCTGCTCGCGGATGGTTCGCCAAAGCACCGAGCTGTCGCCATGGCCGAGGATGGTGGCGAGCAGGTCGAGCAGCGGCGCGTCGGGATGCGTGAGGCCGGGAATCTGCCAGGCAAGGATGGCCCGGGTCAGTTCAACGTCCTCAAAGCGATGCTGGGCGCGCGGGGCGAGCTGCAACGGTTCATCGGCCACATAGGCGGGCGCGAGCGCGGCGCGCGGGGCGGCGCCAAAGTGTTTCTCGATGTCGGCCCGCACGGCAACGGGATCGATGTTGCCGACAACGATGACGGCGAGGTTGTTCGGCACATAGCGGGTGCGATAGTAATTGACCAGTTCGTCGCGCGTGACCGCAGAAAAGACATCGCGGTGGCCGATGATGGGCTGGCGGTACGGATGCACACGGAAAGCGGTGGAAAAAAGCGTCTCAGCCAGGCGGTCCTCAGGATCATCCTGCGTCATGGCGATTTCACGGAGGATGACGTCGCGCTCGCGGGTAACTTCATCGGCGGGCAGCGTGGAGTGCAGGACGGCATCGGCAAGGAGATCGATCGCAACGCCGACATGTTCACTTGGCAGGTCGATGTAATAGACAGTGCGGTCGAAGGTGGTGTAGGCGTTGATGTAGCCGCCATGGGCCTGGACGGTGGCAGAGATGTCACGGCCGGCGCGACGCGCGGTGCCCTTGAAGAGCATGTGCTCAAGATAATGCGAGAGGCCGGCGCCGAGCTGCGCACCTTCGTGGAGGCTGCCGGTCTTGACCCAGACTTGCACCGAGGCGAGCGCGGCGGAGCGATCGGGCTTGAGCAGGGCGGTGAGACCGTTGGGCAGGACGAAACGTTCGACTGGTTCGCGCCAGAATGGTTCGAGCATGCGCAAATCGGCGGCGAAGGAAATTTTTGGGGCCATGATGAGTCAGCGGCCCCGCGGGCATCCGCGGGGAAATTTAATTTTCGTTGGACAGGCTTCTACGCCGAGCCAACGGCCTCGGTGGTAGACGAGCCAAAGCGCCGCGTGCGCGCGGGCTGGAATGGCTTCACGAACGCCTCGTTGAAATCGAAGACTTCGGTGAAGTCCTCGCGACGGTCATTCTCAGTTTTGCTGAAAACATTGTATTCGATCAGGTTGAAAACGATGTCGCCGAAGTCGGCGCAACGCGTGACGCCCCATTCGCTGAGCACGGTTTTGGCGAGCGGGCCAAATTGCTCAAGCGCGTAGGTGCGCAGGCCATGGAGCAACTCGGCGCCGGCGACATGCTGCGAACGGGTCGCGCGACTGGCATCCTTTTTCTTGATTCCCTTGACGGTGTAATCGAGGCCCAGGCGGACAAAATCGTAAGCCTTGCGATCAAAGCGCGAATCTTCCTTGCAGATCAGATCGACAATTTCAGAGAAAACGAGGTCTGACATAAAATTTACGGAGTAAGTAGCAGAGAGATTCGCCTCGCGCAACTTCGCAACGGGGTCTTTTTTTGGAGCGCGTTACAGTTTTGCAACTTCCTAACTGTTATTAGTATGATGCAAATCATTGTGTAAATTTTTACACTCATTTGTCAAAAAAATGTCGTATAAACAAAGATTTTACTCGCAATTGCAAAAGATTATGCTAAAAATTTACACCATCATGATTGCTACACAAATCTATCCAACAATGACAGCCGCGAAAATCGCCCCCAGAACAGCCTCGGCACTCGATCAAGCCTGTGCCCGTTTAAAGTCCGCCGGAATGCGCATTACGCAGCCCCGCATCGCCATCATCAACGCCCTCATCAAGCGCGCCCAACCTGCAAGCATCGAACAAGTGCACACCGACCTGGCCGACAGCTCGTGTGACCTCGTCACGGTGTATCGCTGCCTGGCCGTGTTTGAAGAACTCGGCTTCGTCCGCCGCAGCTTCCTGCACAACGGCACGGCGCTTTACGAAATAAATCTCAATGGCACGAACCACTACCATGTCGTTTGCAAAGACACGCACCGGGTGGAAGAAATCGATGCCGAGACCACCACTGAACTTCGCCGCGCGATCAAGCAGATCGAAGACATGCTCAAGAATCGTGGTTACAACGATGTGACGCATGTGGTCGAATTCTTCGGTGTCTCCTCTTCCAACAACCGGAAGAGCTCGGAAGCATCCGCAGCCCGCTGATTAGCTTCTTTTTCCTTTGCTGTAGCAACTAGCCCGCCAGGTCCCCCCTTCCCGTGAGGCAGCTCCTTGTGAGCTGCCTCACTCGTTTTAAGCCGTTCGACCTCAGACCGAGGTAGGGCGCGACCGCCGGGCGCGCCGTCATTCGTGTAATTGCGGACGGCCCAGCGGTCCGTCCCTACTCAACTGCCGTGTAAAACCCCTGCTCACGCCTTCATCGCGGCATCGTAATTGGCGCCGGCCTGCGGCCAGTTGGCGACGTTCCAGAATTCCTCGATGTAGGCGGCTCGCTTGTTCTGGTGCTTGAGGTAGTAGGCGTGTTCCCACACGTCGAGGGCGAGCACGGGGGTCAAACCGTCCGTGAGCGGCGAATCCTGGTTGGCTGTTGAGTGAATGGTGAGCGCGCCGTCTTTCACGCTGAGCCAGGCCCAGCCGCTGCCAAAGCGCCCGAGCGCGGCAATCGTGAACTGCTTCTTGAAGTCATCGAACGAGCCGAAGGTTTTGTTGATGGCATCCGCGAGCGCACCCGCGGGCGCGCCCCCGGCCAACGGCGCGATAATGCTCCAGAAAAACGTGTGGTTCACATGGCCGCCGGCGTTGTTGCGCACGGCCGTGCGGATTTTCTCCGGCAGCTTGTCCAAGATGAGGACGAGGCCGTTGGCGCCCAGCGCGAGCAGCTCGGGGTGGTCCGCCAACACCTTCTTCGCGTTGTCGATGTAAGCCTGATGATGCTTGGTGTAATGAATTTCCATCGTGCGGGCATCGATGTGCGGCTCGAGCCCGTCGTAGGCGTAGTTGAGCTTGGGCAGCTCCCATGGCAGCGGCGTCGCTTCGCTCGCCGCAGGCACGGGCGTGGCCGCGGGCGCATTTTCGTCCGCGGATAGCCTTTGTTTCGCCAGCAGACTGACACTGAGCAAAGCGGCGCCAGCACCCAAGGTCTTGAGCACGTCGCGCCGCGAAAACGAATCGCGAATGGAGTTTTGTGTCTTCATAGGACAGCCAGCTTATTTGCAGATTGATTGCATGCAACCCGGCGACGCAGGTTGAGGGCAACCGGTCCGAAGAAAAACCGAGGTCATTGTGGGCGGGGTGCCCTCCAATAGCGTCCCAACACTTTGCGATGTAAGTTGCGTAAGTGATGATAGGCGGGCGTGAAGCGTGAGTGCGAGGGTGCTCACGAT
>Ga0210398_10004763_pt1 | contig 12688 bp, 13 predicted proteins | sample IncBWC4OmetaG_FD_161047 | JGI IMG/M metagenome (GOLD analysis project Ga0210398, IMG submission 161047) | Forest soil microbial communities from Barre Woods Harvard Forest LTER site, Petersham, Massachusetts, United States - Inc-BW-C-4-O | ecosystem: Environmental > Terrestrial > Soil >... | reverse complement strand
CAGGCGCTCCAGGAGTTCAAAGCCCGAGAGCGCCGGCATGCTGATGTCGGACAGCACCAGGTCGGGCATGATTTTCAGGATGGCGGCAAGCCCTTCGCTGCCGTCATAGGCGACGCTGACCGCATAGCCGCGGTCGATCAGTTCCTCCGCGATGAGCGCTGCAGTCTCGCGGTCGTCCTCGATGCAGAGAATCTTTTTCTGGGCTTCGGGCATGGGTGCTTCCGATGGTGCAAGAGCCTGCAAAGGTTAGCCGGAACAGGGGCCGTTGGCACCCGCCACGGCAATTTACCTCAATCCGATTTCCCGTGATCGCAATACCGCGATATGGTTATTGTCGCTGGCTAATTGGTCGACCCCACGGACCCGTCATGCGGCAGCCGCAATCGATCCGCTCGCACCTCGCCGCGGTTTTCCTGCTGTTTTTTGCGCTGATCGTCATCCTTGGCGCGTTCAGCATCTGGCGGCTATCGAATTTCGACGCGTTGTCCGCCGACGTCGCCGAAATCTGGCTGCCGACGACGCGTGCGCTTGGCGATCTCAACAATTATACCTCGGACTTCCGCGCCTTCGAGGGCAGCGAGTTGCTGTCATCCGACCCGGCCGAGGCCGCCGCCACCGAGCAGCAAATGGCGGAACTCGACCGCACCATCGCCGCATCCGAGCGTGAGTTCGAAGGCATTCGTCATGACGCGGCGGAGAGCCGGCTCTACGCACAGTTCACGACGCATTGGACCGGGTACCGGGCCATCGTCAACCAGATGCTGGTGCTGGCGCGCGGCGATCGCAAGGCAGAGGCGCTGGCAATCTACGGCTCATCGTCCCGCGCCGCCTATAACGCGGCCAGCGACACGCTCGGCCAGCTGACCGACCAGGCGGTTGCCAGCGCCCAGAGGGCAAGCGACCGCCTCGCGGTCGCCTATCGCCATGCCCTCTGGCTCATCCTCCTCGCCATCGTCATCGCCGCCGTGCTGGTGGTCGCGGCGCTTATCCATATCAGCCGGTCGATTTCCGCGCCGCTCCTCGACCTCGCCGATCGCATGCGCCGCTTGGCCGCCAACGATACTGCGACCGAGATACCCGGGACCGATCGCCGCGATGAGATCGGCGCCATGGCGCAGGCGACCGTGGTGTTCCGCAACAACGCGATCGCGCTGATGCGCAGCCAGGGCGTGCTCGCCCGCCAAGCGGCGCTGCTCGAGGAGCAATTGGCGAACGAGCAACGGCTGGCGTTGCTGCAGCGTAATTTCGTGTCGATGGCGTCGCACGAGTTTCGCACGCCGCTGACGGTCATCGACGGTCATGCCCGGCGCCTCGACAAGATCAGAGACGCGGTAAAACCGGTCGAGATCGGCGAGCGCACCGGCAAGATCCGCAGCGCGGTGCTGCGCATGACCCACCTGATCGACAATCTGCTCAACGCCTCGCGCCTGATCGACGGCGGCGCCGCGCTCTATTTCCATGCCGCGGAGATGGACATGACCGCTTTGCTGCAGGAGGTCTGCCAACTGCATCGCGAGATGGTGCCGGCCGCGCAGATCGTCGAGCGATTTCCCGCCGCGCCGCTGCCGCTGGTCGGAGACGCCAAGCTTTTGTTTCAGGTCGTCTCCAATCTCTTGTCCAATGCCGTCAAATATTCACCTGGCGGCGGCGCGATCGAGGTCGAGGCGCGCAGCACCGCGGACGAGGTTATCGTTGCCATCGCCGATCGCGGCATCGGTGTTCCCACCGACGATCTCGATCGCTTGTTCGAGCGCTATCACCGCGGCAGCAATGTCTCCGGTATCGTCGGCACCGGGGTCGGCCTTTACCTCGTCAAGATGGCGGTCGAGCTGCACCATGGCCGCGTCGAGGTGGAGAGCAAGGAGGGCGAGGGCGCGTGCTTTACCATTCGCCTGCCGCGAGGGTCCGCGGCAGTGATGAATTGGTCGGAAAGTGAATCGATAGCGATGACGGAAACATGACGAAGGCGGTTGTCTTGGCGCTGCTGGTTTATTTTGTTGCTGCGCCGGTCGGCACAGCGGCGGCGTTCGAGATTCGGCCAGCGCCGGATGCCGCCATTCTCGTGGATTGGCAGTATCCGGAATCCTTGCCACCGCGATTTCGCAATCATTGCAGCACCGAATATTTTACCGGCCGCTCCTATTGTGCGGACCACTGCGGCAGCGATTATCAATTCTTCTATTGCTCGGAAGCATCGTTCGGCTGCTGTCATCTTGGACGCGGCTATTGCGATTTTCACGGCTTGATGCGCTGTAGTCCGTGACGGCGGCGCTGCCCGAGAGACTGCGGGGGCTTATTTCCGGCATTGCCGATTTGTCGCATCGAGCCCCTCGCATCTGTGCTATTCTTCTATTCATGCGAAGCTTGCGACGATTTATACGCACGCGGTCGTCCGGCGGCCTGGTGGCCGTTTGCGTCGCCTATTCGCTTGCCATCCAGGCCCTGATGATGAGCGTCGGGCTTGGCATGTCGGCTGCCGCCGCTCCCGGCGACTTTTTCATCTGCGGTCTTGCCGCCGGTCCGGGTGTGCATGCGCCGGTGCCACGCGGCGACCGACAAAACCCGGCCCCTCGACCGGAGTGTCCATTCTGCTTCGTCGCGGCGCAAAGCGCCGGCCATATCGCTACGATGCGCGATGGCCCGGCGGTTCCCGGCTATGTCGGGATTCCGATTCCGGCCGGGCTACTGGATCATGTCGCGGCCGGGCTGTTCGTTCCCCAGTTTCGCCGCATGGTCGGCGATCCGCGCGCTCCGCCGTCCGTCTCCGTCTGACGCTGGAACCTGCCCCGCCGCTGCGGGGTCGTTAATTCATGCGCTTACGGAGAACACCATGCGCGCTTTTTCGAGATTTGCTTTCGCCGCCATAGTGATCGCCATCGCCGCTCCGGCCTTCGCTCAAGGAACCACAACGGCGCCCATTACCGTCCAACACCCTTGGGCAAGGGCGACGCCCGCCGGCGCCATGACCGGCGCGGTCTATATGACCCTCGATAACACGTCGGCCAGCGCCGACCGGCTGACCGGCGGCTCATCGGACGTAGCCGACAAGGTGCAAATTCACGAGATGTCGGTCGTCAACGGGGTGATGCAGATGCGTCAACTCGCGGACGGCCTGCCCGTCCCAGCTGGCGGATCGGTCGTACTCAAGCCCGGCAGCTATCATGTCATGCTGATCGGCTTGAAAAAGCCGCTCACTGCGGGCGAAACCTTTCCGCTCACGCTGACATTCGCGAAAGCCGGGAATATTTCCGTCACGGTTGCGGTCCAGGCGATAGGCGCCATGCAGGACGATAAGGGTGGCATGAGCGGGATGAAGGGAAATAACAAGTCCGGCGGTGGCATGGGCAATATGGAGATGAAGTAATGCGCCCCCGGGATTGGATCTTAATCGGCGCCGCCGGAGTTGCCGGTTTTGCCGTAGTCGCGCTCTGCATCGTCTACGCCATGTCATTCCGCGGGGCGGGCGGCGTTGCGGCCGTGGTGCCGATCGGCGGACCGTTCACGCTCACCGACGACACCGGCGCGACGGTGACGGAGAAGACGCTCGCCGGTAAACCGTATGCGATGTATTTCGGCTACACCTACTGCCCGGATGTCTGTCCGACGACGCTGTTCGACCTGTCGCGCTGGATTCAAAAGCTCGGGCCGGATGCCGATAAGCTCAACTACGTGTTCGTGACGGTCGATCCGGAGCGGGACACACCGAAGCTGATGCATGACTACCTGTCGTCGTTCGACAAGCACATCCGCGGCTTCACCGGTACGCCGGAACAGATCGCGACCATCGCCAAGGCGTATCGCGTCTATTATAAAAAAGTACCGACGGATGACGGCAGCTATACCATGGATCATTCCGCCATCATCTATCTGATGGGAGCGGACGATCAATTTGTAACCGTCATCCCGTACCAGGAAGACGATGCGGCGGCGCTCGCCAAGTTCAAGAGTCTTGCCGGCCTGACGCCGACCTCCTGACGCGGGTCGGCGTCATCGGCGCCAAAGGCCGGGCGCCCACGCTATTTGGCGTCGATGACAATCGGGGCGGCAAGCGTGAGACGCTTGCCGGGACCGAGCAGCGCATCGATCGTGACCGTCCAATTGCCCGGCTGCGAAAGCGCGATGCCATCGACATGCCATTGCCCATCGGCCTCGTGCAGAGCAGGCCGCGTGATTGGCTTGCCGCCCGCCGCCGGCGGGCCGAGGGTCAATGTCAGCTGCTGCGCATCTAGCTCGTTTTCTTCCGCGTCCCACAGCCGGATGGTGACGCCCGCGACGCCGACATGGCCCGGTTCGATCGTCACGTCCGCCATGCCATCTTCGGTGTGGATATGTTGGAACGAGGCGTCAGCCGGAATGGCGCCGGACGCCTCGTGTTGGGCATGGCTCGCCGGCGGCAACGTACCCAGCACGGCGACAATGGCGATGATGACCGCACCCATCGCGGCTTCGATCGCGGCGTTGCGGTGCAATTGGCGCCGCGCGCGCTGGGCGCCGAGGACGTCTGCGTTCTGCACGAGCCTCGGCGTCAACTGCGACCAATTGACCGCCGCGATCCCAACCATGGCGGCGAACAGCGCCAGCTTGCACAGCAGCAGTTGCCCGTAACGGGTTCCGGTGAGCGCTGAAACGCTGCCCACCAGATACCAGCTATTGACCACGCCGGTGAGAAGGAGCGTGGCAACGCAGACGATGCCGAGCGTCGAAAAGCGCAGTGTCGCGGTGCGCGCGATCGCGAGCGAGCCGGCATCTTCTCCAGTCATTGTCAGCAGCAGCGCCAGAGGAACGAGCGCTCCAACCCAAGCCGCCGCGGCAATAAGATGCAGCACGTCAGCGGCCGGATGGACAACGCCCTCGATTCCTTCGCCGCCAATCGCGTGACCGGCAAAGGCCAAGGTGCCGACGAACGCCGCGGCCAACAACCCCGTAACCGTTTTCAGCCATAGCGAGGCGACGCCCTTGGCCGGGAGAAAGTGCACGAACAGGCCGCCGAGCAGGCATGCCATCGCAAACCGCAACAGCCAATTATTGCCGAAGTCGGTCTGCGACAGCACGGTCCACAGCGCGCCGTGCGAAAGTGCCCCGAGCGGCAGGCCGCTCATCGATTCTGCGGTGAGCACAAGCCAAGGCACGCCCGACAGCAACGATACAACGAGACTGATCCAGGCAATCCAGGCGAGACGGCTGCGAACGGCAAAGGCGCCGCCCGCGTAGTCCCTCGCATCGCGCAACGCCGGCTCGCTGATGCCAACGATAAAGAACACCACGCCCGCCACCGACAGGGTGGCGGCGAAGTGCAGTGCGCGCACATAAAATAACGGGTTGCCCACGCTATGGCCTGCCCACCCGGGTTATTGGCCGACGTGGAAGGTAAAGCTGCCTTGCGTGGTGTGGGTGTCGACCGACAGCGCGTGCCAATGCACGTGATAGGCGCCGGGTCCCGAGGGCTTAAGGCCTATTCGCATACTGTTGCCGCTGATCTGCGGCTTGCCCTGATCGACGCGGGCGCCGTTCGGTCCGGTCACTTCGACCGTACTGAACGACGGCTCCAGGCTTTGCGTGAAGGACAGCGAGAGTTCGTGCGGCGCGGTCGGCACCGTACTTCCGACCAACGGGCTCGCATGATCGAGGAAAGCGTGGGCTTGTGCGCCTGTAGCGGCCAGTGCGGCCGCGAGTACCAGGAACAATGAGGTCGTCATCGTAAGAAGGCATCGCATGGTGTTTCACCTTAGAAGCTGAGTTTGCGGGGGGCGGCGCCGGTGCCGCCCAGGAGCGGCTGACCGATCGTGTTGGGGAACATGTCGTCGAGATAAAGATGCAACTGGCCGAGGAAGCCGACCCCGGTGCCGCTGGCGCGGTTGACCGGCAGCATCGCCTCGAGTCCGACCTGGAAATAGCTGCCGACCCAGATCGCGCCCGGATTGATGGTGCCGATCGTGGCGGAGCTGTTGCCGTAATTGTTGGCGACCGGAGTCGAGAACTGCGCTTCGACAATCGGAATCAGATGATTGATGAAATCGGGGAGTTGATAATCTTGAATTTCCGATTTCAGATACGGCATGCTGTATTGCAGCGAGAAGCCGTAGACCAGGTTTTGAGGGATGTAGAGGTTCTGCGCGACCTCATAGGATGTGGTCGGAAACTGATAACCGACCTGACCGGTGACGGCGAAAGCGCGCAACCATCCGGCGTCGTCAGGCAAATCGCCGAACCCTTTGCCGAAATAATAGGTCGGCGTGAGCAGACTGTAGGGCGTTCCGATTCCTGAATTGATCGCGCCGGTGCCGCCCCAGTCGGCGATCAGCCCGAGCAGCATCGCCGTCTCATGCTCGTCGTTTTTGAGGAGCTGGTATTGCAAGGTGGTTTCGAGGTCGCCGAAACCCGCCATTTTTGGTCCGCCCGGCGGGGTGATCTGGGACCAGATGTCGCCGATTGAGATGCCCAGATCCTCGGTGATGCGTTTCGAAACCTCTGCCGAAACGTCCCACTCGCTTGCCGATGGAATGTCGCCGTTCTTAAACCAGTCCACTGTCGGCAGCGACAGCTCGTCGGCCACGCACGGGTCGTCGATGGCGAGCGTTGCGGGAAAGAACCGGGCGCCGACAAAGCAGTGGGCGAAGGCGGCCGAGTAGGGCAGGCAGACCAATAAGAGTGCCAGCGCGCAGGCGCGCCAACACCAGCCATAGCGGGACATCATCATTCTCCATTCCAGCGCGGAATTCATTGAAGCCACCGCGAAGCGGCGGACTTTGAATTAGGCGCCGAACGGAGGAGCTCGGGAGCGGTGCGATCTTGCCGTGCGCGTGGTGGGGAGAGGAGCGCGCGCGCGCGCCGCAAAGCGGTAAGCGACAGCGACCACGACCGGCGCTGCAATTTCCGGAGGCGGTGGCAGTGCGGCCATCGGCATCAGACAACCGATGCAGCAGCAGTCGATACAGGTGTTGCCGTTGCTGCCGTCGTCCGCCGGGGTGGACTGGCCCGCCAGGCCATGGTGGCAGATCACGCTGAATGGATTGGCCGTCGTCTCGGCCGCGGCGCGGGCGGCGCCGAAGCTTGCCAGCAGACTCGACAGTGCGATCACGTAAGCGGCCGCCAGCGCGGTGATGCGCCGTTGCCAAGACTGCCTGCGAGAACGCTTGTGCACTGCCGAATCCCCAATACGGGCGCCAATCGACTAACACTGTAGCCGCAAATAAATTCCGCAACCAGCCCAAGGACTGGGCGATTTTCGGAACCGCCTAAGGGGTAAGCGCGTTGACCAGCAACGATAAAAAAGCCTGCCGGGAGGATGGCGTGTTTCCGTATTATTTCGATATTCAAGGCTATCGCGAAGAACACGACGACCGCGGCGGCACGCTGATGCCGAACGACGAGGCGGCTCTTGCCTATGCCTGCCGTATCATTCGCGAGTTGATGGAAGCGGGAGGTTACCGCGATCCCGCACTAACGATGATCGTGCGCAACTCCGCGGGCAAGACGGTTTATTCGATTCCGTTCCTGCAGCACTAACGCATAGTCGCGAAAGTGGAAACCGGCTTTCGGAAAAGGACCAGGCGCCAGTCAAAAAGCTGGCGTCCGGTTTTGATACCGTCAAATCCGATTAGGCTCCAGGTCAGCGCGGCCCGAGCCCGTGCCGCGCCAGCACGTCGCGCACCGCCTCGACCAGCTTCTCTTCCGGCACGGCGCGCTGCGCCTCCGCCTGTTTTTGCAAATGCTCCTCGCGGCCCTTCTCCAGCTTGGCGAGCTCGGCGCCGATAATCAGATCCTTGATCGTGACTTCGCCCTTGGCTTTTTCGTCGGAGCCCTGGATGACGACGCAGGGGCTGTTGCGGCGGTCGGCATATTTCATCTGCGGGCCGAATTTGCCGGAGCCGAGATAAAGTTCGGCGCGGATGCCGGCATTGCGCAGCGCCGCCACCATGGCCTGATAATCGGCGATGCGGTCACGATCGAACACGGTGACGACGACCGGGCCGCGTTCGGTCCTCAGGTCGACCTTGCCGAGATATTCGAGCGCGGCAAGAAGGCGCGATACGCCGATGGAAAAACCGGTCGCCGGCACCGGCTCGCCGCGAAAGCGCGAGACCAGGCCGTCGTAGCGGCCGCCGCCGCCCACCGAGCCGAAACGCGGCGAACCATCCTTGCCGTCGGTGGAGAAAGTCAGTTCAACTTCGAATACCGGGCCGGTGTAATATTCGAGACCGCGGACGACGGAGGGATCGACGAGAACTCGGCCGTCCACATAGCCTGCCGCCTGGATCAACTGATCGATCTGCTTCAATTCCTCCAAACCCTGTTTGCCGGTTGGACCTAGTTGGACGCGGCTTTCGATCCACTTGATCGCTTCGTCTTTTTCAAAGTCCGGACGTTCAATTGTATCCCTTTTCAACTGTGAAAAGCCGATATTCGCGGACATCGAGTATCCCAAGAAGATGAGAATTACTTCTGCCTGAGCTTGGCTCAAATTCGCCCCTTTGGTGAAGTCGCCGCTCTCGTCTCTTCTTCCTGACGTTAGAAGTTGGAGCACCGCAACTGGACCTAAGCGATCAAGCTTGTCGATTGCGCGCAAAACCATGAGACGCTTTTCGGCGTTTTGTTCGCCGCCCAACCCGATCGATTCTAACAAGCCATCGAGCACCTTTCGGTTACTTACCTTCACTACATAACTGCCGCGCGGAATGCCGAGCGCCTCCATCGTATCCGCCGCCATCATCAACAACTCGGCATCGGCGGCGGGGGAGGACGAACCGACGGTGTCGGCGTCGAACTGCATGAACTGGCGGAAGCGGCCGGGGCCGGGCTTTTCGTTGCGGAACACCTGGCCGACCCGGTAGCTGCGATACGGCTTGGGCAGCGTGTCGAAATTTTCCGCGACATAACGGGCGAGCGGTGCAGTCAGATCGTAGCGCAGCGACAACCATTGCTCGTCATCGTCGAGAAACGAGAACACGCCCTCGTTCGGCCGGTCCTGGTCGGGCAGGAACTTGCCGAGCGCATCGGTATATTCAATGGCCGGCGTCTCCACCGCCTCGAAACCGTAGAGCTCATAGACGGCGCGGATTTTGTCGATCATCTGCCGCGTCGCGGCGATCTCGCCAGGCGTATGATCGGCGAGCCCGCGCGGCAGCCGCGCCTTGAGCTTGTTGGATTTTTCGGATTTGTCGGCCATGCGCGGTGCTTATCGCAGCGGGGTATCGGCGGCAAGTTTCCCGGTTTCCGTCATGGCCGGGCTTGTCCCGGCCATCCACGTCTTACATCTTGCATATAGTAAAGACGTGGATGCCCGGCATAAAGCCGGGCATGACGGCGGAGAGCGACATGCCTACAGCACGCGCTGCGGCAGCCACAGTTCCCAACGATCTCGAAGCCTATTGGCTGCCGTTCACGCCGAACCGCGCATTCAAGCAAGCGCCGCGGCTGATCGCGCGCGCCAAGGACATGCATTATTCCACCCCCGAAGGTCGCGCCGTGCTCGACGGCACCGCCGGCCTTTGGTGCACCAATGCCGGGCATTGCCGCGATCCGATCGTTGCGGCGATCCAGCGTCAGGCCGAGGAGCTCGATTATTCGCCGGCTTTTCAGTTCGCTCATGCGAAAGCGTTCGATCTGGCGAGCCGGATCGCGGCGCTGGCCCCGGCCGATCTCAACCGGGTGTTTTTCTGCAATTCCGGCTCCGAGGCGGTCGACACCGCGCTCAAGATCGCGCTGGCCTATCATAACGTGCGGGGCGAGGGCGCCCGCACCCGGCTCATCGGCCGCGAGCGCGGCTATCACGGCGTCGGCTTCGGCGGCATTTCGGTCGGCGGCATTGTCACCAATCGCAAAATGTTTGGCACCCTGTTGACCGGCGTCGATCATTTGCCGGCGACCTATAGCCGCGAGCATCAGGCCTTCACCAAAGGCGAGCCGGATTGGGGCGCGCATCTTGCCGATGAGCTCGAACGCATCGTCGCGCTGCACGACGCCTCCACCATCGCCGCCGTGATCGTCGAGCCGATGGCCGGCTCGACCGGCGTGCTGCCGCCGCCCAAAGGCTATCTGCAAAAGCTGCGCGCGATCTGCGATCGCCACGGCATTTTGCTGATCTTCGACGAAGTGATCACCGGCTTCGGCCGGCTCGGCTACGCCTTTGCCGCCGAGCGTTATGGCGTGACGCCGGACCTGATCGTCTTCGCCAAGGGCGTCACTTCTGGCGCGGTGCCGATGGCCGGCGTGATCGCGCGCGACCGCGTTTACACGGCCTTCATGCGGGGGCCGGAACACGTCATCGAGCTGTTTCACGGCTACACTTATTCGGCGCATCCGCTGGCCTGCGCCGCGGGCCTCGCCGCACTCGATCTTTATCGCGACGAGAGACTGTTTGAGCGCGCCAAAGCGCTAGAGCCGGCTTTCGCCGACGCCGCAATGGCGCTGCAAGGCCTGCCGGGCGTGCTCGATATCCGCACCGTGGGTTTGACGGCCGGGATTGATCTCGCCGCCCGGGCCGGCGCACCGGGCTTGCGCGCCTATGAAGCGATGCAGCACGCCTTCGGCGAGGAAGGTCTGATGATCCGCGTCACCGGCGACACCATCGCACTGTCGCCGCCGCTGATCGTGAGCGAGGCGCAGATCGGCGAGGTTTTCGACAAGGTGGCGCGGGTGATCAGGGCCGTCGATTAGCAGACGATCCGCCATTGCCGGCAAACAGCCGGATGCGTCGCGGTTCCGCGGCCAAACTCGACGCAAGTTCGCCGGCAGTGGATCGAGCCGGCCGGTCGAATGGAGAGGGTTCCGGGATAACCCGGATTGCTTGGCGGTACGGGAATGATCGGCTTTACCGCGCTGGGGGCTGGTACATTGACCCGCGATTGCGCGGCCGTGCCGGCAACGGCGGTAACGACGATAAGGCCAGCCGTGAAAAGCGGGAAAACGGCAGCCGACGGTCCGCCCATGGCGGCCTCCGGGTTAGTGCGGCTGTGGCGGCAAAATTGCCCAGCCGACATGGACTGTGCCATCGCCGCGGCGCATCGGTAGGTCAAATGGCGCGCCTATCGTGGCATTCGGCGCGATGGCGGCCAACGGCGCCGGCAGCACTTTGGGATCGCTTTGCGTCCACACCACGAGGGCCCCCTTTTTTCGCAAATCGTCAAGATTAATCCACGGCGCGCGGGCCGGATCGCCGTCGATCAGCACATGTGGCTGGTCCGGCGAATAATGCGCGAGATTGCCGCCGTCCCACATCGAGCCGATGACGTAGCGCAAGGGCTCGCCGGTCGCGGCGCGAAAGCGTTGCGTCAGCGCCGTACCGAGCGCGTCGCCCGGATAGAACTCGGCGCGGTAACGGTGATCGATCAGCGGCAGCGCGGTGTAGTTGATGACGAAGGCCAGGATCAGAATCGCGGCCACCGCGGCCCATGCGGCGACAACGCGTCCGATGCGATCGCGGTCGAGCAGGGGACGAACCGTTATCACGATCCACAGCCCGACAAACAACCATAGCGGATAGCCCCACATGGCGACGGCGCCGCGGCCGCTCGCAACGGCGAGCGCGATCGTCGCGGCGCCGGGACCGAAGGCTAACAGCGTCACGATGCGACGATCGAAGGCGTCGGCGGTAATCTCGCCGTGTGTTTTCTGCCGCGGCCAGAGCAGCGCGGCGGCGATAAAGAGCGACGGCAGCAGAAAGAAGATTTGGCTGGCGGTAAAGACCGCCGGATGGAGAATGTGGTCGAACCAGCCGCGCACCGGCGCGGCGCGATGTTCGGCATAGGCAAACGGCAGGAAGTCGGTGTGAAACAGCCAAATGACATGCGGCAGCGCAATCAGCAGCGCGATGCCGAAAGCGAGCCACGGTCCGGGCGTCATCAAGGTGCGCCGCGCCTGACGGTCCAGCAGCAGGAACAAGGCATAGGGCGCCGCCAGCACGACGACGAAATATTTCGCCCACAGCGCGCCGCCAAAGGCGACGCCGAGCAGCGCCCAATGGCCACGGCGCCCGCGCTTGAGCGCGGCGTAGAACGCGTAGCCGGCCAGCGCCCAGAACGGCAGCTGAATGACGTCATGATTGAATTTCACTGCCGTGTACTGGAAGTAGTGCATGCCGTCGATGATCAGCACGGCAACGAGCGCGCCGGTCGCGCCCACCAGTGGCCGCGCGGTGGCAAAGACCAGCGTGAAGGCGATGACGACGGCGGCCTGCGCCAAAGCGTAATAGGCCGCGTCGACGCCAAAGTTGCGGTACATGATTTCGACGAGCCACCACGGCAACGGCGGCAGCTTGTCGGAGCCGAGCGGCCATTCCCGGCCGTAGGTCACGGCCTCGATGAGATCGAGCGGCAGATTGGCGTAGAGGAGACTTGGCAGCGTGATCCAGACCGCGAAATGCAGCGCCAAAAACCAGCCGAATGCCGCCTGCGGCCGACGCTCGATCCAGCCGATCAATCCGGGCCTGGACGCGGCGGCGGACGCCGAAAGCGGCGCCGCAGCGGGGACAGATTGTGGCATCTCATCGGGGCTCATCGCTTTTGGCGTTATAAAACCGGCGCAAAGGCTTAGCTATGGCTCGCGGCGGACTTGCGGCGATCCCGGGCTTGTGGACACTGCTAGGCTCGAGGTGCGAATCGTCGCCTGAGGAGTAGCGCGGCATGGTGCGTATCAGCGCCATCTTCATTGCGGCCTGCATGGTGCTCATCGCCGGTTCGATCGGCGTCGT
>Ga0210398_10004762_pt1 | contig 12691 bp, 14 predicted proteins | sample IncBWC4OmetaG_FD_161047 | JGI IMG/M metagenome (GOLD analysis project Ga0210398, IMG submission 161047) | Forest soil microbial communities from Barre Woods Harvard Forest LTER site, Petersham, Massachusetts, United States - Inc-BW-C-4-O | ecosystem: Environmental > Terrestrial > Soil >... | reverse complement strand
TGGCGGAGAATGTCGTTCTTCTGCGCCTCGTCGCCGAGCTTAGTGCTGTTGAAGCTGATGTCCTGGAAAACATCCTGAAGCTTGTGGATATTGGCCTCCTCAATCGCGTGAAGGGCCTTGTCGATGCGCTCGCCATTGCCCGCTTCGAAGCGATGCTCATAGAGGACATAGAAGCTGGCGTCGCGGGGCAAAACGAACCGCTCGTTCTTCAACATTTCTTCAATCAACTTCGGCTTGTCGCCGTACTGCTTTTTGTATTCGTCGTAGTGGTCTTGCCATACATCGGAGATGTATTTGAGGAAGAGCAGCGTCAGGACGTAGTCCTTGTAGATGCTCGGATCAACGACACCGCGAAAGGTGTCACAGGCGCCCCAGACCGCCTGGTTGATCTTCTTTTGCTCGATTTCGTGATTCGTCATGTCCGTCTCCTTATTAGGTGTCATCAGCATTAGGTCAGTAATTTTCGGGCGAGAAGTTCAAGTTCCCGCTGTCTGTTTTCAGTCAACTTCTCGATGAGTTGCTTTTCGCGCCTCGCGGCATGGGCGAGGCGAACGAGCAGGCGTTGCCGATCGAGACTCGGGATCTGCACTGGAAGCGTCTCCAGCACCTGTCGCCGGATGCTTGTGATGTAGCTGCCCGTCGCGGATTGAGCAAAATATCGTTGTGCCTTTGGAAGGTTCATCTGCCACGCCAAGAAATCCGGCAATGCGAGCCCTTCATCCTTGACGCGGATCAAGAAGAAATGCGGGGAGCAGACGGCGCGAACGGGAGGCTGGTTTAGGCACACGGCGACGTTTCGCTCGCCGCGGGCGGAAAAAAGGATATCGCCGGGCTTAAGCCAATCCGGTTCGCGCCGGCCTGACAGGATGGTTTTTGCCACTGCGGACCAGTCGACGCCAACATCGGCGTTAACATTCTTGATCTGAACGACCGCCGTATCGCCGTCGGGAACGTTCCGGACCGCGTCCCTGATTGGATGGCCCGCTGTGATCGTGGCGAGACTTCCAAGGTATCTCGATTCAGTTAGCATCATTTAGGATGATGCACTTAATAAATACAGAAGTCAATCTATATCATGCGTCATACGGTATGAAGCTAATATATTGTGACGGTGGCAGTGCCGTTTCGGGGGCTTTGTAATTTCTGCTTGACTTCCGCGTCAACACAACATTAAAGTTGTGTTGCCATGATTCCTGGCTTTGATGGTGACGGCAATCTTCCACCTGGTATTCACCCAGTCACATGGACAGAGCTCGAAGCTCACTGCGGATCAAATCCGCATCGGAGAAGGCTATTGTCGGGTCTTCACCGCGCTGCTGAGATGCTAAAGATCGTGGGCTGCCGAACGCTTTATGTCAACGGAAGTTTTGTGACCAACAAAAATGTCCCATCGGATTTTGACGGCTGCTGGGATCGACGTGGCATGGACCTACTCGGGTTGCAGAGTGCGGATCCGGTTTTGCTGACGTTCGCAAATCGGAGGGCCGCCCAGAAGGCGAAATACTTTGGAGAGCTATTCCCGGCGGACTCGATGGAGAGCGGATCGGGTCTGACTTTCCTCAATTTTTTCCAGCGCGATAAGGACACGGGTAGACCGAAGGGCATTCTCGCCTTGGACCTAGGGAGCTTGTGATGATTAAGAACGAACGGCAATACCGCATAACGAAGGCTCGCCTGGAGGAGTTCGAGCAAGCCCTTGCGGAGTCGTCGTCAAAAAAGGCTACCAAACCAGAGGAGAAGCTGTGGCTGAAAGTCCAAGGCGATGCTCTGACCAGCCAGCTTGATGAATTTCGGGAAGAACTTCGGGAATACGAGGAACTTCGCAATCGAGGTCTGGATACCGTGGAAGTTGATTCCCTTGGCGACCTTCCCCGTGCACTCCTCAGGGGACGAATTGCTGCCGGGCTCACACAGAAGGAACTAGCGGACCGACTCAAAATAAAGGAACAGCAAATTCAGCGCTATGAAGCAACCGACTATGCGGGTGCCAGCCTTGAGAGAATCCAGGAAACAATGGATGCTATTGGGCTGAGATTCGCGAGAGGTCTCTTGCTGCCCCAGGGCAGCAAGACTCTAGAAGACGTTCTACGGCGCATGAAATCCTTGGGCCTGTCGAGTGAGTTTGTTCACAAGCGATTCCTGCCAAGGACATTGGCGTCGACCTTAGATGCCAATATTCGGATTGATGATGATGAAACTCAGGTGTGGGCCTTGGAGACGGCTGCGCGACTAGGTCGTGTGTTTGACTGGCCAACAGAGTTGATTCTGGGTAATTCTCAGTTGCCTCTTCGCAGAGATGCTCTAGCGGAGGCTCGCTTCAAGGTTCCAGCGCGGGCTGAACAGCAGTTCTTTGCGGTCTACACTGTGTATGCTCACTACTTAGCGCTCGTGCTGCTACAGTGCACATCTCGCATCAAGCCAGAAGCTATCCCGACTTCGGCGAATGCTATTCGCGATGCGATTACGGTCGACGGCCGGATCACGTTGGATAATTTATTGAAATACACGTGGGACCACTTGGGAATTCCCATCCTACCGCTTCATGACTCTGGGGCGTTTCACGGTGCATGTTGGCGAATCAAAGGTCGTAGTGTCATTGTTCTCAAACAGCGGACGAATTCCTTCGCTAGGTGGATCATCGATTTGCTCCATGAGCTTCGGCATCTTTCCAATCGGCCTGTGCAAGAGGACGTGGCCGTAATTGAGCCAGAAGTACTATCAAAAGACGCCCCATCGGACGTCTTTGATGAGGAAACCGAAGCGACGGAGTTTGCAGGTGAAGTCGCTCTTGGTGGCCGTGCGGAGGAGCTAGCCGAAAAGTGTGTCAACGCTGCAAAGGGGAGGTTGGAATGGCTAAAGACTGCGGTTCCGAGAGTAGCCAGAGCCGAACACGTACCTGTTGATCTGTTGGCCAACTACATGGCATATCGCCTTTCTCTACAGGGCGAGAATTGGTGGGGCGCGGCCCAGAATCTGCAATCGCACGATGGGGATCCGTGGCAAATCGCCAGAGATTTCGTTCTTTCGCGCGCCGACTTTGGCAATGTGAACCCGATTGACAGGGAATTGCTCCTCCAAGCCCTGTCAGAAACGGAGTAGTTGTGGCCTCCGAACCTGAACCCGGACGGAAGAAGCTGGCAAAACTTAACATCACGTGCACCAGTTCTGCGTGTGATGACGGGCTCCACTGCTTTAAACAGGCTAAAAGCACAGGGAAGGAACATGTCTCGGGAGGCAGATGTCGCGAGTGTGGGGCCGATTTGGTTGATTTTCCGCGCGTTCAAAAACGCAATGTCAAGGATCTTGAATACACTTTTCGTTCTCTGAAGTATGAGTTGATTCGGCACCACTTTTGGCATCTGGAAATTGATCATCGCGCCGTGAACTATGCACGTCGCAAAGGCAGAATCGCCTTGCACATCGCGGCTGAACACAGAATCAGAAAGTCTGTGGGGCCAGCTGAACCGTTTCGCGACGGCACACAGACAGGCAAGAGCGGGAACCCGCTTTTCTACGCACAGCACGCTACTGCCACGTGCTGTCGAAAGTGTATGGAATACTGGCATGGAGTGGAGCAAAAGAGACCGCTCGCTGAAGAAGAGATCGTTTACTTTACGGCGATGGTCAATATGTTCATCGACGAACGCTTTCCAAGTCTTAAAGACGCAGGTGAGAAGGTTGCTCCCATTCGAGAATCGGATGATTTTGAAGCAGAATAGAACCGAGACGCACAATGTGACCTTTGGTGTCGCCGATTGACAGGCATTATCTCTGCCCGTCCTACACGACGAAGCGGTGGTCGGCACTTCGTCATTCTCGGCCCTGTTCAGAATCGAGAGATGTCGCCTGCTAGAATTTTCTTTAGGTCGAGGCAGCTACCTGGATGGCCAGACGGATTCTCTCACGGGTGGTCGATGCGTGGAGTTTGAAGATGGGAGTTGGAAAACATCCGAGCGTGACGCAACTGGAGTTGCCGGGGATTGGTAGGGAAACAGAAACGATTGATTCCGTTTCTGACCTAACTGCCGATGACGTCGAGCGGTTGAAGAAGAAGAGACCCAAGGCATTGGGAATAGTCTGCCGCCGGTCGGATTGTGAGCGGAACCTTCATTGTTTCGACACTGGTGACACTGGTGACACAAAATACGCTCGCGGCAGCTGTCGATCCTGTGGAACGAATCTGATTGATTGGCCGGCCGTTCGCGTTAGAGGCCTCGCAAACGTGGAGATGAAATTCAATTTCTTCGACAAGGAATGGATCAGGCACTTCTTCTTTCATGTTCCGATTACCCCTAGAATCGAGACATATGCCAGAAAACACGGATTCGATGGTCTAGCGCAAGTAACGGAGAGTCAGCTTGAGCAGCCGAAGATGTTGCGGTTCATGCCCGCACTCGACTACAACCAAACAGCAATGCTGGATGGAACGATTGTGCATTGGGGTAGGCATGCGACGGCATGTTGCTGCAGGGCATGCATGAGATATTGGCACGACGTCCCTCTGGACCACGAATTGATACGAGAAGACATCGAGTATTTCAAGCAATTGGTGATACGTTATGTTCAGTTTCGCGTGCCAGACTTAGAGGAGTACCCCAAAGAACCAGCGACAAGAAGCATTTTGAACCGAGTGGCAAGGGCCAACTGATGCCGATACTGAACAAGCGCGAGCTGGAGCGTCGGATCAGCGAAGGTTTTCTAATTCTCTCCCCGCTTCGGGACGGCACTGGCAAACCAGTGGTCGAACCTGCGAGCTACGACTTACGCGTTGGGATTGTGCTATGGAAGGACGAGCAGAGTAGTCAAATTATTCATAAGGAGTTTGACGAGACAAAGCCCTCGACCGATCAGACCGTTATCACTTTGCGCCCGGGTCAGATGGTGTTCGTGATTACACATGAGGAATTGAAATTGCCAGAGGACGTTTCTGGTACGGTCTATTCGAGAAATAAGTTGCAGAAACAGAATGTGCTTGCTCTGAATGCTGGGCACGTGGATCCAGGCTATGAGGGGCCGATTATGATCAGGCTAATCAATCTCGGAGCGATACCATGGCCCTTGACTCTCGGTGAAGCAGTCTTCACTGTTGTGTTTCACACGGTTCAACCATCGGACGGCTTGAGCGGCCACGCCCGTCGGACAAAGGCCGAGACCTTTGAGGCCGCAATGAAGACAGCCGTAGAAGCGTTTAGTAATCCCTTCCACGACCTCTATAAGGATCAGATAAAACGGCAACTTGACGAACACTACGCGGGAGTCGAGAACCGACTCCGTAAGTCGTTTTCGGACGAATTCTTCCGGAAAGACGATGTTGCTCGGTTCGTGTTCTATGGTGCCACCGCCGTTGTCGCCGGAATTACGGTAGTCGCCAAGGTTCCCTGGCTAGACCTCTGGCATTGGGTGAAAGCCGTCATGGGCTGGCATTAGAGACCTAATTCTGTGAAAACTGGAATTCTAGACACGGAACGCTTTTCAGCATCGCTGCGGCGGCGAGGCATTGACCTCGAGAACCGCAAGATACTCGTCACTCACTTTGAAGATAGCGATCAGGCAAAAGATTTCACTGTTCCGCCGAACTGCGCCGGGTTCGGGAGGATCCATCATTTCCACAGAAGCCAGCCGACTCCGTGGCCAGAGAACCCACTGCCGATTGATCCAGCTGCGAAGGCACTGCATTTGCCGGCTAGCGACATCCTGCGCACTCAAGTATTCCAGAACGCAATCTGCAGTTGGCGGTGCTGGTATTGCTTTGTCGATTTTGAGCTCTTGTCGGCAAATTCCAAGTTTTCTGAATTTAAGAGCGCTGATGAACTCTTGGATCTATATGTCGCTGAGACTGATCGGCCCGTGGTTATCGACCTTTCGGGTGGCCAGCCGGACCTTGTGCCCGAGTGGGGATTGTGGTTCGCCCGCGCCCTCTCTCGGCGAAACATGCTGAGTTCGGTGTATCTGTGGAGTGACGACAACCTGAGCAACGATTATTTGTGGAGATACCTGCAACCCGACGAAATCCAGGAGATTGCCGGCCTCCCAAACTACGGCCGAGTCGGCTGTTTTAAGGGCTTCGATTCCGAATCGTTTTCGTTCAACACAAAAGCAGAGCCTAAGTTGTTTGCCGAGCAGTTTGCTCTGATGAAGCGGCTAGTTCAGGCCGGATTTGATGTATATGGGTACGTGACATTCACGGCAGTTGCAGAGACAGGTATCGAGGCGAAGATGGCTGAATTTGTGGATCGGCTCCAACAAGTGCATCCGAATTTTCCTCTCCGCACTGTGCCGCTCCGGATTTCGGTCTTTACGCCGACTCAGGCGCGCCTTGGACCCGACCAGGAGAAGGCCCTCGATCTCCAGGAACGCGCGGTCATGGCTTGGAACCATCAGTTGCAACAGAGGTTCTCCGAAGCCGAGTTGCGGAAGAATATAACCACACATTCATTGGACAATAGGTGAGCCACGTCACTAAATCCGCAGAGCACCCGGCTCTCGATCCTGCTTACAGAGAGGAACTCGTGCTTCGAATCATTTCCGAGCTTCGCAACGGGCCTAAATCGTTCCAGAACCTTGTGGAATCGGCGGAAGGCGCGTACCCGGCAGATGTTCAATCGGCACTGCACGGACTGCAGGCGGAAAGCCAGGTCTCGGTTTCGGACTCAGGGCTGTGGACCTATCTCCGTGCCAGTAAAGATGTAGAGGAGTTCAAGCCACATCATCCGGACCGAGCCGATGAGCAATCTGATAGCTTGCCCGAGCCGCACCCGCTCGACTTCGACTGGCGCTTTGACCGCGAGACTCTCGCTACGCTGGGGAGACTGTTGGGTGTTTCAGGAGGAGAACAAGTTGCGGTACTGGGTGCGCCTAGCCTGTATCGATATTTGATCGATTCTGGCACAAATGCCACGTTATTTGACAGAAACCCGAGTGTCGTACAGCATCTCCAAAACGAGGGCTATTCCTCTGTGGCGGAATGCGATCTGCTTCAATTTCCTGATTTCGAAGCCAAGTACCAATGCGCTGTTGCCGACCCGCCCTGGTACATCGATCACTACCAGGCATTTCTAAACGCCGCGAGAAGACTGCTCGTCCCAGAAGGCAAGCTATGGTTGAGCGTTTTACCTCGATTGACTAGACCGTCCGCCTCGAAAGATCGGTTCTGCATTCTTGAATGCGCCGCGAGCCTGGGTTTTGATTTGAAAGAGGTCACTCCGGCGGAATTGCATTACGTCTCGCCACCGTTTGAGATTGAAGCACTGAGAACAGACGGTATCGTGCTCAAGGACTGGCGCTCCGGTGATCTCTTCTCGTTTGTTTTGCGATCGCGGCCAGAGGAACGGTCCAAGCCGCCGGGGCCGAAGGCACAAGAGACCTGGAAGACTCACCATCTAGGGCAAACGACGGTGAAAGTCAAGATTGAGAAAACCGCAAGCGGTCAACCTTTTGATTATCATCCTGTGTCCCCTACTGGCAATATCAGGTTCCGTTCCGTGTCGCGCAGATCACCTGCGAGACCGAATATTAACGTCTGGACATCTCGCAATATAGCTCTGAGACTTTCCAAACCAAATGTACTGGACGAGGCCTTGCAAAGAATCGGAAATCGCGAATCGTCCAGAGACACTCTGGCGAGCGTCACGTATGAGTATCAGCTTAGTGAGCTTGAACTATCCAAGCTGTCCCAACTGCTTGAGCTGTTGTTTCAAGACGCAGGATTGCCATGGAACGAGTGATCGTACGGGAAGACCGCAATTGGAAGCTGGCCCTAATGGATCGGTTGCGGACGGCATGCCTGGACACACCTTTCGCTGATTCATTGAACGGACACGATGCCGTGGGCGTGCACTTGGCTGTCTTTGTCGAACCTTATCTCAGTTTTCTGTTGCATGGACAGAAGACAGTTGAGTCACGGTTTAGCATCAACAAGCATGCGCCGTATGAGCAGGTTGGAGATGGGGACATCCTTGTCCTAAAAAAGAGCAGCGGTCCGGTGTGCGGTCTCTGCAGGATCACGAATGTATGGTTCTACCGACTCGACGCTAGTTCGTGGCTTGAGATCGAAAGGTACGCACAGGCCCTGTGCATGGATGGGTCGGTTTTCTGGCAGAAGAAACGAGGCGCCTCCTTTGCGACCTTGATGCGAGTCGAGGCCGTTCAGCGGCTCGAAGAATTTGACATCGACAAAGATGATCCCAGGAGCTGGGTAGTCGTTCGGCCAACGCCAGCGATTGGCCAAGGGACTCTTCTTTTATGACCTCGATCATCATATTTGGCGGATCGTCACAGACCGGCAAGACCACTCTCGCGCGTAGACTTGCTGATCTTTTGCAATGCAAATTTGTGAGTTTTGGCGACAACGTCAGGAGCGAGGCAAAGAGGAGGGGTGTATTCGACCCGACGCGTAAAGACCTTCAGGACCTCGGGCAAGAGTTAGTCCAAAGCGATGTTGTGTCATTCTGCAGGGAAGTTCTCGGGACGGTCAATTTCTTGCCAGGAGAACGATTGGTAATTGACGGCATACGTCACAGAGAGGCTTTTCAAGCGATATCCGATCTCTCGGGCGGGCAATCGATTAAGCTGATCTACCTTTATGCTCCGGTTGAAATCCGTGACGCCAGGAATGGTAATCAAGGCGGCTCCCTTGATTTGCGGAACATCGATGCCCATGAAGTTGAATCTCAGACAAACTCTCAAATTCGGGACATGGCTGACCTGAATGTCGACGCGTCACGAAATGCCGACGAAGTTTTCGCCCAAATAGCAGATTGGGTGCGAGAGGAATGCCAAGAACATTCAGAGTCATGATGATGCGGATGGCTCGCTTTCGACAGGAGTGCCGTGGTTCGAGCCAATTCGGCAAATCGAGTCGACTGACTGTCGGTCAGTAAAATATTGGCACGCATCAGGGCGTTGTATCCTTATTTATGTGCCAGATGTGTGTGGGTCGTCCGGTCCAGGAAGACGATTTCTAGCAGTGGAAGTGTGAACCTTACTTGAGCTTGCGGGCGATCTCAAAACGCTCTGCGAATTTCACGATGGACATGTTTAGGGCCTCACAAATGGCCACAAGATCCAAGAAGTCGAGCCGCCGCTCTCCAGTTTCATACTTACTGACAAAAGCTTGCTTTGTTCCGATAGCCTTTGCCATCTGATCTTGTGACAGTCCCTTTTGCCTCCGGAGTTCACGCAGGAGGCCGAGAAGGATTGTTCGCTCACGTTGTTTTCTGCTCGACCTTTGTGCTGAAGACGCCATCGGGCGCCAGCATAGGGAGATCGTAAGCGGTACTCCAAAATGGATTATTTGCCTATGTTTTAGCGGGTCACCTGCAGCCGTCCTCGAATCGCCTTGAAAATTCGACCAAGGGCAACCTGATGGCATCACAGATCCTCTTCAACTCCAACATATCTATTCGTCTCTCACCTTGTTCGTACTTGCTGATACGAGCCTGCGTGACCCCGAGCATCTTGGCAAGCTCCGCCTGACTCAATTTTGCTTCGATTCGGATACGGCGAAGGAGCTGCAGGAAAACCCTTCGATCGCGCTGCCTCTCGGCAGAGTGTCCTCCGATACGCTCCATATCTCTGGAGCATAGGAAGTGGTTGACAAATACTCCAAAATGGATTATTCCAAGACGGATTGGAACTTGATTGCGTCATTGAATCCTCGTTTTTCGCGATGTGCCTTCGGAAGACTCATTCAAGGGGACGCGAAGCTCTTGTTACTGAGGAAAATCGACGACGCCAGGCCCGGTTGGGGAGGACCCATGCCTTTATCCGATGAAGAACTGGCAGCCGTTTTTCTCTCTCCTTCTCGCCTTCGAGCCCTTACTGATGAAGACCTAATGGCGGCCTTGCGCATGGGCTGCAACGACGCCCTGGCGGTGTTGTTTGAGAGACACAGCGCGCTCGTCTTCCGGATTGCCCGTGCCATCCTTCACGATGACGGCGAAGCAGAAGAGACGGTCCAGAAGGTATTCTTGGATATCTTCCGGGCTGTGAACCAATTCAACCCCGATCGCGGAACCTTTAAAACTTGGCTTCTTCAGTACGCCTACCACCGCAGCATCGACCGTCGGCAGCATCTCCAATCCAACCGGTTTTACAGCCGCGACGAACTGGACGACCTTATGCCGGCCGAACTATTTAATGGACCCGGACATTTGCTATGCTTGCCTCCGCAGGAGGTGGTTTTCCTCGTGGAGCAGGTTCTTGCGACCCTCGAATCACGCCAACGCCGAGTGATCGAGCTCACCTATTTCGAGGGTTTGACGGCGGAAGAAGTCGCGGCAAAAACGGGCGACTCGGCCTCATCGGTCCGGCACAATTTGTATCGCGGCCTGGCGAAATTGCGGACGGTCCTGCTGGAAACTAGCAACGCCAAGGGAAAAGAGAAGGCATCGGCCGGGCAGGCGCTGAAAGGGAAGAGGATCCTCGTTGAATACCCATGAACAATACGAGGAACTGTGCGCGCTGGCTGCTAGCGGCCAAGCCTCGCAGGATGACTTAGCGGATCTACGATCTCACCTCGAGACCTGTCCCGGTTGTCGCAACGCGGCATACGACTTCTCCCAGATCAGCGCTCAGGCTCTCTCCCAATTGGCAGCGAAGCATCAGCACTCCCAGATTCCCTCTGGGATGACGCAAAGATTTATGGCTCGGGCTCGGTCTGAGGGCATCGAGATGACCCGCGAGAACGTGCCCCAGGCCCCGGCAGCAAATCGCCGTTGGTTTTTCGCGACTATCGGTGCTGTCGCCGCAGTTGCCCTGATCGCGGGATTCCTGATAATCGGCAGGCGGAAGTCCTCTCCGGTTGTGTTCGAACATCGAGAATTGCCGGCTAGCCAGACGACCGGGCCTTCTCCGGGTACAGTTTCCCAAGGCAGCGTAGCCGGAGACGCCCGATTGCAACAACAACTGGCAGCGGCTCGGTCAGAAATGAAGTTCATGTCGGCGACGATTGAGGAACAACGCGCCGAGATCGAATCCGAAAGGAAGGCGAGCGACGACTTAAATTCGCGCCTAACCGAAGCAGAGAATGGAAGTGCAGTCAGTCAGTCTGAGCGAGCCCAGCGGGACGTTCGCATCGTGCAGCTTGAGACGGAGATAGAGAAGGCAAAGTCCGAAAAGAACGCGAGCGATACAACGCTTGCTCTCCAAGAGGCCGAGCTTCGTGAACTTCGAAAACAAATTTCCGATGCAGCCGCAGCTCTGGGAGAACAACAGGAACTCGCTGAGAAGGGAAGTGACGTACGGGACCTCGTGGTCGCACGCAATCTCCACATCATCGACGTGCATGACCGGGACGGAAACGGCAAAAGCCAGCGGGCCTTCGGACGAATTTTCTATACGGAAGGGAAGTCTCTCATCTTTTATGCGTACGACCTGTCAGATCCGCGGAAACTGGAAGCCAAAGTGTCATTCTACGTCTGGGGGGAACGCCTGGGCGCCGAAAAGCCGATCCGAAGTTTAGGTATCTTCCATAACGACGATGCGAACGATGGGCGCTGGGTTCTGACGTTCGACGATCCTCAAGTCTTGGGACAGATCAATTCTGTTTTCGTGACAGCGGAATCCTCCAAGAAGGCGATAAAAGAACCCGGCGGACGGAGGGTGCTGTTTGCTTTCCTCGGGGACAAGCCCAACCACCCGTGAGCCTCCCGCAGTCCACCCAGCTCCTCGAGACGTGAGTCTCGCGTCTTTTCGACGTTTACGATCCCTAGAAACTCCCACCAATTTTGACCACCACAAGCGCGTTTCACAGACCAATGATTCCCGTTTAGACCGCAATCGTCACTGATCACTTCGCCGGGAGAGACAGCCCCATTTTCTCCTCTAATTGTCGCCGTCCAGCGTCACTAATCACCTCGACAACTCCCGGCGGTTGAGACCGCAAGCGATTGGCTGCCTCCTTCACGGCCTCGATCAGCTCATGATCTGTTCTTTGGTGAGCAACAAGGCCAGCCACCGCGAGCAAAATAATGGCTCGTTGGCGATCCTCGAGGAACGTCCGATGCCTCGTCATCTTCGACAGCGAGTCTATTGCGAGTGTCTCGAAGTAACCCTGGAACACAGCGACTTCTATGCCATCGTGTGTCAGGGCTTGCACGAGCGGCTCGATCGACCAAGCCCCTCCTGTGGATCGGATCCCTGCTGCCTCTTCAGTTTGCGTCAGGTGTGAACCGAACTCATGATCTAATAATTCTTGCGCCGTTCGCCGCAGTGCTTTTGATGCGTTCTGGGTGAAGGCAGGATCCTGTCGCCAATGCGACATCGCTGCGAGCACATTCAAATCGCGAACGCCAGCACGTTTGAGGATTGCTCTCACTGCACTCGCGTCTACAACAATCCTCTTGCCTGTTGCGTCGATGAGATCCTGAATGGACTTAGCACGGTCAACGATCTCCGCTGGAAAGCGCGGCGGTTGAAAACGTCGGGTAGACTCCAACAGGGCACCCAAGATGACTGCGCCCCGACCCTTGCTCTTCTCCACTTCGTCCAAGACTTCCTCAAGCTGTACGCCACCGCGCATCACCGCATCTTCGACCCACCGCGACAGAAGAGTGATCGCTACTTCCTGCGATAATGAATCATCCAGGGTGAGCAATTGTGCGATCAGGGGTCGACGCTCTCTCGGGGCAATAAAGGGTTGAGTAGCGATGAAGTAACTGGCGATTCGAATTGGGTCATCCTGCGGCCCGAG
>Ga0210398_10004761_pt1 | contig 12691 bp, 31 predicted proteins | sample IncBWC4OmetaG_FD_161047 | JGI IMG/M metagenome (GOLD analysis project Ga0210398, IMG submission 161047) | Forest soil microbial communities from Barre Woods Harvard Forest LTER site, Petersham, Massachusetts, United States - Inc-BW-C-4-O | ecosystem: Environmental > Terrestrial > Soil >... | reverse complement strand
GGCGGTCCGCGATTGTTTCAATCCGTCCCGCGGCGATCGCCCGCGATAGTTACCCCCCAATACCAACGGCGCGCGCCGGCTATACTCGCGCGCAATGCAAAACCCGCCGAGCTCCTCCGACGCACTTCCCGCCATCGAGCGGCGTCGTTACCAACGCGGCGCGATCCGCAAAGAGCGTAAGCGCTGGATCTTGCGGATCCGCGCCGACGTTCCGGTCGAGCCTGGCGAGAAACGCAAGAGGATCGAGCGGCGGATCGTGATCGGGACGGTTACGGACTTGCCGACGCGGGCGCTCGCCAGGCGCGCGGCCGACTCGCTCTTGCCGTCGATCAATCCAACCCGACAGCGGAGCGCCGAGGGGATGACGATCGCCGGTTTTGCTCCCGTGTACCTGCAGGACGTCGTGGCACTCATGAAGCCGGCGAGCTCGAGGAGTGTTCGATCGATCGTCTCGCATTACATCGTCCCGATGCTCGGACACTACCGGCTCGAGATGATTACGGGCCGCGTTCCACAGCAATTTGTCGCGAAACTGCACGCGAAAAAGCTCGCGCGCAAAACGTTGATAAATGTCCTGGTCGTGCTCGGGCGGATCTTGGATCTCGCGAAAGATCAGGGCTACCCGGCCGAGCGATTCTCGAGGCGCGCGGTCAAACTTCCGCCCGATGAGCTCGACAAGTCCGAGCGCTGCTTTACTCCGGAGGAGCGCGACGCGATCGTCGCCGCGGCCGGGTACCCGTGGCGGACGCTCTACGCGATCATGGGACAAATCGGCCTGCGCATCGGCGAGGCGCTCGCGTTGACTTGGGACCATATCGATTTCGAGGCCGGCGTTATTTTGATCCGGCAAGCCGTCGTGCTTGGGCGCGTTCAAACTCTCAAAAGCCGCAACAGTAAAGCCGAGCTCCCCCTCGTCGATACGTTGCGTGACGAGCTCGGAGCCTATCGCGCCGTGTGGCGCGAAAATCCCGCCGGCCTCCTTTTCACCTCGCACCGCGGCTCACCCATTTGGGCCGACTCACTTCGTCGCTACAAGTTCGCGCCGCTTTTGAAATCCCTCGGGATCCCGCCCGGCGGTTTCCACGCATTCCGCCACGGCGCGGCGACGAATCTTTTCGCCGGCGGCGCTGCAGCTCCGACCGTGCGCTCAATTCTGCGGCACGGGGACCTCAAAACCACAATGAGGTATACGCACAGTGTTCTCGAGGATCAGCGCGCCGCGGTCGTCGCCGCAAACGCGCTCGGCAAAGTCGATCGACCCGCAACCGAAACTCAAGAGGTGAGCCCGTGAATTTATCCTATCTCGTTTTGATCCTCGCGCTTGTCTTTGCCGCGTTCGCGTGCTGGCCTTGGGGCGCTAACCCCTCGCGGCCGTGGGCGCCGTACTTCTGGCCGCTCTCGTGGTTTTGCTTTTTACTCTCCCTCGTGCTCTCACACGGCGGGATCAACGTCCACGGCTAAAAAAGCCTCGCTGTGCGTCGATTCTGGCGCACTCATCAAGGTCGAGACCCTCAGAAACCACGTAAAAATAAGGTTATTTCATGCCGCGAGGACGATTCGAGGACGCAAGCGATCGCACCTTGGTCCGTTGGGCGCTTCCCTATCTGCTCGAGCAAGCCGACATGCTCGAGCGGTGTCATAAGGATGAGTACGGACGGATCCGGCCGCCCGAGACGCGCGCCGAAATCAAAACAATCCGCGAATGGTGCAAGCGGGCCGAGGAGCTCGAGCGGCCGCGCCTGGCCGCGATCTTGAATGCGCCGGCCGCCGGCGAGCCGGTCGTCTCCGGAGTTCACGAGGCCGCCGTCGAGATCGATAAGCTCATCGCGGATCCGTTGAAGCCCTGGCCGCGCAACCAGGCGTGACGAGTGCGCAAAATCTGGCGCTCCTCGCACGCTTTCGCGAGGACGTGCGTCGCTCGCGCCAGGCGCTCGAGACCCTGGCCGCGCAAGGCGAGCAGCTCGAGCGGCTCCTCGAGTCGCCGGACGCGCCTATGCCCGGGACCATCCGCGTCGATCCTGGCGCCTACGAGCGGCCGGCCGAGGCGCTGGCGCGGGCCATGATCCGATATCTCGAGCAGGGCGGACGGTTAGAGCCGGACGTCGCGATCGAGCTCTCCCAAGCTCTTACAGCGTCTCGAGCGCGCCGCCGTACAGACGAGCCGCCACCGATCGCATAGCCTCCGGCCCGATCGATCAACCATTCGAAGGGGAAAGCTATGAAAATCGGCGACCGAGTTCGCGAAAAATCGACCGGCTTTATCGGGACCATTGTCGAGCGGGATCCGCCCGAGCTCACCGTCGAGGCGACGCGCTTCCGGGTGCAAGAGGACGAAAAGGACGGCGCCACACTGAAGCGCGAGGGCAAGGTCGGCGATCCTCCGCCCATGTCCACGTGGAACAAGGTCGAGGCGCTCGAGCTTCTGACCCAAGTCGACACGGCAGGCCGCAAGCTCGACACCCCCGCGGGCCCACAAGCGGCCGCGGGAAAGGACAAGGGCGCGCACGCCGGCGCCGGCTCGCACCGCTAGCCTGACCTAACACGTCGGACAAAATGGCCGCTTCGAAAGAGGCGGCTTTTTTTTGACCTAACACATTTCGCGCGGCCTCTTGTTGCGGCGAATAGCGGCGCGCGTGTATAACGATCACTCGGGTTTTGTAGCTCTTTTCTAACTTGCGCTGTTGGGTACATAGGCCAACAGCGGAGGGGAAACGAAAGAAAAAAAGACGCGAAAACCTGTAGGACAGTGGGAAACGCGAGCGCTAAAGTCGGCCGAAATCTGCGAAAAGTGGGAAACAAAAACTCGCAATCTCGAATGTGCATTGCACCAAGTGGAACGGAAAGGAAAAACAAGGGGTTTCAAGCATGGGACAAAATGACGAGGAGCCGCCGATTCGCTTGATCCTGGCCGCCCTCTTTCACGCCGCCCGCACTGTCGGGAGCGCGACCGTTCACTCCGCGGACGTGCGCGCCGGGCTCATCGCCGCCGCGATCGCCGATGCCGACGAGCTCCTCCGCCAGGCGCCCCCGCCGTGAGCAAAGTCACGCGCTGGTTTGAGTGCATGAGCTTTGCGCTCGGCCTTTTGCTTTTCTGTCTGCCGCTCGCCGTGGCGGCGTTTGCGTATGAGTTCGTGCGCGAGGCGCTCGCGCCGACGCGCAGGGTCGCGCGATGAGCCGCGCGAAACCTCCGACCGTCGAGCTCTCCTACTGCCTCGCGTGCGGCTGTACCGAGTTCAGCCCCTGCGAGACCGATTCGGGCCCGTGCGGCTGGCATGTCTCGCCAGGCGCGAGCGGCCGCGGACTGTGCTCGCGCTGCGCGATGCACTACGAGGACCCGAAATCGCTCGTCACTAACTTGCGCGCGATGCTCAGGCCATGAGCACCGAGCCGGAGGAGCTCCCGCCGGCGCGCGAGTACCGCTACCGCGTGACGCTGCACAGCCGGCCCGGCATGTGGGCGGTTTACGATGGATATGTCGACGTGTGGGCGCCGGACGAGACAACGGCCGGCGAGCGCGCGCTCGATAAGCTCGCCGCGACCTCATTCCCCGAGCGGCCGCGCTCCGGATGGATCATCGAGGGCGCGCTGCGCCGGGCGGATCCATGACGAGCGCCAATTTCCCCCGCACTGGATATAGATACAGCAAGCCTTTTTTTCGCTTACCTAGGCCGAAGCGCGCCGGCGTTGGTAACGCCTACGCGCATTATCGGGCGCTCGGCCTCTCGCGCATTGCAGCCTTTCGCGGCGCGCTGGCGATTACGATCGCGGCGGCTTGGGCATGAGCGCGCCGCGTCTGCATCCCCTCGAGGTGATCTACGTCGTCGGGAAGCTCATCCTTTTTTTGATCGTTTTCGGCGTGATCTTCGGCGGCCCGCTCGCGAAGTGGCTCCTATGAAAGAGCCCGAGGTGATCGTCAAGCCGTGGGATCTCGTCACGGTCCGTTTGCGCATGCCGTCGGGCTGGCGCTTCCGATGGTCGCTCGGTTTTTGGCTCATCAAGGCCGGCTCGCGCCTCCTCGCGCATAAAGTCGAGATCAGCGTCGAGGGCTCGGACGAATGAGCCGCAAAAAATCGAAACGCAAACCGGGCCGCGATAACTCGCCGGCCGCGCGTCACGCGCGCCGGCAAGCCGATGCGATCCGCGACAAGTTCAAGGGCTTCGCCGTCGTGCATGCCGTCGGCAAGGATCTAGTTATCAAACCATTTGCAAGGCCGGCGGCGGCGATTGACGAGGACGTGACTAGCCTCGCCGTCGCCGCCGCGGCGGAGGTATCGCAGTGATCTATCTCAAGCGCCGGCCGCTCTGGCGTAGGCTTTTTAAGAGCTTTTGCGGCTATCGCGCGTTGGGATGGGGACTGCTCGAGTCGGTCGAGGCCGCATGGACGACGTCGACCGCGCGAAAGCCGGTAGTCGGACCGCGCCGGCGATTATGAGTCGCGATTTTTACCCGCTCGATTTCCTTGCGCGCGTTCAAGAGCAGCGCGAGCCGCGGATCGAAATCCCGTTGGTCGTGGAGCACGGCGCCGAATCTAATCGAGGCCGCGCATTTTTTCCGTGCGGAGGCCAACATTAGCTATCCGCTCGATCTCGACGAATACGCGGAGGAGCGGATCCTCCTCGAGCTCTCGCGCCGCGGCAAACTTCGCGCGCGCGGCGTTTGCGATTATTGCGAGCGGCCGCCGGCGGCGCCGGCGTGCAAATTTCCGCGCCGGCATGCCGATAAGCGGATCGGCGTCCTACCGCTGCAGGCCGAGGAAACGCCGGTCGAGGCGATCGCGCGCAAGCTCGCGGAAGCGGCGGACGGCGGCGAAGCTCGCCGGCGCGAAAAATACCACGCGATGCAAACGCTCCTGGTCGAGCTCGCCAATGTGGTGACGGTCGAATCCGGTCGATTGCAGGAATACAAAACGCGCGCGGCCGCGGTTTTGCGGGGCTCGTTTTGAATTCCCTCGAGCGCCTGCAGGGGCTTCTCGAGCCGGTCGTCGCGCCGTGTCCTTTTTGCGGATCCTCCGGCTCGCGCCTGGTCGTGGATCCTGACCGTGTGCAATGCGTCGAGTGTGGGGCGTCGGGTCCGGAGTGTGACAAGCGGGGGAAAGGTTTCGTCGCGCCGCGCGCGAGCGTCGAGGCCTGGAATCGGCGGCCGAAATGAGCTCGCATTGGAATGAGGACGCCGATCGAAAGGCGCGTGTAAAACGGCTCGGTCAGGATATCGCCGATCGCCTCGAGAGCATCCACACGCTATTTAAAGCGCCCGTAAAGCTCACGCTGATTATCCGCGATCCGGCTTTTCCAGACGGCACTCGCGACACGATGCAAACCAGTGACGACTGGCAGCTCGCGAAAGCCGCCGCCGACAGGCTGCTCGCTAAAACGGATAACGAGATCTATATCCCCGCCGAGGATCGCGGCACGTGAGCTTATTCCATCACGACGCGATGCCGGAGCTACTCGAGCAGCTCGACCAACTGCGCGCCGAGGTGCGGCGGCTCGAATTTTTGATTGCGAAAAACCCGGCGAAATTAGACGTCGAACATGAGGCGCTCGTGATCGGCGGCCTTTCCTACTCGCTGCGATTGTTCGACGGTCTCGGCTCGTTCCTGCCGATCGGCGCGGTTTTCGAGCTCGTCGATCGCGCCGGCGGATCGATCACGATTCGCCAGCTCTTGACCGAGATCGATATCCGCCGGACGGTCAAGGCGCTCGAGGAGCGCGAGGAAAAACGCCGCGCCGATTTCGCCGCCCTCGATTCAGGTTTGCCGAAATAGAAGGAGAAAAGGAGAAATGTGGAACGAATTATGGTTTCTGTTGATTGGGGTCGCGCTTGGCGTGGTGCTCACGCTCGGCGCGATGGTTGTTCATGATCTGGTAACTGACTAGGAGGAAAAGCAAAATGAAAAAGCTCGTTTTATTGGCGCTTTTAGCGATGCCGCCCTTGGCATTTGCTAACGGCGGCGGGAATACGCACGTACTCGCCGCCAACGGCGGCGGCAATACGCACGTGCTCTCGCTCTGGTTTCTCATGTTCTAAGGGCGCTGGCGCCTCCCCGATCGAGGGGAGGCGCCTCGCCTTATCGCAGGCCTCGCCGCCAAAATCGCCGAAAATCGCTAAACAGCCCGCTACCAGGATATCCACCGGGTTATCCACAAGCGTCGAAACCGTCCCAAGTCGTTTTGTCGCCAGGCGACTTTTTCGCTCGCTCGCCGCCCGAAAACCGTGAGCGGCGCGGCGGCGGCTTTATTTCGAAGTGTAAGCACCAAGTCATCCGAGCTCGTCCATGTTTGTTTGCTCTTGGACACTATTGAGACCCATCGCGGCCGCTTTCTATCGGCTGCTCTCTCCCCCTGTTTGATTGAAAAACCCTAACACTCGATTTGTCCCAGTTCGTCTCGCGTTTTTTCTCTTTTTCGACTTATACAGTCCCTCTTAATCATAATTCTTAGGTTTTAATTCCGAGTCAGACGCGCGCGCGAGAGAGAGAAATAAAACCAACAGGCGCACAAAAACTTAATGTTGCTGCGTTGAACCGCGGGCGATCGCCGTGTTTAGAATGCACCCCCCGGGATCCCTACACACAAAACCAAACGGGAAAGGTTGCCAAAATGTCCTCACGCAAATCAAACCCGTCGACCGCCGCAATAGCGCCGCTTCGTGTTGGAATTCCTGAAGCTGCGCGCATCCTCGGCGTGAGTCGCTCGAGGATTTACCTACGCATTCGGGAGGGCTCGCTCGCCGCCGTGAAAGAGGGCGGCCGTACGCTCATCGCGGTCAGCGAGATAAACGCCTATGTCGCGCGCACCAACGCCGTCGGCGGCGTGCGCACGACGCACAGTCCCTAGAAAATTTTCAACGTCGCAAGCCGCGCTCGAGCGGCGCCGGCGACCAGGTGTCCGTAATGCTCCTCGATCATTTTCAAGCCCGTTCCGGACAACTTGGCGGCGTCGAGGGTGCTCATCCCCGACTGGATCGCCTGAGTAATCCACGAATGGCGCAGCGTGTAGAGCACGACGCCGGCGGGCAGGCGCGCGGCGATCGCGGCGCTCCGTACCAACTGGTCCCAATCGCTGCGCGACCAGGCGAGGCCGTCGTCGCGGGTAAAAAGCAGCTCCTCGGGCTTGCGGCCCTTGGCGCGTCGCTTGAACAGCGCGACGGCCGCGGGCGCGATCGGCACGGTCCGCGGCTCGACCTTCACACGAGTTTTGCCGATAAAGGTCATGGATCCCGAGCGCGCGTCGAACTGGCGAACCTGCGCGGTCACAATCTCGCCGGGCCGTGCTCCGGTGAGCGCGGCCGCCTCGAGGAGATCCCGAAAGGCGCCGTCGCCGGCGGCCGCCAGCAGCGCGCGCCGCTGTTTTTTGTCGAGGTAGAGCGTCCGCCGCTTGAACGAGTACGGCAGGACCTCGACTTTCCATTCGATCGCATGACCGGCGTCGATCAGCCGATTTTTGACGGCCAAGTTAAGCGCGGCTTTCAGCACCGTGAGCGTGCGATTGCTGCTCGGCGGTTTCAGCCCGAGACGATCGCGCCAGGCCTTCACGTGCGCGAGGCGAACGTCGCGAAGCGGCCGGCGGCCGAGCTCGCTCTCGTAGACGCACCGGCGAAAGCGCATGTCGGCGTCGTGCGCCGCCTCCTCGCCCGATTGCGCGCGCCGATCCTCGACGTACGAGCGGCAGGCATCGGCGACCGTGATTGCGCTCCCGGGCGCAGCCTTGACCAGGGCGCCGGACTCGTGCGCCCGAAACCAGTCCGTCGCGGCTTGCTTCGCCTGGTCGAAACCGAAAGCGCGGCTATGGGGCCCGAGCGCCTTGAACTTCTGGCGTCCCTCGTCGTTTCGATATCGGGCGATCCAGAAGCCGCCAGAACCGCGCTTGCGATACCCGACGTAACGGCCGCGGGCAATCTGCGGACCGAAATACGGGTCTCTGCGGGGCTCCAATGCGGCTAAAACGCTCGCCTTGTGGAGTTCGATTGTTTTGTGCGCTGGCATGGTCAAAATCTCCGTCTGTCTTTGCGTACGTACGTATCCCGTACGTAAACCCTAGCCCGGACGAACTGGGACGAATAGGGACGGAGTCGCAGGATATCAAGGATTTAGGAAACAGCCTAGGACGCTTTGGGACGGTTAAAAGGCCTTCACACGGCAGGGGTCAGTGGTTCGATCCCACTACCGCCCACCATATAAATCAGCATGTTACGAGCAGAGGCCTAGCCTCCGCGGCCTGGTACGTAACCCCGTACGTAACACTTTTAGGACCGCTCGGGACGCAGCGGGACGGCGCTATATAAGATGAGTGAGGCGCCGAAATCAGGATTTCCCCTCGCCTGGCCGATCGGCCGGCCTCGAGCGAGCTCGCGCGATCGCTCGCAATTCAAGACGACGCTAGGCCGCGCGATCGCTGACGTCTCGGGCGAGGTGCGACGCCTCGGCGGCTCCTCGCTCGTGATCTCCTCAAACCTCGAGCTCCGGCGCGATGGACTGCCATATGCCGACTCGAGGGTCCCGGCGGATCCGGCCGTCGCCGTGTATTTCACGCTCAAGAAAAAGCCGATGTGTTTCGCATGCGATCGCTGGAATCGCGTCGAGGAAAACATGCGCGCGATCGCGCTCACGATCGGCGCGCTGCGCGGTATCGAGCGATGGGGATCGGGCTCGATGCTCGAGCAAGCCTTTTCGGGTTTCGCCGCGCTCCCCGCTCCCGAGCAGCCCTGGCAAGTCCTCGGCGTCAAACACGACTCGAGCCGCGCCGAGATCGAGACGGCCTACAAGCGATTGGCGTCGGAAAATCACCCCGATCGGCCGGCCGGCGACGCTGAGAAAATGGCGCGAATCAACCGCGCGCGCGACCAGCTCCTCGAGTGAGACTTGCATCACAATGATGCACATTAGGACATTTTGGCCGGAATCTGCGGACCAGCTCACGCTCAAGCTAGGACATTTTGACCATACTGGAATCGTTCTAAAAACAGGTCAAAAGGGTCCTAAACATGGCAACAAACGAAAAACTCGCTCTCCTCGCCGAATGCCTGGCCGAGATCGCACGGCTCCAAGCCGACACGCGCATTTCGGACACCGCGCGACGCCGGGCGCTCGCCGACGGCCTCGTTTGGCTCATGCCGCAAGCGGAGTAATCAAGCATGTACAACGTCACGATCAAGTTTTCCTCCGGCGACACTCTCGTCGCCACAGTCACCGCCGAGCGGTTTCGCTCGATGGTCCTCACCTCATGCCGCGGCGCCTCGATCAAAGCGATCAAGGTGCGCTCATGAGCCGCGCGAAGGCCTCGAGCTTTGGTCGCGGTCCCGGCGGCGGCGTTTTTTCTTGCCGCGTTTGCCACCGCCGCACGCGCGCCACGGGCCGCGGCGATAACGAACACGTGACGCTCTGCGTCGAGTGTTTCGATCTCGCCGGCGAGTTCAATTCCCTTTCGGATAACGGCCACCTCTACAGCGTCGAGGGCGCTCGCGAGTCAATGAGCTCGCTCCTCGCCAAGGGGATCGACGCGGTCGCGCTCTTTCCCGAGGTCGCGAAGGCGCTCGGGATACCGGCCATCGATGCGCCCGTGATCTCGCCGGCGCTCGAGGCCGAGATTGACACGGCGACGGTCGAAATCCTGCCCGAAACCGCGGCCGCCGTGCTTTCCTCCGCGATCGCGGAAGCTCGCGCCGCGGTCAATCCGGGCCGCGATGCCCGGCTGTGCGCGCCGGCGATCGCCGGCGAGGCCTTCACGGATCTCGCGCCAAATTGCGCGGGCCTCACGTGCGCGGGCTGCGAGGATCCTCATTGCGTATGGTATGCGGCGCAAATGAGCGGCGCGGCGCCGATCGCGCTCGACGTCCACGCGATCGCCCGCTCGCTCTGGAACGCGCGGCCGTCGGACTACCTCACCAACACCGCCGCGCGCAATGTCTGGTACGCGAGCGTATCCGCGCTTTCCGACACGATCGAGGCGGTCCATCCCGGGACCAATCTCTCGGAGTTTTTCGATATCGCGGGGGTGCCGTCATGAGTCGCGCGATCGCCTTGATCGCGCTGCTCGTCCTGGCCGGCTGCGCGTCTTTGCGCGAAACGCCGCCGATGGATCCGGCGGCGCTCGCCGCGCTCGAGGCCAACGTCCCGCGCTGCTCAACGGCGCGGAATTGCGCGCTCATGTGGAGCGCGGCGCGTAACTGGGTGACGAGCTCGTGCGGGATGCGGATCCAAACGATCAGCGAGGACTTTATCGAAACCTTCGGCTCGATCGACACCGCGGCGGCGTGTCGCGTGACGCGCGACCCGGATCCGCTCGGCGGGTATTCTTTCCATGTGGTCGTCAGCTACGCCAATCACTTCATGCCGCAACCCTGGCCGATGGTTCGCCAGTTCCAAGCCGTAGTCTCGGCGGCTGGCGCGCAGTGACGCAACTCGAGCTCGCCGCCGCGCTCCGTGAGCTCTGTCTCACGCAGACCGAGCTCGCCGCAACCCTCGACATATCGGCGCGAACCATGCGCCGGTATGTCGCGGGCGATGCGCCAATCCCGCGGGTCGTCGCGCTCGCGATCGAGCTCCTCCTCCTCAAATATCGCGCTCGGTGAGCTACTGCGCGCGCATGGTCTTGCCGGGCGGCGTCGTGGCGCATGTGAGGATCGCCGGGCGCCGTCCAAAACCCTGTATCAAATGCGGCTCGACCTCGAACCGGCTTTGCGATTGGAAACTCGCGACGCGCGGTAAGCGCGTGATCCGCTGCTCGGCGCCGCTTTGCGATCGCTGCACCTACGAGCCGGCGAAAAATAAAGACTTGTGCCCGGCGCACGCGGCCGAGTGGGGGAAACGTGAAACGCAAAAAACCGAAAGCTCGCCGCAAATCTAGCGCGTATCGCGCGATCGACAATTACGCCGAATGGTGCAATCGCTACAAGCCCGAGATCCGGAGGATCACGGTTGCGCTAACCGAGCGCTACACGCGGACCGTTCTCGGCCTGCGAGCGAAAGCGCCGCTCGCCTGGCGAGGCCTCGCGCTGCAGTGCATCGGCTCGCCGGCCGTGCGCGAGCGCGAAGCGCGCGGCGTAGACTCGCGCGCATGAATTTTTGGGAATGGCAAGCCAAAAAGCTCAAGGTCCACAAGGATCCGGATCCGACCGATACGATCCCCGAGATCAAGCTCGAGGAGTCGCCGCCGCTCGGATTCGAGGAGGGGATCAAGGTCGAGGAGTCGACGGTAAGCGATACCTTTATCGGCCGGCTGCGCGCCGACATTCGGAAACTTTGGGGCGCCGATAAATGAGCGCGCGTTGGACGGCCGAGCAGCTCCGCGCCTATGCCAAGCGCGGCGCCGGCGCGCAAGCCGCGGTAAATGCCGTGATCGGTCTAAATCAGCGCGTCGAAGCTCGCATGATCGAGCGGGCAACAGCGCACCATAAAACCACAATGAACAAGCTCGAGGCCCTACGCGCAACGCCTCGAGCTCGAGCGCGTCGCCGGCGTTTGGCAATGGTGGGCGTTCAATTCGATCAAGCTACGCCTAGCAACCGGCGCTTATTACACGCCAGATTTCGCGCTTATCGACCCAGGCGGCCATTTGATTATCCATGAGACCAAAGGCCACTGGCGCGAGGCGGCGCGCGTGCGGATCAAGGTCGCGGCCGAGCTCTACCCGTTTTTTAGGTTCGTCGCCGTCACGCGCCAACGCAAGCGCCAGGGCGGCGCCTGGACGTTCCAATTGATCGGCTCGACACGTGGCAACCGTGACCGGCCGCGCGGCTCTGAGACGATCTAATGCGGTTTTTTGGAAATCCGGGCAAAGTTGCCGGCGTGAGCGACCCAATACCAACATCGCCAACCGGCAAGCGTCTCGAGCGGCCAATCCTTGCCGGCTCATTGCCGCGGCTCGAGCGCCGTCGGCCGACTCACGAGCAGCCCGACGCCGAGCTCCGCTCGATCCTCGTCGCGCTTGTGCTCTGGACGATCCTGCTCGCGATTTTGTTCGTTCAATTTTCGGCGGCCGGAAAAGTGTTAGGTCCATGAGCTCGGTCGATCCGCTCTTGCGATCCGATCAGCAAACCGCCCTCGCGTTTTTTTTGGGATCCGGTCCTCGCGCGATTTTGGCGTCATTACACTATGCGGCGTAACGGTCTACCCGATCGCCGAGCTCGCGAAGGCTACGGGCGAGCGGACAAATTTGGCAATCTGCTACTTGCGCTCGCGATCCTGGCGATTGCCGCCTCGTTTGCGGTCCTGCTTTTCAGTTAAGGTGCAAGCGGTGCAATACGCCGATCTAGTCAACATGACCGAGGATGAGCGGATCGAGGCGATCGGCAAAACCGCCATGCGCGGCGCAACGGTCGCCGTATGCCTCGAGGAAAATCAGCCCGCAAAAATTGAGCGCTACATCAAAAAAATAACTGAGCGATATCCCGAGCTCATGGTCATCAAGCGAACCAAAGGACCGACGCCGCTCGTCGAGACGATCACGGTCGGGCGGAAACCCATTGCGCATTGACGTTCGCGTCGAAACGTCGCTGCTCGACCAAAACGCCAAGCGATACGCGAAAAATCTCGCTTACTCGACCGCGCAGGCCTTGAACGATGCGGCCAAGGTCGCGCAAAGCCGGATCCGCTCCAATTTGCGCGAGCGGTTTCGAATTCGTAACCCGGCTTTCATGGATCGCACGATTAAAATTTTCGCCTTTGCGAATGTCACCGCGCAGCGACCTTTTG
>Ga0210398_10004759_pt1 | contig 12693 bp, 9 predicted proteins | sample IncBWC4OmetaG_FD_161047 | JGI IMG/M metagenome (GOLD analysis project Ga0210398, IMG submission 161047) | Forest soil microbial communities from Barre Woods Harvard Forest LTER site, Petersham, Massachusetts, United States - Inc-BW-C-4-O | ecosystem: Environmental > Terrestrial > Soil >... | reverse complement strand
GTCGAGGATCTCACCGCGGAATGGGCGGGACGCCACGCGGAAAATCTACCGCACTCTGTCTGGCAAATTGTGTGGCACGTGAATTTCTGGACCGACTATGAACTTAGAAGAATTCGTGGAGAAAAACCACATTACCCGGACCACGCGGCGGAGAGCTGGCCGAAGGATATCGCCCCGATCAGCGAGGCTGAGTGGAGAAAAGATTGCGCCCGATTCGCCGATTTGATTGGCGTTTTAGCTGCCATGGCCGAGAGTGATCCTCGCGAGCTGGATCGTGAAGTTCCCCCGCTGCAGGCAAACCAGGAAGCGCGCACATCCACGGTACGCGCTATTCTTTGGCAAACATTAGTCCACAATAGTTACCACGTCGGCCAAATCGCTCTAGTGCGCCGCGCCCTGGGAGTCTGGCCGCCACAAAGCGGCGGAGACAGTTGGTAGTTGCACCCCGCCAACCCCCATCCATCGGCCTCTCTGGCCAAACCGTCCCGATTTGCTTCGAGGAGTATAATAGAGGTTTCGGCGGTGGCCGAAATTCGTGCCGGGAGACCCTTTCATGAACTTCAAGCTGCGCAGCAACTATCAGCCACGCGGTGATCAGCCTGCGGCCATCGAACAGCTTACCCGCGGCGTCGATGGTGGCGAGAAGCATCAGGTACTCCTCGGCGTGACTGGTTCCGGAAAAACATTCACGGTCGCCAAGCTGATTGAAGTCTGCAACCGGCCCGCCCTCGTTTTGGCGCACAACAAAACGCTCGCCGCGCAGCTTTATCATGAGTTCAAATCCTTTTTCCCAGAAAACGCTGTCGAATATTTCGTCAGCTACTACGATTTTTACCAGCCGGAGGCGTATGTTCCCTCGGCAGATATTTATATCGACAAGGAAGCGACCATCAACGACGAGCTCGACAAGCTCCGCATGAGCGCCACCCGCTCTCTGTTCGAACGCCGCGATGTCATCATCGTCGCTTCCGTTTCTTGTATCTACGGCATCGGTTCGCCGGAAGCATATTACGGCATGCTTATCACACTCGAGAAAGGCCAGCATACTTCGCGCGAGGCCCTGCTCCGCAGACTCGTCGATATTCAATATGAACGCTCTGAGGATTTGCGCCGCGGCACCTTTCGCGTTCGCGGCGACATGATCGAGATCTATCCGCCGTATCAGGACGACGGCTTCCGATTTGAAATGTGGGGCGAGGAGATCGACAAGATTCGTCAGATCGATCCACTCACCGGCGAGGTCAGGAGCGGTCACGAGGATCTGCCGCGGGTGACGATTTTTCCTAAAACCCACTACGTGATGCCCCAGGAACAGCGCGACCGCGCCATCGTCACGATTCAGGAAGAGCTCTGGTGGTGGAAGAAAGAACTCGAGAAACAGGGAAAATTTGTCGAAGCGCAGCGCGTCGTGCAGCGCACCATGTTTGACATCGAGATGATGCGCACCATCGGCTACTGCCACGGCGTTGAAAATTATTCGCGGCACCTCAGCGGCCGCTTACCTGGCGAGGCCCCGCCGACTCTGCTCGATTACGTCCCGCAAGATTTCCTGATGTTCATTGATGAATCCCACCAGACCGTGGGCCAGGTGCGCGGCATGTTTAACGGAGACCGCGCGCGCAAACAGACGCTCGTCGATTACGGATTCCGCATGCCTTCCGCACTGGACAACCGGCCGCTGACATTTGAAGAGTTCGAACATCGCATGAATCAAGTTATCTACGTCTCCGCCACCCCCGGACCGTACGAGCTGACGAAGTCAGGCGGAGTGGTGGTCGAGCAGGTAATTCGCCCTACGGGACTCGTCGATCCCCAAGTCGAAATTCGTCCCGTGAAGGGCCAAGTAGACGATCTCCTAGAAGAGATTCGCAAGCGCGCGGAGAAAAACGAACGCGTCCTGGTGACTACGCTAACGAAGCGCATGGCAGAAGATTTGTCCGAGTATTTCACGGAAGTCGGCGTGCGCTGCCGCTATCTGCATTCCGAAATCGAAACTCTCGACCGCATCAAGATCCTGCGCGATTTGCGGCGCGGAGAATTCGATGTCCTGATCGGCATCAATTTGCTGCGCGAAGGCTTGGATTTGCCGGAAGTGTCGATGGTTGCCATTCTCGATGCCGACAAAGAAGGCTATTTGCGAAGCGCGACGTCGCTCATTCAAACCATGGGTCGCTGCGCGCGGCACATCGAAGGCCGCGCAATTCTCTACGCCGATCGCCGCACCGGCTCGATGAATCAGGCCATCGACGAAACAAACCGCCGCCGCACAAAGCAACTCGAATACAACATTGAAAATAACATCACGCCGATGTCCATCATCAAGTCGGTGGACATGGACCTCGCGCGAATTGTCGAAGCCGATTACGTGACCGTCCCAACGGACGACACGGAACTCGATGTCGCCACCTCCAAGATCAAGAACGAGCTGCAGCTCGCTCAAATGCTGCAACAACTGGAAACACAAATGCGCGAAGCCGCCAAAAAGTTCGAGTTCGAACGCGCCGCGCAATTGCGCGACCGCATCCGCTCCCTGAAACAAAAGGACGTATCAGGCCTATTCGCGATGGAGACAGCCCCCACGGCTGAACCCGCCAGCTAGCCGGAATCGCTGGACCCCGCCGCTAGAATGGGCCCGTGAGCGGGGTCGTTAAACAACCCCGCGTTTTAGTTCTTTCAGTGGATAGAACGTGCCGCGCCACGTCACTCCGCCCTGCCACAGCGTCACCGCCACGGAGCGCGCGATCATGTAGCAAAACAAAATGGCTCCAAGGGGATGCGTCAACGCGTAAAGCGGCGAAACCCTGTTCACCACTTCCACGCTGCCATGCAGGCAAAGCGCTACAAACACGGCAATCGCCGAAAAAAGCCGAATCCATCCGTGCCCGGCGAATACGGCAATAAAGGGAACTACGTTCAACAGAAACATTCCCGCGACGGCAGCCGCCGCAAACGCGATATTGTAGCCGAAGGCCGCAAAGAAGTTTTTCGTTACGCCGCGAATCACGTTTCGCGCTCCCGCGTGCCAGCGCACCGAAACATATTCCTGTGCGATCGCCACACAAGAGCGAAAACCGGATCGCTTCACGAGTTTTCCGAGCTTCATGTCGTCCACCACTTCCATCGCCAAACGCCGGTGCGTGCCAATGGTTTCGTAGGTGCTCCGCCGCAGCAACTGAAAGGCTCCCACCCCAACGTATGCGCGCGAATTCGGATCGCTTACTCGATAGACGTCGGTCGAGAGATAAAATGCAAGACCAAAAAAAGTGATCAACGTGGTCTCCCAGAAGCCGTGCATTTCAACGTCGCCAATGAGCGTGAGGTGATCGAGATTGCGTTCTCTTGCGAGCTCGACTGCTCGCCGCAAAACGTCCGGCGTGAATCGCACGTCGGCATCGGTGAAGAGAAGCCATTCACCGGTCGAAGCTTCATAAGCCCTTAGAAGTGCGTGCGGCTTGCCGAGCCAGCTACTGGGAAGTTCTCGAATGTGCACAGCGTGAAAACGCTGATGCGCAGCGGCGAATCCGTCGACCATGCGCCCGGTGGCGTCCACTGAACGGTCGTCGACGGCAATGATTTCCAAATGTGGATAATCAAGCGTTGCAAGAGTGGCAAGCGCCGCGGGAAGCTTTTCTTCCTCATCGCGCGCGGCGAACATGAGTGAAATAGTCGGGCACGCCGAGTCTTCAGCCGGCTTGAAATCCTTGATCCAGGGGATTTTCGTTGCGCCATACGCGGTTCGGAGTCCGTGGAACACCCAGAAGGCAGCAATCGACGAGAAAGCAACAAGTCCAAAAGTGTGCATCAAAATTGGTATCGAGTGACGCGCTCAGGTTATCCTAACATGTAATGCCGGGTAGCCTTGCGATCGTCGGGGCTGGGCGCGTGGGACGCGCGCTGGGACGGCGCTTGCGGGAGTTGGGATGGACGATCGGCGCGGTAGTGACGCGCAGTGCAACCAGCGCACGCAAGGTCGTGCGATTTATCGGAGCCGGGCACGCGCACGCTTTCCTTACGCGGCAGGTGGTTGCTGCGCAGGTCATCCTGGTCACCACGCCGGACCGCTGCGTGGCGGAAGTTGCCGAGGAATTGGCGCGCATCGGAGCGGAGGAATTGCGCGGCAAAGTGGTTTTGCACTCGAGCGGAGCGCTCGGTTCAGGCGTCCTCGACCCAGTGAAGAAGTGCGGGGCGGCAGTCGGCTCGATGCATCCCTTGCAGACGTTTAGCGGAGTTGGGGTTCCGCCGCTCGAAGGAAAGGTTTTTGCGATCGAGGGCGACATCGCCGCGGTGCGCATGGCCCGGCAAATTGCGCGCTCTCTCGGCGCCGTTCCCGTGCACATCGATGGTGCAAAGAAACCGCTGTATCACGCGGCGGGAGCGCTCGCTGCGGGGAGTGTCCTGGCACTGATGGAAGCGGCCACCCGGCTGATGACGGCCGCCGGGATGAAACGGCGCGAAGCGATGCGCGCGCTGCTGCCGCTTACGCGGCAGGTGCTTGAAAACTTTGAAAGGCTGGGGACACGCGCGGCTTGGACTGGGCCGCTTTCGCGCGGAGACTATGGCGTTGTAGCGGCGCACATGGAGGCGATGAAGGATTTGCCGCCGCAGTTTCGGGAGACGTACCTAGCGGTGAACTGTTTGGCCGCGCTGGTCCTTGCGCAGGATTCCGCGGGGATGTTGGCGGAGCTGGATAAAGTTGCCGTAAACAAGAGAACGAGAGTGAAAGCGACAGGGGGAAAAGCGTGAAGCAACTGCAGATTGCAATCGAGAGCACGACACTTGCCAACGGGTTGAAAGTCGTCATCGCGCCCGACACCACCGCGCCGGTGGTAACGGTGGGTGTGTATTACAAGATTGGGTTTCGCCTGGAGCCGCGCGGACGCAGCGGCTTCGCGCACCTTTTCGAGCACATGATGTTTCAAGGCTCGGCGAACGCTCCGAAAATGCAGCACATCAAGCTCATAAATTCGAGCGGAGGCGTGCTCAATGGATCGACGCACTACGACGTGACGAATTATTACGAAGCCGTGCCGTCGAACGCCCTCGAACGGGTGCTATGGCTTGAAGCGGACCGCATGCGCGCGCTGAAAGTCGACGACGAAAACCTGCGGAACCAGCGCGACGTCGTTAAGGAAGAAGTACGCGTGAATGTGCTGAACCAGCCATATGGCGGTTTTCCCTGGCTGGACCTGCCTCCGGTGGCATTTCGCAATTGGGCGAATTCGCATAATTTCTACGGGGACTTTAACGACCTCGATGCCGCGGACCTCGCCGACGTGCAGGCTTTCTTCAAGACCTACTACGTTCCGAACAACGCAGTCCTGCTGATGCTCGGTGACGTAAAACCTGAAGAAGGATTTGCTCTGGCGAAAAAGCTGTTCGCCGATATTCCCGCTGATGCGGCGCCGCCCTTTGCGGATCCTAGCGAGCCTCTGCAGGCCGACGAGCGCCGTGGTCACGTGGAAGAAAAGTTCGGAACGCTGCCGGCGATGGCCATCGGCTACGTCGCGCCGGAACGGCGGACCACCGATTGGTGCGCCATGGCGCTGCTCGACCAGGCCCTGCACGGCGGACGCGCGGGAAAGCTCTATCGCGAACTCGTACTGGAGAAACAAGTGGCCGTGGAACTAGACGGAGGAATCGACGATATTTTCGGCTACAACGGTCCAACACAGATGGTCACTAGAATTCTCCATAAGCCGGAGTATTCGAGCGAACAGACGCTGGCCGCATTTGATGAAGTGATCCGTGAAGTTCGGGAGAAAGGCATCAGCGAGGACGAACTCGCGCAATTGAAAGTGAAATGGCGATCGGATTATTTTTCCCTTCTAGAGGGAGGCCACGGAGGCATGCCGCGATACGGGCTGATGCATCTGCTCGCATGCTTCACGCTCTTTGATGGCGATCCGCAACTCGTGAATACCGTGCTCGATGGTTTTCTCTCGGTGAAGCGTGAAGAAATCCAGACGGCAGCGAAGAAATACTTGCGCAATGAAAAACGCGCGATCGTGTTCCGGCTGCCTGCGGTGGCCGGCGCGCCCGCATCTGCGGACAAAAAGGAGGCAGCATAATGGCCACGCGCGCGGCGGAAGTAAACGACGCGGTGCCGGCGCTATCCGCCGAACGGCAAGTCACTTGGCCGAACCGAAAAAGGGCGCGGCTCTCGAATGGGCTGGAAGTGATTCTTGTAGAATCACACACGATTCCGAAATTTCATGGCGACCTGTATTTCCGGTCCGGGAACCTCGCGGCCATCGAACGCGGGCCGGGACTCGCGGAGATGACGGCTGCCGTGGTACGAACGGGCACGACGAAACGCGCCAGCAGGCAGATCGAAGAAGATCTGCGGCGCATTGGCGCTGATCTCGCGACGAGCGCCGGTTCGGATACGAGCGCAATTTCTTTTGCCGGCCTTTCCGAGTTTGCGGAGCCGCTTCTCGGGATGGTCGACGAACTGGCGCGAGAAGCAGCGTTTCCGGAAGCAGAGTTTGAGCGCGAGCGGCGACAAAAACTCGAAGAGGTCAAACTGGAGCGGACGGAGCCGGGATTTCTAGCAGGCGAGCGGCTGCGCATAGTATTGTTCGGCGCTCATCCTTACGGACAAGTGTCGCCGAGCGAAGAGCAGGTTGCGGCGTACAAACGCGACGATTTGATCGCCGTCTACCGCGATTATTACTCCCCAGAAAATGGGCTGCTGCTGCTCGTCGGCGATTTTCATCCGGACGCGATGCTCGAAACCGCTGAAAAAGTTTTCGGCGCGTGGCGGGGGAAACAGCCACCGACAAAAGCATCCGCTGCTCCGGCAAATCCACGCGGGCGCCGAGTATATCTCGTGCACTTGCCCGGCGCGGTGCAGACGCAAATTCTCGCGGGATGCCACGCGATTACCCGGAGGCACCCCGATTGGATAAAGCTCGGTCTGACTAATAGCTTATACGGCGGAGCGTTCAATTCGCGGCTGGTCATGAACATCCGCGAGGACAAGGGCTATACGTACAGTCCGCGGAGCGGCGTGACCGCTTTGCGGCAGCACGGATACTTTTCGGTTTCGGCGGCAGTGCGAAACGACGTAGTTGCCGCGTCACTCACGGAAATCTTCTATGAGATGGACAAGCTGCGTTCCGTTCCGGTTCCGGAAGCCGAATTGGCCGACGCGCAGAATTATTTGAGCGGCGTATTTTCCATGGGACTCGCGACGCAAAACGGGTTGCTCGGCCAAATTGCCGTGGTGGCGCTAAACGATTTGCCCGACGATTACCTTGAAACGTATCGGGCCAAAGTCCGAGCGCTCGCGCCCAGCGATTTGCTCGAAACGGCGCGCAAATACCTCGATTCTCTGAACCTGCAGATTGTTGTCGTAGGCGACCGCGCTCAGATTGAATCGCAAGCCGCGCTTTTTGGCGAACTAGAAGTCTTCGACGCCCGGGGCAAGAGGCTCAGCTAGGCCTCGAGGCTTTACGGCCCCAGTTTGGTAAGAGCTCGAACTTCTGCCGGGAATCGGCCCGGTGACCGCGGAGAAGACCTTCGAGGTGCGCAAGTCTTCGCGCTAGAGCGCTTGATGCGTTGGCCGCAGAGGTGCTTCGATGCGCAGGGGGACTTGGTCGGCGATGCGGATGCCGTAACCTTCCAGGGCTACTACCTTTTTTGGATGGTTGGTCAGGACACGGATGTCTTTTAGGCCCAGGTCGATTAGGATCTGTGCGCCGATGCCGCTTTCGTGCTGGACCATGCGTTGGCGGGCGGGCTCGCGGTCGAGCTGGCCGCGTTTGTGAAAATGGATTTGCGGGAGAGCGCCGGGTTCCTCGGCGATTTCGACGCTGAAGCCGCGGCCGGTGTGATGGAGATAGAGGAAGACGCCGCGGTCTTCCTTGGCGATCATGGCCAGGGAGCGGGAGACCAGCTCACTGCAATCGCAGGCCATTGAGCCGAAGACGTCACCGGTCAGGCAGTGGGAATGCACGCGAACCAGGGCGGGCGTTGCTCCTTCTAGGCTGCCGCGGACCAGGGCGATGTGCTGATCGTGATCGACGTCGCTGGCGTAGGCGATCATGCGGAAGTCACCGTAGCGCGTGGGCAGAACCGCCTCGGCGACGCGGCGGACATAGCGCTCGTGCTGCATGCGGTAGCGGATGAGGTCTGCGACCGTCAACATCTTTAGATTGTGCTGCTTGCAGAATTCGTGGAGCTGCGGCACGCGGGACATGGTGCCATCTTCATTCATGATTTCGCAGATCACGCCGGAAGCGTTTAAGCCGGCGATGCGGGAGAGATCGACGCTGGCTTCAGTCTGGCCGGCGCGCACCAGGACGCCGCCGTTGCGGGCGCGGAGGGGGAAGACGTGGCCGGGGCGGGCCAGGTCCTGCGGCCGGGTCTTGGGATCAATGGCGGTGAGGATGGTGATGGCGCGGTCGGAAGCGCTGATGCCAGTGGTGACGCCGAGGCGGCCGTCGATGGCTTCGCAGAAGGCGGTGCCGTGGACGCTGGTGTTGATGGGGGACATGAGTGGAAGGTGCAGTTCTTCGCAGCGCTGCTCGGTTAGCGCGAGACAGATCAGCCCGCGGCCGAACTTAGCCATGAAGTTGATAGCTTCGGGCGTGATCTTTTCGGCGGCCATGGTGAGGTCGCCTTCATTTTCGCGGTCTTCGTCGTCGACCAGGACGATCATGCGGCCTTGGCGGATTTCTTCGACGGCTTCTTCGACGGTAGCGAAAGAAGATATAGTTTCGCTCATGACAGCCCCAAGTTTCTGAAGAAACGCTAGTTACGATCAAACATATAGATGATTCTACGGCGGTTAGGTTGCGCCGTCGAGAGCGAGAGCGCTAGAGAAAAGGCACGAGCGCCACCCTACCCCCCGGCTGCCCAGGGATCCGTGAAGCAAACGATAGAAGAGAAAGGGTTTACGGGCCTTCGAGGGTGTTGGGTGTTTACTGGATGCGGAAAAACAGGGAAGTCGTTGGGTTGTTGCGGTAGCGGGCAAAATTGGGCGGTGACGGTACGTGGGGATCTCGAACGCTCGAGTCCGTAGAGGTCGCCCGGAAGGGGGAGGAGAATGGAGCGAGCGAGTTGAGCTGAACGGACGGCGAGGCTAGTGACGCGAGAAACAGGGGGATATAGCGTTGTGTGTAGGTGATATTAATTATGTTGTTATCGCTATAGGTGATTGATTCGGAAGCGAAGGATCCGGGCCGTCCTTTGTGTGTGAGGCCTCGTTAGAGTTGCGTAGGTGCCCTGTGTCACAGAAAAATAATGTCACAGAAAAATAATTTGACTTTGCATATAGGTTGCAAGAGAGTGACAGCGTCGTTCTTCCGCACTACCCCGTCGAGGAGAAAGAATAGAAAATGACCAGGCCCTTAGCGTATCTGTGCTTACTTATGTTGTGGTTGTTCGGCAGCGTTGCTTCGTTTGGACAACAAAACCCGGCGAACACAACCCGTCAACCCGTAGTCGTTGACAGCAGTTTCTTCGCATCTCTCAACACCAAACCAAAGCACATGGCGTTTAATAAATTGACGACGTCCACGAATGCCGCCGCCCAACAACAGGACCCGCGCATCGTCTCGTTGCCCAATTTCACGCGTACATTCAGTTTCGGAGGGCAGGTCTTTCCTTACACCATGGTCGGCCAAGACCCCACGAGAAAACAGACCACGACGGTTCCGACACAGTACATCCCGCTCTCGTTTTTCTTCGACGAATTCGTGGACCAGAATGGCAACAACATTGTGATTGACAGCACCACGATCACCGGAGAAATAAAGCACTCTCCGCTCTTCGAGAATTCGCAGTACGCCACGGGATTTACGCAGTATGAAGACGCGCAGATGCGCGCTGAATTTTATCCGTTATTTAACAAAGATGGCGACAACGACGGGGACGATAATTTCCACGTGCTCTTGGGCCACCCGGAGACTCTGATTCCGGTTACGATCGAAGTGCCATTCGGATCGTCCGTCGTGTTCCAGGCTCCGGACGGTAACCTCGCCGCGCTGATTGACATCAACTTCATCGACTCGCAGTTGAATACGCTGGTTCAGACCGAACCCATTACCGTGAACGCCATACCGATTTTCGTCACGCGCAACGCGGTGTACGGCGACTTCGTCCAGCAGCAGCCGGTCGACTGCTGCATTGGCGGATTCCATACTGCGTTTCAAGCCAACCAAGTCGGAAACCAAATATTCGTGCAAACGTTCGCCTTTGCAGCGTCGCTCGATCCGGACATATCCGATTTTTTGTTCAATGATCCGACGATTTTTGCGGACATCTTTCCGTTGTCCCACGAACTGGGCGAGTTACTGAATGATCCGTTCATCAACAACGCCACGCCGAACTACCAGTTACCCGGCGCTCCTGCCGGAGCCTGCCAGAATCTTTTGGAGGTCGGGGACGTGGTGGAGAACCTTCCCAGCCCATCCCAACCGATCAGTCTGCACGGCTTCACCTATCACCCACAAACTCTTGGGCTGCTGCAGTGGTTCGAGGGCAAGGTTCCGTCCGATGCTATCCATGGCGATTACAGCTTTCCTGATCCGACGCGGCTGACGTCGCCGTTTACGCCATGCCCTCCTCCGCCACCAGCGAGCTGAAGTTTGTTTTTCAGTTCTTGAGGAAAAAGGCGCCGAAGATGGCGCCTTTTTCATTTCTGGACGATCGCGGCGGGTGAAAGTCTCCCGGACAAGTCGATCCACGGGAGCACTGAACGACCTCCGCGACTAGGCGGTGCGCCTGCCGCGAGGCTGGCCCTCAAGGCCGGGCAAGCGGGCCAAGCAAAATCGTTACGCCACTTGCTGACGATCTGGCGCGGCGTGTCGAGTCGCCGAGCGATCCCATCGTTGGACAGTCCCTCCGCTGCGAGGAGGGTGATCTTGGAACGAATGACATCGCAATACGATGGCATAATACGTCACTGTATTTGTACGTTCCAGTACTTAGCAGGAACGGTGCTTGCTACAGTTTGCGCAACGGGGCCGGCAAAATGCTGGCGAGAGAGTACTTGCCCGGGCCGGCGAGCAGCAAGCCCAAGGCGAGCAACAACTCCGATAGCGCATATTCCATGCCGTTATGGCCGATGTCGTAGCCGTGGGGGAGATGGACCATGAAGACGGCGCCGAGCATAACGATGATGATGCAGACGGCTCCAACGCGGAGCAGCGCGCCAGTCAGAACAGCGATTCCTCCGGCGAATTGGGCCAATCCGACTAAATAGCCGACGCCGACCGGCATGTGCATGAAAGCCGCAAATCCTTGTGGGCCTGGGCCGCCAAACCATCCGAACAAGATGGCGCAACCGTGATAGAGAAAGGGTAGCGAGCACGCCAGGCGCATGATCAGGAGCTCAAGATCCAGCTCGTGCGAAACGTCGCGTCCCAAGGTGTTAGCCGTGCTCATGTGGACCTGCCTTTCCCGCGGAGCAAATTGTGTATCAAAAGAGGGGTGCAAAAGACAAGAAGATTTCAGGAAGCCAGCAGATCCCAAGAGTGGTAACGGTGAGTTTAGCGGAGGAGCGGCGCAAGCAGATGGAAAAGGCCGGAGCCGATAAGGGCGGCGCCTGGGATGGTGAGAACCCAGGCCCAGACGATTCGGCGGGTGACGCCCCAGCGGACGGCGGAAAGGCGGCGGGTGGCGCCGACACCGACGATGGCGCCGGTGATGGTGTGGGTGGTGCTGACGGGGATGCCGAAAGCGGCGTTCATTACCAGGGTGAGGCCGCCGGCGGTTTCCGCCGCAAAGCCACCGAAGGGTGTGAGCTTGGTGATGCGCTGGCCCATGGTTTTGATGATGCGCCAACCGCCCGCCATGGTGCCGCCAGCCATGGCTAAGTGGCAGCAGATGATGACCCAGTAAGGAACTGAGAAGGATTTGAACAAGCCGCCCGCGACCAGCGCCGTGGTAATAATGCCCATGCCTTTCTGGGAGTCATTCGTGCCATGACCAAGGCTAAAGAGCGCTGCGGAAAGCAACTGCAAGCGGCGGAACCAGCGGTCAACTTTCTGCGGACGCTGGCGACGAACGATCCAACTCGTGATGATGGTCAGAATGATCGCAAGGATCATGCCGATGATGGGCGATAGAAAAAGAAAGATCACCGGCTTAACCCAACCGTCGAGAATCAGTGCCTTGAAGCCGGCATAGGCGACCGCGGCGCCGCCATAGCCGCCGATCAGCGCGTGCGAAGAACTGGTTGGGAGGCCGAGCGTGAGGGTGACGAGGTTCCAGGAAATGGCGCCTAGCAGGCCGGAGAGGAGGACTTGCTGGTTGATCAGTTCGATGTGAATCATGCCTTTCCCGATCGTGGTGGCAACGGCTGTGCCGAAAATGAAGGCCGCGACGAAATTCCAGAACGAAGCCCAGACGACAGCGCGGAAAGGAGTGAGGACACGCGTCGAGACAACGGTAGCGATGGAATTGGCGGCGTCATGCCAGCCGTTGGAGAATTCGAAGGCGAGCGTGAGAACGATGACGGCGATTAGCAGGTTGAAGCTGGCCATCGGCGAATCAAGCGCTCTTGATGATCACGCCTTCGATTACATTGGCGACGTCTTCGCATTTATCCACGGCGGTTTCTATGACCTCGAAGATTTCTTTCCACTTGATGATCTGGACGGGGTCTTTTTCTTCGTCGAAAAGCTGGGCGATGAGAGTCCGGCAGAGACGGTCGCTTTCGTTTTCGAAGCGGTTGATCTCGATGCA
>Ga0210398_10004757_pt1 | contig 12700 bp, 9 predicted proteins | sample IncBWC4OmetaG_FD_161047 | JGI IMG/M metagenome (GOLD analysis project Ga0210398, IMG submission 161047) | Forest soil microbial communities from Barre Woods Harvard Forest LTER site, Petersham, Massachusetts, United States - Inc-BW-C-4-O | ecosystem: Environmental > Terrestrial > Soil >... | reverse complement strand
CGCTCGAAAAGATCAGCCGCGCTGACGTGGATGCCCTCGCGCTGGAAAGCCAGAAACGCGCGGCCCGCGCCATTGAGGCGGGCCATTTCCATCGCAGCGTCGTCCCGGTGCTCAATGCCGACGGCAGTCTCGCCTTGGGCCACGAGCAATTTCCGCGCCCGCAAACCACCGCGGAAGGACTGGCGGCGTTGCAGCCCTCATTCGCCGCGATCGCCGACTATGCGTTGGATGAGCGCGGCACGACCTACCGGCGCTTGATTCTTGAAAAGCACCCCGGCCTGCAGATAACGCACATCCACCATGCCGGCAACAGCTCCGGCGTGGTCGATGGCGCAGCGGCACTGTTGATCGCCTCGCCCGCGTATGCGCGCAAGCGTGGATTGAAGGCCCGCGCCCGCGTGGTTGCCTACGCGAACATGGGCGACTCGCCGACGTTGATGCTGAACGCACCCGTTCCGGCGGCGAGAAAGGCGTTGCAACGCGCGGGACTTACGGTGGGGGACATCGATCTATGGGAAATCAACGAAGCGTTCGCAGTGGTCGCTGAAAAATTCATTCGCGACTTAAAGCTCGATCGCGACAAGGTGAATGTGAACGGCGGGGCCATAGCCCTCGGCCATCCGATCGGTGCGACCGGCTCCATTCTGATCGGCACGTTGCTGGATGAACTCGAGCGGCGCGACCTGAAACGAGGACTCGCGACCATGTGCGCCGGCGGCGGCATGGCGCCGGCCATCATCATCGAAAGGGTCTGACCCACCAGGTATCGCCGTCCGCGCCCTTCACGGCCGTGCCTGGCATGCCGATTGGTTCTTGTTCGCCTGAAGTCAGCCAATGGATCGTGGCCGCATCGGCGGCGGGGACCTTGGCGATGAAGCGCGCACCATGCGGCGCGCGTCCGATGATGGCGCCATGCAGCGCCCTGCCTTCACGGTCGTAGAGCACGGTGTAGGTTTCCACCGTTGCGGCTCCCAGATAATCCTCTTGAATGGGCGGCGCAGGCCCGCGCAGCGCGTCGGCCTGCGCTTGAAAGTCGAAGCTCTGAGGAAAAAGGTTCGGTGCCGTTGGCGCACGGCTCAGGACAATCGAGTGATTGTGTGTGGCGAGTCCTCCGTTCGCGAACAGCAGTCCGTGGGTGCCGCGTTGACGCAATCCCAACACCATGCTCACCACCGCGTGACTCATGTAGTTGCCGACGGGGCCTCCGCCGAAAGTAAGACCGCCGAAAACGCTGGCCGCCCGCTCCACCGGCCAACCAATCACGCGGCGCGCCATTTTGGGCACGCAGGGAAAACAGCTGTAGAGTTCGACCTGGTCCAGATCGGCCGTCACCAAGCCGTTCAGCTCCAGCGCTTTGCGTATCGACACAATCATGCTCGGCGATTCCACATAGTTGGCGCGCCCCATTAAGTCGACCGGTTCATGCGCCGCCGCGCCTCGACCGACGAAGATCACCCGATCGTCGCTGATCCCTCGAGCGCGCGCCTCCGTCAGGCTGGTGACGATAAAGGCCGCGCCCTGATTGACGCTGCTGTTGGCCACCATTAGTTTGCAATAGGGAAAGGCAATGGGACGATTTGCCGCTGACACCGTCATGATTTCATCGGCCGAAACGCGGCGTCGCAGCCACGCACCCTCGTTACCCTGCGCGACCTCCGAGAAGCGCGACCAAATCGCCGCGCTCTCCGCCTGACCCTGTGCCAAGGTTTGTCCATACGCGGCACGGCCCGCATTTTCATAGAGCGGATACACATCGACCGGCGCAATCAGACCATAGCGGTGCCGGTACGAGGGTCCCCGGCGCAGGGCAACCGCGCGCACGGCATTGTCGGTCGACGCGCCGCCGGGTGCCGAAGAGGCCGCGCGGCGCGCCGCGGTGCGCAGCGCTTCACCGCCGACGATGGCCGCGACTGTGATTTCGCCCGCGCCGATACGATTCGCGGCCTCATTCATCAAGAGCAGCGGACTGTCGCCGCTGGCATATCCCGATTTGTAGCAAATACGCGGCGCCGAATTCACGCGCTCAGCAAGAGGCGCGGAGAGATCGCCGAGTTCAGGATAAGATATTTGGTCAACGACTCCGAGGGAGTCGAGCCGGGGCAACCAACCGCCGCCGGCGTCCAGGTCCGCTGCGCGCAGCGCCGCCTCCATCAAGCCCAACGAGTCGAGACTCACGCGCGGATTGTTTGGCTCTTCGCGATCATTGATCTGACTTACGCCAATGATCACGGGGATGGGATTATACTTCTCGATCGACATATGCCGTTTCAGACATGATCACCGCCAGTCCTACCTCCCATAGTTACATTTCGCAGCGACTAAAGCTGCACTACGTCGATTGGGGCAACCCGCAGTCGCCACCCTTGTTGCTCCTGCACGGCGGCCGCGACCATTGCCGCAGTTGGGATTGGGTAGCCGACCGGCTGCGCGCCGACTGGCATGTCATGGCCACGGATTTGCGCGGTCACGGCGACAGCGCCTGGTCCCCCGATGGTGATTATTCCATGGCCGCCTATGTCTATGATCTTGCGCAGATCGTCCATCAGCTCGAACTGACTCCGGTCACCATTGTGGCGCACTCCCTGGGCGGCAATGTTGCGCTTCGATATACGGGCTTGTACCCGGACAATGTGCGGCGCGTGGTTGCCATCGAGGGGTTGGGGCCGTCGCCGAAAATGCTGGCGGAACGACAACAACTGTCGCTGCAGCAACGCTGGCAGGAGTGGATCCGCGACCGCCGCGCGGTGAGCGCTCGAAGCCCGCGCCGCTACGCGACGCTGGCCGATGCCCTGGAACGGATGCGCAGCGAGAATAAATACCTGAGCGCCGAACAAGCGCAACACCTCACGCAGCATGCCGCCAGCCGCAACGAGGACGGCACGTGGAGTTGGAAGTTCGACAACTACATGCATGTGTTTCCGCCGGTCGACCTCGCACCGGAGCAGTTGCAGGAGTTGTGGCGCGCGATTAATTGTCCCACGCTGCTGTGCTACGGCGATAAAAGCTGGGCGTCGAATCCCGAGAAAGACGGCCGCGCCAGTCATTTCCGGCATGCGCGCGTCGTCAGCTTTGCCAATGCCGGACATTGGGTACATCATGACCAGCTAGACGCTTTCATGACTGTCCTTCAGGACTTTCTGCGTGAGTGAACTGTAAAATGCGAGTGCCGCTCAGAGCCTGCATGATGCTGGTTTTCTTGGAGAGCGCTTGCACCTCATCCGGTGTCCTTGATCCGCATGGACCGGTCGGAGGAGCGGAACGCACCATACTCTTCAATGCAACGATCATCATGCTGGCGGTGGTCGTGCCGGTGATTCTCGCCACCGGCCTATTCGCGTGGTGGTTTCGCGCCGGCAACCGCAAAGCACGGCGCGAGCCCGAATGGTCGTACGCGGGTCGGATCGAGTTTGTCGTGTGGGCCATTCCCGCACTGGTGGTCCTGTTCCTCGGTGGAATCGCCTGGATCGGCTCGCACGATTTGGACCCCCGCACCCGATTGCACGCTTCGTCGGCGCCAATCGAGGTCGAAGTGGTGTCACTCGACTGGAAATGGCTGTTCATCTATCCCGGATTGGGCATTGCAAGCGTCAATCGCTTGGTCGCACCCGTCGGCACGCCGCTGCACATTCGGCTCACCTCGGCGGGAGTCATGAACAGCTTCTTCATTCCGCAGCTCGGCAGTCAGATTTACACCATGGCCGGCATGGCAACCGAACTGAATCTGCAAGCCGACGATCAGGGCATCTTTCCGGGCTTGTCCGCTCAATTTAGCGGCGACGGCTTCTCCGATATGCGTTTCGATGCGGCCGTGGTGACGCCGCAAGCCTTTGCACAATGGATCGAGGAGACGCGCTCACACGGCGGCTCGCTTGGACCCAAAGAGTACGCCGAGCTAACTCGGCCGAGTCGCAAGGAAGCGCCGCGGACCTTCGCCGCGGTGAGCCCGAACCTGTTCGACGCCATCCTGGCCACTCCCGGCGCAGCGCCTCGCGAGGCCTCAAAATGAGCACCCGGCGATGTTCGGCAAGCTGAGCCTTGCGGCCATTCCGTGGGATCAGCCCATACCGCTGATCACCTCCGTCGTGATCGTGCTGCTGGTTGTTACGATACTTGCGCTCATAACCTACAAGGGCTGGTGGCCCTATCTGTGGCGCGAGTGGCTGACCAGCACCGACCACAAGCGCATCGGCGTGATGTATGTGGTGCTGTCGCTGGTCATGCTGCTCCGCGGTTTCAGCGATGCCATCATGATGCGCTCGCAGCTCGCTGTGGCGGCCGGCGCCGCCGCGGGGTACCTGCCGCCCGAGCATTACGATCAGATTTTCTCGGCTCACGGCACCATCATGATTTTCTTCGTGGCGATGACGTTTGTGATCGGGCTCATGAACTTCGTCGTGCCGCTGCAACTGGGGGTAAGGGACGTCGCCTTCCCCGTTCTTAACTCGGTGAGCTTCTGGTTGACCGCGGCGGGCGTGCTGCTCGTCAACCTATCTTTGATGATTGGAGAATTTGCGCGTACCGGCTGGCTCGCCTATCCACCGCTCTCGGAGATCGCTTACTCGCCCGGCGTCGGCGTGGATTATTATTTGTGGAGCCTGCAGATTTCCGGGCTTGGCACGCTGCTGGCCGGAATCAATTTCACGACGACCATACTCAAGCTGCGCGCGCCGGGCATGAGTTACAGCCGCATGCCGATATTCTGCTGGACGGCACTGGCATCAAACCTGTTGATCGTCGCGGCGTTTCCCATATTGACGGCCACCTTTGCGATGCTGCTGCTCGACCGCTACTTGGGCTTTCATTTTTTTACCAATGACGCCGGCGGCAATCCCATGATGTACATCAATCTCATTTGGGCATGGGGCCACCCGGAAGTCTACATATTGGTTCTGCCGGCGTTTGGGGTCTTCTCCGAAGTGATCGCGACATTTTCCGGCAAGCCGCTGTTCGGTCAACGCTCCATGGTGATTGCGACGATGGCGATTTGCATGCTGTCCTTCATGGTTTGGCTGCATCACTTCTTCACCATGGGTGCGGGCGCAAACGTCAACGCGTTCTTCGGCATCATGACCATGATCATCGCCGTGCCGACGGGCGTTAAGGTCTTTAACTGGCTGTTCACACTTTATTGGGGAGAGGTTCGATTTACATCGCCCGTTTACTGGTCATTGGGATTTATGGTGACCTTTGTGATCGGCGGCATGACCGGTGTGCTGCTGGCCATCCCACCGGCCGACTTCGTGCTGCACAACAGCTTGTTCCTCGTCGCACACTTCCACAATGTCATCATCGGCGGAGTCGTCTTCGGCGCGATGGCGGGATATACCTATTGGTTTCCTAAGGCTTTCGGCTTTACGCTCCATGAGGGGTTGGGCAAAGCCTCTTTCTGGTGCTGGTTCATCGGATTCTATTTGGCCTTCATGCCACTCTATGTATTGGGGCTGATGGGCGCGACGCGGCGCATGCAGCACTACAGCGACACGTCCTGGCAGCCGCTCATGTGGGTGGCGTTCGCCGGCGCGCTGGTGATTTTCGCCGGCATCGCCTTCACCATCGCGCAGCTGGTGGTTAGCATCAGGACACGAGATCGGCGCCGCGATACAACCGGAGATCCGTGGAACGGCCGCACGCTCGAGTGGTCCACGGCCTCGCCGCCGCCGCCTTGGAATTTCACCGCGCTCCCGCAAGTGAGCGGCATCGATGAGTTTTGGAGCATGAAGCATGCCGGCAAGAAAACCTCGCCGCGTGCCGCACCCCCTGCGCCGGCTGCGCCGATCCATGTACCGCGCTCCAGTCCGCTGGGTTTTCTAACGGCATTCTGCGCAGTCATTTTCGGCTTCGCCTCAATCTGGCATGTCTGGTGGCTGGCAATCTTAGGATTGGTGGGCGCGATCGCATTGCTGTTGCGCCACTCCTGGCAGCTGAACACAGAGGTGCAGGTCAGCGCCCAGGAAATCGCCGCATTCGACGCGCATGAGGCCGGGCCGGGATGAGCGCACGCGCCGAAGAAATCCCCCTCTCCGAACGCGGTCCGGCGCCCACGCGCATCGTCGTCAGTTTCGGATTCTGGCTGTTCCTGCTGAGCGACATCGTCATCTTTTCGGCGTTGTTCGCCGCCTATGCGGTGCTCGCTCAGCGCACCGCCGGGGGTCCCAGCGGCGCACAACTCTTCGATCTCAAGCATGTGTTTCTCGAGACCTGCTGTTTATTGGTCTCGAGCTTCACCTGCGGTCTATGCGTACTGGCGCTGGAGCGCCGCTCGCCCACCATGATCTATGTCTGGGCCGCGGTCACCTTCGTCCTTGGCCTGGCGTTCATTTCGTTGGAGCTGTCCGAGTTCATCGGCATGTTTTCGCGCGGCATCAATCCCTCGCGCAGCGCCTTTCTATCCGCATTCTTTGGACTCGTCGGCACACACGGAATACACGTGACCGCCGGCTTGTGCTGGCTTGCCGTGATGATGGCGCAAATTGCCACACTGGGCGTGCGGCCCAAGGTGGCGCAGCGGCTCGTATGTTTCAGTCTGTTCTGGCACGCGCTCGATCTGGTCTGGATCGGCGTCTTTACCATTGTCTATCTCGGAGCCCGCACGTGAACAACGCAGCCACCCCGCAGCATTCCGAAGACGCACCGGGAGAGCAGGACGCGGATCCAGCCAGCAACCTGCAAAGCTATGTGATTGGCCTCGGATTCGCGCTTGTGCTCACGCTGGCCTCATTCGGCGCCGCGGTGACGCATTGGGTATGGGCGCCGGGCTTGCCGGTGCTGCTCGCCGTGGTCGCCATCGCACAGATGGGCGTTCATTTAGTGTTCTTTCTGCACGTCAGCAGCTCGCCGGACTCGGTGAACACCGTGCTGGCACTGGCCTTTGGCATTTTCGTGGTCGGCCTCGTGGTATTTGGTTCCATGATCATCATGGCGAATCTCAATGACTACATGATGCCCATGGAGCAGCTGCTGCAGATGCAGCGGTAGATCTCGGCACTGTGAAATTGACCGGGGCTTGGATGGCCCGGGGGGATGAGTTTCGTGTGCTGCAATCGGTCGGGTGTCCTCATGCGGACGCGCTTGGGGCCTTGAGTCTTCTCGGGGTCCCTGACAGCTCATGAAACCGCGCCGGAAGCGCGTAGCGAGTTGATTCTCTCCTCGCTGTATCCCATTTCTCGCAGCAGCGCTGGGGAATCGGTGCCGGCCGCGAGTTTTGGCATGACAGGATCGATTGCCGGTGTGGCGGAGAATCGTGGTGCCGGCCGAGGTTGCATCACACCGCCGGCATTCACAAATGTTTTGCGTTCGGCGTTGTGCGGATCATGGGGCGCTTCGGCCAGGGACAGCACTGGGGCCACGCAGGCATCGCTCCCTTCAAAAAGCGCGCACCATTCAGCCCGAGTCTTGGTGACAAACACATCGGCGAGCCGCTCTTTGAGCGATGGCCACAGCGCTCGGTCGTGCTGGCGGGCGTAATCAGCGCTCTCTAGGATACCGAGCCGACTCAAGAATTCGGAATAGAACTTCGCTTCGATGGGACCAATCGAGAGATGACCGCCATCCGCGCAGGCATAGGTATCGTAGAAGTGTGCGCCGCTGTCGAGCATATTGCTGCCGCGCTGCTCTGACCAAGCGCCTTGCGCGGCAAGGCTCCAGATCATCGAGGCAAGCAGCGCCGAGCCATCCACCATCGCGCAATCGATCACCTGGCCTTGCGCGGTTTTCTGGGCGTGCAAAATTGCGGCAAGCATCCCGAACGCGAGCATCATGCCGCCGCCGCCGAAATCTCCGACGAGGTTGATGGGTGGTGTCGGCTTGTCTCCCGCACGTCCGACGCAGCCGAGGACACCGGACAGGGCAATGTAGTTGATGTCATGCCCCGCAGTGTGAGCGCGCGGTCCGGTTTGTCCCCATCCGGTCATGCGGCCGTAAACCAGTCTGGGGTTGTCCTCGAGCAGCGGCATAGGACCAAGGCCCAGCCGCTCCATCACGCCCGGTCGAAACCCCTCGATGAAGCCATCAGCGGTTTTGCAAAGATCTCGCACGGCCTCAACGCCCGCGGGCTGCTTCAGGTCAACCATCATGAATTTCCGCGAGCGCGCCAGGACGTCCTTGCTCGGGTCGAAGATTCCCGGTCGATCAGCCCCGGGGGGAACGATCCGGATCACCTCCGCGCCATGATCCGCCAGCATCATGGCGCAGAACGGAGCGGGTCCGATTCCGGCGATCTCAATAATTCTCAGCCCGGAAAGGGCTCCGCCGGCACTCATGTCGAAAGCTGCGTGAAGGTGGCCGTGCCGATGGCGTAGTCGCGCCAATCCTTGTGGTCGAAATGCCACCACTCCTCGGGGTACACGGCAAATCCCTGCGCCTCCATTTCGCTGCGCAGCAGTTCGCGCAACCAGCGCTGACGGCTAGTTCCGCCGAGGTAGTCGGCATAGGATCGAGGCGACATCTCATCGTAGCGTCCGGTCATTTCGACTGCGTTACCCGACTTCAAATCATAGAGCGTCAGGTCGACCGCGCAGCCCCGATTATGCCTCGAGCCCTGCGCGGGATCGGCTACAAAAACATGGGCCGATTCGGGCGTCGCATCCCAGAACATCTTCGTCACGAACCAGGGCCGGTAGGCGTCGTGGATCAGTAGCCCATAGCCCTTCGAGGCCAGCGAACGTTCGACGCGGCCGAGTGCCTCCGCCGCCGGCCGTTGCAGGTATGCGGCCGCCCGCTCATACAGCGGGAATCCGATAAAGTTGTTGGAAGTCGCATAGCGGATGTCGAATTTGATCGTCGGATCAACACCGGCTAAATCTACCAGATCAAATGCGCGCGCAGGCTGCGGTTCGGCGGGCGGCTTCGCGGCCAACGCCGCCGCGCGAAACTGACCAGAGTCTGCTCTCACCCCGGCGCGAATCTGCTGTACGACTTCTAGGCCAATGTCTTTGTACTGCAGTCGGCTGCCACCGACCGTGACCGACGCGGCTTGTCGGTCTCGATCCAATTCGAACTGCACGGCGGTCTTGGACAGAGGCGTCGCGTCGACAGTAAAGCGGGTTGCGGTAAGGCGCCGCAGCGGCGCTTGCTGCAGCCCCATTCCTTCCGCGCGCAGCCGGCCGCCCGCTTCATAGACAGTCAACTTGGCATCCGCTGAACGGTATTCGCCAATCAGTCGCTTAAGATCAGGCGGAGCATCGCGAGGGAGAGTGGCTTCGGCTGAAATCCCTGGGTTCGCATTCGCCGCGGAAATCTGGGCCGTGGCGATGGCACCGCCGGATAGTAGAAGGAGCCATAAAATATGTCTGACGCGCATGCGCAATGTTCGTCTCCGCCCTCAGTGAAAAGCCGCGGTTACTATTGTCAGCCGATCGTAACATCATCCTATTGATCACCGGCAAGACGCGGTACTCTGCGCGAACGACCGGCTACCCATCAGAAGGTAATCCCTTGAACACCCCCAGAAACTGGGTACACCGCAAGTCCATTGCAGCGGCAATCCGCGATCTTGATCAGGAGTCCGCACCGACGGCGCTGAAACGGGTCTTAGGTCCGCTCGACTTGGTGCTCATCGGCGTCGGCGCGATCGTCGGTGGCGGAATCTTTGTCGTGACCGGCAACGCAGCGGCGCAATTCGCCGGGCCCGCCATCGTGCTGTCCTTCTTGATAGCCGGATTCGGTTGCGCGTTGACCGGCATGTGCTATGCCGAGCTGGCTGCCATGATCCCGGCGGCGGGCAGCGCCTATGCATTTACCTACAGTGCTCTCGGGGAAGCAGCCGCCTGGATCATCGGTTGGAATTTACTGTTGGAATACGTCTTCGCCGCCTCATACGTCACTGTGGGCTGGTCCGGCTACTTGATGTCGCTGTTTTCGCAGTGGGGCGTGCCGCCGCCGGCGTTGCTGACCAGTGCACCCTTTGCGATCGGCCCCCACGGCTTGACGACCACGGGAAGCATTATCAATGGGCCTGCCTCATTGTTTGCGGTCGCGGTAGCCTTGATTGCACTGCGCGGTGTTCGACTGTCAAGCATCCTCAATGGCGCCATCGTGGCGCTTAAGGTCGGCGCGCTGCTTCTGGTCGTCGGCTTTGGCAGCCTGCACATTCATCCGCGCAATTGGACGCCGTTTTTGCCGGCAAATGAAGGCTTCGGTCGCTTCGGCTGGAGCGGTGTGCTGCGCGCGGCCGCCGTCATATTCGTCTCCTATCTGGGGTTCGACGCCATCGCCACCCTTGCACAAGACACCCGCAATCCACAGCGCAATATTCCGATCGGCATCTTAGGATCACTCGGAGCGGTCAGCCTGCTCTACATCGCGGTATCACTCGTTCTGACCGGGCTCGTCTCGTATCAAATGCTCGACAGTGCAAGCCCGCTCTCGGTTGCGCTGCGCGGTGGGGGACCGGCATTGACATGGCTCTTGCCCATCGTTGATCTCGCGGCGGTCATCGGACTGGGCTCGGTGGTACTGGTCGTCATGCTCGCGCAGCCGCGCGTACTGATGGCGATGGGCCACGACGGCTTGGTGCCGCCGGTCTTTGCTCGAGTGCATCCGCGTTTCCGCACCCCGCACTGGGGCACGCTGATTTGCGGTTTGTCGGTGGCAGTTTTGGCCGGCCTATTTCCGCTGCCCATACTGGTGCAACTGGTGTCCGTCGGCACCTTGATCGTGTTCATCGCCGTAGCGCTTTCTGTCCTCGTACTGCGGCGTGCCGATCCAGACCGGCATCGTCCGTTTCGCACGCCTTTCGTACCCTTCGTCCCAACCGCCGGTCTTCTCGTCTGTGGCTATCTCTTGACGGTAATACCTCTACGCACCTGGGCGGTCTACGGCATCTGGATAACGCTGGGTATTTCGATCTACTTAGGTTACGGCGGGCGTTCCGCCGGTCGCCTCCGTAAACTGCGCCCAATTCTCGACAAAGCCTGACATCCCGACTACTTCAGATCGAACCGATCCAGGTTCATCACCTTACTCCACGCCGCAACAAAGGCATTGACGAACCGATCCTGCGCATCCGAACTGCCGTAGACTTCGGCGAGGGCGCGCAGCTGTGAGTTGGAGCCGAACACGAGATCGGCACGCGTGGCGGTCCACTTGAGCTCGCCGCTCTTGCGATCGCGACCTTCGTACACTTCCTTCGCCTCCGACGTCGCTGTCCATTGCGTTCCCATGTCGAGGAGGTGCTTAAAATAGTCGTTGGTCAGTGTCTCCGGCTTCTTTGTGAGGATACCGTGCTTGCTTGATCCGACGTTCGCGTTCAGCGCGCGCAGGCCCCCGATCAGCACCGTCATCTCGGGCGCGGTCAGCGTCAGCAGCTGCGCCTGGTCGAGCAGCAACGCCTCGGCGGCGACGGTCGAGCGCGTTTTTTGGAAGTTGCGAAAGCCGTCCGCCACCGGCTCGAGCACGGCGAAGGATTCGACGTCGGTCTGTTCCTGCGAGGCGTCCATGCGTCCGGGCGCGAAGGGGACTTTCACATTTCGACCTGCATTCTTGGCCGCCTGCTCGACACCGGCACATCCGGCGAGAACGATCAGGTCAGCGAGGGACACTTGCTTGCCGCCGGATTGCACGTTGCCGGTCTGCGCCTTATTGAACTCGCTGCGGATGACTTCCAGCGTCTTGAGCACCATTGCGAGCTGAGCCGGTTGATTTGCCGCCCAATCCTTCTGCGGTGCGAGCCGAATCCGTGCGCCGTTTGCTCCGCCGCGCTTGTCGGAGCCGCGAAACGTGGACGCCGAAGCCCACGCGGTCGAGACGAGCTGCGAGACCGTCAGCCCGGATGCCAGAATCTTCCCCTTGAGGATCGCCATGTCTTGCTCATCGATGAGCGTGTGGTTCAGCGCCGGAATCGGGTCCTGCCAAATCAGCTCTTCCTTCGGCACTTCCGGACCGAGATAGCGGGCACGCGGCCCCATGTCGCGGTGAGTCAACTTGAACCAGGCGCGGGCGAAGGCACTGGCGAACTCTTCGGGATGTTCGAAGAAGCGGCGCGCGATCTTTTCGTACGCAGGGTCGAAGCGCAGCGAAAGATCGGTCGTCAGCATCGAAGGTGTCAGGCGCTTCGACTTGTTGTGCGCGTCAGGCACCGTACCGACTCCCGCGCCGTTCTTCGGCTTCCACTGGTGTGCGCCCGCCGGACTCTTCGTTAGCTCCCAGTCGTAGCCGAACAGGTTCTTGAAGAAATCGTTGTTCCAGCGGGTCGGCGTCGTGGTCCAGGTGACTTCAAGGCCACTGGTTATCGCGTCTCCCGCCCAACCGGTGCCGAATGTACTTTTCCAACCGAGGCCCTGCGCTTCGATGTCGCCGCCTTCCGGATCGGAGCCGACGTGAGACGCGGGGCCCGCGCCGTGGGTCTTGCCAAAGCTGTGGCCGCCGGCAATGAGCGCGACCGTCTCTTCATCATTCATCGCCATGCGACCAAAGGTCTCGCGAATATCGCGGGCCGCGGCCACGGGGTCAGGATTGCCGTTCGGACCTTCCGGATTCACGTAGATCAGGCCCATCTGCACAGCTCCCAGCGGATTGGCAAGGTCCCGATCTCCCGAATAGCGGGTGTCCGCGCCAAGCCATTGCTTCTCCGTGCCCCACGAGACGTCATTATCGGGCTCCCACACGTCCGCGCGACCGCCGGCGAAACCAAAGGTTTTGAATCCCATGGTCTCGAGAGCGACGTTGCCGGTGAGGATCATGAGGTCGGCCCAGGAAATCTTGC
>Ga0210398_10004756_pt1 | contig 12701 bp, 7 predicted proteins | sample IncBWC4OmetaG_FD_161047 | JGI IMG/M metagenome (GOLD analysis project Ga0210398, IMG submission 161047) | Forest soil microbial communities from Barre Woods Harvard Forest LTER site, Petersham, Massachusetts, United States - Inc-BW-C-4-O | ecosystem: Environmental > Terrestrial > Soil >... | reverse complement strand
GCCTGCGCGATCTTCGCGGCAAAACTTTCGCGATTCCCAGCCGCTATAGCAATCAGAACCTCGTCATCCATAAGCTCATGCAGGATCAGGGCGTGAAGCCGGATGAAATCAAATTTGTGGAGATGCCGCCTCCGGACATGCCCGGCGCGCTCGCGGGAAAAGCCATCGACGCATACTTCGTGGGCGAACCATTTGCCGCCAAAGCGGAGCTCGATGGCAGCGGCCGGGTCCTCTATTATGCCAAGGACATCTGGCCTCACTTTATCTCCTGCGTGTTGGTAGTCCGCGAGACGCTAATCAAAGAGCGTCCCGCCGTTGTCAGAGATTTGGTGCGAGGGATCGCGCAGAGTGGTGAATGGGCGGAGACTCATCGGGTCGACGCGGCCAAGGTGGTTCATCCCTACTTCAGGCAGGACGAGAAGTTGATCCGATACGTGCTCACGGAACCTCCGGACCGGGTCAGTTACCGCATGCTGAACCCGTCCGATCAGGAAATGGAGAAGATCCGCGACATGGGGATCAAGGCGGGAATCCTGACGACGAAAGTTGAAATGAAGGACCTGCTCGATCGCTCCTTCATCCCGACGGACATCAAGGCTGCCGACATCGACATGACTACAGCGGGTCAGTAAGGGCGGGAGAGCTCCAGAAACAGGGCCCCGGCCAAGCGAGACTCGACTCCGGCGGGGCACAATTCATGCTGGCGGACGGCAGCCAAACTCTTTTCCTGGTTCTTCACGATGATGTTCAGTGCTCCTTGATTTCTCTTGATCTCATCCGCGTTGTGCTTGATTTCTCAGCTTTGAATCGCTCGCAGTTGGGACGGCAGATGATCCCCAAAAAGGCGCACGGGTGAACACGGAACAATTGATTCTTTCGGTCGGCACCATTCTGCTTGCAGCGCGCGTACTGGGCGGGATTTTTCAGCGCATCGGCCAGCCGCGGGTTGTGGGCGAAATGACGGCCGGCATCGTGCTGGGCCCTTCCTTACTGGGCCGGTTCTTTCCAGGAACTTTTGCTTACGTTTTTCCCGGATCGTCCATTCCTGCGATCGGAGTTTTGAGTCAGCTGGGCCTGCTGCTGTTCATGTTCGTGGTTGGACTTGAAGTCGATCTCAAACGCATCGTGAAACAGCGTGCGGCGGTTGTGCTGATCAGCAATTGCAGCATCGTACTGCCGCTGGCTTTGGGAGTCGCGCTAGCCAGAGTGTTATATTCCCAATTTGCCGGCGCGAACGTTTCCTTCCCGACTTTCGCGCTCTTCATGGGAACGGCCATGAGCATCACCGCGTTCCCGGTGCTCGCCCGAATCTTGAAAGAGCGCAACCTGCTCGGATCCAGCCTGGGGACAATGGCGATTTCGTGCGCCGCAATCGACGACATCAGCGCCTGGCTGCTCCTGGCTGTTCTTACGGCGATGGTACATTCGGCGCAAAACTGGCGGCATTTCGGGTTTACGCTCTTTTTCCTGGCGGCGTTTGTCGCGGTGATGATGATCCCGGTTCGTCGCGCGGCGTCCTTTCTCGAGTCCCGGTATCGGAAACACGGCGCGGGTATGGAGCTTATTTCTTCCATGGTTTTGATCATGCTTGCCGCCAGTTGGACGACGGAGCGACTGGGAGTACACGCGTTGTTTGGCGCGTTCGTAGCCGGCCTGATCGTGCCCAAGAACGAACCGATGATCGGCGAAGTAGTCGAGCGGATGGAATCGCTTAGCCTCGCACTGCTCTTGCCCCTGTTTTTTGCGCTTACTGGATTGCGGACCCGGATCGACCTCCTCACTGGGAACTCGATGTGGGGCTATGCCGCGGCGATTATCGCTGTAGCGGTGTTCGGCAAACTGGCAGGAGGCGCCCTCGCCGCCAAGGCATCGGGAATGAATTGGAAAGACTCCCTTGGCCTTGGAATCCTGATGAATACCCGCGGATTGGTGGAATTGGTACTCCTGAACGCCGGTCTGGATCTCGGTATCCTGTCGCCTCCGCTGTTCACCATCATGGTGATCATGGCGCTGGTCACAACGTTCATGACGACACCCATTCTGATCGCGATCAAGATTCAGCCACGAAACGAGTTTGCAAATTGAAAAACGTCGGTGACTAGGCTGTCAGGAATCATTACCTATATCTTTGCAGGGGACTGAATGCTCATTCGACGTTCGACAGCTTCTCTGTTCGCGACCCTCTTGACGCTGTTAGGGACCGTCGCCGTGGTGTTTTCGGGATGTAGTTCGAAGCCCAAGATGCCCGACAAAGGTTCGAAAGCCTATGCAGACACGGTGTCGGCATTTTACGTTGGCCTGGCGGCGTTGCAGGTGGGACACGATGTTTACGCCGACAGCAAACTCGGCGAACTGACGAACCTCGTGCCGGACGAGCCCGCGGGATGGGCCAATTGGGGTGTGCTGGCGCTTCGCCAGCGGAATTATGATCTGGCCGCGCAACGGCTGGAACAAGCGCACAAACTCGCTCCGCAAAACGATCAAATCTATTTCCTGCTGGGCCTTCTCGAGAGCAGCCGCGGGCATCAGGCGGAGGCGATTGCTGATTTGCGGAGAGCGGTGGCGTTGAATCCGCGGAATTTGCGGGCCGCCTATCAACTAGCGGAGGAAATCGAACGGCAGGGCGGCGACGAAAATGAAGCCGAGTTTCAGCGGGTGATACAAAGGATTCTCGACGCGCAACCTGACAATCTGGCGGCGCTGCTCGAAGTTGGACGAGTGGCGGCAAAACGCGGAGACGCAACGACGTTGCGTGCTGCCGTGGACCGCATCAGCGCGCAATCGTCGGCGTGGCCTCCGGAAGTGCAGCAACAGGTCGCTGCCCTGAAGGCTGCAGCCGCCAGCTCCGATCCACGCGCCGCAGCGACCCGGACGATGTTCCTGCGCAATGTCCTTATGCGCGTTCCCGACTTCCGGCAGAGCCTCGCCGTAATCAAAGCTGCGCCTGGCGAGGAAGCGCAGCCGTTGACTCATTTTCTGGCGATGGAGACGCCGGTCTTCAAACCCGCGCCAGCCGATGTGGCGATCGACTTCATGCCCAGCCCAGTTGCTGGTCTTGGAAAGGGGCGATGGAGTTGGATTGGGTCAATTCCGCTGGCCAGTGCGGGCGCGCCCGCCATTGCTGTCGCTAACGGCCGCGAGGTGCATTTGTCTACCGGCGCGAGATTGCCCTTTCCCGGCGGGAAGTCTGGCGTTGCGCCCTCGCCGGAGGGGATCGTCCCGATCGACTTCAACTACGACTTCAAGAATGATCTCGTATTGGGTGGTCCTGGCGGAGTCCGCTTGTTGCGCCAGGACAGCCCGACCGCATTCACCGACGTGACCGCGAAGACGACGCTGCCAACTTCGGTTGTGAACGCCAGTTACACGGGAGCATGGGCGCTTGACATCGAAGCCGATGGCGATCTCGATATCATCCTCGGTGCAAAGTCCGGAGAGCCGACCGTCTTAAGAAATAACGGAGACGACACGTTCACCGCGATTCATCCCTTTAACGGCGTTTCGGGACTGGTCCAACTTGCCTGGGCTGATCTGGACGCCGACGGAGATCCCGACGTGGCGATGATCGATGGTTCGGGCAAGCTGCACGTATTTAGCAACGAACGTCTGGGACAGTTCCGCGAACGTTCCTTGCCCGCAGGCGTGTCTGCGGTGAAGGCCATTGCTGTGGCGGACGCGAATGACGATTCCACTCTTGATCTGCTGGTAGTGCAAAGCGATGGCGCGATCGTTCGTCTTTCCGACAAGAATGAAGGGCAGGATTGGGACATCGCGGAGATCGCTCGCGTACCGAATGCCTCTGCCAACCTGGCGGGCGAGGTTCGATTGCGGGTTGCAGATTTGGACAATAATGGCTCGCCGGACTTGATTCTTTCGCAGGTTGCTCCGGACAAAGGGTCCAACGGTGCGTTGATCTGGCTTAAAGATGACAAAGGCCAATTCGTCGCACTAGAGCGTTCATCGGGTCCGCCGTTGGTGTTCGACGCCGCCGACGTAAATAACGACGGCAAACTTGACCTGTTGGGGCTGACGGCTGACGGGCAGCCGGTTCAGGCTCTCAATCACGGCTCGAAAAGCTATCACTGGCAGATCGTTCGTCCGCATGGCGTCCAGTCCGTCGGCGACCAGCGCATCAATCCCTTCGGCGTCGGAGGCGAAATTGAAATTCGCTCCGGCCTGCTCTTGCAAAAGCAACCCATCACCGGACCGCAGCTTCATTTCGGACTAGGCGAGCAAACAAGTTCAGATGTGATACGGGTCGTCTGGCCAAACGGTACGGTGCGGGCGGAGTTTGCGGCGAAGGCTGATCAGGACGTGACGGTCGAGCAACGGCTGAAAGCTTCATGTCCGTTTCTCTTTGCCTACAACGGCAAGGAGATGGAGTTTGTCAAAGACGCCGTACCCTGGGGGGCGGCTATCGGTTTGCGCATCAACACTCTGGGCGCGGCGCGCGTTGCCACGACTGTGGAGTGGTACAAAATAGGGCGCGAGCAACTCGCTCCCCACGACGGCTACTACGATATCCGCATCGGAGCAGAATTGTGGGAGACGTACTACTACGATTACTTGGCGTTGATGGCGGTTGACCATCCGGTGGGAACCGAGATCATTGTCGATGAACGATTCGTGATCCCGCCGCAGAAGCCCGGTTTCACGGTGGTAGAAACTCCGCACAAAATCGCCCAGGCCCTGGACGACCACGGTGTCGACGTGACCGAGATCCTCAGCACGCTCGATGGACGAGCGCTGGAGAACGTTGGCCGCGGACAATATCAAGGCGTAACCCGCGATCATTACGTAGAGATTGATCTGGGCAAGGATGTCCCGACGAGCGGGCCGCTGTATTTGATTGGGCAAGGTTCCATCCACGACACCGATTCGTCCATTAACGTTGCCATCACTCAGGGCCACCGCTGGCACGCGCAGGGCATGAGCCTTGAAGTGCCCGACGGACGTGGTAATTGGAAAGTGGCGCAATCGAACCTGGGATTCCCGGCAGGACGAAAAAAGACAGTACTCTTCAATTTGACGAATATCTTTGGTCCCGGCATTCCAAAACGTGTGCGAATCCGCACCAACCTGGAGATCTACTGGGACGCCATCACCTGGGCGCGCGGTCTGCCGGATGCTCCCGTGAAAACGGTAAGCATGAACCCGACTTATGCCGACCTTCACTATCGCGGCTACTCGGTTGTTCATCGGCCGGACAGCGGCGCGCCGGAAGTGCCGGATTACAATCATCTGGAAGGTTCGAAGCAACGCTGGCGCGACCTGATCGGTTATTACACTCGCTATGGCAATGTGAATGAACTTCTGGCGAAGGTGGACGATCGCTACGTGATCGTCGATTCGGGAGACGAGATGTCGCTGCGTTTCCCCGAGCAACCCGCGCCCGCCGGCGGTTGGCTGCGCGATTTCGTCATCCTCGGCGATGGCTGGATCAAGGACGGGGATTACAACTCGACGTTCTCCAAGACAGTCCTGCCATTGCCGTATCATGCCAAGGATGTCTACAACACGCCGCCGGGCCGGCTCGAAGATGAGTGGACCTACCGGCAGCATCCCGAAGACTGGCAGACCTTTCACACGCGCTACGTGACGCCGGAAGTTTTCAAAAACGCATTGAGAAGTGATCACTAAGAAATGAAACAGGGCCGGATTACGAAACTTGTGCTAGCCGTCATCTTTGCGGGGCTGGTGATTAGCCCGCTGGTGATCAAGCGAATTTCTTCGGCGCGCGATTCCGGGTCAGTGAAATTGGATGCCAAGGAAGCGCTTGCCCATCATGGGTTTTACCTCGAAGAAGTTTCCCGCTCGGCGGGGGTTAATTTCGTGCATCAGGCTCCGACCCTCGATCATAAGCTGGATCACATCATGCCGCAGGTGGCGTCGATGGGCGCCGCCGTATCCATTGTTGATTTCGATCGCGACGGCTGGCCTGACATTTACGTCACTAATAGCGGCGAGGGCAGCAAGAATGTCCTGTATCGCAACCAACATGACGGCACATTTAAAGATGTCGCCAGCGAGATGGGAATCGCCGACGTTAACCAACCCGGAACCGGCGTCTCCATGGGCGCGGTGTGGGGCGACTACGACAATGATGGATATGAAGACCTCTTTCTCTACAAGTGGGGCCGTCCCGAATTGTTCCACAATGATCAGGGCCACGGCTTCACGCGCGTAACCGATCAGGCGGGACTGCCTCCCTGGCTGAACGCGAATACCGCGATCTGGCTCGATTACGACGGCGACGGACTGCTTGACCTGTTCATCGGCGGCTACTACTCCGAGAAGATTGATCTCTGGCATCTCGCCGATACTCGCATGATGCCGGAGAGTTTCGAGTACGCAAAGAACGGCGGCCGCAAGTATTTGCTGCACAATCTCGGCGGCGGCAGGTTCGAAGACGCCACGGAGAAGGCAGGCATCGACAGCCGCCGTTGGACACTGGCCGCTTCCGCTGCCGATCTGCGTGGCACGGGTCATCCGGATCTGTTTATTGCCAACGACTACGGCATATCCGAACTCTACTTCAATGACGGAAAGCGGTTCCATAATGTCGGCGAAAGGACCGGTGTCGGTTTCGCGCCAAAGAGCGGCATGAACGCGGCTTTCGGAGACATCTTCAATCGCGGCGCTTACGCGATCTATGTTTCCAATATTTCCGAGGATGGCGTGCTGATCCAGGGCAACAATCTGTGGGTTCCGAAGGAAGGAACGTCGGGCGACACGTTGCACTACGATAACCTTGCCCGCGATCTGGGCGTGGAACTCGGCGGATGGAGTTTTGGCGCGCAGTTTGGCGATTTGAATAACGACGGCACGCTTGACCTTTATCTCACCAACGGATACGTCTCGCTCGACCGAAGCCGCAGCTATTGGTACGACTTTTCGAAAATCGCCGGCGGCAATACATTCATTATCGGCGACGCCAAGAATTGGCCCGCCATGGAAGGGCGGAGCTTGTCGGGCTATCAGCACAAGCGCGTTTGGATGAACGACGGAGCGGGCAAGTTTATCGACGTCGCACAATCGGTCGGGGTCACCGACACTTACGATGGACGATCCGTGGCACTGGTTGACCTTTGGAATCGCGGCGTGCTTGACGTTGTCGCTGCCAATCAACGCGGTCCCCTGCTGATTTATAAGAATACGGTCGCTCCCGAGAATCAATGGATCGAGTTTGACCTCGAAGGCACCAGCAGCAACCGCAGCGCGATCGGCGCGCAAGTAACGCTTTTCTGGAATGGCCAACAACAAGTGCAGGAAGTGTCTGGAGGCAGCGGTTTCTGCGCCCAGAACCAGCGTCGCCTGCATTTTGGTTTGGGCAAGGACGCGAAAATTGAGAAAGCAGTGATCCGCTGGCCATCCGGTGAAGTTCAAACCGTGGAAAGCCCCGCCGTCAATCAGGCGCACAAGATCAAGGAGGCTGCATGAGCACGCAGACCGCTCCGGTCACCCCGTCGGTCGCGCCGCAGTCTTCGGGCGCGCTCAAACGTTTCTTTGCCCCGGACAATCGCTATCTCGCGCCAATTTTGATCACATGCATTTTGCTGGCGGGCCATCTTTCGTTCGGAATTTTGGAGAGCTATCAGAAAACCGTGCTGGCAATTGTCACGAGCATTGCCGCCGAGTTAGTTCTGGGATGGCTGCTGATGCGCAAGTGGCTTCATCCCGCGAGCGCATACATTACCGGCATCAGCGTGGGTATCCTGGTTCGCTCCCCTGCATATTGGCCATACGTGGTCTGCAGCCTGCTTTCGATTTCGTCCAAGTATGTCTTGCGCCTGAAGAACCGTCACATCTGGAACCCATCGAACTTTGGAATCTCCGTGCTCCTTTTCCTTGCGCCGGAGACGGTTGCGACCTTAAGCATTCAGTGGGGAAACAATGTCTGGCCGATGCTGGTCATCTGGGTCCTCGGCTCGGTGATTATCTGGAGGGTTCGTCGCTTTAACATCACAGCCACGTACGTGCTGTCGTTTATCGCGTTCGCCTTCGTGCGGAGCTGGATTACCGGCAGTCCCTGGTTGTCCGAGATTGCTCCCCTCACCGGGCCAATGTACCAGCTCTTCATCTTCTTTATGATCACGGACCCAAAGACAACGGTACGCAACCGGACAGCGCAGTGTGTAGTGGCTTTCCTGATTGCGGTGGTCGAAATGATATTGCGCCTCGAACAGATCGTCTACGCGCCCTTCTATGCGCTCTTTCTTGTCGGCCCGGCCGCCTTTCTGATCGAGATGTGGTGGGATTCGCGGCATGCTGCTGCAAAGGTGCCAGCGGTCGCTTAATCAATACGGAATTGCCAAGACGAAACCGATATTCATGCCAAAGACCGGTGCGGTTTGTAATCTCCTGATTGTTGCCTCTATTTTCCTGGTGAGTTGTAAGCGAACTCCTCCGGAAGAATCCAGGACGGCTTCACCGGCTGTCTCCTCGACTGCAACTCCGGTCACTTCTCCGCCAGCGATGGCGCCCTCTTCATCGCAGAACCCAGTCGGGGCGCGTCCTTCGGGGCCGATCCAATTCACGGACGTCACGGCGGAGGCCGGTATTCACTTCAAGTACAACAACGGCGCATTCGGGAAGAAGTACCTCCCCGAAACGATGGGCCCCGGCGCCTGTTTCCTCGACTACGATAACGACGGCTGGCAGGACATCCTGCTGATCAATTCGACCGATTGGCCCGGACATCAGACAACGAAGTCATTTTCCGCGCTCTATCACAACAATCAAGATGGTACCTTTACCGATGTGACGCGAGCCGCTGGACTCGTCTTCGAAGGATATGGACTAGGCTGCGCGGTCGCTGACTATGACAACGACGGCAATGTCGATGTCTACATCACCGCCGTGGGCGCGAACCATCTGTTTCGCAATCTGGGCAACGGAAAATTCGCCGATGTTACGGCGAAGGCAGGTGTCGCTGATCCGGGATTTTCGACCAGCGCGGTATGGTTTGACTACGACAACGACGGCAAGCTGGACCTCTTCGTCGCCCACTATATCGATTGGTCGATCCAGAGGGATCAGTACTGCACGCTCGACGGCAAGAACAAGTCGTACTGCACGCCGCAGGCTTATAAAGGTGAGAGCTCGACGCTATTTCGTAACAAGGGCGACGGAACTTTCGAGGACGTGACTCAGCGCGCCGGCCTGCATGATCCAAGCAGCAAGTCTCTCGGCATCGCTCTACTCGACTACGACAACGATGGCTGGCTCGACCTGTTCGTCTCGAACGATACCGAACCGAACAAGCTCTACCACAACAATCACAACGGCACATTCACCGATGAAGCAGTCGCCGCCGGAGTCGCCTACGGAGATGCCGGAACCGTCCGCGCCGGCATGGGCACCGATGCCGCCGACTACGATAATTCCGGATGGCAGAGCCTGGTCATAGGTAACTTCACTAATGAAGGCATGGCTCTCTATCACAACGATGGTTCGGGCCTGTTTACGGATGTTGCCGGCGCCTCGGGCATCAGCCGGATGTCGGTGCAATCGCTGACGTTCGGCTCTTTCTTCTTTGATTACGATCTGGATGGACTGCCGGACATCCTCGCGGTCAACGGCCATGTGGCGGACGACATCAACGTAGTCCAACCGAAAGTGAAGTATGCGCAACCCCCCCATCTCTTCCGCAACAAGGGCGAGAGCAAGTTTGAAGAAGTCACGGCCCAATTGGGTCGGGCGCTGCAACAACCGATTGTCGGCCGCGGCGCGGCGTATGCAGACTTTGACAACGACGGTGACTTGGACTTACTGCTCACCGCCAACAACGGACCGGTACGATTATTGCGCAACGACAACGGAAACCAGAACGATGTCTTGCGTGTAAAGACGGTCGGCACGCGATCGAACCGCGACGGCATCGGCGCGAAAGTCACGCTCAAGACCAGCCAGGGCGTGCGCCTGTTTCAGATGGTGAAAACCGGGTCGAGTTACTTATCGCAAAGTGAACTGCCCCTGACGTTCGGCCTGGGAAAGCCGGAAGAGGGAAAAACAGTAAGCCTAGAGATTGTGTGGCCGAGCGGCCGAAAGGATTCAATCTCCAACGTGAAGGCGAATCAATTCATTACGGTCCAGGAGGGTAAGGGGATTATTGCGGCCCGGGCGATCGTGTTTGGAAAGAGAACGCCGTAAGGTGTCGTCTCCATCTTCGTGTAACCAACTGATATTTAAGGCTGTTACTTCAGAATTGTGGCCAGATTCAAACCAACCTTCCATCCTTCTAGTATTTTTAAGCTATGGCCTGGTTCGACCCTTCCAAGCTAGCGTGCCGAAGCTGGCTATGAGAATGTTTGGGGAAGCTACGGGCGGCATACTGCGAGTGCCGAACTTTCTTCGCGCCATGCCACCCCGTACGGGTGGGACCAGAATCTCGACCAGCCAGCTTGAGACGGTCTCAGATCAGGTCGAGCGCGTAACGCTCAAAGCTCGGGATCTGGTCGGCGGCCACTGCGGAGCTGACCTTAGTACGAGTCTGGAATCCGCGTCGTGGTCAGTGGCGCAGTGCCTTGACCATCTGGCTCGAACGACGAACGCTTTCCTGCCGGCAATCTCATCCGCCATCGTTCTCGCGCCGCGTCTCACCAGCAACCGGGCGTTGAGGACAGGAGCTCTCACACGGCTTTTCATTCGGAATCTGGAACCGCCCTACCGGTTGCGGTTTAAGGTGCTTGCGCCTCTGGTTCCTTGCGATCGCGGCTTCGACGCGGCTTGGAATGCATTTGACGATTCGCAGGCTGAACTTATGAAGACAATTCACTCTGCGATTGGCTTGGCCGTCGATCAGGTGAGGGTAAAATCACCTGTGTATGGCCGGTTCAGCTACAACGTGTACGGCGCCCTTCGCATGCTGGCGGCGCATGAACGGCGGCATCTCTGGCAAATCCAACAAATACTCAAGGCGCTCGACAACGCACGACTCCGCAACGCTTCCTACTCTAATAAAATTAACTCGTAATGTCTGACCCGGTGCCATCGATCGCCTGCGATGTGGCCGTCATCGGCGGCGGGCTGGCCGGAAAGGCTGCTTCGCTGCATCTGGCCCGAGCCGGGCTGAAGGTCGTCTGCATCGAGCCGCAGCAGGCGGTTCGGCCGCCGGTCGGGGAGTCGCTCGACTGGTCAGCGCCTGCGCTGTTGAGCAAACTCGGGCTGTCTCAGGAAAAATTGCTCGAGTCTCGCATCGCGACCTGGAAGCGGCATGTCACGCTGAAAATGCGCGACGGCTGCGACGCGCATTACGTTCCCTCGGAGTGGCTAGGCGGCCCTCCCTTTTACGTCAATCTCGCAACCCTGCACGTAGAGCGAATGCAGTTGGATGCTGAAATCCTGAAGATGGTGGTGGATGAAGGTGTCACGTTTGTGCGCGATCGGGTACTGGATCTCGAGACTCTCGACCGGAAGGTTCTCTCAGCCCAAACCGAAAGCGGCGCCAGCTTCGCCTCTCCATGGTTCATTGACGCTTCCGGGATTGGGGCCTCGGTGATCGCACGAAAGTTCAACCTCCCGACGTTACATTATGGTCCGACCAAGGTTGCGATGTGGACTTACTTCAAAGTGCCGCAAGAAGTCGAGGGGACGACGATTTACATGGACCCGCAGCCCACGGAATATCTCGAATGGATTTGGGAGATTCCGGTGAGCCCGGGCATCGTCAGTGTGGGATACGTAGCTCCAGGGACGGCGATAAAAGCCAAGCGTGACGCCGATGGATCGGTAGACAATATATTTCGGCAGCAACTCGCTAAGTTCTCTCGCTTCGAACGGCTTCAGAAACAGGGAGCGCTGAGCGAGGTTAACGTGACTTCGTTTCGCTGCCGAGTTCATCAAGAATCTGCCGGGCCAAATTGGTTGATTGCCGGGGAAGCGGCGGCACTCGTCGATCCCATGACTTCCAATGGAGTGACCGCAGCACTCAGGCAGGCAGCGGAGGGAGCGGCGTCGATCTTGAAATTCCGGACGCGCGGGCAACTACCACTGCGCGCGAGGAAGGCGTACAGTAGCCGGATTTTGCAGACGGCGAAATTCTTTAACGAGGGGATCGAAAAAGTTCTCTACGAGCCGGTGGTGCGAAACCGCATCGGACTGGCGACCGCGGGGACGGTGTATACGAGCCCGGCCTGGAGCATGAACGTGGTGTACGCCCGTCTAAGTCCAAGCGGATTGTTCTCGACATTCTTCCTGAATTCAATGTTGGGTTTTTTTTGCGTGAGCGCCTCAATCCTTCATTGGTACTGCGCCTGGCGGAAACCTCCCGTCGCAAAGCAGGAATGCAAGGTGGGCTGAAGTCAGGATGCGATCTGGGCTTCACGAGCCAGGTCTTCCAGAATGCCGTCAGACTCCGCCGGATGACGCGGAAGCAGCAAGCTGAGCGCAGCTCCGGCAACGCAGGTTAATTCCAGGCGCGAAGATCAAGCGCGGCTGATACATTCCAAAGCGAGGAATGCTGTTCCCATTAAAGCAGTAGTGGCCGTGGCAGCGGTAGTCGGGGCAAAACATGCCGACGGACGCAACAAATTGCCAACATGCGTGCTCTTGAACCTGCCCGCCCTGAAGGGCGGAGATTCCTAGACTACGCACAGCGCTACTCCGCTCACGTTAGCGTCTCCGAGTCGGGGAGATCCGGTACTGTGACGCACCGGAGTCTCCCCCCTCACAGACCTCGCGGTGCAGGTTTCCCGCAGCCA
>Ga0210398_10004755_pt1 | contig 12702 bp, 7 predicted proteins | sample IncBWC4OmetaG_FD_161047 | JGI IMG/M metagenome (GOLD analysis project Ga0210398, IMG submission 161047) | Forest soil microbial communities from Barre Woods Harvard Forest LTER site, Petersham, Massachusetts, United States - Inc-BW-C-4-O | ecosystem: Environmental > Terrestrial > Soil >... | reverse complement strand
GAACGCACGTAATACTGGTCGATGTCTTTCGCGTTGGAGCGGAAACGGCCATCGGCTTGAATGTAAACGCGGTAAGAGCGATTGTTGAAATCGAAATCGTTTATATACACGGAGCCCATGTATACCTCAAGCGCGTCGGTGATTTGAGTAAGGGGAACCTGTAGGCTCTTGGCTTTTTCACGATCGAGGCGAACGAGGTATTGCGGATCGTTGGCGGTGAAACTGGTGAATAGGCCGGCCAACGTTTTGCTGCTGTTGCCTTCCCCGACCAGTTTATTAGCGGCATCGGAGATGCCTTGCAGCGAGTTGCGGCCCAGATCCTCGAGCTCAAATTGAAAGCCGCCAAATTGTCCCAACCCTTGCACTGCTGGCGGATTGAAGGGAATTACCAATGCTCCAGGAACGCCGAACAGTTGACCGCGAAGGCGTTCAATAATGCCGGCGGAGGAATGGTCCTCGCCTTTGCGTTCCTCGAAGGGCTTGAGGCTGGCGAACAGGATGCCGCGATTTGGAGCGCTGCCCGAGAAGCTGAAACCGGTGATGGAAAACACGCTGTCGATTTCGTGAACTCCGGCCAGCACTTTTTCTACTTGGGTGCAGATATTTTTCGTGTAGTCCAGCGAAGCGCCTTGCGGTGACTGCACGATCACGATGATGTAGCCCTGATCGTCCTCAGGAATAAATCCACGGGGAACTTTCTGGTAGATCCAGTAAGTGACACCGAGAAGCGCGAAGAATACCAGGACGGCGGCGAAACGCCAGCCAATGACGCCTCGCACTGTTTTGCGGTAAGCGTTGGTCCCAGATTCGACAATGCGATTGAAGGCTCTAAAGATACGCCCCTGCGCGCGTTCGCGGTGATGGCCGAGCAAAATTGCGGAGAGCGCGGGTGTAAGAGTGAGCGCGTTGAAAGCGGAGATGGCTACGGAAAACGCGATAGTCAGTGCGAACTGGCGGAACAGGATGCCGGTGGTACCCGGGAACAATGCGACGGGCACGAATACGGCCACGAGAACCAAGGATGTGGCGATTACCGCGCCTGCCACTTCTTTCATGGCTACCGAAGCGGCATTGTGAGGCTCGGTTATGCCCTCAACGATATGACGCTCCACGTTTTCGATAACTACGATGGCGTCGTCGACGACCAAGCCGGTCGCGAGAGTGATGCCGAATAAAGTAAGGGTATTGATAGAGAACCCCAGGAGTTTGACGAAAATAAATGTGCCGACCAGCGAGACCGGGATGGTGACAGCGGGAATGAGGGTGCTACGCCAATCCTGAAGAAATATGTATATGACGAAGATGACCAACAGGATGGCTTGAAGCAGGGTGACGAGCACGTCCTTGATGGATTCGCCGATAACCGTGGTGGTATCGAAAGCGACAGCGTATTTAAGGCCCGGCGGAAAAGTCTTAGAGAGCCGCAGTAACTCCTCTTTCGCGAGTCTGTCGACGTCGAGTGCGTTCGCGCCGGGCAGTTGGGTTACGCCGATGCCCACTGCTTCGTGCCCGTCATAGGTCAGGACGGAGCTATAGTCTTCGGCGCCTAGCTCGGCGCGACCTACGTCTTTCAAGCGCACCAGAGTGCCGTTTGCGCCGGTCTTGAGAATAATATTTTCAAATTCGGACGGTTCGGTGAGGCGGCCAATAGCGCGAACGCTGATCTGATAAGCCTGTCCGGGGGGTAACGGAGCTTGACCAACCTGGCCCGCGGCGACTTGAACGTTTTGCTCTTGCAGCGCCGCAAGCACGTTAGTTGCGGACAACCCGCGCTGGGCCATGCGTCCGGGATCGAGCCACAAGCGCATGGCGTATTTGCGTTCTCCAAAAATAAAAACGTCGCCGACACCGGGGACGCGCTTGACGGCGTCCCTTACGTAAATATCGAGGTAATTGCTGAGGAACAAGCTGTCGTAGGTGCCATCCGGGGAATACACACCGGCGCCGAAGACGAAGCCGCCGAGTTGTTTGGTGATAATCACGCCGGTGTTTTTTACAGTGTTTGGCAAGCGGCCAAGGGCCTGGTTGACGCGATTCTGGACATCGACCGAGGCCAGGTCTACGTCACGAGTTACATCGAAGGTTACGGTGATTTGGCTGGTGCCGTCATTGCCGCTGGTAGAGGTGATGTACTTCATACCTTGCACGCCGTTGATGGCTTGTTCCAGCGGGATAGTGACGGCGGATTCGACGGTCTGCGCGTTTGCCCCGATGTAGCCGCTGGAAACTACCACTTGTGGCGGTGCGAGGTCCGGGAATTCGGCTACAGGAAGAGAAGGAATGGAAATTGCGCCGCCAAGAATAATCATCAAGGCGCAAACGGTGGCAAATACGGGCCGGTTGATAAAGAAATCAACAAACAAACGGGGGATCCGCCTTCCGTGAGGTGTGATTCGTTATAGGCATGGTCTCAGCGGGCCTGGTGTCCAGCATCTTTTTCCGGGTTGCCAGGAGCGGGTGAGGCGCTAGCATTCTGAATTTGTTCCGCGACGGGCATGCCGTCCTGCAAAAATTGGGTACCGGAAACGATGAGATGGTCACCGGCCTTTAAGCCGTCCAGGACGACGTAATCGTTGCCTACCGTGTCACCGATGGTCAGGCCTTTTTGACGAGCAAAAGTACCTGCACTCTCTTTTACGGCCACGAACACAAAGAAACGTCCGTTAATTCGAGTTACCGACAAAACTGGAACGACGGGACCTTGATGATTGTTCCAGACAACCTGGGCGCGCATTTGCTGGGAGACGCGCAATTGGCCTTTAGGATTTTCGATGGAGGCTTTGGCCAAGATAGTTTGCGTATCGTTATCAACCTCGGGAGAAACGAAAGTGATGCGCGCGTCGCTGACGGGCTTGCCGGATTCGTCCAGCAGATGAACTGGCAGGCCAACACGAAGATCCTTGCCGCGTTCCGCCGGGACGTAAATGTAGGCCTCTAGAGTGCCGGGTTCGTCCACGGTGGTCAGCAAGGTAGTTACCGCCACACGGTCACCTTCGCGCACTGGAATGTCGCCAATAATTCCAGACATGGGAGCGGACACGCGGTAGTAGTGCAGCTCGACCTGCTGCTGATTCACCTGCTCACCCAGGGACTTGAGCTGCGCGACGGCGGCGTCATGAGCGGTCTGGGCATTGTCAAATTCCTGCTTGCTCACAACTCCGGCTTCAAACAGTTTACGTTCCCGCTCGAGCTGCGTCTGGGCATAGCGAAGATTGGCTTCCTGCGCGGCATGGCTGGCTATCTGGCTGCCTAAGGTGGCTTGTTGCTTCAGGGGATCGATCTGCAGGAGCGGAGTGCCGGCTTTGACGCGGTCGCCGGACTTCACAAAAATTTTGGTGATTTGGCCTTCGACCTGGGGATTAATGACGGCCGAGTGGCGCGATTTCAAGATGGCAAGGTATTCGCTGCTGTCGGAGATTTTCTGCGCTTGAACAATCTGCACTTGTACGGGCATGGCCTGCATGGCGGGTGCGGCCGGACCGGCTGGACCCTTTTGGCAAGCGGCAGCGAGCGCCAGTAATGGCAACAGGAAGCAAAGGGCCAATTTAAAACGGACAGAGTTCGATGAGATTCTCGTGCCGCTTCCGGACATAGTTTAGGGGTTTCTCCGTCAAACGTACCGAAAAGTGTACGACAGGGTAAGTCTGTCACCAAGTCGAGGTTGAGGCTGTCTATTTATACGCAGCAGGACACCATTTGTTACGTCCGAAATTAGCGGTTGGCGGGATCTCTTTAATAAAAATCGCGCGAATTGATGCGCTTGCCGGATAACCCTAACTGCAGAACGTCCATCTGCTCGGGGCGATCGAAGACCTTTCCGGGAAAGAGGGATTTCATCAGGACGCGCACGCCGCCGAAGGCCACGCCAAACACGATGGCGACCAGCATAAAGACGCCAGTCGCAATAATGATTTTGGCAAGCACTGTGGTTATCGGGGGATCGGAGATGGTGTGGGTCGGCTCGTTCCAGGTTACTTGGGTTTCGTAATTAACAGCATCGCGAAGCCGAGCCGCGTAGGCGCGGGACGTCGGGGCCAGGACGATGGCGAGGAGGGTGCCTTTGCGTTCGATGGAAGTTCTGTCGGCATTCGCTGAAGAGGGAAGAGCCTGCTCGAGATGCTTCCAGTGCAAACCAGCGAGTTGCGGGGTGGGGTAGTCAATCAGCAGAACTACGGCGGCGTCGGCTTGTTTTTGATATTGCGCAAACATAGCTTCGGCACCGGAGGAAAAGCCAATGTTAGCAGATAATGCCTGGTATTCGGGACGGTTCAGGGTGGACAGGGCGGAGCGAAAAGCGGCCGGTCCGAGAGCATACTTTTCTGTTCCAGGAATGAGGTCATGCGCCGGCAAATAGTTCGGTATTGGCGGCGCAGGGGTCTTATCGGCTTTAGCGTTTATCTGTTTTGACAACGCGTCCAGATCATCCGGGGTCAGGGTCGCAGAGTTGTCGATGACGAGCAAAATATTTCCAACCAGGGCGACCCGCTTTTTGTCCGAGGAAGCATCAACGGACGTGGAGCACGGTGTTAGGGCGCTGGATTGTGGGCAACTGTTTTTTGGGTCTTGAAAGAATGTATAGGCTTCATAGGCGCCGCTGGAATCGTGCAAACGGTAGGTGGTGAGAGTGACGGCGGCATTGCCGTTCGAGTACGCTCGCGTTTCCGCACTTTCCAATCCAGATTCCGTGAGTATGTCTTTCGTGTTAGCTGGAATGGCGGGTGACTGAACGGCGTTGCTTGCCGTCCATTTGCCGAAACGCGCCGGAAGGATGCTTTCGGCGCGCAGGGAAGGCACCAGCAGGAGAAGGGCAATCACCAACGAAGTCGGCAGCAATCGGCGCGGCAGCAATGAGCGAGTCGACATTGGATTAATTAAATAGATGCAACAAGGTTACTGTGCGTTGGGCGAATGTTCAAGTTTGGCACTGGCGGAGCGGGGAGACGCCGGCTTGGAGGGGCCATTGAAGGTGACGCTGTTAAGGCTTTGCAAATAGCTGGCGACGCCCTGGTATAAGCCCTCAGCGACTCGTTGCCGGTTCTCCGGCTGCTTTAAAAGTTGTTCGTCGGCCGGATTGCTGAGGAAAGAGATCTCTGTAAGGATCGAAGGCATGTCCGCGCCGATCAACACCACGAAAGGAGCTTTGCGAACGCCGCGATTTTTGACGGTTTTGTTGCCTTTTTGCACGCGTTGGGACAAGGAAGCTTGAATGTCCTCGGCGAATTCTCTGGATTCGTCAATTTTTTCGTTACGGGCGATTTTCTTGACGAGATCTTCGAGGTCGTGAATACCCACGTTGGCAACGGCGTTTTCTCGCGCGGCCACTTCCATGGCTTCGGGAGAGCCTTTCAAATTCAAATAGTAAGTTTCGATACCGCGGGCGCCGTGATCCTGACTGGAGTTCGCATGTATGGAGATGAAGAGATCGGCGTGCGCTTCATTGGCGATGGCGGTCCGCTCTTCCAGGGGAATAAAAGAATCATCGGAACGGGTCAAGACAACTTCCGCGCCGGGTAGGCGCTGCTTGATAATTTTGCTGAGACGAAGGGCCACATCCAGGCACAAATCCTTTTCCATCAAGCCGGTTGGGCCGATGGTGCCGGTGTCATGACCGCCGTGACCGGCGTCAATTACGATGCGGCCGATTTTAAGGCCGAGGGCGCGCGTAAGCGTGGATTGTCCGTCGTGGGTTGGTTGCGGGGCGATGGCGGGCTGATCAAGATCCGCTTTAGAGGCGCTGTTGGAAACTTTCAGGGCGGTGGGCTGCGAAGGGCGAACAAGAGTGTCGCTCATGCCATCCGGCGCAACGGTGCTGGCCTCGGGGCCGCGGAGTTCGGTGGTGGTCTCGTGGATATTGGAGGAGTTATGAGAAGCGCGCGCGATTTTCAGAATTGTCGGCGGCGGCGGCTTTCGGTAGAGATCGATCAAAAGTTGCGGCGGATTCGGTGAGACAGAGGCTACGTATTCCTTGACGCGGTTCACATTGAGGACGATCCGGACGACACCGGCGTGATTTTGCGCCACGCGAATGGCGGTTAGTACGTCGCCATCTACGTTGGCATTTTCGTGCGCCACTTCGCGGGCAACTTCTGAAGTGAGTCGCGCTTCACGCAAATCAAAAAAAATCCGCTCGGGATTTTCCAAGCGTCCAGAGTTGTAATGCACGACATCTTCTAGGTCGATGGTTACCCGGGTGGCGTCTTCCGTTACGGCGCTGCGAATGCGGCGCAGCCTGGGAATGCCAACGGAGTGAGATGCCGTTGGCGAGGGCGGAAGGGCGTCACTGAATTCATCCTTGGGCAGGACAGATTCGCCGGCGGCAACGTCGGAGGTGGCTTTATCTTTCTCTTTGTCAGGCGAGGGCTTGGAACTATTTTCCAGCAACGCTAATTCTGCGACGCCTTCCTGCGCTTCGAGCTTTCTGGGGGAGCGCGGAAAGCGTTTGAGGAAATCTTTATAAGTCTGAGTGGCGCCAGCATAATCGGCAAGCTGATCGCGCTGGAGCTTCGCGCAGACAAGCAGGGCGTCAGGAACGCGGCGGTTGCCTGGATATTCACGCAACAGAAAACGATAGGAGTCTGTGGCGTTTTGATAATAGTTCCGGCCAAAACGTTCGCCCATTTCGGTGTAAAGCTGGGCAATAGCTAGCAAAGCCTCGGGCACTTCGATGGCGCGCGGAGTGATCAGGTAAACGCGACGATAGCTGGAAACCACTTGGCGATAATCGCCAAGGGTTCGCTTAACTACTGGTTTGAGATTTAAGGTGGTACGCAATTGCTCAGCGCGCTGGAATTGCGCGGCGGCCTGGCGCCTTACGGTGGCCGTTGGCGCCGAAGGTGATGCGGAGACGATTAAGGGATAAAAACACAACAGGATGAAAAATGGCGAAACGAGGGCGAACATCTTTTTGAGACTTTTTGCGGCGGATGGAATCGCGCTCGGCATTTTCTTTTCGGGGTGCTAGCAAACCACAAACTAGGTTCTTAGATGATTCTTCGCCTCAGTCATTGTTGAAAATAATTCTACCGTTCGAATCGGTTTCCCGTCGAATGGGACGTCGCCAAGTGTCGGTGAGGCGTCCAGAACCAGGTTGGAAGTAGGCATTTTGCACTTTCTGCACGTAGTTCCGAGTTTCGCGGAACGCCGGAATACCATGGGCCCGGTCGACCGCACCTTCACCTGCATTGTACGCCGCCAGGGCCATGTCCAGGTTGCCATTATAGCGGTCCAACAAGGTCTTGAGATAATGAACACCGCCGTCGATATTCTGTTGCGGGTTAAAGACGTCGCTTACGCCGAACCGGCGCGCCGTAGTGGGAATTAGCTGCATGAGACCACCGGCACCTCTGTTCGAATAAGCAGCGGGGTTCCAGTTGGACTCCGTCTGGATTACCGCTCGGATTAGGGCGGGGTCGACGCGATGGCGGTCGGCTGCTTCGCGCACCAGTTTTTCAACGCCGTCTCGATCCATGTAGACCGATGGATGGGTCCGTCCCGCGAAGGGAGCTTCGCGGGGCAGGTAAAAATTGGTGTGCTTTACGGTAGCCAAGTTTATTTTTACGGGGGGATCGGCGTTGATAAACAGACGGCGCCCGCTAAGGTCTGTGCTGGCAGTAATTTGTGCATCAACTGGCAATGCAAACAAACCAAGCGCTCCTAGAGCTATAGTTGCCGATAGTGCGGTGAGCTTAAACATAAGGGCCAGGGAAGGCTGGTGTTCAATTCGAATTTTGGTGTTCGCGACGAGTTAAGAAAGCAGATTACTTGTCGCAGTTCCTGAGGGGACGCTGGGCGATTAATGCCCGAACAAAGCAGTCTGAGAGCCCACGGACCCTCTTTCCAGCGCTGCGCGATTATAGCAACGGCTCAAGAAGGGACGGAATAGAACCGAGGGTACTATTTAGAGCGGATGTGTCTTTTCCGCCAGCCTCTGCAAGGTCTGGGCGGCCGCCACCCGAACCGCCTACCTGCTTGGCGAGCGCCTGTATCAGCTTGCCGGCGTGGACTTTAGCGGTTAGGTCCTTGGTTACGGCTACGATCAGGGCTACTTTGTCGCCATCGGGCATACCCAAGGCGATGACGCCGGAACCTAGCTTTTGGCGGAGGCTGTCGACGAGCTGACGCAGGCCGTCGCGGTCCACGTTGGCGACTTCGGCGGCTAGTACTTTTACCCCTTTGATGAGCTGGGTTTTGGCGGCGAGTTCGTCGAGTTGGCCTAACGCGCCTTTGCGTTTCTGTGACTCTAATTCTTTCTCTAGCTGTTTCGCAGTCTGCGAGAGTTTTTCAACAGTGCTCAGAAGGGCGTCTTCACCGACGTTGAGTTGACTGGCGAGCTGGCTCAGTAGACGCGCCTGATTCTGGTAATGCTCGAGCGCGCCAGTGCCGGTTACGGCCTCGATGCGGCGGACTCCGGCAGCGACGGATTGTTCACCGATGATTTTCAGGACCCCGACATCGCCGATGCGGTGGACGTGCGTGCCGCCGCAAAGTTCCTTGCTGTAGAAGCCGCGGGGGGCGTGGGGATCAGGAATGGTTACCACGCGAACGTTGTGCTCGGGATATTTGTCGCCGAAAAAGGCTAGGGCGCCGGAGGACAAGGCTTCCTCCAGGGAAGTGACGTTGGTTTCTATCGCGGTGTTCACACGAATTTCATCGTTGACCTGTTGCTCTATGTCGCGAAGTTCCTGAGGGTCGACGGACGCGAAATGAGTGAAGTCAAAACGGAGGCGTTCTGGCGAATTCAAGGAGCCGGCCTGTTTGACGTGGGTGCCGAGGATGTTGCGGAGGGCGGCGTTGACGAGGTGCGTACCGCTGTGATTGCGCATGATATGGGTGCGACGCAGGGCGTCGGCTACCACAGTGACGCGGTCGCCGACGTGAAGCGATTCCTTGGCGGTTACGCGATGAGCCACAAGGCCGCCTACAGGATAAAACGCGCCGCTTACGTCAGCGAGGCGATGGGTACCGGAATTGTCGAAGAAGCCGCCAATGTCGGCCATCTGGCCGCCGGATTCGGCGTAGATGGAGGTGCGATCGAGGACGACTTCGCCGCTTTCGCCAGCTTTGAGTTCGTTGACGGAACCGCTTTTGGTGATGATCGCTTCGATGCGGCAATCTTTGGAAGTAGTGGAGAAATAAAAGCACGGTTCAGTTTTGAAAGTGTCCGCAATTTTTGCGTAGGCAGGATTGACGCTTTCCTTCGATGTGCCTTTCCAGGAGGCGCGCGCGCGAGTGCGTTGTTCTTGCATGGCGCGTTCGAACGCGGACCATTCTACGGTGATGCCGGAGTCGCGGGCGAGGTCTTCGAGGAAGTCGCGCGGCAGGCCGTAGGTATCGTAGAGCATAAAGGCTTTTTCGCCGGAGAGCGAAGCTGACTTGGTATCGTGGGCGGCGGCTTGCGTGCCATCGCCAGTAAATTCGGCAAATTTTTTGAGGCCGATGGTGATGGTACGAGAGAAGCGCTGTTCTTCGCCCAGCAGAATTTGTTGCACTCGGGTGAAATTTTCTTCCAGTCCAGGATAGGCGGCGCCCATTTCGAGCTTCACCGCTTCGGCCATCGCTGGCAGAACGGTGACGGGCACGCTGGCAGCGGCCTGCAAGAGATTGGCGTGGCGCAGAGCACGCCGAATAATTTTGCGGAGGACGTAACCGCGGCCTTCGTTGGAGGGGACGACGCCGTCAGAGACCAGGAATGTGGCGGCTCGGGAGTGGTCGCCGATGATGCGGAGGGACGCGTCGGAGTCCGGATTTTTATGGTAGCGCGTGCCGGTAAGTTCAGCAGCTTTCTGTATCAAAGGCTGAAATAAGTCGGTGTCGAAATTGCTGAGCTTGCCTTGAATTACGGCGGCCAGCCGTTCGAGACCTGCACCGGTGTCGATGGAGGGCTTCGGCAAAGGAACGACTTTGCCGGAAGAGTCGCGATTGAATTGCATGAAGACCAAATTCCAGATTTCAACGTAGCGGCCGCAATCGCAAGGAAACTTGCAATCGGCGTGGCCTTCGTCGGAGGCGATGGCCCCCATGTCGTAATGGATTTCGCTACAGGGGCCGCAGGGGCCGGTGTCGCCCATGGCCCAGAAATTTTCTTTTAGTCCGGGTACGGCAACAATGCGCTCGGAGGGAACGTTTTGGCCAAGCCAAAAAGATTTTGCTTCTTCATCGACGCCCAGCGAGGTTCCGGGCGCGATTTCGGCGCCGCCGAAGACCGTGATGTAAAGCTTGGATTTGTCGAGGGCGAACCAGTCCGGGGAGGTGACCAGCTCCCAGGCCAAAGCGACGGCTTCTTTTTTGAAGTAATCGCCAAATGAAAAATTGCCCATCATTTCGAAAAAGGTGTGATGGCGCTTGGTGAAACCAACATTTTCGAGGTCGTTGTGTTTGCCGCCTGCGCGCACGCATTTCTGGGCGGTGGTGGCGCGTTTGTAATCGCGTTGTTCCAGGCCGAGAAAGACATCTTTGAACTGGTTCATTCCAGCATTGGTGAAGAGCAGCGTGGGATCGCCGTGGGGCACGAGCGAGCTGCTGGGCACGATGCGATGGCCGTTTTTTTTGAAGAATTTTAGAAATGTGGCGCGGATTTCGTTGCCGGTCACGTGAGCCTCAGATTGCGAAAGTAATCGTTAGAACATTATCGCAGAGGAGGGAAGAGGCACCAAGGGAGCCCGGGGAACCGCGGCTTTCAGCGCTATTTAGGCCGATTCTTCATCGACGGCATTTTCAATTGCGGGGACATCTTCGCGGGTCACCGCTCGCAATTCGTTGCGAATGATGTCAGAAGCGAAACCGGCACGCAGCAGGCTGCGGAACAGGGAAGCGATTTTGCGGTCGTCAATTTCGTCGCGAAATAGTTTGAGTTTTTTCTCTATTCGATGACGCACGACGGCGCGCTCGTCGGTCTCTTTGGCGGACTCTTCGAGAGCTGAATCGATATGGCGGTCGGGAATGCCCCGGGCGCGCAGCTCTCTGGCGATGCGGAACTTGCCCTGCTTGCGGATTTCGGCGCGCTGGCGGGTAAATTGTTTCGCATAGCGCGCATCATCGATCATTCCTTGGCGTTTCAGACGGTCGAGCACGGACTTGACCATGGCTTTGTCGTCGGTGCGTCGTTCCAGCGATCTCTTCATTTCGTGGGCGGAGTGAGCGCGACGCATTAGGGCGCGTACCGCGGTGTCGTATAACTCCGGCTCGGAATCCAGCTTGCGAGGTGCGCGAAACATATCCGGAGCATAGAAGGTGGCGGCGCGGGACGCAAGCGGACTGGCACCGAAGTGGCCAGTATTACTCAGCTAGCATTCGAACTTGGAACCTAAAGCACCAAATTAAGCGGACACGGCGTATAGCGTTCCAAAGTCAGCCGAGACCGGCGCGTTGAATCTGTTTGAGCGCTTGGTTGCGAGAGTGTTATTTTTTCGTCCCGGGTCGACCCTCGCAAGGGTGTCTGCTCGATTTGAGCGTCGCAGAGTACATCGCAGAGAGCGCTTGGCGCGGAAAATGCGGACTCGAACAGCAGACAGCGGCAGGTTTAACGCGTCGGCGACTTGGGAATAACTCATGCGGTTGTAGTAGCGCAGTACGAGCACAACTCTGTGTTTTTCCGGGAGGCTCGCCAGGGCTCGTCTGATTCGACCCTCAGCCTCGTTGCGAAGAACTTCGGAGAGCGCGGAAGGTGTGGAATGGTCCAGGAGGCCGTTAACATCGACTTCCTCCAAAGAGGAGCTCTTCTCGTGTTTCCTTCTTCTCAGTTTGTCGATGCAGTGGTGGGCTGCTATCTGCGAAATCCACGGGCGGAAAGGCACCATCTCATCTTTTTGGTGCAACACTCTGTAGAGCTTCAGGAAGACTTCCGCAGCGGCATCCTCGGCATCTTCAAGCTGACGAAAAAACTTTCTGCAGATCCGCAAAACGTGGCGATAGTGAGAGACGTAGAGCACTCGCAATAGTTCTGAAGACACTGCTGCTGGCTGAATGACTGCGCCGCACATCTGTCTTTCCCCGAGCAATGAGGTTGACATCGATGACATTGCGTCCTTCCTTTCAGTGGCCGTTCACTGGACACACCAATGGCGTTGGCGCGTCAAACACGTTTGAGGCCGTCGTCAGTTGCTTTAGTTTTTGAAGCGCCGAATCAGCACGTCTGGCCTACAGCAACCGAACTGAGCCGGCTGGACACAGAAAAATTCTTGTCCCGCTTATAATGGCGTTCGGGAAGTGCGAGCTTAGTCTCGCAGCGACGGATAACCAAAAGAGTCAAGTCATCGCTCGGTGGACACTGAGCCGCGAAATCGAGCACCGTCGCAAGGGTGGAAAAAAGAACCTGGTTTGCCGTGGTGCCATTGTAGGACTCCACCGCGGCTGACAAACGTCCGATCTCGAACTCTTGATCATCGCGATTTCGACATTCGGTCAGGCCATCAGAGTAAGCGACCAACATATCGCCAGGATTTAAATAGACTGTCCCGCAGTTGTAAGAGGCCTCTTGCAAGGCGCCCAGCATCGGGCCACCTTCCTCCAATCGATCCACCGATTTGCCGCTCCTCATAATCAGCGGAGCGGGGAGCCCGGCGTTGCAGTATTGCAATTCATTTTCTTTGGGGTCGAGCCGGGCAAAGAATAATGCGGTGATGGGCGGCTCACCGTGATCGAGGCATAGCTCGCGATTGACGGCGGCGATAACATCCGCTGGATGAAGGTAAGTGCGCGCAGAAC
>Ga0210398_10004754_pt1 | contig 12702 bp, 10 predicted proteins | sample IncBWC4OmetaG_FD_161047 | JGI IMG/M metagenome (GOLD analysis project Ga0210398, IMG submission 161047) | Forest soil microbial communities from Barre Woods Harvard Forest LTER site, Petersham, Massachusetts, United States - Inc-BW-C-4-O | ecosystem: Environmental > Terrestrial > Soil >... | reverse complement strand
TCGAGCGTCGGTAGCGGAATTTCGCACAGCTGTGAAATGGGATTGTGATTCAGCTGCCTCCAGCGCAGCGGGTCCAGGTCGTGGAAAATGCTCGCGGAGTCGTGGTCCCAACTCCACCACAAGTTGCGCGCCAGGGACCAAAGGCGCTCCTGCAGCGGCGCCACGAAACGATCCAGCGTACGCGCTTCGCTCACCACCGGAGCGAGCTGCGCGGCGGCCTCGGACAGCATCTTGATTTCGCCTTCGGTAAACGCGCGGGCGTCGATGGTCTGGACCACCAGAACGCCCTGCAACACTCCGCCCTCGATCAGCGGCACACCGAGAAATGATTGGTAGGCTTCCTCGCCCGCCTCGCTGAAATACTTGAAGCGGGGATGATTCCGCGCATGCTCGACGGCCACCGGCTGCACCTGCTCGGCTACCAGGCCCGCGAGCCCTTCGTGCAGCGCCATGCGCAGCGTGCCCACGCATTGCGGGCGCAAACCCACCGTCGCCGCCAGAATGAGGTTGGTCCGGTCGGGCTCCAGCAAGTACGCCGAGCAGACGTCCGTCTTAAAGCGCTTGCCGATCAGCGCCACCACGTTCGAAAGCGTCTCCGCCGGCTTGCCGGCCTCGGCCGCCAGGTTGCCGATTTCTTCCAGGGTCAACACAAAGCTGGGTCTCCGGAGGTCGGAGGCGGGCAATGCGGACGGAATGTCCTCTTCGCTTTGTGGCAGACCCGCGTTCGGTGGAGCCATCCAGTTCCCCTCTGGACTGACGTGGCTACTCTTCCAGGCCGGGCGCACAAAGTCCAATCGACAAAATTTATCCAGGCCATAGCAAATGTCTGCAATGGGTGAACTTACGGGCGCCGCGGGTAGGCCTGGGGGCACCGGAGCCGCTAACCCCCGGCCCTCCGATCCGTCTTATGTTTGTGCACCAAGCTGGCCACGCCCAGCGAGAAATTTGCACCGTTGCGTTGTGGATAAGGAGAAAACATGAATTTCCAGAAGTTTAACGCCAGATCCAAGGTTCTTGCCGGCGCGGCCGCTCTGCTGCTCGGTTTGGCCGGCTGGGGTGTGGCCCGCGCCAGCCAGAAGTTCTTCACCCCCGGCGTTCACATTTCCATGAAGATGGCCGATCCCGCTGAGGGGCCCAGCCGCACCGGGTTTGCCCCAGTCGTGAAATCGGTACTGCCGGACGTCGTTAATATTTCCACGTCCAAAGTGGTCAAGGCATCCAATCAGCGGCAGTTCGAATCGCCGGATGATATTCCCCCATTTTTCCAGCAATTCTTCGGGCAGCAGTTCGGCCCCAACTCGAATGGCCCTATGCCCCGCCAGCGCAGTGAGCGCGAGGACAGCCTCGGCTCCGGCGTGATCGTCAGCCCTGACGGTTACATCCTGACCAACAACCACGTCATCGACGGCGCCACCGATGTACGCGTCACGTTTGCCGACAAGCGCCAACTGAAGGCCACGGTAGTGGGCGCGGATCCCAAAACGGACATTGCCGTGCTAAAGGTGGAAGGCAGCGACTTCCCCGCTATCACCGTTGGCGACTCTTCCAAGGTGCAAGTCGGCGACTACGCCCTCGCGATCGGCGATCCATTTGGCGTCGGCCAGACCGTTACCATGGGCATCATCAGCGCCACCAATCGCGGCAACCTGGGCATAGAGGACTATGAAGACTTCATCCAGACCGATGCGCCGATCAATCCCGGCAACTCCGGCGGCGCGCTGATCAACGACCGCGGCGAACTCGTGGGCATCAACACCGCCATCCTTTCCCACGGCTCGGGCGGCAATGAAGGCATCGGCTTTGCCATCCCCGTCAACCTTGCGCGCAACGTGATGACCCAGATTCTGGATCACGGTAAAGTCAACCGCGCCTACCTCGGCATCATCGTGCAGGACATCACGCCCGGAATTTCCAAGGCTATGAACCTCAAGGACATGAAGGGCGTGCTCGTGGGCGACGTGAATCCCTCCGGCCCGGCGCAGAAAGCCGGCCTGCAGAGAGGCGACGTCATTCTGCAAGTCAACGGCAAACCCATGGACGACAGCCGCGCGCTGCGCATGACCATCTCCCTGATGAACCCCGATTCGACCGTCGACCTCAAGCTCGTGCGTAACGGCAGTCCCATGGACGTAAACGTGAAGCTCGGCGAACTTCCCACCGATGCCGAGCAGGCCAAAACCGAAGACGGCTCATCCCAAAAGGCACTCGAGGGCGCGACCGTCGAGAACCTGACCGCGCAGTCAGCCCGGCAACTGGGCTTGCCTGCCTCGATCTCCGGCGTAGTAGTCACGGACATCGATCCGTCCAGCGCGCTCGCTGCCGCGGGCTTGCGGCCCGGTGACGTGATCCAGGAAGTCAACCACCAGCCGGTGAAGAGCGTCGCGCAATTTGAGGAAGCGATGCACAAGGCCGGCAGCAACCCGCTGCTCCTGGTGAACCGCAAAGGCTCGACCCTGTTCCTGGCCGAGTAATCAGTAACCGTAGACGCAAAGCAAGAGCCCCGCGAAGTGCGGGGCTCTTGCTTTTGAAGGACAGGCTTCGAGCCTGTCGGTTTCCAAATGATCTTGGCTAGCGCGCACCACCGAATAGGAATTGACGGAACCCGACAGGCTCCAAGCCTGTCCTACTGTGCGAAGTGTGCGATGATGTTTCCCGGAAAAACTGGATGCAGCCTTATAGCAAGCGAATCCTTCTCGCGTTGATTGCGCTGCCGGCAATCGTGTACGCCTACGACGCTCTTTCCGTGCGCCACCGCAGGAGCGCGCAAAAGCCGGGCGATCCGTTCGATTCCGTGACCTACCCGCACCTGCTGGCCATCCCACAAAAAGGCAACAAGGTGGATTACGAGCTGGACGCAACTTCACCCATGCAGACAGTGCCCTGCGTTCATTCCCTGTTCCCGCAGTACGGGTACACGCCTTGCTGGTACATCAAGCGCAACGCAAAATTGCCCACGCAGATGACGATTCTGGCCCCCGGATTTCGCTCCGAGTAGCACCGCGGGTGCCGCACCCTTGTGGTTTTCAAGGGTGCGGGTTTTCCAATCCTCCATCGCAATTTCCAGACGGCGCTGGCCCTGGCGGAAACCCGCACCCTTCACAGAAAGCGTGAAGGGTGCGGCACCCGATTCGAGGTCATCGCTCAGAGTTCTTCCCCAGCCGGTTCAGTCTGTAGGTCTCCACGTGATTTTGCCCAACGCGCGGTCTGAACCACCGAATGGAAACCCACAGACTGAAGTCTGTGCTACCCTACGCGCACTCGATGAGGTACACATGAAACAATTGCTTCTCGCCGCGCTTGCTTCTTGCTTTGCGTTGGCGCCTGGGTATGCGCAGGCGCCGCCGCCCGCCGACAAGCCCGTCGTCAAGCTCGATCCGGCGCTGGACGCGCTTATCTCTCCCGATGCCAAGCTGGAGCCGGTGAAGGGCGACTTCGGCTTCACCGAAGGCATCGTGTGGGTGGATCAGGGCAACAGCGGCTACATGCTCCTCAGCGACATGTACGCCAACGTGATCTACAAACTCACGCCGGACGGAAAGGTTTCCCTCTACCTCGATCACAGCGGCTACACCGGCTACGACATCTGGCGCGTGGGCATGCCCCAGCCCGATCCCAATCGCAAAGACACCTTCTTCATGATCGGGTCTAACGGGCTGGCGCTGGACCGCCAGGGCCGCTTGATCATTGCCACATGGAGCGGGCGCTCCATCGACCGCATCGAAAAGGACGGCAAGCGCACCACCCTGGCCGACCGCTACGAAGGCAAGCGCTTCGGCGGAACGAATGATCTGGTGGTGAAAAAGGACGGGGCGATCTACTTCACCGACGGATTCGGCGGCCTGCGCGGCCGCGATGAGGATCCCAAGAAGGAGCTCGATTTCGCCGGTATTTTCATGTGGAAAGACGGCAAGGTTACTTTGGCCATCAAAGATATCGCCACGCCGAATGGCCTGGCCTTTTCGCCCGATGAAAAATATCTGTACGCCAACGGCAGCCAGAACAAATACGTGCGCCGTTACGACGTGCAGCCCGACGACACGCTCACCAACAGCCAGATGTTCATCGACATGAGCTCGGACAAGGCCGGCGGCATCACCGACGGCATGAAGGTGGACACCCAGGGCAACGTGTGGGAATCCGGCCCGCGCGGCATCTGGATCATGTCTTCCGACGGCAAGCACCTGGGCACGATTCTCACGCCGGAATTCGTAGCCAATCTCTGCTTCGGCGACCGCGACAACAAAACCCTGTACATCGCCGCCCGCACCGGCGTGTACAAGATTCGCGTAAACATCCCCGGCCTGCGGTAGCGAACAAGTAGCACAGACTTCAGTCTGTGGGATTCCATAAGAGTTCTCCAAGCCAACCGCGGCAGCCGGCACGGAACCCATCTGGAACCCAACCAGGCCCAAGCCGAGTCCGACCTCAACGCTGCTACACTCTCCCCTTACAACCTCCGATATGGGAAGGAGAATCTCCCCCATGAACTGGTTCGTCTGGGCCCTGCTCTCCGCATTCTTCGCCGGCCTAACCGCCGTGCTCGCCAAGGTCGGCGTTGAGCATATCGACTCCAACCTGGCAACGGCCATCCGCACCGTGGTCATTCTGGTCTTCGCCTGGGGCGTGGCGTTCGTGACCAAGAATCAGTCTCTCTCCGACGTCGGCAGGCGCACCTGGATTTTCCTGATCCTCTCTGGCCTCGCCACCGGATTGTCCTGGCTCTGCTATTTCCGCGCCTTGCAGCTCGGCGAAGCTTCGCAGGTAGCCCCTGTGGACAAACTCAGCGTGGTAGTTGCCATTGTGCTGGCGGCGATTTTCCTGCACGAGAAGATGACTTGGCACCACTGGGTGGGCGGCGCGCTGATTTTCACCGGCGCGGTTGTGCTGGCCTACGCGTGAATGCCAAAAAATAATGGGACGCCCCGCCGGGCGTCCCACTATTCCACTACATCCTTTACTTCCGTTCAGTTTCCCATTGACTCATCGAGAGTCGCGGAGGCTTAGTCCATTGCCGCCGCGGTCTGCGGGAGTCCGGTGAAGTAGATGACCACGTAGGCCTTGATGGTGGCGTTGGATTGTGGGATGCCGTACACCTTCACCGGCGCCCCAGAAACCAGGCCCGCCTCAATGGCGCTGAGGCCGGCCTGCGTGGTGATGTCTTCCGCGCTGACGCTGACGACGCCGTTGGTATCGTCCACCTGGTACACCAAGGTCGCGGAGCCCTGAGTCGCGCTCAGGTCAACCGGAACCGCCGTGGCGCCTCCGGGCTCGGACAGCGTGAAGCTGTCCGTGGTCGCGGAAAAGGCGGCGGTGACAGTGCCGAGCGGCTCGGTGGTGGGGATCAGCACGACCCATGGTACCGCCCAGGCGTTCGCCTGAATCGGATCGTTCCACACCGCGAAGCTCACGCCCCAGGTCGGGTACGCCCCCGCGGTACCGCCGAAGTTCACGGTGCCGTTGGTGGCGTTCTCGAAGTCCATGATGGCGTTGGAGCCGCTATCGACGAGCGTCGGGAAGGTGAAGTTCCACCACTCGAACCCGTCGACGACCGTGCCCGTCGCATTCGCGTTGTTCGGCGTGGAGCTGGAAATGTATGGCAGGGAGAAGGTGTAGTCATCGCCCGCCGTGTTGAACTTGCGGGTGTAGGTGAAGTTGTTGGCGTTCACGGCGGAGATGCTGCCGTCGTAGCGCGCCGTTTCGATGTCAATCGTCTGCGCGACCAGAGGCGAGGCCAGAGGATCGACCACGCTGGCGTGGATCTTGAATCCGCGCACCAGGTCCTTGTTGGTCAGGAAGCTTGTTCCCGTGGCGATGGGCGTGGAATCCGCCACCGCGTTCCACGGAGTGCGGAAGAAGAACTGAGTATTGGCATTGACCAAAAGCGGAACGCCGGCGCCAAGCTCGTTCTCCACGGTGACTATGTCCGTCGTGGTGTTCACGTGCAGAACGTGGCCTTCGGGGCTGATCCACACGCTATTAAACGCGTTGGCCGCCCAGATGCGCACCGCGACCAGCGAGCCGTTGGGTTGATAGCGGGCCGCTATGCGCACGAACCGGTTGGGCAGGGTGCTCGACACGGTCGAAAAGTCCTTAATCGTGACCACGGTTTTGGCATCGACGTCATAGAACAGCGTGCCATTGTTGGCGTCCGCGAGAATGGTGAGCGATTGCGTGGAAGTGATTTCCGTTTCGGGATTCGTCGGCGGGTAAACCGAATAATCCTTCAAGATGCTGATGGAGGTGTTATCCGAAGAAACGGTCTGCACTGTTCCGTAGGTGTGGCGCAGGACCAGGTGCGTGACGTCATAAATGGGGTGATGCCGCACCGGGCCCCTGTTGAAGTTCACCGCCCAGATGGTCTGTCCGCCGCCAGTCGGGGGAACGTGGCCCACCAGGAAGGCGGGGTGCGACAAATCGAATTCAACGTCCACGGATGACGCTTGGCCGCCTGTCACCGTGAGCGCCGGGTTGAAATTCACGTTCACCGGGACGGTCTTGCTTCCGGCGCTGCCGGTGGCGCCGATGAGTTGAATCTGGTTGGAGGGAATCGTCGCTCCGGGGGTGCCGGCAAATCCGGCTTCCGGATCGGCCGCAACCACGAGCGTGACGTCGCCGGCATTGCCGCTGATAGTGAGAATCGCGCTGGTGTAGGTGTTGGCGGGCACGGGCAGCATTCCGATGATGTCGCCCAACTGATCGAGGTCGACCAGATTTAGCGTCGGCACTGTGCCGCCGGCGGTGAAGATGTTGACGGGACTTCCCCCTCCTTGTGGAACAAGAGAAATACTCAGAATTTTGACGCCGATGGTGGCCCAATCTTCGGTCGAGGCGTCGCTCACGACCATGTTCAGGGTACCGTTCTGCGTGCCCCCTCCGAAGCCTCCCGGATTCGAGCCCGAAGCTGAACTGGAACCGCAAGCGACGGAAAACAAAGGCAAGGCACCCAACACAATCCCCAGTAAAATGCGCGAGAATCTGCAATTCATGATTCGTCTCCTGCGAAGACTCGGTGGTCTCCACTCGTTTTGGTATGGACCAAAGCCAGACGATTGCGACGGGCCCCGATGAACCGAGCAATGATTCCGGCCAGCACTGTACAAAACACGGAATCGCCAAGAGAGTTGCGGTGGGATAGAACGGAAGTGATGGTACGAAGGTACTACGTAGAAAAATCAGGAAATCCGGTTTCCGCTGCGCCGCGCTTTCGCCTGTCCTTAATAACAGTGGATCGAACAGCTGTACGGAATCGCTACGCACCTAGCAAATGCAGCGCCGGGTGCCGCACCCTTGCGGTTTTCAAGGGTGCGGGTTTTCCGTCCATCGATTGCAAAACCCGCACCCTTCACAAAAACCGTGAAGAGTGCGGCACCCCGAAAGTGGTTGCGACCATGGGAGTCAGGCTTTGGCATTTTGGGATGTTTCCTTCCACTTCCCTTGCGCCTTGACGATCAGCTCGATGGCTTCGCGCACCGCGCCTTCGCCGGGTGCCGCACCCTTGCGGTTTTCAAGGGTGCGGGTTTTCCGTCCATCGATTGCGAAACCCGCGCCCTTCACAAAAACCGGGAAGAGTGCGGCACCCCAAAAGTGGTTGCGAGCCATGAGCGTCAGGCTTTGGCATTTTGGGATGTTTCCTTCCACTTGCCCTGCGCTTTGACGATCAGCTCGATGGCTTCGCGCACGGCGCCTTCGCCGCCCGCGCGGCGAGTGACAAAATGGGCAGCGCGTTTCACCTCCGGCACGGCGTTGGCAACCGCGACAGCGAGGCCGACGCGTTCCAGGATGGCGAGATCGGGCAGATCGTCGCCAACGTAGGCCACTTCATTTGCGCTCGCGCCGGTGGTTTGCATGATTTCTTCGAGCGCGCCTAGTTTTGTCGCCTGGTGCTGATACACGAATTCGACTTCACATTCCCGGGCGCGCTGGGCCACGGCGCTGGATTCTCTGCCGGTGATGAAACCCGTTCGAAGGCCCGCCGCGCGCGCGATCTTCAATCCCGCGCCGTCATAAGCGCTGAACCCCTTGATTTCGCTGGCCGTTCCGTCGCGGCGGGAGAGCAGCCAGACGCGCCCGTCGGTGAGCACACCGTCCACGTCCGTTAGCAGCACGCGGATCTTTTTCGCGCGCGCGTTCAATGTTGCTGCTGTCTTTGTCCCAGTCTGTTTCTTAGGCATTCAATTTGACCTGCCACGTCAGAAAAGTTCGAGCGTCCACAGATCATGTAAGTGCACCACGCCGAGCGGTTTCTTCGCGGCGTCCACAACAATCACTGAGGTGATGTGGCGGTCCTCCATGATGCGCAGGGCGCTGCCGGCCAGTTCGCTTGGCGCGAGCGTCTGCGGCGCCCGGTTCATGCAATCCCCCACCACCAGCTCTAGCGTCGCCGCGCCGCGCTCCTGCATCAGGCGCCGCAAATCCCCGTCGGTCAGGATCCCCGCGAGCCGGCCTTCCGCGTCCAGCACCGTGGTCATTCCCAATTTCTTCTTGCTGATTTCGTAGATCACGTCCGGCATTTTCGCGGAGGCCGGGACGCGCGGCATGGCGTCTCCGGAATGCATCAAGTTCTCAACGCGCAGAAGCTTTTTGCCCAGGCGGCCGCCGGGATGTAACGCCGCAAAATCGCCCGGGCTGAATCCCCGGCGGTCGAGCAACGAAACAGCCAGGGCGTCGCCCATGGCCATGGCCGTGGTGGTCGAAGCGGTCGGCGCCAGGTTGAGCGAGCACGCTTCTTCTTTGACGCTAACGTCCAGCACCACATCGCTCGCCGCAGCGATCGTGGATTTTGTGCTGCCGGTCAATGCGATCATGCGCAGCCCCAGCCGTTTGATCGTTTCCAGCAAGGCGATGATTTCTTCGGTCTCGCCTCCGTAGCTCACCGCCATCACCACGTCGTCGCGCATCAGCATGCCCAGGTCGCCGTGCAGCGCCTCAGCCGGATGCAGAAACGCCGATGGCGTACCGGTGCTGGAGAAAGTGGCGGCAATCTTTCGCCCGATGAGGCCTGACTTGCCCATGCCGATGACCACCACGCGTCCCTTACACGCGAGAAGCAGTTCCACCGCGCGCTCGAAATTGGCGTCCAGCCGCTGCAGCAGTTCCGTGAGCGCTTCGGCTTCGATGCGCAGGACGCGCCTTGCGGTTTGCAGGCTCATTGCACACTCCAGCCGCGAACCAGCGCGCCAATTTGCTTTAATTTTCCGAGCAGCCCGGGCAACTCCGCGAGCGGCAGCGCGTTGGTCCCGTCCGAAAGCGCCTTCGCGGGATTGTCGTGCACTTCCAGAAAAATGCCGTCCACGCCCACGGCCGTGCCCGCGCGGGCCAATGGCTCGATAAATTCCGGCTGGCCACCACTGGATTTCCCTTCCCCGCCGGGAAGCTGCACGGAATGGGTCACATCGAAGACAACGGGACAACCGGTCTTGCGCAGGATGGGAAACGAGCGCATGTCCACGACCAGATTCTGGTAGCCGAAGGAAGCGCCGCGCTCGGTGAGAACAATATTGTAGTTGCCGGTGCGCTCCACTTTTTCCACGGCGTTGGCCATTTCCCAGGGCGAAAGAAACTGACCCTTTTTCAGGTTCACCACGCGGCCCGTTTTCCCCGCAGCCACCAGCAAATCCGTCTGCCGCGAAAGGAACGCGGGAATCTGCAGCACGTCAGCGACTTCCGCCGCGGCCTCGGCCTGCGATGCGTCGTGAATATCGGTCAAAATCGGCAGCCCGAAACGTACCTGAATTGTTTTTAGAATCCGCAGGCCCTCTTTCAGGCCGGGCCCACGATAGGATTGCCCCGACGACCGGTTGGCCTTGTCATAGGAAGCCTTGAAAACGAGAGCGAGGCCGGCACGCGATGCAGCTTCCGCAAGCCGCTCGGCCATCATCAGGGCGTGCTCTTCGCTCTCGATCACGCACGGCCCCGCGATCAAAAAGAGCGGCTGGCCGCCGCCGACACGCACGTTTCCAATCAGCACTTCCCGGGCAATTTGCATTCACAATTCCCTGATCATTTCGCGGCGAAACATAGCCTATGCGGTACGCCCCATATTTGCAACGGCAGGGACGCACGTTGTAGCGCCCGCCTTTGTTTTCAGGCGGGCATCTTCCCCGCGGGGGAATGCCAGCCCGGTACGGCAGGGTTGGCGCTACGACGCCCGTGTGTTACATTTTGCCGCGAATGGCGAATCCCACCGATGACGTGTCGCGGAGATCCTTCCTGAAAGTGACGTTGGCCGGAACCGCAGTTTCCCTTGCCAAGGTCCCCACGGCGGCAGAAGCTGGGTCGCAACCTCAAAGGGCAAGCCCGGTGAGCGGCAATCCCAACGACGAACTCGCGCAACTGAGCCTTCTCGAAGTCTCCGACCTGATCCGCAAGAAAAAAGTCTCACCGGTGGAATTGACCACGACGTGCCTCGCGCGGATTGATCGTACAAATCCCACGCTGAACGCCTTCATCACCGTCACGCGCGAATCGGCGCTGGAGCAAGCGCGCACAGCGGAAGCTGAAGTTATGCACGGCAACTGGCGCGGCCCGCTCCATGGCGTCCCGATCGCCCTGAAAGACCTCTTCGACACAGCGGGAGTGAGGACAACGGCCGGAAGTGGCGTCTTCAAAGATCGCATACCCACGGAAGACGCCGAAGTGGTGCGGCGGCTCAAAGCAGCCGGAGCGGTGCTCTTGGGCAAAACCAACATGCAGGAATTTGCGTTTGGCGGCACCTCGATCATCAGCTACTTCGGCGCGGTGCACAATCCGTGGGAGCTAAGCCACATTGCTGGCGGTTCCTCGGGCGGCTCGGCCGTGGCCGTCGCGGCCGGCCTGTGTTACGGCGCGCTGGGGTCGGACACGGCCGGCTCGGTGCGGCTTCCCGCGTCGCATTGCGGCGTTGCGGGCTTGAAACCAACCTATGGCCTCGTGAGCATTCGCGGCGTGGTTCCTCTTTCCTGGTCGCTCGATCACGTCGGGCCGCTGGCGCGCACCGTCGCGGATACCGCCGCCCTGCTGCAAGTCATCGCCGGTTACGACGAGCAGGACACGACCAGCGAACAGATGAACATTCCTGATTACCAGAAGGCACTTCAAGGCAAGGTGTCGTCGCTGCGCGTTGGCACGCCCCGCGAATTCTTTTTCGCCGATCTCGATCCGGAGATTGACGCTGCGATGAAAGAGGCCTTGGCTGTTTTGAGCAAGCTGACCGCCGGGATTCGCGATGTACCGCTGCCCGCCAACAACATGGAGTCGTTGCGCAACGTGGTGCGCGCCGCCGAAGCATACGCCTATCACCGCGAATACATCACGAAAACACCGGAGCTGTATCAAGCGATTACCCGGCAGCGCATCCAGGCCGGCGCCGATGTCACCACGCCCGCCTACATCCAGGGCCGCCGCGACCTCGCCGAAGTTCGCCGCAAAGCCGAAAAATGGATCGAGGGCGTGGACGTGCTGGTCACGCCCACGCTGCCCATCACCGCGCCAACGATTTCCGATCCCCGCGCCGACGATATTTTGCCGGCGGTGCACAACACTTCGCCCTTCGACGTGAACGGCTGGCCGGCAATTTCCGTCCCGTGCGGATTCACCAAGAAGGGCCTGCCGTTGGGCCTGCAAATCATCGGCCCTCGCGGCGGCGAATCCGTCGTCTTCCAGCTCGCCCACGCCTACGAACAAGCCACGGAGTGGCACAAGCGCCGCCCCCAGCTGCCCGCATAACCATCAACCTAAGCGCAGCCGTGGTCCGCCTTCGTAGCGCTGGCGTCTCGCCGGCGGTCTTGCACTAGGTCCTTTTTTGCGGAGACCGCCGGAGAGACGCCAGCGCTACGAAGGCAAGCCCGCCGCGTGCCAAACGAGTCGCAGAAACACTGAAGCGCGGACTACTGCTTGGAGTGCGGCTTCGCGGACATGGAAATGGCGGCAGGGCTGCTGGAGCTTGCGCCGCTGCCGCGATGCCGGTGTTCGTGCGCCGCTCCCAGAAATGCGTAAAACAGCGGGTGCGGCGAGAGCGGCTTGGACTTGAACTCCGGGTGAAACTGGCAGCCTAAAAACCAGGGGTGCTCGGGAGCTTCGACGATCTCGACATATTTCCCATCAGGTGAGCGGCCGGTGATACGGAATCCCGCGTTGGTAAGCGTCTTCTCGTATTCGCAATTGAATTCGTGGCGGTGGCGGTGGCGCTCGCTGACCTCCGTGCTGCCGTAGGCACGATAGGCGGTGGAATCTTTCTCAATCTTGCACGGCCACGCGCCCAGGCGCATGGTGCCGCCCATTTCGTCCACGCCGAGCAACTCGCGCAGTTTGTAGATCACGCGGTGCGGCGTCTGCGGATCGAACTCCGTGCTGTCCGCGCCGCTCAGGCGCGAAACGTCGCGCGCATATTCGATCGTGGCGCACTGCATCCCCAGGCAAATACCGAAGAATGGAACTTTGTGCGCGCGCGCGTACTCGATGGCGTAGATCATTCCCTGAATGCCGCGCTTGCCGAAGCCGCCGGGGATCAGGATTCCGTCGGCGTGCTGCAGGCGCGCGGCCGCCGTTTCGCGCGAATCAAGCTCTTCCGCCTCCACCCACTCGATGATGGTGCGGTCCTTGTGCGCCAGTCCGCCATGGATCAGCGCCTCGCGCAGGCTCTTGTAGGCATCCTCGAGTTGCACGTACTTGCCCACCACAGCGATGCGCACTTCGCCCTGCGGGTGGCGGATGCGCTCGAGCAGC
>Ga0210398_10004753_pt1 | contig 12703 bp, 9 predicted proteins | sample IncBWC4OmetaG_FD_161047 | JGI IMG/M metagenome (GOLD analysis project Ga0210398, IMG submission 161047) | Forest soil microbial communities from Barre Woods Harvard Forest LTER site, Petersham, Massachusetts, United States - Inc-BW-C-4-O | ecosystem: Environmental > Terrestrial > Soil >... | reverse complement strand
GCGTCGTTGCTGTTTGGGCATATGACTGTGCTCCTGAGAAGGGGCTAAATGCGAATGAAATTCGCGTCGAAACTTCAGATTTCAGGGATGGTCGGAAGGGAATTAGCGACAACAACAAGCGCGCAGGTCGAGGGAAACGACGAATGAGAGCGGCGCTTTCATGGCTATTTTTTTAACACGGCGGGCGGCGTTCTGCAAGAAAAAGCCCCGCTCGTAAGCGGGGCATGTCGTTGAATAGCTTCCTTCCAAATTTATTGCAACCGCGTCATGATCTCCTGGAGCACCTGTTTTGAGGGCCGGGTCCGGTCCTGAGACAGGGTCGCCAGCGGCTCGTCGACCAGGTTCAACAGATCGGTGAAGCTGGGTTTTTGCGTGTCCACGTAGAACACACCCGTCAATACCTCACCGCGTTCATGTGCTTCCATCAGCGCCTTGACAGCGGTTGTCCGGCTCGTTGGATTGTATTCTTCGTGCAGCTTGCGCAGGCGCAGGTGCGATCCGTCATGCATGGTCACGTCGTAGGTTGATCCGGCGTCGTAGTCGATCGAAATGTCCTCGAAGTGGGGCACAAAGCCAACCTCGCTGATGGCGTCCTCGTGCTCTTGCATGTACTTGTAGCTCTTGGTTGAGCCTTCGTGATCATTGAAGGTCACACACGGGGAGATGACGTCGAGCATCACGGTTCCCTGGTGTGCGATTGCCGCCTTGAGCATGGCCAGCAGCTGCTTCTTATCGCCGGAGAACGAGCGGCCGACGAAGGTCGCGCCCAACTGAACAGCCAGGGCGCACGTGTCGATAGCCGGCAAATCGTTGATGACCCCGGTCTTCAGCTTCGAGCCGAGATCGGCTGTCGCCGAAAACTGCCCTTTGGTCAGGCCGTACACGCCGTTATCTTCGATGATGTAAATCAGCGGCAGATTACGCCGCATCAGGTGAACGAATTGACCCACTCCGATGGAGGCCGTATCGCCGTCGCCCGAAACACCGAGCGCCTTCATCGTCTTGTTCGCCAGCAGAGCGCCTGTTGCCACCGAAGGCATACGTCCGTGCACGCTGTTGAAACTGTGCGCACGCGACAGGAAGTAGGCCGGACTCTTTGATGAGCAACCGATGCCGGAGAGCTTCATCAAGCGTTCCGGTTGCACGCCCATTTCGTACAGCGCGTCGATAATGCGCTCGGAGATCGCATTATGACCGCATCCGGCGCACAGCGTAGTCTTGCCGCCGCGATAATCGATCACCTGCAGGCCGAGGCGGTTGACCTTTGGATTCGGTTTCGTAACCGTCGTCGTTGCCATTTAAATCTCCTCCTGCAGAACCAGCGCATCTGTAACGAATCGTGCATCGATCGGCAGGCCATTGAAATGCCGTACACTACGCAATTTCACGACATCCTCCGTGGATAGATCCAGCTTCAGGAGGCTGAGCATTTGCCCGTCGCGATTCTGTTCCACAACGTAGACACGATCGTGTGAGGCGATAAAGTCGTGTATCTCATGCGTGAACGGGAAGGCGCGAATCCTCAGGTAATCGGTCTCGACGCCGTATTCCTTCTTCAGCTGATCGCGGCTCTCCATCACAGCAAAATCCGATGACCCGAAGGCGATCAGTCCTACCTTCGACTTACCCGTCTGCACCACGACCGGCTTCGGAACCAGCGTGCGAGCCGTCTCAAACTTGCGGTTCAACCGCTCCATCAGATTCTGGTAATCGTCAGGACGCTCCGTGTACAGAGCCTTCTCGTTGTGTCCGCTGCCGCGCGTGAAATAAGAAGCCTGCGGGTGATCCGTACCAGGCAGCGTACGGTAGGGAATTGCATCGCCGTCGACGTCCTTATAGCGCGCGAATCCGCCAAGACGCGTCAGATCTTCCGCGCTCAATACCTTGCCGCGATTCAGCGGTTTCTCCGGGTACTCAAACGGCTCAGACATCCAGTTGTTCATGCCCAGATCGAGGTCCGACACAACGAATACGGGCGTTTGCAGCTGCTCGGTGAGATCGAATGCGGCCTGTGCAAGCTCAAAGCACTCTTTCACGCTGCCCGGCAGCAACATCACGTGCTTCGTGTCTCCGTGTGACAGATAAGCGATCGAAAGCAGATCAGCCTGTGCCGTACGCGTTGGCAATCCGGTCGAGGGACCCACCCGCTGAATGTCGAAGATCACGCCTGGCAGCTCGGCGAAATACCCGAGTCCCGCAAACTCCGCCATCAGCGAGATACCCGGACCAGACGTAGACGTCATTGAACGCGCACCTGCCCAGCCGGCGCCGAAAACCATGCCCACTGCAGCCAGCTCATCTTCGGCCTGAACCACGGCAAATGTTGCCTTGCCGTCCGGCTCGACGCGATATTTCTTCAGAAAATCGATCAGCTGCTCCACCACGGACGATGAAGGCGTAATCGGATACCACGTGACGACCGTGACGCCCGCAAACATTGCGCCCAGCGCCGCAGCTGCATTGCCATCAATGATGATCTTTCCATCGGTGGCGTGCATGCGCTCAAGAATAAAGGGGTCCTGCTTGGTCAGCGACTCGCTCGCGTAGTTGTAACCCGCCTCAACGGCTGCCCAGTTAAGGTCCGCGGCCTTCTGCTTTTTCTCAAACTGACGGCGTAGCGCGCTCTCCACTGCCTTCATGTCGAGCGAGATCAGCTTTGCCACCACGCCGACATAAACCATGTTCTTGACCAGCTTGCGCAGCTTGGCTTCTGGACACACCGCCGCTGTCAGCTTGTCGAAAGGAACCGGATAGCAGACAACGTCATCGCGATATTGCTTCAGGTCCTGCGTATCCTCATAGATCGCAGCCGCACCCGCAGGGAGCGACAGGATGTCGTCCTTCGCCGTCTCAGCGTTCATCGCGACCAGGATGTCGATCTCCTTTTTGCGCGCGACGTAGCCGTATTTGTTGGCACGAATCGTAAACCAGGTAGGCAGCCCTGCAATGTTCGAAGGGAAAAGGTTTTTGCCGCTGACCGGAATTCCCATCCCGAAGATGCTGCGCAGCAGCACACTGTTAGCGGATTGCGAACCTGATCCGTTTACGGTTGCTACCTGAATGTTGAAGTCGTTGATGACCGGTCTCTGAGAAGTTCCGGACTTGTCTTCCTTCGCGCCTGGGGCGGGGTGAGCGGCTTCAACGCCCGCATTGCCCAGGGCAACATCTCCTGTCGCCATCTGGCGGGATTCCCTTCGGGTTGAATATGGAAAGAAATTGATTCTTTCCAACACATAATTATAGCCACCACAAGGGATTATGGCCGTGACCGGGGACTCAACGGAGTAATTCGCGTTCGGGTGGCGCAAATCGGGCGTTGAACGGAATCCGCCCTAATTTCGCAGATCGGCCATTACCCGCGCGACCTCAGCCTGACGTTCCGCGTCAAGGGGCAACAAGGGAATTCGGGGACGCCCGCCGTAGTATCCGTTCAGATCGCACACGTGCTTGATTCCCGGAATGCCCAGCTTGCCTGCGACTACCGTCGAAGCCTCGACGACCCGCTGCTGCTTCTCTTTGGCAAGCTTTAAATCGTTGTCTTTCCACGCTATGTAGATCTCCTGGCAGGCTTGCGGTGCGCACGCAGCCAGAGCGAGCACTCCACCGGATGCTCCCGTCGCAAGTGAATCTAAGAGAGTATGGGCTGACCCACAGAGGACTTGGAATCCCACCTCCTTCTTGCGCATCATTTTTACTTTGGGAGACGGCGGTGCCACCGCAACCGCTGCCTCACCGCCCAGAGCCTCAGCCGAGACAAAATTCTCCGGGGCGGGAATCATTGCCGTCATCATGCGCTTGGTGAAAGCCGTAAAGGTCGGGGTAACAGCAAACTCTCGCCACGCCTCATTACGAGTGGCAGCCACGATCTCTGCGATGCGCTCCACGCTTCCGCTCGAATCCTTCAGGCCGATGATATTCGGGTGCTGAGCGAGCTCGGCAATTACCGCAACGGGAAGCTCATAATGTGTGAACTTCGGAATGCTGTAAAGCACCACGGGCAGCGGCGACCGGTCAGCCAGGGTTCGGTAGTACGTCAGCATTTCAGCGTGGCCCATCTGTGCGCCGTAATAATGAGGAGTGCGCACCAGCACCACATCATACTGCTGATCCGCTGCGAACTCCGCCAGGCCCAGCGTTTCGATGAGCGATTCCCTGGCCACTCCTGCCACCAGCACTTTCTCTGTTGTGGCCGACTCACTTGCCACACGCAGGACCGTGCGCGTCTCCTCGTCGCTGAGCATTACCGCCTCACCGGTAGAGCCAAGCACAACCAGTCCCGCCACGGGCGTTCGCGAATAACGCTCAATATTGTGTTCCAGCTTCCGAGTGTGAAGGCGACCATCCGGGTAAAAGGGAGTTGTGACGGCTGGGAAAATTCCTTCGAGCAACATGAATCAATTGTAAGTGCGGCTTTTCAATACGAAAACTGCCCGTTCTCTGTGCCGCAGCCAAATGAGCTCGGCGTTATTAGTGGATGTGGGGACCGGTGCCGGCACGCTGGTGAGGTTCGCGAATGGGGACATAGATCGTCTGCCCCTGCAGAAGAGTGTGCATCTCCTAGACCTTGCGGATCTTCTGGATTCCTTAAGGTTAGTCGGTCAAGTTCTGGCTGAAGTAGCCTTGATCGCCATGCAGCCCGGATCGACCGACTTGGGGTAACTTTATCGCCAGCATTGAAGCCAAACTGGATCAGCTGGTGGACGCAGCTTTCTCCCACATTACCGTTTGGCTTAACGAGTCGGAGAGGGGGCGAATAAGTCTATTCCCGCAGGACTTACCCTCTTGCCGAGGCTAAGCGCCCCCGCTGAGATATTTGTTGCTTTGTGATGGCCGTCACAAAGAAACAGGAAAACCCCGTTGTATCCTGCCGTCGCACAGGAACGGGCTACTCGGGGCAACGAGGAGCTGATGGAAGGGCGATCTAGCTGGTCAATCCCGTGTCTGGGAGAGGTGGATGAGACGTTTGCTCCTCAGTTTGGCGCTCACCATGTTGCTGCCGGGTCTGTGGACGGTCAGGGATGTAGACGCCGGGGCACAGGACAAGCAGCAGAGTGTGACCTCGCAAGCGTCCACCCCCGCCTACCCTCCCGGTTATGCCGGCTCAGAGGCCTGCGCAACCTGCCACCAGGAACAGGTCGATAAGTTCTCCGACAATCCGCATACCAAGATGGCCTTGATGCATGAAGGCAAGGGCGTGACCTGCGAAAACTGCCACGGACCTGGTCAGGCACACATCGACGCGGGGGGCGACGCGACAAAGATCTTCCAGTTCAGCAAGGCCTCGCCCCGGGTGATAACCCAAAAGTGTCTTACCTGCCATGCCGGCGCCCATCCGAATTTTGAGCACACGGCGCACGGCGAAGCCCACGTCGATTGCACAAGCTGCCACAGCATTCATAAATCCGTAACCGAGGAAAGCCTTCTCAAGCAACCGCAGCCGAAGCTCTGCTATGGCTGCCACACCGATATCAAGGCGGCGTTCGCTCAACCCTTTCATCACAAGGTGGATGAAGGCCTGATGAACTGCAGCGATTGTCACGATCCTCACGGCACGTTTCAGAGTACCTTGCAGCAGCCCGCCACTATGCTGCACAGCGGTCCCGGAGGCAACGCAGTCTGCACGAAGTGCCATACCGAGACCGCCGGGCCGTTCGTCTATCCGCATCCCGTTATTCCGACCGAGGGATGTACGAGCTGCCATTACCCGCACGGATCGCCGAACCCGCGGCTGCTGACACGCAACAACGTGAACTCTCTGTGTCTGCAGTGCCACACGGCTTCCATGAACTTCACCGCTCCGGGCGTTCCGTCATTCCACAACCAGGCGGATCAGTACCAGGCCTGCACGGTTTGCCATTCGCAGATTCATGGCTCCAACACTGACCCCGTGTTTTTCAAGTAAGGGTGGCCTTGTATGACGAGCAAATACTCATTCGGATCGCGACCAATGAGCTATCGGCGTGGCGCTCGGCGTCTTGGTCTTTGCGCTTTTGTACTTGCGGCGTTTGCGGTAACTCAGGCGCAGGATACCGCACAGCAGACGGGCGCTTCCCCGGACAAGAGTTCGCCGGACAAGATCGTCGGCGGATATGTGGTGCATCAGTCGATCGATGTTGGCGGCCATATTCAGGAACAGTCCGGCAGTCCCCAGATGTGGGCCACATTAGTGAACATCTACTCCGGGGCTCGCATCCTCGATCAATCCCTGACGATGCGCGCTGTCGATCCCGGCCACGCAATTGTCTTCGACCGTCTCTCATCGTACAGCTACGGCTACGGCGGCGATCCCATCAATGTTACCTACCTGAGTATGTCGAAGGGACGCCTTTACGACTTCCGCGCAAGTTATCGCAGATATCGTCAATACTTCGATTACGACCTGCTGGCTAATCCGCTGATTCCGCCGCAATCGACTCCCTATGTGCCATGGCAGAATAGTCCGCACCTGTATAACACGCTGCGCCAGATAACCGATTACCAGCTCACGCTGTTTCCGCTGTCGCACGTGAGCGTGAGGTTTGGCTATAACCACAACATCAACCAAGGACCATCCTACAGTTCGACTCATCTTGGCGCCGATCCCTGGCTGTATCAGAACTGGAGGAACTCCACGGATACATGGAACGGAACCCTTGACTGGAAGCCAGATTCAAAGACGACGATCAGCTACGACCAATTTGTGACCCATTACAAAGGAAACACGATCTGGACCCTGGCAGGCTTGGATTACACACTGTCCAACGGGCAGCCGGTAAGCCTGGGGGTCAACCTGTCGTCTGTCTGGGGGGACCCCTGTTCGGCTCCGTTCAACCCGGACGGAACGGTCAATCCCACGTGCAATGCTAATCTTGGCTACTCACGTGTTCAACCTACTCGGACCATCTTTCCCACCGAACAGGTACGGCTCCAGAGCTCGGACATTCCTCATCTCACACTCAATGGCCGTCTGGCGTATACCGGAGCGAACAGCACGCTGAATGGCTACAACGAGTCCTTTAACGGCTTCATTTCCAGATCGTCGCAGCGCGGGTTCCTCGAGATCGGTTCGGCAAAGGCGCAGCACGTCAATGTCAACGGCGATTTCGCGCTGGAGTGGGAGATCACGCCGAAAATAAGGGCTTCGGATGTTTACAACTTCTGGTCTTTCCGCGAGCCCGGCAACAATTCATTAACCACGACGACCTATACCGGCCCTTCGATGCTGCTTCCGCCCACTTCCTCAACCACAGCGACCGCGACCGACCAGCAGTATCTCAACCAGAAAACCAGCACCAATACAACCGTCCTGGCCTGGGACGTATCGCCCCACGCAACCTTATCCGCGGGCTATCGTTATCGCTCCCGTGAGATCAGGGACGCTGGAGGCGACGTCATCCCGATTCATGAAAATTGGGGCATCTTCGGCGCGGCGCTTCGACCGCTGCCCGACCTGCGCATCAACTTCAACTTTGCCGGTATGTATGCGGACAACTCCTTCACCCGCATCGACCCTCGCCAACTGTATCAGTACGTCGTGCGCGCTTCCTACAAGCCTCGTACGTGGATTTCGGCTTCGGGAACGATCAATATCTTCAACTCCCAGGACAATGTGGAGACGGTCAATCATAAGGAGCACAATAGGAATTATTCCTTCGGAGTGTCGGTCATCCCGAACGAGAAGTGGTCGATTGACATGAACTACTCCTACAACAACGTGTACTCGACCACGCTCGAGTGCTATCCGTCTACCCCGCCGCCGCCAACCGCCGGAGTGGCTCCCCCGGTCTGCGCGGAAGCCGGGACGCCGTACTCTAGCAATGGCTATTACAACGCGCCAACGAACTTCGGCTTCATCGGATTTACTCTCAGCCCCATCAAGCGCCTCCAGGCCAAAGCCGGGTATCGAATGAGTGCAGTAGACGGCAGCTTCCAGCAGATCAATATCCGCCAGGTACCCGGCTCGCTTCAATCTCAGTGGCAGTCTCCTTATGGCGGCCTTTATTTTCAGATTGCCCCTAAGTGGACCTGGAAGGGCGACTACAACTACTACAGCTACGGTGAAGGAACGCCGATCGGCCCTACGCTGCCACGAAGCTTCCGCGGAAATGTTTACACGCTCGCAGTAAATTATGCTTTTTGAAATAACTCATGCTGCGCTATGATTGGCGCGCTCACCAGGAGGAGCTACCCACGATGGTCAAACAAATCGTTCGTGCCGTCTTCGTAAGCCTGCTCGCAGCCGGAACCGTCAGCTTTGCCCAGGACGGAGCGGCTACTTACAAATCAAAATGCCAGATGTGCCACGGGGCAACCGGGATGGCCGATACTCCCGCGGGGAAGTCCACCAAGGCGCGGCCTTTCAACGATCCGGACGTAGTGAAGATGTCGGATGCGGACCTGATCAACGTCACAACCAACGGGCACGGGAAGATGCCGGCCTACAAGGGCAAGTTGACAGATACCCAGATCAAGGACGTGATCGCCTACATCCACACCCTGCAGAAGTAAGCGAAAGAGACATCTAAACAATGGCTCAAACTGGGGGAGTCAAAGAGCGCTGGATTCAGCCGGGCGTTTTCCTTGGGAACAACGCTATAAGTCTTATCGGAGTGGGGCTCACGACGGCCTCAGCTCTGATACTGATCGGCTTCTGGGTCATCGATGTAGTAGGCCGCGGCGGGTCGTCGAATCCATACGTCGGCATCATCATCGACTTGTGCCTGCCGGCGCTCTTTGTTCTCGGGCTGATCCTGATACCTGTCGGCATTCTGCTGCGCAGGCGCAAGCTGAAAGCGGCGGGGCAGTTACCGGCCGAGTATCCGAAAGTCGACCTGAGTAATCCGGTCTTTCGCGAAGCCCTTATCTTTGTGGCAGTCGCAACTCTTTTGAATTTTGTGATTGTTGGTACCGCCAGTTACCGCAGCGTGGCCTACATGGACACGCCGAACTTCTGCGGACAGGCGTGCCACGTGATGGCGCCGGAGTTCGCGGCGTATCAGGTGTATCCGCACTCGCATGTGGCCTGTACGGACTGCCACATCGCGGCAGGAGCCCCCGGATTTATTGCCGCAAAGCTGAACGGAACAAGGCAGCTCCTACACCTGGCGCTTGGCACGTATCCGCGGCCGATCTTGCAAGCGGGCAAAGTGCCCGCGGCAAGCACGACGTGCGTTCATTGCCACAATCCCGGGAGATTTGTTGGCGACAAGCTAGTCGTGACGACCTCTTACGGTGACGACGAGAACAATCCGGCGACCAAGTCGCTGGTGCTGCTGCACGTCGGCGGCAAGGACATGGCGGGACAACTGAGCGGGATCCACGGCGCGCACATGGGCCACATCGAATACATTTCTACGGACAACACCAACCAGACGATCCCATGGGTTGCAAAGGTGAATGATGACGGATCAACGACTGAGTTTGTTTCCTCCGATGCGAAGCAGCCGGTGACAGGCGAGAAGCGCGCGATGGATTGTATCGACTGCCACAACCGCGCCGCTCACTCCTTCGATACCCCGCAGAAGGCGCTGAACAAAGCGATGCAGCAGGGACGCGTCAATCCTTCCCTGCCCTTCGTGCATAAAGAAGGCCTCGCGCTGATCAAGGCCGATTACGCATCGCAGGCCGACGCGGAGTCGAAGATCACGTCCGGCCTCGAGAATTTCTATCGTTCTCAGCATCCCGACATCTGGAACCAGCAGAAATCGCAGATCGACGAGGCCGCGAAAGGCCTAAGCGCGATCTATGGCGAGAACGTCTTCCCCTTCATGAAGGTCACGTGGGACACGCATCCCAACAACCTCGGGCACAACGACTATCCGGGATGCTTCCGCTGCCATGACGGCAGCCACAACACCAAGGAGGGCAAGAGCATCGGCAACGACTGCTCCACATGCCATAACCTGCTGGCTGTCGACGAAGCCAATCCCAAGCAGTTCGCGGACCTGGGTCTTCAATAAAGCGTCGTGTCGGCCCGAGTGGCAGATGTGATCGAAGTCACACTGAACCTGTCCCATCTCAGGCGAGACTGAGTGTGAGAAACGCGCACAATTCGTTGTCTTGCGCAGAATTGAAGTTTCTATGTCGAACGCATCTCTTTCTTTCTCTGACGCTCTCAAAGAGCAACAACAAGTCCAGGATCAGTATTTGCTCCAACAACTCGTCCATGAGCCGCGCAGCCGGGAACCTCTTTCCACCGCTGTGTGCTGGCCTCGCAGCACCTGTCGTTGGCCGGCGCGATCGAGGCGTTGATGGGGGGTTTAGTCCGCCCCTTGCTGTGCCGACTCCGCCGAGTCCCAGGATCGCATCTTGCGCGATCGCTTCCGCACTAATCGCTTCGCACGCCTGACCATGCTGCTGTGAATCCGTGAGGGCGGCTCTCGTTCTGGTTCCAACGGATGCCGCGGCTGGAGTGACTATGTACGTAGAGTGAGGATGCCCGCCAACGGGATGCGCACCCATGTGCGCCTGTTGTCGAGTTCGTAAAGTAATTCGTAAAGAGCCTTCTCCAGTAGGTAGGCATCGAGCAACATCTGAGCCTCCGGGGTCGGGGGAATCAGGTGTGGTTTTGTGGCGCCGATCGTGATCCTGTAGGCACGGAGAAACTCCACCGACACAGCGTTCTGCCAAAGCTCGGCCCAGAGTTCCACATTCTTCATTGCGTCCTCCGCCTGTACGTCCAACTCGTGCAATGCGGCATAAGCGGCGTATCCAAAGGAACGAAGCATCCCGGCGATATCCCTGAGCGGGGACTGCTTGGCACGTCGTGCCGCGAGCGATTTTGCGGGCTCGCCTTCGAAATCGAGAATGACGAAGTCGCCGTGAGCGTGGAGGATTTGCCCAAGATGGTAATCGCCGTGTATCCGAATGCGCTTGCCGAAGTCAGTGGCAGTCGTAGAGGTGATCGCCCGTGTACGACCCATGAGATCATCGCGCCGGCTCAGTACAAGAGCGGCATTGCTGGCATTCACACCGGCGAGCCCCGACAGACTCCGCTCCAGTGCGCCGAGTGAGAGAATCAACTGGCTTTCGATTCGGCTCGCATCTGCAGAGAGATCTTGATGAGCAAAGGCCTCGGGTGCAAAGGCGGGATCGTCGGTTGTCGTCGCCAGTGCCAGATGCATCTCGGCGGTGCGCTTCCCGAGCAGGGCAGCCGCATCCAGATATTGACCCACGTATTCGCGAGCCAGAGCGAGAGGCTGTTCATCCGAGAGAAAACTGGCGTAAGCACCGACCGACGAAGGTGGAGACAAGCTTGCAATGCGAAGATAGTATTCGGCGAGTTGGTTAAGGGTCCACTGCCATCCATCTCCATCATTCTCGATCAGGCCTTGCAACATAGCGACAGTGATCGACTCGCCATTTTTAGGATCGAGTGTGATGTCACCCAGGAATGGGGCAATACGAGTGAAGCGGGCGGTCTCGGTGAGAAATCTGCCGATCTCTGTATCTGGATTTTCGCCGGATTGCAAGCGCCGAAAGAGCTTCATGATGAGCTTGCGGCCGTAGAGAACAGAAGTGTTGGATTGCTCAGCCGATCCCGTACGTGACGGTAGTGGATCGGCGCCACGCGCCGTAGCAAAGGCACTGCTTCTGTGACCATGCAGGGTGCCGCTCCGAGTTTCGAGCTGTCCGTTGCGTTCGACCACACTCAGAATTGCCTGGCGGACATCTTCGCGCCCCACCGCATCGCGGATGTTAGCGGATCCTGCGGGGGTACTGACCACTGCAATGATCTGGTTCGGGTCGGCGTTTGTCTTCTCCGTGGCGTCATCGGCTGTAACGGCAAGCGGGATCTGATAAACGTCTGTGCCGTCGTCCTCGTAGTTGACCTGCAGGTAGACGAGCGCAGCATTCAAGCCGGGAAACACAGCCGAATCGAGAACTAAGATCTCCTTGATCGTTTTGGATTTGGCGCCGAACCATCGCTGACGCGGCAGATAGGTCATGAGCCGCTGCTGGAGAACAGTCAATCCGCGACCTGCCAGAAGATCATCGATGCTGGTCACCTGCAACACCTGTTCGGTGATGTTATCCCCTTTGTTCACTTGCAATCCTCGGCTGGGACGTTTGGCTCTTGTCCAGAACAACGCCACCTTGTCTCTCGACTCGATCTAAATGGCGGGGCAAGAACTTGATTACTACCACTCGATTTGGAAGGGGTGCAACTCTTCGGGGTTGCCACCTGGTGCGATCAAAGAAGTCGGAATAGATCAAAACTCCATTTTTCGTGGGTTTGCCGACGGTGTACCGGCTTGCACCTCGGCCTATAAGCCAATAAACTTGCGCGGAGCGTGAGTTCCTTTCGTTGCACCTGCGATGCTCGGCCTGTGGGATATCCCACACAAGCAGAGATGATTTTGCACCATCAATTCGTCTTGAGGTAACCACATGCGAGTTGGCTTATTCACGCGAGAATTCCCCCCTCAGGTTTATGGTGGCGCGGGAGTTCACGTCGATTATTTGAGTAGGGAACTCGCGAGGCAGATTGAAGTTGAGGTGCATTGCTGGGGCCCGCAGTATTTCGACGAGGGGAATCTCCACGTACGCGGCGCCGAACCCTGGTCGGAAATCACCAGCGGCACCGAAGGGAAATTCAAAGGTGCGCTGGAAGCCTTGAGCCTCAACCTCACGGAGGTAAAGGATCTTCGCAGTATCGACATCGTCCATACCCATACCTGGTACGTATCGATGGCTGGCTATCTCGCAAAGAAGCTCTATGGCA
>Ga0210398_10004752_pt1 | contig 12704 bp, 11 predicted proteins | sample IncBWC4OmetaG_FD_161047 | JGI IMG/M metagenome (GOLD analysis project Ga0210398, IMG submission 161047) | Forest soil microbial communities from Barre Woods Harvard Forest LTER site, Petersham, Massachusetts, United States - Inc-BW-C-4-O | ecosystem: Environmental > Terrestrial > Soil >... | reverse complement strand
ACGCTACGCCGCGGTGGGCCGGCCGATATCGCACAGCAGCTCAGCGCTTACATCAAAGCCGGCGCGCGCGACATCGGCGTCGACCTGGTGTGCCGGCGCTCCGAACGCAGCGCGCAACTCGAGCAGTTCGCGAAAGAAGTAATCCCTCTCGTGCGCGCCTAGGAGCGCTCGAGAATCACACGATTTCGATTGCGAAACCGGACGGCTCGGCGACTTGCCCGACGATGCACGCTTCGCCCACCCCTGCTTGGTGGAGGGCGGCGACCAGTTTGATCGCGTCGCGTTCGGGTACCGCGATCAACAACCCGCCCGAGGTTTGCGGATCGAACGCGAGGGTGCTCATCTCGTCGGATATTTCTTCGGAAATCTTCACCCGCGATCCGTAGAATTCGCGATTTCGCGCGCCGCCGCCGGGAATCAGGCCTTCCCGACAGCATTCCAGGGCGCCCGGCAGCAGCGGCAGATCAGATTCCTCGAACACGATAGTGACGCCGCTTCCATCCGCCATTTTGGAGGAATGTCCTACCAATCCGAAGCCGGTGATGTCGGTGGCGGCATGAACCTCGAACCGCAGCATAACTTCCGCAGCGCGCGCGTTGAGTTCTACCATCGTTGCGACGGCTGAGGAGTAGTATTCCGGCGCCAGGCGGTCGCGCTTGAACGCGGTCATCAGGACGCCGGTGCCCAGCGGCTTGGTCAGGATGAGCGCATCGCCGACCTGCGCGCCGACGTTGCGAATCACCCGGCGCGGATCGATAAGCCCGGTTACCGCCATGCCGTACTTCACTTCCTCGTCGGCTACGCTATGGCCGCCGACGATCAGCGCGCCCGCCTCCTTGGCTTTCTCCGATCCGCCGCGAAGGACCTCGTGCAGCATCTCGCGCGGGAGACCGGTCTGCGGCCAGCACACGAGATTCAGCGCGGTAATCGGCCGCCCACCCATCGCATACACGTCGGACATCGCGTTGGCCGCCGCGATTTGACCGTAAGTGAAAGGGTCGTCGACCACCGGGGTGAAAAAATCCACCGTGCTCACGATCGCGAGATCGTCGCGCACCCGATACACACCGGCATCGTCGCCGGTTGAGATCCCGACGAGCAGATTGGGGTCGCCGCTCAGATCAAGCCGCGCCAGAACCGCTGAAAGGTCCTCCGGACCTAACTTGCCGGCTCAACCCGCGGCTTTGCAGCGCGCGGTCAGGCGAATCAGTTCGCTCCGGCTGGCGTTGCTATTTTCCTTCTCTGCCATAAGCAATTTCTAAACTATGCCGATGGCAGGCGAAGCTTCAACGGTGGAGCTTGCGCGCGTCACCGACGCGGGTGGTCACGCCGGAATGATCGAAGTAGTCGAGCAGCGCGATCGCGAACTTGCGCGAAGCGCCGAGCAGGTCGCGATAAACGCCGGCAGTGATCTCAGAATGATTCTGGAAATACTCGGTAAGACGGCCGCGAGCCAGGTCGAATGAGGCGCGCGCAAAGTAGAGATCGGTCGCAACCTTGACCACCTTGCCCTCGCGCTCGAGGGCCGAGAGCACGCTGCGAAGTTTTCCGATCTCGCCGGCCGGCAACTTCAACGCTTCCGCCAGCAGCTTGAGTTCCGGCGGCTGAAATCCGGCCTTGTGCAATTCCGCCTCGATGCGAGCGACCAGCCTGCCGTCGCTCTCACCCAGCTTCACGCGATGAGTTTTGAGGCGCAGCGTGCTCTCCTCGCGCACAAGGTCGGTTTCACGCGCCAGGCGGTCCGCCAACGCGCGATAGTTGCGCGCGCCGATTTGGTAGGGAAGCCGGGTCCGCAGATCTTCCATTTCGAGGCCCGGCGAAAGCGGCTCGGCCGCGTGATGCCTGGTCAGCGCGGCGAGCGCGAAGGTCTTCAACTCGCCCCATTTGTTCGCCGTCGTGTAGCCTTCCTCATCGCCCATCGAAAGTTTCACGAAGCGCGGATCCTTGAGCGCGATGTCGACCTCGGCAATCGGAAGATTCAACAATTGCGCGATGCCACCCGGAGTGAGCGCGAGGGTTTCCTGCAGGTTCAGCAGCGCTTCCATCGACGGGGCGCCCGATCTTTCGCGGAGCGCGTCGAGGTTCTTTCGATACGCTTCCAATGGCTTGCGAACTTTGTGGCCGAGCGGATTCAGCACCAATCCCCCGCCCAGGGTGCGCACGTTGGTTTGATCGCGCACGATGAAGCGATCGCCGGAGAGCGCGACCACCGGCTCATCGAGGACCAGTTGCACCAGCCCGCGCGATTTGGACGCGATGGCGCCGGCCTCCTCGAGAATTATCGCGCGCGCGAGTGCTTCGGCGGTGCCTATGAAGATGCGCACTCGTTCATTGTTCTTGAGCGGACGTTTTGCCGAGGGCCGAATCTCAATCGTCGCGTCAAAGCGCTCGGTCGTGATCTCCAGATGATCATCGGCCAGCACGTCGCCGCGCCTGAGATCGATTTTTTCCGCGCCGCTCAGATTGAGCGCGACCCGCTGGCACAAACCCGCGCGCTCAACCGGTTCGTTATGCACCTGGATCGAGCGCACCCGCACCTCGACGCCCGAGGGCAGCACGCGCAGCTTTTGCCCCGTCGTCACGGTGGCTCCCATGGCGGTCCCCGTTACGACGGTGCCGTGCCCCTTGATGACGAAAGCGCGATCCAATGGCAGCCGGAAAATTCCCGTCGCCCGACGGCCCTCGAAGCCATCGAGCTGCCGAATCATCTCGGCGCGGAGCTCATCAAGACCCAGACCCGTTGTCGAGGAAACCGGAATCACCGGCGCGCCTTCGAGAGTGGTTCCATCGGCGAGCAGTTCGATCTCATCGCGCACCTCGGCGATTCGCGCCGCGTCGACGAGGTCCGCCTTGGTGATGAGAAAAATGCCGCGCCGCGTTCCGAGCAGATGGAGAATGTCCAGATGCTCTTCGCTCTGCGGCATCACCCCGTCGTCGGCCGCCACCGTGAACAACACGAGGTCGATGCCGTGAGCGCCGGCCAGCATGTTGCGAATGAAGCGCTCATGGCCCGGGACGTCGATGATTCCGGCGCGGGTACCGTCGGGCAGCGTGAAATACGCGAAGCCGAGATCGATGGAAATCCCGCGCTCCTTCTCTTCCTTAAGCCGGTCGGTGTCGTGACCGGTGAGTGCCTTGATGAGCGCGGTCTTGCCGTGGTCGATATGACCGGCAGTACCGATGATCGCGTGAGTGACTTGCGCCGCCACGGTATCCGACACGCCCGGGCCGCGACTGCGCTACGCCATCTGCTTCGTATAGCTCTGCAGATCGAAGTAATCGCGCCACAGCGAGATTTTTTCGCTCTTGACCTCGAACATACCGGCGACCGGAAGCTCGATGCGCTTCTCACCGATATCGAACATGTCGATGCGCTCGTTGAAAACGATGTTGTTGTTCGACGCCGTGTGCAGGATTTTGAACTCGATCCGATCCGCGCCCGGCAGATATGAATTAATGGTGGTGCGAATCGCGTCCCTGCCCCTGGCCGGTTCCATCGGCATGTTGTGATAAACCGCGTCGTCGGTGAAGTAACCCATGATCTCGTCGATGTTCTTGCGCTCGAACGCCTTGCAAAAATCGGCGACGATCTTTTCCGCTTCGTTGGCCATGAACTGAACTCCTCGCCTAGGACATCTGCTTGGTGAAGCTTTGCAGGTCGAAGTAATCGCGCCATTTGGCGATTTTTCCGCCCTGGATTTCGAACACGCCCGCGACCGGAAGCTCGACATGCTTGCCGTTGGTGTCGAAGGCGTCGACGCGCTCATTGAACACCACGTTGCCGCTGGAGCCGGTGTGCAGGATCTTGAAGCTGATGGTGTCCTTGTCCGATTTGGGCATGAACGATTGGATGGTCGCGCGGATGGCCGCCTTGCCGCTCACCGGTTTCATCGGGATGTTGTGATAGACCGCGTCGTCGGTGAAGAAGGCCATGATCGCTTCCAGGTTCTTGCTTTCGAAGGCCTTGCAAAAATCGTGGACGATTTTTTCCGCTTCGTTGGCCATGATGGGGTTTCCTCCTGGTACGTATGATCTAGTAGCGCTATTTCTGGTCGAGATAAAAACGCTTCTGGTCCTTGTTATATCCCAAAACTTAAGTGAGGGTGCAGCGATGAAAGTTCTCGTTGCGGGGGCGACTGGCGCCATCGGCCGGCCGCTGATTCGTTGCTTGAAGGAAGGCGGTCACGCGGTTTTTGGACTCGTGCGTTCAGCAGAATCAGCGAGCGCCCTCGATGGGATGGGCGCGGAGCCGGTTATCGGCGATGCGCTCGATGCCGCTTCGGTTAAGGCCGCGATTCAACGGGTTCGACCGGATGCGATCGTCAATGAGTTAACCTCGCTGCCGAAGCACTATACGCCGGAAGAAATGAAGACGGCGGCGGACCGTGATCGTACCGTGCGAACCCGGGGAAATATCAATCTCCTGGCCGCGATGGCCGACGCTGGGGTGCGCCGCTACCTCCTCCAATCTTCGGGATTCTGGTATGCCCCCGGCGCGGGCTTGGCCACTGAAACGGCGGCGTTTGCCGTTGACGCAACTCCCAGCGTCGCCGCCGGCGCGCGCACGTATGTCGAGCTGGAAGCGGCCGCGTTCCGAACCCCGGCGATACAATGCGTCGCTCTGCGTTATGGATTCTTCTATGGGCCAGGCACCTGGTATACGAGCGCCGGCGATATGGGCGAGCAGGTGCGCCAACGGCGTGTCCCGATCATCGGCAAGGGCGCGGGCTTGTGGAGTTTCATCCATATCGAGGATGCGGCCGCAGCGACCGTGGCGGCGCTTCGATGCGCACCCGGAGCCTACAATATTGTCGACGACAACCCGAGCGAGCAGCGCGTATGGCTACCCGCATTTGCTCGCGCATGCGGAGCTCTCGAACCGCCTCAGGAAACGGAGCAGCACGCGCTTGCAACATCGGGCGCCGATTCCGTCTATTATGCGACCCGGCTTCGGGGGGCGTCGAATGAGAAAGCCAAACGTGAGATGAACTTCCGGCCGCGTCCGCTCGAATGGCTCCCGACTGCCTAGCCATGTAACCCTTCGGAGGCTCAGACCGATGCGTTACCGCACCACAAAAACTGGTTTTCTCCTGGCTCTTATCGCGGTCGCGGCACTATGGGCCGGACGCGCCACTGCAGCTTCCAGTCCGGCATCGGCAGGAGCTGTTCGCCTGCTCTCGCAGCAGCCCCTCGCAGGTCAGGCCGGCATCGATGTCACGGTTCTCACGGTTGACTATCCACCGGGAGGTGCAACTCCACCGCACGAGCATCCGGGGACGACGTATGCCTATGTGCTCGCGGGCTCGGTGATATCGAAGGTCAACGATGGTCCGACTCAAACGTTTACGACGGGGCAGATGTGGACGGAGCAGCCGCACGATCATCACATGATCTCGAAGAACGCGAGCTCGACGGAACCGGCGAAACTACTTGTCCTGATGATCGCGCCGCACGGGGCACAACTGACGACCTTACTGCACTAGCTGAGGTTTTTTAGCGCGGCCTATTCCTGATCGAGGTAAAATCGATCCTCATCCTTGTTATAGCCGAAAAGCTCCGCATAGCGACCCCAATTCACCAGCGTGTTGAACTGCTTTTGCGGCGATTCGTTGGGCAGCAGCATCGCGAGATGTTCGAGCACGATTTCCTTCGGCAACGAATGATCCTCCTGTCCGCGTAGCAGCCGGACGAAATACGCAAACAGCGACAGCTTCTTGAGCCGCTCGCGCAGCATTAGTTTCCGCTGATTGATGTCGAGCTCGAGGAATTGCCTGCCGAGCGGCTCCAGTACCACGTCGCCGGACGGAGTGCTGACAAGGCCGAGGATCTCGGCTGCCTTCATCACCTTGAGCAAATCAGAAAAGTTGAACTGCAGATCGCGTGCGATGCGATAGCCGTCGTCGCGGCCACCGCGATCTTCCAGCGTCTCCAGCAAGCCGAATACCCACGTCAGCTGGCAATCCGGAATTGGATTGATGCGCTCCGCCATCAGGTGCGCTCCTCGATCAACGAGAAGACTTTGTCGACCAGCTGATTGAAGGCATCGGTGCGGCGGTCGCGCGGGCGCGGAATCTCGACCCGGATGTCAGCCGCGATACGGCCCGGATGCGACGACATCACGATAATGCGATCCGCGAGCTCCACTGCTTCCTCAATGATGTGCGTCACCATCACCAGCGTGTGCACCGACATGTCGGGCGAATGCCAGATGTCGAGTAGTTCCTCGCGCAGCGTGATCGCCGTCAAAGCATCGAGCGCGGAGAACGGCTCGTCCATCAGCAGCACCTTGGGCTCGACCGCCAGCGCCCGCGCGAAGCCGACCCGCTGCTTCATGCCGCCCGAGAGCTCACGCGGATATGCTTCTTCGAAACCATCGAGACCGACCTTGTCGATGTAGACCCCCGCTATTCGCTCGCGCTCTTCGGGACTGACACCGCGCGCCTCGAGGCCCATTTCGACGTTCGCCTTCACCGTCATCCAGGGCAGCAACGCGAAGGACTGGAACACCAGCGCGCACTCGAGATTGATGCCATCAACTTGGCGCCCGTTGTAGAGAACCTGGCCCGAAGTGGCCGGCACAATGCCGTTGATGATGCGCACCATCGTCGATTTGCCGCATCCCGAGGGCCCAACGATCGCGATGAACTCGCCCTGCTCGACGGTAAACGAGACATCCTCGAGTACCGGCAGCGTGCCCTTGCTATGCGGATAACCCTTGGAAACGTGCCTGAGATCGAGCAGCGCCATGGTGGAGGTTCCGAGTCCTTCGCCTTCATATTGGTTGCCGGCTTGGCCGCATATCAGTAGTCAATCCGAAAGCGCTCGGCCGCAAGATCGTATAACCGCCGCCAGACAAAGTGATTCAGGATTAAAACTACTGCGACCATCGATAGCAGGCTGAGCAAGATCATCACACCATTTCCGGTTTCGTAAGTCGCCACATCGAGCAGTTGGCCGAGACCGGGCACCTGGTAGGTGTGATTGCGATAAATGAAATACTCGGAAAGGATCAGCGCGTTCCACCCGCCACCCCATGCGGTGATGCTGCCGGTGATGAGCGATGGCGTCAGCGCGGGAATCGTGAGCTTGCGCCAGGTCGCGACTCGCGAGAGGCCGAAGGCGCGCGCCGCCTCCTTCAAATCCTCAGGTACCTGGTTTACGCCCGCCAGCAAGTTGAACATCAGGTACCACTGCATCCCGGTGAGGATAAGAAGGATCGAGGCAAGGTTCATTCCGCCGGTCACCTTGATCACGAACACCACGATAACCGGAAACAACGCGGTCGCCGGAAGCGAGCCGACGATTTCGGCAATCGGGGCGATGATGCGCCGAAAGCGAATGCTGTCGCTGGCCGCCAACGCAACCGGCAGCGTCCATGCCAGCGAGATCAGGTAGGCGGTGATCATTCGCAGCGAAGAATAAAGCGTCGCCAGCGGGATCAGTTTGACTTGCGGTGGCCACGGCTGTGAAAGCGTATGGACCAGCGCCACGACTCCTTCCGCGACGCCATAGGTGAACAACGCGACCACCGCGACGATCGCCCCGACTCGTAGCGCCGCACCGATGCTCCCCATCGCGGGGACCTCTTCCGCCGACGGAAGATGCGGAAGGCTCGCGCTCAGTTGCCAAAATCCGCGCGCAATCGGCCGCGTGATGGTGCGGACGGCGCGCGTCACGCTCGGACCGATCGCGCTGAAGACCTCGGTCATGCCAAAAGATATCGCGGCCGATTGCGGCGATGCGGCAAACTCATATTTGAACTTATCGGACCACGCCGTCAGCGGTTGCCATACCACCACGTCCATCAGCGTGATGATGATCAGCAGCGTGATCAGCCCGGCGACCAGGTTGAGGTTGTCGCCGCGGTCCGCCGCTTCCATCAGGTAACTGCCGAGTCCGGGAAGCCGGTAGTGCGCCGGGCCGACCGTGATGATTTCGCACGCGATCAGAAAGTACCATCCCGCAACCCAGGACAGGATCGAGTTGTAGACCAGCTTGGGAACCATCGCGGGCAGGTAGAGGCGGCGCAGGCGCAACCATCCACGCACGCCAAAAGCCTGTAGTGCTTCGATCGAATCGTTGGGAATAGTTCGAATCGCCTCGAACACCCCCAGCGTCATATTCCATGCCTGGCTGGTGAAGATGAGAAACACCGCGGCCATTTCGACGCCCAGACGGCTCCCATGCGCCAATGCGACGAAGAAAAAAACTGCCGCGGGAAAAAATCCCACCACCGGCACCGATTGCGCGATGTCCACCGCCGGGATGAGGATGCGCTCCCAGAGCCGGCCGCGGGTGGCGGCGAGACCGTAGATAATCGAGAAAATCAGCGAGATGATGTACGCGGCCAGCATCCGGTAAAAGGAGCAAAACGCGTAGTAGGGGAGATGGCTTAGCGAGATGCTGAAGCGCGGCGGATGGCTAATCGAGACCCGGTGGCGATATTCGAAAAACAGCGCGAGAATCGCCGCCAATGCGATAAACGACAAGATGCCGTTTATGGTGCGACGGGTATTTGTGCTCCGCTCGGCCATCGTGCTCGCGCTGGTCACTCGGGAATGAAAAGATTGCTGACACGGACTCCTAACAATGGACCCTGCGCGCTGATTGCTCAAGATTCGCGCTAGCGTTTGGCTAATATTTTACATGTCCGTAAACTCGATTCTCACCAATGCCTGACCAGACCCGTCGCGACATCGACGAGTGGCGCCTCGGCCTCGAACCCGGCGAACCGCACCATCCGCCACCACCTCCTGCGCCGCCGGTCCAGGCGCCTCCACCCCGTGACCTGAGCGACGATCGCCTCGACGCTCCTCTATATGTTCTGACCGTCGAGCATTTGGGCTGGGCGATCATCGCGTTGTATGCGCTGCTGACCAGACTGGGCGGGCTCGGGCTGCGGCCGCTGAGTGCCGTCGAAGCGATGGATGGGCTGTTTGCACGCGACCTCGCCAGTCACGGATTGGGCGCGCTCGCTATGAATCCGCCGTCCTCGGGATGGCTCGATCCTTTGCGCGCGGGCGTCTTCCTCGCGTTCGGCGCCAGCGACTTCGGCGCGAGGATTGTGGCGGCAATTTTCGGCCTCCTCCTGATCGGGGCGGCGCTCTCGATGCGACGTTACCTCGGTCGCGCGGGCGCGCTCGCGTTCGCCACGATGCTGACGCTGTCGCCGACCGTCACGTACGTGTCGCGTTCCACCTCGGCGACGGTTCCCGCGATCGCGCTAACCGTCATCGCGATCGCGCTCATCTTTGCGCTAGTCGGCGCCGGGGACACGGCGAGGGTCGCGGGCCTGGCGGTGGCGATTGCACTTGCGCTTTCAGCAGAGCCGATGATGTTCCCGGTTGCCGCCATGTTCGTCGCGATCCTCATCGTGATGGGACTTTGGGAGCTGCTCTTCCGCCGCAACCATCCGATGATTCGATTCCGGGTCTGGTGGGAGCGGCGCTCGGCGCATCTGATCTTCTGCGCGGCAATCGCGATCGGATTGTTCGCGGTTTTCGAATCGGGCCTGGGACGCCGCAATCTGTTTCTGCCGGTCGCATACGGCGCAATGCAACAATGGAGCCCGATCTTGCATCCCGACCTGCGCGGAGGCCTCGCGTTTTACCTTCCAGCCCTCGCGCTCTATGAATTTTCGATTGCGATCTTCGGGTTGCTCGGTCTGTTGGCTTTTTTCACCCTCCAGCTCCGCTCGCGAATCGCTGCAATCGCATTTCTATGGACGATCTTGTCGGTCGGATTTTTCCTCGCCGATCCGTTGCGCGGCCACGACTGGCTCCTCATGATGATCGTACCCGCCGCACTGATGGGAGCCGCTGCGATCGATCGCCTCCACCGGACCCAAGCGTGGCGCGTCGTCCGTTATCCGCTCGGGATCCTCGCGCTACTCACGGTCTATGTGCAGCTTGCTACCAACTTCGTTCATTTCGCGCCGGATCCCAGCGAAGCGTCGTGGGCGCGCCACATGCTGCTCTACTGGACCGAACCGTCCACCACTACACTCGCGGAAGAGGAGTTCAGTCATGCCGAGCGCGCGGTGACCGATCGCGGAACGGTATTTCTAGTCGAGCCGAATGCCGTCGAGCGATGGTACTTGCGCGACATGACGTCCGCCGACAGCGCGGCAAGTGCGGATATGGTCGTCTCTCCAGCGACTGCCGAGAAGCTGGCTAATACGCTCGAGAGCTCGGAGTTTACCCTCGATGAAAAATGGAGTCCCAGCCTCGCCGGTCTGAGTCCCGGCGAAGCTGTTCGCTATTTCTTTGCCCAGCGGGCGTGGAGCGCCGTCTCCGGAACCGATATTCGTGTCGATGTGCGAGGGCCAACTCCGATTTCCGCGACGCCGACACCAACCGCCTCACCCGCGCCGAGTCCCATCCCGGCGGCCGCCGAATCGCCGACTGCGGAAGCGTCGACAACATCAACGGCTACCGCAGAGGCGAGTTCGTCCCCCACAACCGAGGCCTCGCCGGCGCCGACTCCGGTAGCTACACCCGTCGCGGCCGACGTAAGCTCGCCGACTTCAACGATCGAACCTTCGTCAGCAGCGACCGAGGCACCCATAGCCGCTCCAACTACGGAAAGTTCGGGGGCCCCGTCCGCTGACAGTTCGCCGGGTTCGACTACCGCGCCATGAGGCGGGTTTCTCCTCGTCGGGCGGTCAATGTAGGTTTCAGGGGAGGATTCTGGCTGCCTGACGGCAGTTGATTTGCGTACGCACGCCCTCTGCAATAAAACAGGGACGCTTTCAGTAGTATTGTGTGATACGCGGGGAGCGCCGCCGGCGACCCACGGACGAACAGGAGTACCAGCAGATCGATGGACAAGATCCTCGCGACTTTGCAGACGAATTTGCAACGTTGGGACCTGCACCCCGTTGTCGATCACTTCACCATCGCTCTACTAATCGTCGGAGTTCTCATCGATCTCGTCGCCAGTGGCGCGCCCAACCGCATCTGGATGCGGTACATGGCGCTCACGCTGATGATCCTCGGCGCCATCGCAGCCGGCGCCTCTTACTTCACCGGCGGCCTCGAAGCCGACCGCATCTTCGATGCGATGTCCGAGCCCGCCAAGCAAATATTCAGCCGTCACGCCAGGCTCGGCGAATACATGGCCGTCGCTTTCGGCGTGCTCGCGGTCTGGCGAATTCTCATTCAGGGAGTCACGTTCTTCGCGGGGTCGCGATCGATTTATCTGATCGTCGCGGTTATCTCGGCAGGTATACTCATTTATATCGGCCATTTAGGCGGCCAAATGGTGTATGGATATGGAGTTGGAACCGCGCTCATGAGCTCTCCGCCGGAGCCGAGCGCGATGGTTACGCCGCCAGCCGCGGCGTCGTTGCCGATGGTAGCTGTGCCGACCGCCACATCCTTGCTGGCGACTCCTGCACCGACCGTTGCAATCACGGCCAGGCAGACGCCCGCGACTGCGGCCACCTCAACTCCGCAAGGCGCGCATTAATGGGAGACGAGAATGAACGAACCAGCGATGCAGACCGCGGAGAAACTCTTCCGCGCGATCGAGAATGGCGATATCGATGCGATCCGCAACATCTACACGCCGGAGACGAAGATTTGGCACAACAACGATGGTATCGCGCAAAGCGTCGAGCAGAACCTCGCGGTGCTGAAGTGGGTCGTCAGCAACATCGAAAACGTGAAATATACCGAGGTGCGCCGTCAGCCGACTCTGACCGGTTTTGTCCAGCAACACGTGCTGCGAGGACGTTTTAAGGATAAGGACATCGCGCTGCCGGCGTGCATCGTCGCGACGGTCGAGGACGGCCACATCACGCGCCTCGACGAATACCTCGATTCCGCGCAAACTGCTGTCTTTGCGAGCCGATAAGCCAGGCGATCAGCTATCGAGCGCGGCAGCATCAGCGATTTCGGATCGCGAAGGAGTTACGCTATGAACAATCGTCTCGGTTTCGGGGTGTTTCTCGCGCCCCATCATCCTATCGGCGAGCATCCCACGCTGCAGTTGGAGCGCGACCTGGAACTGGCCGAATGGCTCGACGAACTGCAATACGACGAATTCTGGGTCGGTGAGCATCATTCAGCCGGATGGGAAACTATCGGGTCGCCCGAGATGTTCCTCGCGGGGGCCGCGATGCGTACCAAGCGCATCCGCCTCGGCACCGGCGTCGTTTCGATTCCGTATCATCATCCGTTCAATGTCGCGCAGCGCATCGTTCAGCTCGACCATATGAGCCGCGGCCGCGCGATGCTTGGGGTAGGGCCCGGCGCGCTGCCCTCCGACGCGTTCATGCTCGGCATCGATCCTGATACGCAGCGCGACCGGATGGACGAAGGCCTCGGCGCGATCATGCGGCTGCTCAACGAAGATGATCCGTTCACCATGAAGGGATCGTTCTTCGAGCTGCATGACGCAGCGCTGCAGATTCGTCCACTGCAGGACAAGATCCCGGTCGCCTGCGCCTCGACCATTTCACCCTCGGGCATGAAATGCGCCGGAAAGTATGGCGTCGGCGTGCTGTCGATCGCGTCCTACTCGGAAGAAGGATTGCAGGCGCTCCCAACCCAGTGGCATTTCGGCGAGGTCTCCGCGAAGGAGTTCGGGCATACCATCGATCGCAAAGAATGGCGCATCGTGATCCCGTTCCACATCGCGGATTCGAAGGAGCAGGCGTTGCGCGAAGTCGCCGATGGTCTCAAGAAATGGCAAAACGAATA
>Ga0210398_10004748_pt1 | contig 12709 bp, 18 predicted proteins | sample IncBWC4OmetaG_FD_161047 | JGI IMG/M metagenome (GOLD analysis project Ga0210398, IMG submission 161047) | Forest soil microbial communities from Barre Woods Harvard Forest LTER site, Petersham, Massachusetts, United States - Inc-BW-C-4-O | ecosystem: Environmental > Terrestrial > Soil >... | reverse complement strand
AATGTGCAGCGAGCCGTAGTAACACGTAGAGACGGTCGGATTGCCAGCGGTCACATACCCAGTAGCCGCTTCGGTTACGGCCCGCCATCCCCAGTTGTAGACCGGGTGTCCGGAGCTCGTGACGCCCGAAGCGACCGGCTCCCATGAGGCCGTACTGCCTGACGTGACAGGGTCCCAGACGAGACTGTCATAGCTCAGGCTATAGCTGAACGGAATTCCCTTGCCCGCCCTGCTGAAGATCGGAATCGAGAAGTGCACGTCCAGGTTCGCCAGATTGACTGTGTCAAACGGGCCGCCCGCGAAGCTACCCAGGGGTGGTAGGCCAGTCGCCGGTTGCTGTGCGACGGAAAATTCGGTAATCCAAAACATCATCCAGCAAACAAGAACAACTCGGCAGGCCAACTGGCGATTCATGGAATAGCACTCCTTTTCTCTGGCACTACTTCCTGCTCTTTGATCGGCAACCATTAGCCATTTGGCACTGCACTGGTGATAGTGATCTGGAATAAAGGCGACCCGTTTAACATCCGGGTGATCAGAAACGGAACCTGGATTCCACTTACCGATTGATATTGCGAGAAAATCATTTCCACCGGTACGGTGGCATTTACATCCGTGTCCCCGTGCGTGAAGAATGCGATTGCTACCGGCAGTGCGGTCTGGGAGTCTAGGTAGTAATCAACCGTGCTGAGGCTCGTAAGAGTGCCGGGAGGCGCACCGGGAATCGAGCGGTAGGCTTGAATGTGCTCGACGTTGTGGCCATTATGCTGTTCTGGTCCGAGGTCGTTGAATACCATGGTCGGATCGGAATAGTCAGACAGCATGGACAAAGCCGGGAAGAACCAAACTGCGTCTGTCCAGCAATTTTGCTGTGCCATTTGATGGGGCTGACCATCGAGGCCAGTCCATTGCCCGAGGGGTCCGCTGCCGTCGCTTGCCCACGACCGGCTTTCCGAACGGTTACCAGCGCCGGTTGAAATTTGGATTTGGCTGTTGGTATTTCCCGATGACTGCATGGTGATGGTGCCCGACTCTTGGTCGCCACCTAGAGTTCGGGTAACCTGGCCGCTCTCGGTGACACTGTTGACTTGAGTGCCGCCAGTGAGAGCTGCCATGGCCTGCATTGCCCATCCTGTGCCGGATGGGTATTGTTGCGCACGGTGCTGGGCAATTATTCCGCCTGGCATAGCCATGAACGAGAGGGTGAGAAGAGATACAGAACATCTTGACGTTCGTGAGCGATGCACGTAGACCCTCCACTGAAAGAAGTTGGAACGTCAAAGAGGCGAACTATTTGTTGGGGAGCGTAAGACTGTTGGGCCAGAGTTTCTACGGCAACTAGGAGCCTGTCAAGACCACTGAAGTGTGTTGATAGGAATGCAAATATATTCGCTGATCTTGTCCGGGTCACGGATTGCCTGGCGCTTCAATCACTTCCGATTTTTGTATCGCAGAATTCTTGCGCTTATTCGTGGCTAGATGCCAGGGCTCGGGTTCAATTACCTTGGGCGCATGAAATCACTCACTCGCCAACAAGTAGAACGCCGCAAGGCACAGGCAGTGCGCTTCACGCGTGACGTTCGTGAAGACGATGATCGAGCGGACGAGATCGAGGATGAGAGCCTTGGGGACTACGCCGACGACCGCCACATCAGATTAAGCAACCCGAAAGGAACAAGGAAAATGGCTGTACCAACCCGTCGTGAACTGCAGGATCGCATCCAGGAACTGGAGGCTGCAAACGAAGACTTGCAGTCCCGTCTTGACGAAATCTCTGACATCGTCAGCACCAACGATGGCGATGACGACGCAGACGAAGACAGTGATGCCGACGACCTAGACACCGAAGATGGTGACAGCGGAGAGGAGGAAGAAGACAACCAGGGGGAAGAGTAGCGCGCCCGGTGTGCGGTGCGTCTTGGAGAAAGCCAGCACACCAGATAACCGACCGGGCGAAGCGCTATCGCGCAAATGCCCCTGAGTGTTGCCCACCCCTACCGCGCAAGTGCGCTTTGTGCGGCTCGAATCGTTTTGTCGTGATCGATCATATCGACGGAAACGAGTCGAACGGCGCACCGAAGAATCTCCGTTGGCTATGTAAATCATGCAATACCAAGCTAGGGCTGGCACAAGCGCGTGCCGGGATCGGCAAGCGGACCCGCCAGTACAACCCCGGCGCACGTACTCTCGCCCAATACACCGAAGCCGCGCTGCAACACACGCGCGGACGGCATGACGCGGGCGGCAAGATCATTCACGAAACACCCAAGGAAAAACGTCAGGAATTCGCCGCCCAGATTTGGCGGCATCGCCGAGCACACGGGACAGATCGGCCCAGCCGGTTGCGGGAATAATTGAATGCGCGCTGAAGCACAAACCGAAAGAATCGGTAAAACTCAACAAGACTCGCTATACGAGTGCTTCGACAATCAAGAAAAACCGCAAATGTGAGCACGAAAAACCGTGAAAAAAGCCGTCAAAATTCTTTCCGAGACTGACTCATACAGCGCTAGCGAGGCCGCCGCTCTATTGGGTATTTCGATACCGACGCTTAAGCGAATGGTGGCCGAAGGTAGGCTGAAGAGCTTCCGAACGCCGGGCGGACACCTCCGGATTTCAGATGACAGCGTGGCGGCAGTGCGAGATCGACGGCCAGCGCGTCTTCATTCCGTTCGCGACCTTTCGCCCGTCCTACACAACCGGAGGGAACGGCTGGAGGAACTGACATTGGAAGCCCAGGAGGTGAGAGCCAGGCGCGAGCTGGTGAGGCTTCAGAGGGAAGAGCAGAGGGAAGCCGAACAGCGGGAGGCGGAAGAAGAAGCCCGCGAGCAGGAGGCCAATCACCGCGAGGCCGAGATTGAGCTGGAGCGCGAGCAACTGGAGCGCGCCAGCGAACAGGAACAGGCAAGGAAGGAGACCGTACTTGCGATTTCGGCTTTTCGATGCCGATGGCTGGAGGAAGCCAATCGAGCGTTGGCCGCCCAGCAGTGCGACTGGCTTTCAGCAGGAGAGAAAAAAGACATCATGGACGCAGTAGAGGTGGAGATCGGGAAGCGGAAGCCCATAGACTCGCCCCGTATGGTGACGATCCTGTCCGGCACTATGGCCGCCATCATCGAGCGATGCCATCAGGAGCGCCAGGCACAGAAGAGGCGCGAGGGAGTGATCGAAGACGCTCTTGCAAGGCTTGGATTCTTCGCCACGGCACAGGAGAAAGCTCGCGCAACAGCCGCAGCACGTAGAGCGATTCGTCACCTCGACGCAGATGTCAGGGAAAGCGAAATGCTGACGTTAGCTGAGGAGGCCGTTCAGCCGATTCGCCGAGGCGTCGAAAGGCGACTGCTGAAGGAACGTCTGCTTAATTGGGCAGCTCAGCAATTGCCGTGGGACAAAACCGAGTTGGACTCGTTGCGGGTACGGCGAGAGTGTGCCGAAATTCTCGCTGAGTTGCCCGAGGACGTTTCTGAGTTGGAGGCCAAAGAAGCGATAGTACCCACAGTAGAGGAGTGGTGCGAGGAGATCCAGGGGCGTGTGGGCTGAAGCCCCGCATTCCCGATTCGCCAGGTCACAAGTCATCACCTGCGGCATCGCTTCTGCCCTCTGGTGCTTCGATCAAAACGCCGAATTGCCAGCCACTCCTTGACTCGGATGCGCCGTCTGGGGAGACGAAAAGCCGCGCACGCACCAACACAGAATTAGATCAGTACCCTATTTAGCAATAGACTGTAAAGGCTCAACGCGCCTGTTTCGTTGTAAGATCCCCTCTGGCCCTTCTGGCTTGTTTACCAAGTGCTCGGTCACTAGTGCGATGGTAGCCGGGTTAACCAATAACCTTTGGACATGATCAAATTGTTGTTCTAGCCGTACCAGAAAAAGGAAAACTGCAATGGCAAAGGTGTCCGCGTATCACACGAACTCTCCTGAGTACCCACCCAAACATCGAGAGGTCTACCATGACCATGACGACTGCCCCGATGGTAAAAGAATCAAGTCATGGCATCGCGAGAGCGGAAACGGAGGCAAGCCGCGTTGCGATGAGTGCATCAAGCTAGGCTAGTTTCATTCTTTGTCGACCACGGCTCGAACGACAGGCCAGTTTGGCCTAGCCATGTGGAAATGTCCCAAACACGCAGACCGGATTGGGAAAGCCATGTGGCGCGAAGACTTGAGGAACGCAAAGCCCCGTAGAAGCTGAGTCTAGGCTTACAAATGCTGATCTAAACATTTCTGGTGTTCAATAATTGCGACGACTTGGGCGATCCGCTCCGCGACTCCATGACCTTCTGCAGCAAGCGCGATTCACGCCCCGATATTCCTATGTGGCGTGCGAGCTTCTTTCTGTGCTTAGACCAAGAGTCTTTATTCTCTAGAGCGTTGAGGATGCAAGCCTGATTCTTAAACATCTTGAAATGTAGATAGTGCCATTCAATAATCTGTTGCAGCGCGAGTGGAAGGGTTTTCTCAAATCGCCGGATCTGCATCTGCACTGCTTTCAGCGTACGATTCTCTCCTCGGTTTATTAATTGCTCGACTATGACCGTGAAACGGTTGCGGTTGGGCCACAAAAAAGCAGCAACGCACCCCGCGACATACAATCGGCTCTTCTCCTCCACATTTCCAGATTTTCTGGGAGTCATAATCCGCGCGATCGGACTCTGCCGGATTGTGTAGTCATAGCCATTGGCAACTTCCGCCAAGTTTCTGACCGATTCGCTCAGGCGAGCGTCTCCTTCCTGTATAGATTTGAGGTCTCTAGTAATCCTTCGCAGCGTTTCCAATTTCGTGTTTCGTACGGGTTTCCCGAAAAGCGCGGGTTCGAGTAGCCACGCAAAAAAAGAAGTCAGAATCTGCAGATTGTCGGTCGGTAACATCGACCTGTCCGCGCAGATGTTCCTTGTGTTCTGGGTTTGCTTGTTCGAATCTGGCATTTCCGAAGTATGGAACATCGTTTCCGGGAGAGCAACAGTGAAGCTGATGCGGTTGAAAGTCGAGCTTGTCAAGCAGGGAATGAGCCAGGCCGACTTAGCGCGCGCCATCGGAAGAAGCCCCGCGCACATCTGCCGAATAATCCTGGGGCGTATTCGCGCTCGGGCGAAGGATCGCAGGCGCATTGCTCGAGCACTCAAGGTAGCGGAGGTCGCTATCTTTCCTGGCCGAAAGTTGCGAAAGCATAACGGTGTCCGGCCCAGCCTTTCCTGAGGCCGAAATGCCGCGACGTGGCGGATGGCACCCTCACGACGGCGACGCGACGAGCAGGAGGCCAGGCCGGACATTTCTTTGGCCCTGCTCGGAGCGGAATAGAGAGGTGCCCGAGGAGGTGCAGGAGGGGTGGAACCCCGCCTGCGCTGCGCGAAGCGCAGCCCGTTGCTTGAAGGACAGAAGTGTGCCCGAAAAAGCCCAGAAACGCAGATGCCTCGATACCCCAGAGACAGGCGTGGAAAAGGGGAATTACTTGGACACTACCTCGCGAGGCTTGAGCAGCAACGTTGGAGTTGGGAGCAATCACAGCCATCTGGGCACTGGGGCAACTTTCTTGAGCGGCTCGGGAAGACTTATCCCTGGGACTGGTTTTGCACGTTCACATTCAGCAATCCATCCGTTACGGCAGACGGCGCGCACTACTGGTTTCGCCGCTACTTGGCGCGAGCGGAGGGGCTTACGAAACCCTACGCGTTTCGAGCGGACGAATACGGCGGTCAGAATGGAAGACTGCACTTACATGCTCTGGTTGGGAACGTCGATCATCTGCTCCGTTTCTGCGGTGAACGCCTTTCGAGCAATAGATGGGGCACCGAGTGCTGTTGGCTGCATCGCTGGCCGTGTGGCCACGCGCGCATTTTGCCCTACGATCCGGGGCGCGGTGCACGGTTCTATATCGCCAAGTATGTAACGAAGAATCTTGGCGACTGGGAACTCATGGGTTTTGACGAGGGTTTGGTTTTCAAATCAGAAAAGGAGAAACCTAATGGCATTCACAGAGGTAAAAGCACCTGAGCAGTTGCGGTTCGAGAAGCCGGGCGATTCTGTCCAAGGAATTTTGATTGCGATAACTCCCCACACCGTAAAGGGCAAGAAGACGATTCAGTACATGATCGAAAAGTCGGATGCAAGCCGGTTGACGTTTCTTGCGACGTGGGACTTGGCGCAGAAAATCAGACCCTCGATGCTGGGATTCCCGATCCACGTGACGTTTGAGAAGTACCACGATTCCATTGAGCGGGATGGAAACAAAGCGAAGGTGTTTAGGGTCATGGTGGATCGGGACGCGAAACGTAGTCAGACGGAAGCTCTCGAAATCACGGACGAGGACATTCCGTTCTAAGTGAGCCTCCGTAACCGCCCGCAGGAATCGCGATCCTCCCGCGAACAGATCAGAGGAACGCCGTCGTAGAGCCAGAGCGTCGTGAAATCAAAACAGATCCAATTTCGACTTGAGGAACAGACTCACGATGTCGCACGCTCGCGACAATCGAAGGGTCAGGGCGTCCCGTCGCCCCTTTCTCCCGGGTTGCGAAGCTGGATCAAGAACTGCCTGGTGCCGATCCTGGTTGACAAATACCTAGCCGAACGAAGAATCAAAATGGAAGTTGCGCTTGGACAGGAGAGTGTGAGAGATTCCACGCAAGCGACAAGAAAGTCACTCGGGTGCAACATCCAATGAACAACTTCCAGTGCGCCATTTATGCCCGTTATTCCAGTGACAAGCAAAGTCCGCTCTCCATCGATGACCAAGTGCGGAAGTGCAGGGAGCACGCTGCAGGCCGAGGCTGGGAAATCCAAGAGGAGCACATCTACTCCGACGGCGCAATGTCCGGCACTTCGTTCGAAGATCGGCCGAGCATGTGTGCGCTTCTAGACGCGGTATCGTCGCCAAGCAGGCCTTTTGACGTGCTACTCGTGGATGACACAAGCCGCCTGTCACGAAATCAGGCCACTTCGATGCAGTTCTTTGAGCGGTTCAATTTCCTTGGCGTTCGCGTTGTTGCCGTTAGTCAGGGCATTGATACTTCTAGCGAACAGGCAGATGTTCTGATGGTTGTGCACGGACTCATTGACAGCCAATATGTGAAGGAGCTTGCCAAGAAGACCCACCGCGGTCTTGAAGGGGCGGTGCTTCGAGGCTTCCACGCGGGGGGCCGCTGTTTTGGTTATCGAAACGTGAAGACAGATGAGGGCGTGCGATTGGAAGTCGATGAGAGGGAAGCCGAAACTGTGCGGCGCATCTTCGAGATGTCGGCGAATGGGTATTCACTCAAGGCTATTACTAAAGCGTTAAACGCCGAACAGCTACCGCCGCCGCGTTCGCGGCTTGGGAGACAGCGGGCAACGTGGTGCCCCACCGCAGTCCGCGAAATGTTACGGCGCGAGCTATACATAGGTCGAGTAGTTTGGAACCGTTCCAAATTCGTCAAGAAGCCGGGAAGTCGCAAGCGTCTCCGTCGAGCGCGCCCGCAGAGCGAGTGGCGAACTGTAGAACAGCCCGAGTTGCGCATTCTCAGTGAAGAGCTATGGCAGTCAGTACAGGATCGGCTGGTATGGACGGCGGACACTTATGGTCGCCGAGGAAAGGGCCAAAAGCTGCTCGGTCGGGGAGTCCACCACCTCCTCAGCGGTTTCCTGAAGTGTGCTGAGTGCGGCTCAAACTTGACCATTGTGGTGGGTGCCGGTGCGGGCCGTCAGGCCAGATACGGTTGTCCGCATAATTCCATCCGTGGGGCCTGCTCGAACAACTTGAGAGAACGCGAGGATTGGATTGCAGAACGACTGCTGGGCGATCTGCAAACCAACGTGCTGAGGCCAGAGGTCATCGATTTTGCCATTGAAGAATTTGGCCGTCAGTTAAGAGCTCGGTTCTCCGCTCTTTCCGCACACGTGACTGTGGATCGGGAGCGCCAGGGACGACTGGAACAGGAGAGGGACCGTCTGTGGGACCTGGCCGCCAAGGGCTGTGACTTTGAATCGCTGCGTCCACAGATTCAGAAGCGCGATCGGGAGATTCGCGGGATAATTGACCGCTTGGGTTCGCTAGGAGCCGGATCCCTTGAGGGCGAGCTCGAAGAAATCCGCAGATTCGTGAGCCAGCACCTCTGCGACATCCGCAGTCTGCTCAACAAGGACATACCCGCCGCACGAGCCGAACTCGCTAAGCACATCAAGGAAGTCCGCATGCGCCCGACTCAAGTCGGTGCGAAAAGATTTTACGTCGCCGACGGCGAGTGGAACCTGCTGGGTGGCTTCATGGGCAGTTTCTTGAGGGAGCCGCAACCGGTTCTGAGAGAAATTGATGGTTGCGGGGGGTGGATTTGAACCACCGACCTTTGGGTTATGAGCCCAACGAGCTACCAGACTGCTCCACCCCGCAGTTCGATCATACCGTCATGTCAACAGCAGGTCAAACACGGCTGCGGAGCAAGTGCGCAAGAGTTTATGTCAGGGGAACAGCGATTCCCTAGCCAGGTTCCATCGATGAAGGATGCTATGTTCGGCTTCCAAGTAAACCATCTTCCGCTGCGATGATGGTAGGCTGTCTATATGCCTGACGATGACCAGCCTGACAAACAGAGCGTTGCAGCGGTATGGGCGCGCTATTCGCAGGTCGCCTTCATCATCCCGGCCGCAGTGGTCGTTGGGCTTTTGATCGGCAAGCTTTGCGACTATTGGCTGCACACCCGATGGCTCTTTCTGGTCGGCATTATCGTTGGAGCAATTGCGGGTTTTGCCGACATGATTCGCATGCTAACCAAGTCAAACAACTGACCTCAGTAAGGTAAGTATCCGCTGTCGGGTGGCATGCGCGATACCGTAGCTTGCTAAATGCCGGCGCCGCAATCAAAGTCCGCAGGTCTGGAGGCTTTCTTCGAGCAAGCTTTGCCGCGCATTCGCCGCTGCTTACTTGTCCTGGCGATTGCCGGTCTGGTAGTGTGCTCTCTTTTGTTCCGCTGGGCGGTTACCGCCGGATTTCTGGTGGGCGCGGTCGTTTCCTACGTGAACCAGATTTGGCTGGAAGGGGCAGTCAACAGTCTGGGTGAGCGCATCACGGCGGGACAGAGCCGGGAACGGGGCGGGGTGATTGTGTTCCGGGCGCTGCTGCGATATGTCTTCATCGCCCTAGGCGCCTATGTTATATTTAATGTTTCTCTCGCAGGTCTCTACGGCTTCCTGGCTGGCGTCTGCCTCCCCATTGCTGCCGTCGCCTGCGAAGTCGCGGTAGAAATATTCATCATGCTGCGGCGCGGATTCTGATGTCCCGAACGATAATTTGGTCGCCGATCGGCTGAAGCCGGCCGTGTGTCCAATGCATAATCCCATTAATCGATACGATTTATAAGAGCTAGCCATCCATGCCTGAGCAACTTTGGTTAACCGCACTCCTTAATAAATATTTCGCTGGTGTAGCGAATGCCATTCTGGGCGCTGTACATGTTCACCCGCTCAACCCCCAGGCGCCGATCACCAACTATATGGCAATGCAGTTGCTGGTTTTCGTCTTGCTGCTGTTGTTCTTTGCGATTGTCCGTGCCCGGCTTTCGGTGGACGATCCGGGAAGCCTGCAGCAGGTCGTGGAAAGCATCGATTCCTTCATCAGCGATCAGAGCCGTGAAGTGATCGGCCATGAGTACGAGCGCTATGTCGGATACCTGACTGTGCTCGGCCTGTTCATTCTGGTGGGTTGCCTCATTGGATTGATACCGGGTTTTGAGACGGTTACGGCCAGTCCGTCGGTGCCGCTGGGGTGCGCATTGGTCACCTGGTTCTACTACCATTTCCAGGGCATCCGGACGAACGGATTTGGTTACATCAAGAATTTTCTGGGACCAGTTTGGTGGCTGGCGCCGCTGATGTTTGTGATTGAGGTTTGCAGTCACCTGGCGCGTATTTTATCGCTCACCATCCGTCTTTTTGCCAACATGTTTGCCAGCGACATGGTGACGCTGGTGTTCTTCACCCTGTTCCCGATTGGCATTCCAATAATTTTCATGCTTCTGCACGCCGGTGTCGCGATCATCCAGACGTACATCTTCGTCTTGTTGGCGACGGTCTACATTGGCGAAGCCGTGGCACACGAGCACTAGAAGGCAGCACTTGGCATTTGGCAGTTAGCACTTGGCGATTCTCGACAGCGCCATTCGACAGCCGTTTAAGGTGCTGATGAGGTTCAGCCATTGCTAAGTGCCAACTGCTAAATGCAGCTGTTGCCAGCGTGAGGGCGTCAGCACGGTGAACGTCAACCACCCACTGGCAACGATTCATAAGGAGAAACAAATGCGGAAAATAATGATGGTATTTTTTGCGCTGCTGGCCATTGCAATGATGGCTATGCCGGCGTATGCGCAGGGCGGAAACGCCGCTGCACCAGGAGGCGCCAACTGGGTCGCCATTGCTTCGGGATTCGGCATCGCCATTGCCGCCGGACTGGCTGGCCTGGGACAGGGCCGCGTCGGTGCCGCAGCCTGCGAGGCCATGGCCCGGAACCCTGCCGCTCGCCCGGCGATCCAGCTGGCCTTGATTCTTGGCTTGGCCTTCATCGAGTCGCTGGTGCTGTTTACGCTGGTTATCATTTTCGCCAAGGTTGTCTAGATTCACCCTTGCACGGTTGGCAGCGCCCCGTCTTCGGACGGGGCGTTTTGCTTTGGTTCGCCGACAACTGTTGTGTATCTAGTTCCGGGGATGACCAGGCAGCACCGCGTGAAAGGTGCACCCCACCTCCCATGGTTCATTTTGCTTTCCTGGTCCCGACTTTCGTAATGCTTATCCGGTAGCCTCATTTTCAGGTATCGTCTCCCGCTCGCTGGCGATGTTCTGCATGACTCTCGTCAGCAAAGCGATCTCTGACTGCGCCAGCGTGACGTGATACCGCGCATCCTGCGGAATAGCCGGATCCCGGCTTAGCAGATAGAACAACTGCATCAACTCTTGCAACCTGTTGTTAGCGGCATCCAGCGCCCCCGGCATTTTCCAATCCGCTGGTGGCTGGAGTGGGACTCTTGGTAAGTACGGGTGTTTTTCCTTCCCATCGTCATAAGTTGAATGGCCGGGCTGTTGCCTTGCATAAGCGATTCGGTTGGAAGTTTCAGGTTCGCTGCCATGCGGGCGATTCAATGGTCTTCCCTCATCAAAATACATCATTGTTCTTCCTTCCGTTAAAACATGCCGTTGGTTCCGAAAGCAAGAGAGTCTCGGGATCGATGCTGAGTGGATGCGAACCCGCCCCGGGCATGATCCGGTACATCTCGAGCACTGCCTGGAGTCAGAAGAAAAGGGGAATCTAGCAAAGCCGCACGCAATGCAACTCAATAAGATTTTGAGAGCGGGTTGCGTGTGTTTCCGGTGCACTCGAAGAGTGTGAGAAAAAAGTAGATATCGGTTGGATGAGGATGAGCGATGCGGTCAGAGCGAAGCTCGTTCTGGGGTGGTGCCGTCCGGCGGCGCTCATGGGCGCCAGCAAGGGGGAGAAAGCCAGTGACACGACGGCCGCCATCAGCAGCAACGCGACGAGATTGTGACGGCGGAAGATCATGGAAGTTCGCTGATAACCCCCGGTGAGATTCGCAAGATCACTCTCACTGTGTTTGACGTGGGCACACTGCCTACGTAATCCGAGGACAAGCAATTTGATTCGGATGTTTACTAGGGAGGATGCCTCTCTGGGATTGCCAAAAAGCGATGCAGCGATCGTGTTATCAGCGGATGACCAGGGTTCCGAAGCAAGTGTCACGAATCAAAACGCCTTCGCCTCGTAAGGTGGTCTTCTCTCGCACATAGAGGGCCAAATCGGCGGAGTCCTGGGACAAGCGGCAGACATCGGCGCCAATTTCCCGGTAGATCCTGGTTTCAGGATAGGGCGGGACATTAAGCTCTCCGAGACTCCAGTTGCGAATCGAGAGTTGGTTGTTGTTGTCGGAAAGATGTTTAAGATATTTCTGCAGGTATGCCGGCAGCTTGAGCGCCACGGTATCGCCCACAAAAATGTTGGCTCCGTCCACATTACCGGAATACAGCGACCATGAAAGGTACGAGTCCCAGCGGCCGAAGAAGCTGAATAAGGGCATGATGAGAACCAAAAGCAAAAGAACTTTTTGGAAAGCGAAAGGGTTATTCCAAAGAACGTTTACGAATGAAAAATCTGTTCTCCAGAACAGTAGAAAGAGCAGCGCGATCATCGCTACGTTCCACGGCCAGATCACGCTGTTATAGTTAAATCCCAGAGGCCCGAATCTTAGCAGGATGAATCCGTGCAGCGCAGTTGCTGCCAAGACGGTAAAATTGCGCAGTGTTTTTGTAAGTAACCCAATACCGATAGCCGCTTCCACAAAGGGTGGAAACATGGCCAGCACCTGCAGCGGCGACGCGGTCGTCCCGCCTCCGCCAAAGAGGTGAGGGAAAACGTGAGCAGCGAAGTTTGGGTTGATCTTTTGCAGGCCGCTATAGAAGTAAATGCTAATCATGATTAGGCGGCACATGTTAAGCGCCGCTTCTTCATCCTGAATGTGACTTCCTTTCCAGTAGAAAAATCCTATTGCCGCTAGCATAAGCGAATACTGGTAAGCCCACGGTTGCCAGCGGCACTGGTCGAAAAATCCCAGAACTGCGATAAGAACTAGCAAGGCGGCAATACATTTTCCGGATTTGTAATCTACGCCAACCAGAAGAAGCAATCCGATAAGGCAGACAAGGCAGAGATAATCCAGGGGTGAGGGAATGCGAGAAA
>Ga0210398_10004746_pt1 | contig 12713 bp, 10 predicted proteins | sample IncBWC4OmetaG_FD_161047 | JGI IMG/M metagenome (GOLD analysis project Ga0210398, IMG submission 161047) | Forest soil microbial communities from Barre Woods Harvard Forest LTER site, Petersham, Massachusetts, United States - Inc-BW-C-4-O | ecosystem: Environmental > Terrestrial > Soil >... | reverse complement strand
GCAACGTGAGCAAGAGAACTGTCTCGCCTTATGTGTAGGGGAGAGTGAGGATTAACACAAACTTCGTTTGCCGGCCGACGAGTTCAGCGCGCTGCACAATCGTTGATTCAGGCCGGGAGCCTGATCCCTTTGATCTAGAGCCAAGAAGAGCGCTTCATAGTAGAGCCGCTGTATGTCCGCGTCTCTTTCTGTCTCCGCTGTGCGCGACCGCGGTTGTAAAAATCGAGTCGATCGCTGAGCGAAGAGCGTGGCAGGATTCATAGAGCGACAATTCGGCATCCAACGGCCACTCGCCTGGTGGGATCGACTCGAGGCGCTGGTCGCACGCGAACTTGCTCCCAACCGCCGGAAAATACGCACCGCGTTACGCATCGCCACGATTGTGACGATCGCGATCGGACTGGACGCGAGTTGTCACGTAAACACTCAGTTGGGCGCGGTAATCGTGTGGCTGCTGGCCGGCGCGGGACCGATGATGTCCATCCGCAGGGCCCTCACATGGCAATTCGCGGTTATGGTCGCACTAATCACGGCGGTGATGATGGCGCGCGCGTTCGTGGACTCGCCGTGGTTGATGCTGCCGTTTCTGTTCGCATGGATTTCGTTTTCAACCTACCTCGGAGCGACACGGAAGCTCGGCGCGGGCATCGTCGTTATACAGATAGTCTGCCTCATTACATTCTACGACGTCGTGTATGGACCGCAGGAAATCGGTTGGAACGCAGCAGCGTCGTTCGACGGTAGCGCGATAGCCTTCGGCGTGATCGTTCTGTTCGACAACTGGTTCTGGCCGGACCCGGGAGAGCCACTCCTGATAGAGTCTCTCGGAGCGAGCATCGCGCGTGCCCGTTCGCAGCTGCTCGGCGCTACGAACTTTTTTCTCGCCGGCGAAAGCGTTCCTCGTCCGCCATTGCCGGCACCGACTTCCGACCTGCCCACACATATGGCGCTGCTTGATCAGGCGATGGCTGAGGGCGCGTCCGAGCATCGCCACGCGATCCTGCTTGCTGCGATCACGCGCGCGGCTCGCATCAACCACGAAGTGGATCGCCTGATTACTACGGCGCGCGAGATCCTGCCTCGAGAACTTCGCATGATGGTCACCGGCGAAATTCAAATGGCGGTAAACGCGATCGCCGCCGCGCTTGACGAGATCTCTCACAACCAACCGGCGCGCATTCTTGCAGGTGCGGACGAGCAGGCTCCCGCTACGCGGACGCAACTGCGCCTGGCGCTGGACAATCTAAACGCGCGCGTCATTGAAGTCAGATCAGCATACATCGGCAAATCCAGTTCCGCGGAAATCGAGAATTTCGCGGAATTCATCGATTCGCTGGCGGTGTTGACCAGGCACATCGAGCGTCCGCTGGATGAACCTCCGGCGCCATTGACCACCAATCCGTCGAAGAATGCGGTCCCTCGACTGAGCGGTTCTGCGGATCCTGCGGTGGTGCGCTATTGCTTGAAAGTCGGCTTGTGCGTCGTAGTCGGCTATGTTGTCGGCCTCGTTACCCAGCGTCCGGACCTATTCATTATCCTGGTGACGATAATAACAACGGCGACACCCACCTATGGTGCAACGATGCATAAGATGTACCTCCGGATCGCCGGAGCTATCATCGGAGGGGCGGTTTCTCTTCTCGCTATCATTATAGTTACGCCTAACTTCGAGACGCTCCCGGCCTACATGCTCGCGTCCTTCGCGGTCTTCTATCCGTTTGCATACTCATCGGTTGGCAATGCGCGGACGTCCTTCGCGGGCAAGCAAATGGGGGTCATTTTTTCGTTGGTGTTCGTCGGGTTGAGCCCATCTAACAATATTTACGAACCTCTGTGGCGCATTTGGGGCCTCCTGCTTGGCGATCTTATCGTGGCAATCGTCTTCTTTAGCCTGTGGCCGGAATACGCCGGTGATTCGCTGTTGCCCAGAATGAAAAGAGTCCTTGCCAATATGCTGGCGCTGACGCCAGGCGGCTCAGCTTCGAGCAGCGAGGGTCAAATTCTGACGACAAACCAGGAAACGATGCGCGTGCTGACCGAGTTCCTCGAGATTGCCGATGATGCGCGGATGGAAGGACGCACCTGCGCCGTCTACCACAATGGGATCGTCGAAGCGGCCGGGACTCTTCGCCGAATTTCGAACCGGCTGGCCTCGCTCGCGACCGCGCGGGTTCTTGTTCAAATGCCGCAACTCGACTCCGTCACGGAGTTTGCGCGCGAGCGGGTCTTCAACACGATTCGTGGGCAGCTTAAGTCGTGGCTGGATTTCTTTAACAGTGCTGAATGGTCCAACGCTTTGGCTGCTCGTGCGATCGCAGAGAAACATTCACCCGATGAGTTGGCGGAACCGATCAACGAATTCAGTTCGAAATTGGAGGAGGGAGGATTTGCCCGATTGGCATCGTGGCCGTTCGAGCCGCGCCGCACGATGATGGCAGAACTCCAGTCGATGCGAGGGCTTGTAATCCTTTTCTCCGAGCTGAATGGATATCTGGCAGATGTTCCGAGCCCCCCACGGCGCGCTTAACGCATCGTGTCTTCCAATCAGAGCCGCGTCGAAGCGGAGCCGAACGAGGACTGAATTTCGGCTCCGTCGATAGCGACGGAGATTAAAGTGGCGGGAATGCACCTAGTCGCGATCCATCAGATCGTTCCGCTCTTGAGCCTCACTGGCGTCGTGCTCAACGCCCTGGGCGGACTCTATCTCGCCTACGATCTGTTCGGGGCGAAGCAGGGGCCGCTGCGGATGCTGTCGCGGCTCTTCACGTACAGCGCGATATTCGGACTCGGCTACGCTGCGATGCTTGGCTTGTGGTTTGGCCTTGCGGGTGCGTTCGTCATGGGACCGTTAATGGAATATCAACTTTGGCGGCGCGCGCGCGGAGTTCCGCCCTCGAATTTAGAATGGTTGGCGATGGCAACACTGCGCGGGTTCGCTTTTGGCGCCGCGGGATCGCTGGCAGTCGGCCGCGACTTCGGACTCGCCTTCGGTGTCCTGAGTGCGATCGCGATGCATCTCTCATACGCGTCCGGCTTCGGCATGAACGAGTATCGCATCTATCAGCGTCCCCGGATCGAGCGAACGACAGTGCAAGGGAGTCTCGTGAGAGGCGTGTTGATCGGGCTAGCCGGCGTAGTCAGCGGCGCAATTACCGGACGCTCAGAGGCGCTTCTTCATGGTGTCCAGATAGGCCTGGTCGTCGGTGTGCTCAACACGGCCGTTACCGTTCTGAGCCCGGTGGTAGAATGGTGGGTCGACAACTTGCCCGATCGAGCGCTGGGCGGTTATGGCGCGTTCCTGCTTCTGATCGGTTCCGCAATGCAAACCGTGCAATACGTAATTCCGCTCATCTCGCGCTGAAGATGCCTGTCTCGAACGGGCCGACAGTGGCGTCACGCACCATTCCGGCGCCGGGTTGAGGCTTCTGCCTTATGCAAAAAGCTCGTGAAGCCATCGCCGGGCGGCGCGATCGAGTTTTGCATCATGATCAAACTGATTTGCCCCCGATGGTATTCGCCATGAACTGTCACGTGCATCAGCATTTCTTCGCGTGACATGCGGCCCGGCAAGCCATCGGTAAAGGTAAAGTCGATGCGCTCGGCCAACCGCGCTTCATCCAGAAGTGACACGTAGTTGATGTACCACTGATCGCTGGTCTTGATCGCCGCGGATAATTCTTCCAGCGATGGAGCATGGCCCGGGTTGGGCGAAGTAAATCCATGCTCGGTTCCGGTCAAGTTCGCGGCGAAGATCCGGTCGACAGCATAAGTGTGGTTGAGGACTCTGATGGCGATCTCCTTTGCTGCAGAGGCATCGTCGAATTGTCGCATTGCTACAAGAGTCTCTTGGTTGGCCTTTGCCTTGTAGGTGAAGACCCGTTCAAGCGTGCTGATTTGATCCATGTTCTGCTCCTAATCCATCAAGCTGGTTGCGAAGGCTTCCTTGCGGTCACGGTGCGGGCGGGAGGAAACGTCCAAAAACTGAGATCGGAAATTTCCACATCGAGCATGTCCGACTTGCGCAACTCGTCGGCGTAGAGGTCGAGACTGATTATGTCGGAAATCGCCACCTGGCCGCCTTGATTGAGGGTGCGCACGATTTCACGGATAGCTTCTCGCCGTCCCTCGCGGCTGCGGACGTTGTGGATGGCGAAGTGGGCGACTGTGGCGTCGAAACTGCGGTCGGCGAAGGGCATCTTGCGCATATCTCCATCGTGAACCGTCACTCGCTGCGCGACTCCCTCCAGCGCCGCATTCCTTAGCGTGCTTTCACGCGAATTGTCGGACTGATCCATCGACCAGATATCGATGCCTACCGCGCGACCTCGCGGCAGCATCTTTGCGGCGGCAATGAGCAGGAGCCCGTGACCGCAACCGACATCGAGAACTGTTTCATCTCCGCGGAGCTTCAAGCGCTCGAGGAGGCGGTCGCGCGCGCGAAATTTACCGAAGCGACTGCTGGCGAACATGAGAGCGGCGAGGATCACACAACCAAGGCCAAAAATTTGAACTGCATAAGCCAGGCTGACGTGCCGGCTCGAAGTCCATACGAGAACGAAACCAAAGATCACTCCCGTGAGGCCGAGGACGAACATCGCGTAAATGAGTGGGGGAGCGTCGAGACCATAGTCGGGCGTCTGTTTGCTCATCCTGTTCCTTCCTCCCTGGATAGATCGTCTCGATGCTCGCGCCTATTGCGTTTACGCTACGGCTAGAATATAAGCGATAGCTCACAATTGTAAACTCGCATTCCTAGCGGATGAACATGGCGCGGAAACTGCAAACAAACCCCAGAAAATCAGCCTCTCAGGAGCGATCGCGTTCAACCGTCGATGCGCTGCTCGAAGCGACTGCTCGCGTTTTAGTGAAGGAAGGCTATGACCGGGCGAGCACCAACAGGATTGCCGAGGTGGCTGGCGTCAGTATCGGTTCGTTGTACCAGTACTTCCCGAACAAGGAGGCGCTGGTTGCGGCGGTTATCGATCGCCATACGGAACAAGTTTCGCAGGTGACTCGCAACGCCCTGGTCAAGGCGGCTGCGCTCCCGATCGAGGCTGCGGCGCGCGAGTTCGTTTCAGTTGCAATCGACGGTCACCGCGTCAATCCCAAGCTGCATGGCGTCCTTGCGGAACAGATCCCGCGTGTCGGACGGCTCGAAAATATCGAGGCTAATGTCCGGGAAGGTTATGCACTGGTTAGAGGCTATCTCGAGGCGCATCGCGATGAGATCGATGTTGCTGATCTCGATCTTGCCGCCTTCGTCTGCGTGACCACGGTCGAGGCGCTGACGCATGCGGCGGTGCTTCGCAATCCCGAAGTTCTTGCACCCGATCGCGTGGATGGGTTTATCGAAGAGGCTAGCCGCCTGATTGTGCGTTACTTGAAAAGCGGCGACGACAGAGTAGCTACAGATTCCCGCTCGAAACACCGATAGGCTGCGTCATTGCATGAAAGTGGCCTTCCACGGCGACGACTGGCGCGGTTCGGTAGGCTCTTAAGGCCGCTCACCATCGCATCACGCGGAACAGCTATGCACTTCGTCGACGAATGCTTCTTAGCAGGGCCTCGTTTTCAAAGTCGTAACACTTCACTCAGATCTGTACTGGATCGGTACGCAAAGAACCGCACGTAATCGAGTAGTGCCCTACTCAGATGACACTGTGTGTTAGCCTAATCGCTGTCAGCCTAGTGTCGGCATTCCAAAGACTACTGGGACTGAAGAATATTTCCGGGCCGGGTCGCGCCCCCATAAAACGATGCCTGATGCAGCCACATCGGAGTCTGTCCTGGCGAGGCGACTTTTGCTTTTCTCCAGGGCTGCCTCTTCCATCGCGATGGCAGTTGGCTTGACCGTGATGACCGGCTGGTACGCTTACTGGACAACGGTCATCCAGATATCGTCGAGCTTTCCGCCGATGCAGTTCAACACGGCACTTGGCTTTTTTCTATGCGGTGCGGGTTCGGCCTTGTTGATGAGCGGTCGAATCTCACCGTCACGAATCGCACCGTGGCTCGGTGGTGGCGCGGCCCTTCTAGGGCTGTTGACCTTCTTCGAATACGTCTGCGGCAAGAGTTTCGGGATCGATCAGTTCTTTATCAAGTCTGGAATCCTGACTGCGACATTCTCTGCGGGGCGGATGTCACCGCTGACCGCAATCTGCTTTGTCTTCATCGGCGCGGCGCTGGCCATATCCAATGTGGGTCGGTCCACGGCGCGGTGGACCGCTATGGGACTGTTAACCTGTATCGCGGCCACGATCACCTGTGTTGCTATGTTTGGCTACCTTTTCGGTATCGAAATTGCTTCCGGTTGGGGCAATTACACCCGCATGGCGATGCATACCGCGCCGACATTTTTTATCCTCAGCGCAGGCTTGCTGGTTTGGACGTGGCAACAGGCGCTTCACGACGATTTCAGTTTCGTCCGCTGGCTGCCAGTCAGCTCCGCGGTAACCTTAATGGCTATGATCGCCATCACCTCTAGTCTTAGCTTTGGTCAGATAATAAAGATCGCGAATTTGCGTAAACACAGCTACGATGTCCAGGCGACGGCGCACGCATTACTCGGCAACGTCTTCGATACTTCGCGCGGACTAGGCGCTTATGCGTTTACCGGTCAGTCCTCCGCTCTTGAGACCTATCAGCTGGGCGTGACTGGCTCCGCTCAGCATCTCGCTGAACTGCAAGCAAACGTGAACGATAGCGACGGCCCCCGACAGAAGGAGCTCGTGCATGAGCTAGCATCTGATCTGGATAAACTTTTGTCCTATTCGCGACAGCTCATCTCCTTGCGTAACACGCAGGGCATTTCAGCGGCGATCCAATTGGAATCGAGTGGTCAAGGGTTTGCAGTGCTTACTCGGACTCTGGTCGATCTGCGCAGATTTACCGACGACGAACATCGTTGGCGCCAGGACGGAGCCGCAGCTACGGAAACGAATTTCGAGAACACGGCACACCTGCTGGTCTTCGGCAGCGCGCTCGCCGCCGCATTGCTTATTCTGGCCAATCTAATCGCCAGCCACGAAATGAAACTCCGGCGACTCGCGGAAGCGCAGTTGCAAGAGGCTGTGGGACAGCAAAAGGAACTCACCAAGAAGGCCCAGTCAGCCGAACGAGCAAAAAGCGAGTTTCTCGCCGTTATGAGCCATGAAATCCGCACGCCGATGAATGGTGTGATCGGCATGACCAGCCTTCTGTCCGACACCGAGCTGACCGCAACCCATTACCTGGGCGTGATCACCACCAGTGGCGACTCGCTGCTGGCCGTCATCAACGACATTCTCGATTTCTCGAAAATCGAGTCCGGCAGAATGAATCTCGAGAACAGCCCCTTCCGTCTGCGGCAGTGCATCGAGGAAGCTATCGATCTCTTCGCCGCCGCTATTCGGATCAAACGCCTTGAAGTCGTTTATTTGATTGCTCGCGAAGTGCCGCCCAATCTCGTCGGTGACGTGATGCGGCTGCGGCAGATCTTCGTGAACCTCATTGGAAATGCGATCAAGTTCACGATCTAATCTTCATGGACATTCAAATGCCCGAAATGGGCGGTATTGAAACGACGGGGATCATCCGTGAAAGATTAGATGCGTACCATCCTTCGATCGTAGCGCTCACAGCAGACGCCCTCGAGGGTGATCGCGAACGATTTCTCGGCCTTGGCTTCGATGCGTACCTGAGCAAACCGCTCCAACCGAAAGCACTTCAGGACATACTGGCAATTATCAGACCGGCCGCTTAGATGGTACTTCGCCTCCGCGCTGAATACGGCGCTTAGCTCGTTGGTCATGCCTTGAGAATTCGGGGTCTTAGGTCAGCTATGCGGGGGCGCCAGGTTTGAGCTGGCGCCCCCGCGGTTCGGCTATTCGCCTTCGTGTTGTTTGATCGTCTCTTCGATTTGGGTCTTTATGGCCTGCAGGTTGAAGGACGCCGGCGCTTGCATCGGAGGATAGTCGATGGCCGTCTTCGCCAGGGCCATCACTGTCTTCTGCACCATTACGAAGCGCCAGAACTCACGCGCGTAGAAGTCGTTCATGTACCCGCCACCCATGTCGTTCAGACTTTCACCGCGAATAGACGGCGTCCGCTCGAAGGGATCCTGCCGGAGGTTCACGATGGTGGGCATGTCAGTCGAGACCTTCTCGCCGGGCCAGCCCCACGGCTGCTGTATGAATTGGAACTTGAAGTCATCGATCCGAATTGCGCCGAGGTGCGGACCGCCGAAGTAGAAGAGTTCGTGGCGCGCAGACGGCCCCTTGCCGGTCAGCAGATCCATCTGGTCATAACCATCCAGGTGATTCTTGTACTGACGGTCCCCTAGCGTCACCCCTTGCAAGAGTTGCTTGGTGATGTCGGGATTGCCGGCCGCATCAGCGAGCGTGGGGAGCCAGTCGAGTCCCGAGAAGATCCCGTTCTCGACCGAGTCCGGTTTGACGTGTCCCGGCCAACGGACTATCGCAGGCACGCGGAAGCCTCCTTCGAAGACGGTGCCCTTGGTAGCTCTGAACGGCGTCATGCCGCCGTCCGGCCAGGTGAACACTTCTGCACCGTTGTCGGTGGTGAAGATGACGATAGTGTTATCGGCCTCGCCGATGTCATCCAGGTGTTTCAGGAGCTCGCCGACGCTGTCATCCATCTGCGCCATTCCAGCTTCTTCCACGTTGTAGTTGTTGCTGGCGTTCATCATCGCCTGATACTTAGGCGGAATGTAGGTGAAGACATGCATGCGCGTCGTGTTGTGCCAGATGAAGAATGGCTTGCCATCGTTCTTGGCCTTGTCCATGAAGCCTTCTGAGCTCTTGACCAGTACGTCGTCGAAGGTCTCCATGTCATACTTGGCCTTGCGGCCTTCCTGCCAGTTCTGCATGTCCTTCATGTTGGGGAACGGCGCCAAAGGACCTTCATCCACGATCTTCTGCTTGCCGACCTTGCCCCAACGCGCCATCTGGGTGGGATCATCGGAGTCCGACGCCCAGCAATGAGTTAGATCGCGCGGTCCGGTCTTGTCGATCCAGCTCTGCGGATAGTCGAACCAGTATGGGTCTGACATTGCATCGAGATGGTACAAATAGCCGAAGAATTCGTCGAAGCCGTGCACGCACGGCAGGTACTTATTGAGATCTCCCAGATGGTTCTTGCCGAACTGGCCAGTCTCATAGCCCTGCGCCTTGAGAACTGTAGCTAGAGTGACTGCCTGATCGGGTAGTCCTACATCTGCGCCGGCCTGGCCGACAGTAGTCAAGCCGGTGCGGATAGGTAACTCACCGGTTATGAAGTTGGCGCGTCCCGCCGTGCAGCTTGCCTCGGCATAGTAGTCGGTAAACCGCATGCCGTCCTTGGCGAGCTTATCCAGGTTCGGGGTTTTGCCGGACATGATTCCCTGGTTATAGGCCCCGATGTTGAACCATCCGACATCGTCGCCCATGATCACCAGAATGTTGGGCTTCTTGTCCTGCGCCCACGCCGCCCGCGCGGACGACAAGCCGATGATTGCGCCCATCAATAAAGCAATCACCAAAAATCTACTTCTCCAAGTATGCATTGAAATGTTCCTCCTGTGATCCTGTTCCGTTCTTTCCTAGACTAGATGCCGTTTGTGAGCTGCGAGTCCGCCTAAAACCCGCGCGCTGGACCGATTTGTGGCGAGCGTACCGGCTTGGCCATGCCGTAGAAGATGACGACGCCTTGGCCGCCGCAGCGGGTCGAAAGCGCCTCGCTGGGCGTACCGATACAACTGTCGATGTCCTGCCAGTTGTTCATTGCCCAGACATTGCCAGCCGGATCGACGGCTATGTCCGTCAGCATCTGCAGGCCTCCGCCAGTGTAGCCGCCGGGCGGCGAGATCTGGTCGCCGGTCTTCATGCCGTGCGGACAGTTCTCAGTGCGAACGCCGCATAGTTGCACGATCGGACTGCTCGGGCTGGCGAAGTTAGAGATCCAGACGTTGTCATTACCGTCTACTGCCGCAGCCCACGGCCCGGGGAGGCCGCCGCCCGTGAACGGCGAGCCCGGATATGGGGTGCCGTCAGGTCGCAACAGCGTGACGCTGCCACCGTGCCGTCCTCCGCGCTGCATGGACATGGTCTTCGTGAGATAGTCAGAGGCTTTCGCGACGCCCTGAAGCTTTATGCGCGCGTCAAGGTCGACGAGATGAGCCATGCCCAGCAGCCCGCTGCCGAAGCGCTCAGTGATCCAGACGTTGCCCTTGCTGTCGATGGCGATGCCGCTATTGTTGAACCCGGTCTTGAATTTCTCCGCCTTGCTCGGATATGCAGCAGGAAAGCGCGTGACGTGATCGACCGCGCTATTCGAAACCCAGATGCGATCCTGCTGATCGATAGCTAGGTGAAATGGCGCCAGGAACGATTTGCACGGTTCAACCTTATTGCCCTCACAAACGATCCGGCCCTTGCTCAAATCGCCCTTCGGGAAGTACACGAGCTGACTCTTCGAGACTCCCAAGACCCAGACGTCCCCGCTGGGCGTGACGATCACCCCTTGCATCAGCCCGAGTTGGCCATTGAATGTGATGCCTTCCGGGGGTGTCAGCGGTTTGCCGTTCTTATCGAATACCGCGATAGCCTTGCTTCCATAAGTCGTGAACCAGGCATTGTCGTTGGCGTCGACTGCCGCGCCGAAGGTGCCTCCTTCCATTCCGCCGCCAGTGAAGCCGGTGGTGATCGGCGAGAGCGGGCGACCGTCAGGAGCGAACTTGGTGGCGGTGCCCTCCCACAGCGAGTCCTGCCCTTGCCAACCGATTGTGAAGTTGTCGCCTACCCAGAGGTTGCCCTCGCTGTCGAACATCGCCTTACCGCCAGCACGATAGCCGCCGCCGTCGAACTTGAGCGGTAGAACCCAGGCGGTCGGCGCCCAGTTGAGATACGGCATATATGGGACGGGGCGCAGGTTCTTGCCTTGCGGTATTGGATAGAGCTGGCCGATCAGCGCAAAGAGTCTTGCGGGTCGATACCACGGGTAGTGAGCTATTGACTGAGCCGCCGTCAGCGTATCGGTCGGGGCGCTTCCGCTCGGAGGTGCGGCGGCTACGAAAAGCTTGGCACAAGCATCAGGTGTGACCCGTGTGACGCAGCCGGCCAGCGCGTCAGCGAGCGTCGCAAAGTTAGCCATCGTCGGCGTCTGACCGCTATTAAGAGAGTCCTGGATAGCAGTTCCCCAGCCGCCGGTTTCGAGATCAACAAAATTGGGAACGTTGCCGGCTGCTATATGAAGGCCGAGCGCGTTGCCTTTGATTGCAGTTCCGTCGAGGAATTGTGCATTGGTCCAGACCGATGCCACCGTGGTGAATTCGTTGATGACGACGTGTGCAGGGGATTTGCTGCCGAGCACCGAAAGGAACGCGATCGCGGAGTTATCCCCGCCTCCCTTGTTGGCCGCAGGCTCGCCACCATTAGCAACCAGATATAGGATGCCGTCAGGCGATCCTTCGGCGCTCAAAGTGAATCGGCCGTCATCGCCGGTTTGAGTTTGAGCCAACTGCTTTGGCGCGTCAGCGCTGGCAGCCCACAACGTCACAGCCGATTTGGCTATCGGCGCGCCTCCACTAAGAACCTGACCCTCGATGGTATTGGCGGCGCTGGTGGATGGTGCCACGGAGAGGATCGCGTACAAAGCAAGTGCGGCGACACAAAACCGTCTTGTCGCACCACTATTGCGGAGGTTCGCTTTCAAATTCATTCTGATTGTCTCAATGCACACCTGTGACGGTCGCGCTGTTTCAGGTCCAGACAGGCTCATCGGAGCTGCCCATCATCCGCATGGCGCTATGGTCTGCGCGAGGCGATGGATATCCATTTCCACCCAAGGCATTGAACTCTTCCTCCTGAGTTAGCTCTTGACTGGTTCTTCAATTGGCGGCTGCCGTCGAGCTCGACGGTTGAACGCCCCACTGTACGAGGCGCTGATCGATCTCATTTCCCCAGAAGTCCATTGCGTTCTCGGCGTCGCCCCATTGCCACACAGCGACGTTCTTGATCGATGCGCCGCCGACACGCTTGTCGACCGCAGCAGCTAGTAACTGTCCCGTCACGGAGTCGTTGACCTTCAGGGCGCCTTCCGCGGAACCGACGAACGCGTAGGTTCCGGTCGCGGCCATCTTGATCACACTCAGCGCCCGAGCTTGCGGCACTACGACGGAGATTGATCGCAGAACAGGGACCGCGGAGCTGGCGTCAGTGAGAGCGCCGGAGACCTTGAGTACGCCCGGGCCCGGTTGATCGACGATGGTGAAGGTCTTGCCGAGGTCCGTGACCATGACGGTGTACATGTAGTTGCACAGCGCCTGCTGGTCGGCGGCGGAAACCTTGCTGTCGTCAGCCGCCCAAAAAGTTACGGGGGCGATCATGATCTTGGTGTAGCTGGCCCAGTTAGCACTCGGATTAACGTAACGGAGCATCGCCTGTTGGTCAGATCCTGCGGTCGGTGGCGTGAGCAGCGAGTAGTCGTTGCCGAGGAAGCCGGACGGCGGCGGTGGAGTGGGTGTCTCGCCGCTGGCACGCTGAATGATGTTCGGTTCGGGTGCGACCGTTTGCGCGCAACCGGACAGGAGCAGGCCCGCCATCATCGCGGCACCCAAGCCCATCAGGAGTTTTGAGTTTCTGTTGTCGCGGTTCATTTGAGCCACCTCCCAATTACGTTCCTTTGATCTTCCGTGGAGCGGTTCCGAATCTTCGGTGATCGCTCTCGAACGGCGCTCA
>Ga0210398_10004745_pt1 | contig 12715 bp, 18 predicted proteins | sample IncBWC4OmetaG_FD_161047 | JGI IMG/M metagenome (GOLD analysis project Ga0210398, IMG submission 161047) | Forest soil microbial communities from Barre Woods Harvard Forest LTER site, Petersham, Massachusetts, United States - Inc-BW-C-4-O | ecosystem: Environmental > Terrestrial > Soil >... | reverse complement strand
CGAAACCGCCAGCCACGTCATTTTTTCGCGACGGTGTAACTACCGGCTCTCGCGCCCGGCACCACGCTCCACCCGGCCGTGAGATCGAGCGTCCAGCCGGGACCTTCGAGATGCGGACCTTGAGTGTCTTTGGGTGCCGCCACCGTCGCGCGGCTGAAATCCGTGGGTACCAGCACACCGTCCGTCACGTCGAGCGTGCCCCATTCGGCGGTTGCGTGGAACGTGGGATAGACGGTATTGGCATCCCCCAATGAAACGAGTGTGCTCGGGTTGAAGCTGAAAGCGAATTTTTTCCCACCAGGTAAAAGCAGCGTGGGTCCCTCGACCAGGCGTGCGCGGTAGCGCGTCTTTGCGGCCTCCGCCTTCTGAGCGCGCTCAGCTTCGGCGATGCGGATGGCCACCGCGCCGTAAAAAGGCGCGCGCGCCTCGGCTGACACAGCCGCGTGAGGCGGTAGCGTCGAGGCAAGAAGCGCGCTGAGATCGGATTGCGCGGAAAGCTTCGTGCGCCATCCCGGCAGGCGCTGATCGAGCAGAAGTCCGTAAGGTGGCCCTGACGTATAGGCGAACGAGCGCACAAAAGTGATGCTTTGGTCGGGATTGGTGAGCTTCCCGATCGAATGCCACCGCGCGGAATCGCGGTCAGGTTCACCCGCAATCGTGCCGGTATATTCGGGAATGCCTTCGGCGATTTCGAGGCTCGCTTCTGTCTGGGCGGCTCCCGCAAATAGCTCGTGACGATGGCTGCGGAAAGCGAGCGCGTCGCGGATGGCCTGGCTTTGCGCAGGCCCCTGTTCGGACAGCGCAGCGGCGAGCGCTCGCCATTCGAGTTGCAGCCATAGGCGGCCTTCGGGCGTGTCGAGCTGCAGATTGGGGGAATCCGGGGCCGCGAGACCAAGCTCCGGCTGGATTCGGTGGAATAACTCGTGGGCGAATATAATCCGTCGGTCGATCGTGTCGGCGGGAATCGTGGGCCACAGGAGCATCGTCCAACGCTTACCTTGCCATTCAATTGGCGCGTTCGAGACGATCATTTCTTTCGGCAGCGTGCCGACGTAGACGCCATTCGCCTCGTGCAACACACCATCCGGGTCCGGTTCATTCGCAACGACGGCTCGCGTTTCCGGATCAACAAAGAACAGGCGGCCGTATAGCTTCTTACCCCACAGGCGCCCGCCTTCCTTGTCGGAAACCCCCTCCGCCTCCGCGAACGCAGCTTTCGCCTGCGCCACATCGATCGGCGACGGCGCTGGAGGCGCTGCGGAGGCGATCGCGCAGATGAACATCAGCACGGCAAATCGCGTCGGCACAACAAGCTTCTTAAAATTAGACATGATCCCCACCGAAAGACCAATGAAGCTCCACCTACGATCCGCCCTCAAAAATCAACGAATATGGTTTGAGCGCGTTAACCCTGCACAGTAACATCCAAGTAGGCTCAGCGCATGGAAACCAGGGAGAGCTGATGTCAGTCACTAAAGGTCTCACAACGCCTTCCACAAAACCGGCCCCAATCGCCACAAAAATACACTTGGTCGGCCTGATCCTGATTCTCTTTGGGGTTGCTACGGCCGGGTTTATCGCACAACACCAAGCGACGACGCCGCCACGGTGGATAGCCTGCTCCCGCAATCGTTGGTCGAGGTTACTCTCTGGATTCTTCTTTGCCTCACGGCCGGTTTCTGCGAAGAGATCGCCTTCCGCGGTTATCTTCAAAAGCAGTTTCACGCCCTTTCAGGAAGCATTGCGGTCGCGGTGATTCTCCAAGGCGTGGTCTTCGGCATAACTCACGGCTATCAAGGCTGGAAAAACGTCTTCGTGATCAGCGCCCTCGGCATCCTCTATGGCCTGCTCGCCGCGCGGCGCGGCAATTTGCGAGCCAACATGATTTCCCATGCATGGTCAGACGCCTGGGAGGGCTGGCTGAAATTCATTATTTTTCACTAGGCGGTGGTGTTGCTTTGAATCCCATGAAATTGGCTAAAGAAACCCGATTCCCGGTCGGGCGCGAGATCACGCTGGCGGAACTCGACTGCGATCCTTATCCCGCATTTGAGCGTTTGCGGCAAAACGAGCCGATCTCGTGGATTGCCGCTCTGAACATGTGGTACGTCGTGGGCTATGAGGATGTACGCATTGGGCTGCTCGACACTTCTCGATTGACCACGGTATCCGAGCAGTCGACCATCTTCGACACGTTCGGGTCTCACATTCTGACCACCGAGGGCCCAATGCATGAGCGTTATCGGCAGGCATTGCGCCCTCCTTTCACGCCAGCTTTCATCCGCGCGCACTTGGAGGCGGCCATTGGTGCCGCCGCCAGTGCCTTGGTCGACGAAATCGAGAATCAGGGCCAAGCCGATGTGCGCTCGGCCTTTGCCAGTCGGTTGCCGATCCAAGTCATTCTGTTGGTCTGCGGACTGCCGCAGGAAGCGGAACCGCAAATGCGCCGCTGGTATGACAGCTTTGAAGCCGCACTGTCTAATTTTACCGGCGATCACGAGATTCGAAGGGCCGCACATCGCAGTGTCGCCGACTTCCATGCGCTGCTCGACGCGGCGATCAACTCCACGATCAGCGTGGACGATAGCTCCTTGCTCGCGCGCTTGGTTCACGCGCCCGAAAACGAACGACTCAGCAACATTGAAATCAAGCGCAATCTCTCCATCGTATTCTTCGGCGCAATCTCCACCGTCGAGGCACTATTACTCAACAGTCTGTGGGCCCTGTTTGAGCACCCGGATGTTTTGCAACGCGTCCAATCCGACCTCGCCCTACTGCCGCAGCTCATCGAGGAAACCATGCGCTGGCTGAGCCCTGTTCAATCCGCGACTCGGCACGTCATCGCCCCATTCGAGTGGCAAGGCATCGAATTCGCATCACACGACACCGTGAATTGCATGCTGGGCGCAGCCAATCGCGATCCTTCGGTCTTTATGGATCCTGACCGATTCGATCTGGATCGCGCCAACAGCCGGCGTCATCTGGGATTCGCGACCGGCACACATGCCTGTCTGGGTTCTCATCTCGCCAAGGCCGAGGTGCATATCGGACTGGAGGTTCTCCTCGGGCGATTGCGTAACCTGCGGTTGGAACGATCGCTGACGCAGCCTCCGACCGGTTATGAATTCCGACAATCGCGCAGAATGACGCTGTGCTGGGACGGCAGCCGTTAGACGAGCTTGAATCGTCCATTACCTCGAGTTCGTCCCTGCTCGAATCGGATTGATCCCACAGGGCCCCGAGTGGTTCACCTGTGTCTGACTGGGCCGCATGTCCGCTTTGTCCGCGGACACTGTCCGCGGTCACCCGCGTCACCCCATCCGATGGAATTTACCTTCCAAATGACCCATTTCCTAGGGTGCCTGCAACTGGCACGGCCCTTGCTGTGTTATGCCCGTAAGGATCGATGACAGCCACTTACCCTCGGAGACACACATGAACACTATCTCTTCCAAACTCACCGCTCTCGCAGGCGCTCTAGCAATGAACAGCCTGATCATGGGCGCAGTGGGCTATTTGTTCGCCCTGCAAGCGCATCCCCATTTGTCGCCGATTTCTTTCGCCCGCCAGGTCGTCGCACATCAATGGCTGATCTAGTCGCCGGGCGACCGCGAATCGAGCGAGCGGCGGACACCGCAGACGCCGTGGAACCGTTGCGCGCGCGGCTTTCTGCCGACCTACGCACGGCCATGAAAGCACGCTGATGCGCTCGTCAGGTTGCCGGCGATTCGCTAATCGCTCGCTACCAACCCGGCGCAATGTCAAAGCGTAGTATCTGGCCCATGCCCGCAGGGGCAGCGCCGAAGTTCGATACGTACAATCTACGGTCAGGCCCAAAAATCATGCCGGTCGGCACAGATAGATTCGTGACGACGTCCTCGATCGCTCCCGAATGCAATACTCGGACCACCTTTCCCAATCCGGGAGTCGGAAGACCCGCACCATCGGATAGCTCAAGCACATACAGCAGGCCGTCTGGACCAAAATCAACTGCCACCACCGTTGTAAAGCCTGCCTTCGAGCTAACGATGCGATACCCGTGCGCTGGTTGCAGCCCCGGGGGCAAATTATCAAAATCGTCTTGGTCGCTTTTGGAAATGGTCAAGATCCGTGCCCACTGCGGATCGATCGGAAACAGATTGAGATTTCCAACAAACAGCGATCCGTCTCGAGCGGCAATCGAGGTCGGTACGATGTGGCCCTCTGAAGCTGAAATATCGATTAGCTGACGTATCTCGCCGCTTTTGGTCACCGAGATTACTTGTCCGTGGTTCGGCTCCACGGTCAGCAACCTTCCATCCAGCGCAATGACACTATAGAGCGTGCCATCGGGCTCGAAATCGTCCGCGCTTTCGTACTTGGTCGGGTGAGTTTTGAGCCATGCGCCGATATCCGCGATGAGGTGCCAACTACCGCTCTTGAGGTCAACCTTCGCAATGCCGCTGGAGTCCTTCGGATTCGGATTGCCATGTGAACAGCCGCCCCCGCCCACCAGCGCGTACAGATCACCGTCTAAAAATACGACATCGGCGACCCCGATGGTCCCGTTGACCCCACCCGGACCGATGGTAACCGAAGGAAAACCAGAGGCGACGGTAGAGACCTTTCCGCTTGGGCTGATCTTGGAAATTCGTCCGGTCAGCCCTCCCGTGTCGGGACCTGGCCCCCCCGGAGGTCCGGGAACCTGTGGGCACTGCCCGATCGTGCTGGTTGTGCCCCCGGTCCCCGCTTCCGCGACATACAGATAACCGTCGGGACCGAACCTCAGGCCCCGAGGCCCCTCGAGCCCCTTAGCAAGAGTAAACGGTGTCGGTTCAACGGCCGATTGTGCCATTGAGGGTATGGGTGCAAAGCTCGCGACCCCTGAGGCAATGACAAGCGAAGACAATGATTTGATGATTTTCATTCTTTGGTTCCCCCTTTTTGGTTCTGAGGCAACGCGTCGTTCCGCGTCGGCCCTTGAATACGCACACGCGCGTAGCCTCGCCGGCTGATATATGTTCCTATTACGGAGGCAGCAGAATTCCGAAGTCCCTATTTGCTGCGTCGCCCGCCGGGCTCGCCGCTTGACTGGACACTGCTCCAGAAATGTACTGTTAAAAATACCCAAAAAGGGTACTTTCTTGAGACGTGAGCGATCAATTTACTTGCCGGCCGATTGGAAAGGCAGACCTCCAGGAATGCTTGCTGCTTCAACCTGCCCGGTTTGGAGCCGAGCGCATTGGCGTGAAGCGAGCGCTGCGCGCGTGGACGACAATTCTCGATGACGGCGACGCATGCATCGCCAGTTTGGTTGAGAAGACAACCCCGCGCTCGACCGAGATTGTCGGATTTGGGCTGGCCGTATTTGTTACCAGTACGTTTGCGGACGCGGCACTCGCCGATCCACAGCCGGGATTGAACGCCCGCATCATCGAGAGCATCGATGCCGGCAAGAGCGTTATTCCACCGTACCGATACTTGCAAGCGGCTAATGGCTCCGCGACTCTCGATCACGTCGTCATGTACTCCACTGAAAAGTCGGGCAGTCTGCATCCGAATGAATTGGGTCTCGTCAGAAATCACTTGGCGCGCGCCTATTCGGACTCGTTTGTTGGCTACCAACTGCGCAGAATGCTCTACGAGATCGTGGACGACGAAGAATTTGAAAAGCTAAAGGGTTATCGCGGCCTCCGGATAGTTCAGCGGCTGAGTACGTCTAATTTGCCTGGAGCTCGCGCTCTTTGGACAGGCAACCGTGCCTTGTGCGAGGCCACCGCTGAAAGTTTCTTGGACGATCCGGCGTCCGTGGCCGCCAGACCTTTCGTAGAACGTACTGCGCCGATTCTCGATTTCACTCCGAGCCAAAAACGACTTCTAGCGGCTGCGCTGCGCGGAGCTGAAACCACCGAGCTTGCTGATGCTTTATGCCGCACTCCCGCAGCCATTAAACGCACTTGGACAGGTATATTTGAGAAGTTCGTACGGCACTATCCGGCATTACTCCCGGCAACCGAGGGCCCATTGCGCGGGCAGCAAAAACGGCACAAAGTCATAGCATATGTTCGTGAACACCCTGAGGAAATCAGGCCATTCCCTCCGCAGCGAGGTTGCGTCTGATAAAACAAGTAGTGTCTAGTGCCAAAATGGCTGGGTCAGTGGCTGGGGATCCTCTGGGAATCAAGAGTGAGCGAATCCAACAAAGCGATTTTCTTAAGCTACGCCAAACAAGACGCCGAAGCCGCCGCAAGAATCTGCGACCTCGCCGATTTCGAACCCTTGTATGAAGGCCTGCGTCTCGCGGGAGTGAGCAACTAATGAGACCAGCTGCACTGCTCCTCCTCATCCCGGCGATTTTCGCGACCCTCACCGTCTCCGCCGCCGCCCCCCAAGGCCGGGCACTTCGACCTCGAGAAGACCAAGACCGTGGTGAGCGGTCTCATCGAGCAAGCAATGAAGGACCGCGGGGTGCGTGGGCGTGTACTTCATGTCGAACTCCGGCGCGCCGTCGGCGATTGGCGAGGCGGCGCTCAAACTTCTTCGCGGCGAGGATTACACGCCACCACCCCAGCCCAAGATCATCTCAGTGGATCCGGGCGTGCTCGACCGCTACGTCGGAGTGTACGCGTCGAGTTCGTACGTGGCGTTTTTTACGGTCAGCCGCGACGGAAACAAGTTGATGCTGCAAGAGGGTGATGCGCCGCAGAAGAGCGAACTCGCGGCCACGTCCCCGACATCGTTTTTGGTCAAGGGGCAGGATTTTACCGCCACCTTCGTCGCGGAACAGACGGGTGCGGTCACCAAGCTTGTACTGGACAGCGGGAGCCAAAAGCTCGATCTGTTGAAGCAGAAGTAGGCCAACTTCGACTTCCACAATGACTTGAATAGCCATCTCGCGCCTTAAGGCGTAGTTTCTCACCATTCGTTGCCATTGGAGTTTCAATCATGAAAGCAATTGCCGCGTCGCTTCTCATTCTCGCTTCCGTACTCGCCGTGCATTTCGCCAACGGTGCGTCGAGCCCCGATCGACCCGCTGGCGTCGATGCACAGAACTGGATCCCCGTCAGTGACAAAATGGGATTCGTTGTGACTACCCCCCACGTATTTCCAATGCCCATGCCCGACAGACAAGTGCTCTTCCTTACGAGTCCGGCCGAAGGCTATTTTATGGTGCATACAGGCAACGTCTGGCAGCGTCTCGTCATTCAAGACCCCCTGAAGGGACCGGGCGCGTCAGGCTGAATGATTTGTTCAAGCAAAGCCACGCCATGGAACGACGATCCTTCGTCGCTCACCTGGCCGGGCCATCTTTGACCCGACTTGCCGACCCATCACCATGCCCCTAGCAACTTGCCACTGCGGTGCCGTTAAGATCAATGTTCCTTCAATGCCGGAATACCTGATCGATTGCAATTGCTCGATTTGCCGGCGTAACGGGGCCCTTTGGGCGTTATACGAATCCGACTCCGTAAAGCTGTGCGGGCATCCGGAGAATACGACTCAATACATATGGGGACCACGCACGATTCGCACAATGCATTGCAAGGTTTGCGGATGCGCGACGCATTGGGAGCCCATCGATTCCACTGCGGGCACAAAAGTCGGCATCAATGCGCGCAACTTTGAGGCGCGGGAGATCGGCGGAATTAAGGTTCGGAAATTCGATGGCGCAGAGACTTGGGACTACATCGACTGAGCTGCTGGTGCGATTCGTTCTAGTGTCGTGTGGCCCAACGCCTAAAGCGCGTGATTTACTGAGTGGCGACCAAGACGGCTGCGCCGGCCATCGCCGTTCCTGCTCCTCGATTAAGAAGCCGAATCGAGCTTGCCTCGCGAAAGAACTGGCGGGCTCGTGACGCGGCCAGCGCGTATGAACCCAGCACCAGCGGCAGGATGAACGCGATCGCCGAGCCAATGAGAAGGTAGTCTAAGACGTGGAGGCCTTGCATATGAACGATGGTCGGCAGCAGAGCGACAAAAAAGATCATCGGTTTTGGATTTCCCAGAGTCAGCCACAAGCTTCCGAGGAACAACCGCCATGGTCTTTGCGAGGAATGATCTTCGCTGACTTCGAGCGGTTTAGCAGGCGCAGTCCAGAGTCTATACGCCAGATAGAGTAGGTAGACGGCACCTGCATAGCGTGCGACGAGAAACACGGTCTGTGCGGATTGGGCCAGTGCTGCCAGACCTACCGCCGCGGCCGCGAACCATATCAGGTCGCCGACTATGAATCCCGCGATGAAGGAAGGCGCCCCGCGCAAACCGTAAGTGAGCGACCGGGCGAGCACAGCAGCGACGCCGGGTCCCGGAGTTGCGACGGCCAGCAAATAGACGGCACAGAAGGCCACAAACCCATAAAGCGACATAGGTTGATTCTTACACTCTTTGCAGCATTCGACATCGCTATTTGGCGTGCCGCTCGTACAGACGGAAGCATGGGAACCCGAGCGACGACTATGTCAGAAAGAATTTCGCCAAATGCAACGTGAAGCACGATGATCACATGAGCCGTGAGGAATACTCTAACTGCCACGAATAACCCCCACACTATCGGTACTTAACGAGGCGCCGCCTTGCGATCCTCGATCGATGGCGGCGTCTATGGATACATCCGCGTGCCCAGGTAGTCCATCCCCTGTGGCTCTACGCCGCGTAAAGTGATTCGCAATGATGGCCGGCACCAGAAGCGATGCGCGAACTTTCGCCGTGTGTGCTGGTCTTTCCTGTAACGCCTATATCGAGAAGCGGGCTACCGCCAAGTCACAGGCAACAGGGATGCGCGATGATCTTTGCGAGTGTCGTCCACACAAACGCCTTTCCAGATCGACGCCAAAGGATTAGCCCTCGGCTTTTGGTGTTTTTGGCGGTGGCCTCGCTCCATTTGCTGATTGCAGCTTTCCTCGTGCGGCAAAGTAGATGGTCTTTGCTCAGACAAGTGGAGAACGGTTCGGCGGTTTTCTTAGTCCCTGCCGTGTCCGCGCCGAGTAAACCGACAGAACAACTGAAGCCGACAGTTCCGCAATCGCGAAAGCCCACGTCAGATGCGCGGAAGCCGCCGGAAACGGCCGCGCCGGAAGCGCTAGAGGTGCCGGCGCCGATGTTTGTTGTGCCCGATCTCATCGATTGGGAATCGCAACTTCAATTCGGCGTTCAGGGAAGTTTGGCAAACAGCGCAAAGGAACGCGCCTATAGGAATCTATCGGGGCTCTCCGACGCTCAACGAGCCCGGATCCTGCGAAACCCTGCGGCACCTTTGGGCAACCCGTTTTGGTACGACGAAAACGCCGATAAAGCGGGTCCTGCCTGGTTCACAGAACATTGCACGATCGTAGGCATCATCATTTACTGCACCGTGAAGATCGGCCGCAGAAAACCCCGTGACGATTTGTTCAAAGACATGCGCAAGTACTTGGATGATCGACTGACCGATCCTCTTCCGTAACCGACCCGCTACGCTCCGCAAGCGACTTCAATTAAACTCCCGGCTTGGGAACGAGGGAGCAATTCATGCCCAAACTCGACATCGCCGCCGTATCGACACGTAAGGGCACGGGCTATCCGCCGCCTTTCGATGCGCCCTGTGCTGCCCGTACCCGGCGACGCTTGGGCGAAGCCGGCGGACTTCGCGATTTCGGCGTCAATCTGATGACGTTGCCGCCCGGCAGCTGGTCCAGCCAGCGCCACTGGCACAGCGAGGAGGACGAGCTCGTCTATGTGCTTGAGGGCGAAGTGATGCTCATCGAAGACGGCGGCGAGACGCTGTTGAAGGCAGGGGATTGTGCAACGTTTCCGAAAGGCACCGGCAACGGCCACCACATGATCAACAAATCCTCCGCGATGGCCGTTTATCTGGAGGTAGGCTCGCGCAATCCGCAGGACCTCACCATGTGCTCCGATATTGACATGATGAGTTCCAACGCCGACGGCCGGTTCGTGCACAAGGACGGCACGCCTTATCCCAAATCATAGGGGGAGCGCGGCGTCAGGTTTTACTTCACCGCGGCATTGGAACGCCGAGATGGATCTGACCATCGCAGGAACAAAACGAGTGTCTTCGGCATTGGCCAGAGTTGGCTATTTTTTTGCCGGCGATAGAGCCACAACAGCAGCGCCATCACCGAACCACCCGGCAAAACCAGTTCTATCAGTGCGTAGGGCGCGAGATCCTTGAGCCTTACGACCACGGCCGCTGCATATCCGCCCCAACGGCGCAGCGCTGGCGCCGGTCCCGTATCGGGCCGGTGTTTTATCTGCCCACCTTTGAGGCTCGACATCGAATTCGGTAAGGACATCATGGTACTTCTCGTGAATCTATAGACTTAAGACGAATGAGGCCGCGCTGAATCGACATCGGCTGAATACCTTTTATCGCGGGCTTGACGTTCAGACGGTGAAGTTAGGCCACCATCGCAATCTGCAAAACCAGCACGGTGACGCCCGTGGCAGTGATGGCAAGAAGCGCCTGCCCGAATCGTTCGATCAGATTGATGTCATTGCTCATGTGAATGCTCCGTTGACTGAAATGTGCTCCTCACAGCTAACAGAATGCGCCTACCGCCGAGGCACCGCGAACGGACTATCTCACTGAACGTTAAGCAAAACTTAACGTTCTCCGTCTAGCCGTGCGGTTCGGGTGACGGCGCACCATCCAACGCGGCGGAACCACCTGACGGCGTACAGTTGTTTCGGCAACCGGACGCGGGTTACGCTTGGGATCAGTGATTCGGACCAACTCGAGGATTTGTGACCATGGCAACGACAATCTCTTTCAATCGACCGGACGGGAAAAAAGTGGACGGCTATCTTGCTGAACCGGCAAATGCCGCCAACGCCCCCGGAATTGTGGTCATCCAGGAATGGTGGGGCGTGAATGAGCAGATCCGTGGCGTGGCGGACCGCTTGGCCGCCGTCGGCTACCGCGCCCTCGTGCCCGACCTTTACCGCGGCAAGTCCACGGTCGAGGCCGAAGAGGCTCACCACCTGATGACGGGTTTGAATTTTGCCGATGCAGCATCTCAAGATATCCGCGGCGCGTTGCAATTTCTAAAAGTGCGTAGCAGCAAAGTCGGCCTGACCGGCTTTTGCATGGGAGGCGCGCTGACGCTGCTGGCCGCGTGCATGGCGCCCGAGATCGACGCCGCCGTCGTCTGGTATGGCTGTCCGCCGCTGGAGTACATCGACGCGACCAAAATCAAGGCGCCTCTTCAGGGACATTGGGCCACCCAAGACGAGTTTTTCAAGATCGCGACCATTGATCAGCTAGAGGACAAGCTACGCGCAGCGGACGTCAAGTATGACTTCCATCGCTATCTCGCGCATCACGCGTTTGCCAATGAGACTGCCGTTGGCCCGCACCGTATTCCGCAAACCCAATACGACGCGGTCTGGTCCCAACAAGCATGGGATCGCACCCTCAGATTCTTTGGCCGTCTGCTCGGCTAGGTAGTCGGGAGCTGTTTAAGGCTGCTGAGCGTATCGATTCGGTTGCGTGGGCTCCACGCAAAAGAAAATCAGAACGAGCCAGCCGATCACCGGAAAGAAGTACAGGAGCTGCCACCACCCACTTCGGTCGACGTCGTGCAGGCGGCGCGCCGTGACCGCAATGCTGGGTAGGAACGTCGCGAACGAAAACACGGCAGCCAAGTTATAACTGAGAAGCCGAAGCATCGAGGTCACGATCAACGTGAACACGAACCACCACCAAAACTCCGGACGGGACGCGCAGCCGTTGAAATTCGCATATTTCACGAAACAGGATTGGATGGCGTCAATAAAGTTCATGATGGCCCGGTCGGCGCAGCGCTGAGACCGACGGAAGGTCTAAACTGCCGTCCCCGACACACCCTTCCCCGATCTGATCCGGCTTCCGCAATGCGGGCACACCCACTCCCCCAACAACGCATGTGACTTGAACAGGGGGACCCGACGTAACGACATCGGCGTCTCGCATCTCGAACAGTGACCAGGATTTTCATCGGGCGACGACGGACGGCGGCGCATACCTGCCAGCACGACTCCCAACGACACCAAAGCGAGCGCGAGAGCCAGAACGAGCCAAATGATGCCTTCCATGACGCCTTACCCTCCCTGGTCTTTGAGCGGGCATTGTATCCCTCTCCGCACGGCCGGGGTAACTCAGTTGCAAATCTTGGATAACTTCACTATTGTGGAAGATATGAGGAAGCGCGAGCATCTAGGCCAATTGGAACTCATGGTGTTGTTCGCCGTGATTCAGCCCGGCCACGAAACCTATGGGGTACAGATCAGTCGTGAAATTGCGGAAAAAAGCGGTCGTGAGGTGGCTCTCGCCAGCGTGTACGCGGCATTGGAGCGACTGGAAAAAAAAGGCCTCGTTACCTCCGAGCTAGGCACACCGTCCGCGGAACGCGGTGGCAAAGCCCGCATGTATTTTCAGCCGACGGCAGCGGGACTAGCCGAGGCACGCAATACGCACGCCACCCTACAAAGGCTCGCCACCGGCCTCGTCGCATTCAAAGCATGAAGCTCCCGAAGCCACCGAACGTTGCAATGTATCTGCTGAGTCGCTTTGGCTCGCCTCAGCACCGCGAGTCCCTCGCAGGAGATCTAATCGAACAGTTTCAAAAAGGCCGCCCAGCCAGATGGGTTTGGCGAGAAGTCTTGTGCGCAATTCTGACAGCGCGAATGCGGACGATCGGATCAAAACCGTGGCGTTCCATCGCGAAGACGACATTGCGGGTGATCAACGCCATCATGC
>Ga0210398_10004744_pt1 | contig 12717 bp, 15 predicted proteins | sample IncBWC4OmetaG_FD_161047 | JGI IMG/M metagenome (GOLD analysis project Ga0210398, IMG submission 161047) | Forest soil microbial communities from Barre Woods Harvard Forest LTER site, Petersham, Massachusetts, United States - Inc-BW-C-4-O | ecosystem: Environmental > Terrestrial > Soil >... | reverse complement strand
CGCGGACGGGTTCGAGCTGCATTTCGGCGTGAACCACCTCGGTCACTTCGCGCTGACGTCGCTGCTGCTCGAGCGGCTGAAGGCGAGCGGGCCCGGCACCCGGGTCGTCACCGTGTCCAGCGGGGCGCACTACAGCGCCCGCGGCATCGACTTCGACGCGCTGCGGCGGCGCACGCCGTCGTTCACCGGCCAGCGTGAGTACGCGGTCTCCAAGCTGTGCAACGTGCTGTTCACGCAGGAACTGGCGCGCCGGACCGGCGACGTGTCCGCGTACGCGCTGCACCCCGGCGTGGTCGCCTCCGACATCTGGCGGCGGGTGCCGAGGCCCGCCAGAACGTTCATCAAGAAGCGGTTGCTCAGCGTGGAGGAGGGGGCGGTCACGTCGGTGTACTGCGCCACGTCACCCGCGGTGGCCGATGAGAGCGGCCTCTTCTACGACAAGTGCGCGCCGACGCCACCGAGCCCGGTGGCCACACCGGAACTGGCCGAGCTGCTGTGGAAGTACAGCAGCGAGTGGACCGGGCTGGGCTAACCGCGTGTCGAGGCGCGCCTCGGCACGCACGGGCTCGAACAGCTCGACCGGGTTGCCCGACGGGTCCTCGATCATGACCTGTTTGACACCGATGCCGGTGACGATCTCGGTGCGGAACCTGACGCCGCTGGCGCGGAGTTCCTCGACGGCCGCCGCGAGGTCGGGCACCTCGAGCATGAACCGGTTCCAGCCGCCTGGCCGCTGCCTGGTGCCGTCTGGCAGCGGCCTGGACCCGCCGCCGGGGTGACCGGGGGGCACGGGAGCGACCAGGACCAGCCGCAGGTCGCCGTGGGTCAGCATGGCGAATGCCGGGTCGGGATGCATCTGCTCGCGGAAGCCGAGCCGGCCGGTGTAGAAGTCGATGGCCGCGTCGACGTCGTCGACGATGTAGCGGACACTGACGGTACTCACGGTGTTTGCGCCCTTTCGTGATATCCCATCGCGGGTTCGTAGAGCTCGACGAGGTTCCCCGCGGGATCCTCGATCAGCGCCTGCCTGACGGCGACACCCGCGCTGACGTCGGCGCGGATGGGGACGCCGGCCGCGCGGAGTTCCTGGACGGCCGCGGTGAGATCGTGGACCTGGAGGGTGATCCGGTTCGATCCGCCAACCCGGGGCACGGTCCCGTCCGGTAGCGGCCGGCCAGCGCCTGGCAGGCCGGGGACGCTGAGCAGCAGCCGGAGGCCGCCTCCGTAGAGCATGGCGAAGGCCGGCGCGGAGCGCAGTTCCTCTTCGAAGCCCAGGCGCTGGCAGTAGAAGGCGATGGCGGCGTCGAGGTCGCCGACGAAGTAGCGGACCGTGGGCTTGTCACGCGGCGGCACGGGACTCGCGGGACCTGGCTGCCCGGCCGTGGTGGCGGACGTGATCCGGCGCAGCAGCGCGGCGGCGAACTCCGGGCGCGGGTCGACAGGCACGACCGGCAGGCGGAGAGCGTCGAGCGGGTCAGCGGCCATGGTGCCCCTCCTCGCGATCCGTGCCGCGGTGGCCCGTGCCCTGGTGGCCCGTGCCCTGGTGGCCCGTGCCCTCGTACACGGTGCGCAGCGCTGCCCGCGACCGGGCGAGCAGCGTCTCGGTCGCGTGCACGCTCCGGCCGAGATGGGCGGCCACCTCCGCCACCGGCAGCCCGTCGAGGTAGCGCAGCGTCAGCGCGGCCCGCTGCGGCACCGGCAGGCAGCGCAGCGCCGCGTACGCGGCCTCGGCGTCCAGCCACTCAGGCCAGGGATCGTCGAGCGCGTCGCCCGGCCGTGCGGCCGTGGCCTGACTCCGCTCCTCCCTGACGCTGCGCCGCCAGTGGTCCGCCAGCTTGTGCCGGGCGACGCCGATGAGCCAGCCGGCGGTTATCCGCGGCGCGTCAGGCTGCCCGGCCGCGGCGACCGCGGCCATGAACGTCTCCGCGGCCAGATCCTCGGCGAGGCTGGCGTTCCCGCACCGAGACAGCAGGTAGCCGTAGACATGCGGCAGCGACCGGTGGTAGATGGCCGCCACCGGGTCCTCCTCCGGGACCTCTTCGTGCCTGCCCACGCTACTAAGTCGTCCAGCGCCGCACGTTTCCGAACATGCTCCGGTGATTTTTCCTGCGGAGCGGCGTCAAGCATGATCGTAGGCAGTAACGGGCACTGTAGTTCCGCGACCACACTCGCGATCATGGAAACTGGGGGACATGGACCTTCCGGTGATGCCGCCGGTGGCGCCGATGCTGGCCAAGCCGGTCGACGCGATCCCCGACGGCGACTACGTCTTCGAGCCCAAGTGGGACGGGTTCCGGTCGATCATCTTCCGCGACGGCCCAGAAGTGGAGATCGGCAGCCGCAACGAGCGGCCGATGACCCGCTACTTCCCCGAGGTGGTGGACGCCGTGCTGGCCGAGCTGCCCTCCCGCTCCGTCATCGACGGGGAGGTCGTGGTGCCCAACTTCGCCGCCGGCCGGCTGGACTTCGAAGCGCTGCAGCTGCGCATTCACCCCGCGGCCAGCCGGGTGAAATTGCTGGCGGCGCAGACGCCGGCCCACTTCGTGGCCTTCGACCTGCTCGCGCTCGGCGACACCGACTACACGGCCCGGCCCTTCGCGGAGCGCCGCGCCGCCCTCGCGGAGGCGCTCGCCACGGCCAAGTCCCCGGTCCACCTCACCCCCGCGACGACGGACAAGTCGGTCGCCACCCGGTGGTTCAGCCAGTTCGAGGGGGCCGGCCTGGACGGGCTGATCGCGAAGTCCCCCGACGCGGCATACGAACCCGACCGGCGCGTCATGCTCAAGATCAAGCACGAGCGCACCGCCGACTGCGTGGTGGCCGGCTACCGGCCGCACAAGAGCGGCCCGGACGCCATCGGCTCGCTGCTCCTCGGGCTGTACCGGGCCGACGGCCAGCTGGCTAGCGTCGGCGTGGTCGGCGCGCTCCCGATGGAGCAGCGCCGGGCGCTACGCGCTGAACTCGAGCCGCTGGTCACCACCTTCGACCAGCACCCGTGGAACTGGGCGCAGGAAGAGGGCGGCACCCGCACGCCGCGCAGTTCGCAGTACAGCCGGTGGAACGTCGGCAAGGACCTGTCGTTCATCCCGCTGCTCCCGCAGCGCGTGCTCGAGGTCCGCTACGACCACATGGAAGGCCCGCGTTTCCGGCATACCGCGCAATTCGTCCGCTGGCGTCCCGACCGATCGCCGGAGTCGTGCACGTACGCCCAGCTCGAGGAGCCGGTCAGCTTCAGCCTCTCCTCGATCCTGGCTGAAGGATCAGTCATTCCGAACGAATGGGACTGACTGTCATGGCCGACCCGAAGATCGTGGTGGAGGCGGCCGGCCGCGAGGTGCCGGTCTCCAATCCGGGCAAGGTGTTCTTCCCCCGCACCGGGCACACCAAGCTGGACCTGATCCGCTACTACCTGGCGGTCGCCGACGGGGCGCTGCGCGGGGCCGGCGACCGGCCGATGGCGCTGAAGCGGTTCGTGCACGGCGCGGAGGGCGAGCCGTTCTTCCAGAAGCGCGCGCCAGAAAAGCGGCCGGACTGGATCGAGACGGTGCGGCTGAGCTTCCCGTCCGGCCGGACCGCCGACGAGGTGGTGCTGCGCGACCCGGCCGGGCTGGTCTGGGTGGTCAACCTCGGCTGCATCGACCTGAACCCGCATCCCGTGCGCGCCGCCGACCTTGACCATCCGGACGAGCTGCGGGTCGACCTCGACCCGGTGCCCGGCGTGGAGTGGCCGCAGATCATCCAGGTCGCGCTGGTCGCGCGCGACGTGCTAGCCGACTTCGGGCTGACCGGCTGGGCGAAGACGTCCGGGTCGCGGGGCATGCACATCTACGCGCGGGTCGAGCCGCGCTGGGCGTTCGCCGACGTCCGCCGGGCCGCCGTGGCGGTGGCCCGCGAGATCGAGCGCCGGGCGCCGGACCTCGCCACGTCCAAGTGGTGGAAAGAAGAGCGGCACGGCGTTTTCGTCGATTACAACCAGAACGCCAAGGACCGCACGGTCGCCTCCGCCTACTCCGTCAGGCCGCTGCCCGACGCGCGCGTGTCCACCCCGCTGACCTGGGGCGAGGTGCCGTCGTGCGACCCGGCCGCGTTCACGATCGACACGGTTCCCGCCCGGTTCGCACAGATCGGCGACCCGTGGGCCGGCATCGACGACGCGGTCGGCTCGCTCGAGGCGCTGCTCGAGCAGGCAGCCCGCGACGAGGCGGCCGGCCTGCCGGACGCGCCCTGGCCGCCGCACTACGAGAAGCAGACCGGCGAGCCGCCCCGCGTCCAGCCGTCGAAGCGCCGGAGCACGCCCAGCCCCACCGGGCGCCGCCAGCCGACCAAGCCGCTGATCGAGGTCGCGCGGGCCGCCACTAAGGCGGAGGCCCTCGACGGGCTGGAGCGGTGGAAGACCCGGCATTCCGACGTGTGGCCGCACCTCGAGCCCGCCGACGTGCTCGTCGACCAGATGCGCGGCCGGAGCTCAGCCTGGTACCGCATACGCCTCAACCTGGAGCACGTCCCCGAGGCACAGCGCCCGCCACAGGAGCCCCTAGAGATCGACTACGACCCGTGGGCCGGCATCAGGCCGTAAGTCGGCCCCGACTTCCGCGACCGGCCGGGTGGCCGTGGCGGCGGCGTCGCGGGGCGTGACGAGGTAGTACAGGCCGCCGGCCGTAGATCCCCGAGACGAGGTTCAGCACCACGTCGCCCGGTGCGATCAGGGAGGCGGCCACCGCTTCGAGGCCGACCACCGCTTCGCCCTGGAGGATCACCGGGTCTCCGTCGGTGCCGAACGCCACGCGCAGCAGCTCCACGGTCTCCGCGTACAGCGCGCGGAACACCGGGTCGGTATGGTGCAGGACCGGCCGGCCGAGCGCCGCGAGCGTCGCCGGCGTGCTGCCGACCGGACCGGTCGCCAGCGTGAACACGGGCCCGGCACCGTCGGCGCTCATGTCCCGCTCCTCCCGCAGGCAGCTACGGAACCGACATTATTCCTGCTAATCCCATCTGTAAAGTGTGAAATAGGGAAGAATGCTCCGGCGCGAAACAGGCCGTGACAATTCGTCACGCCGCTGTAACGTCGGCCGTAACCGGCGGAGCTATCGTGCTGCCATGCTGATCTCCCCGCACGAGCAGGAGCGGCTGCTCATCCACGTGGCGGCGGGACTCGCCAGGGAGCGCAGGGCACGCGGGCTGAAGCTGAACTATCCCGAGGCCGTCGCCCTCATCACGTCGTTCCTTCTCGAAGGCGCCCGGGACGGGCGCCCTGTCGTGGAGCTCATGAGCTCGGGCCGTTCGGTACTCGCGCGCGACGACGTGCTTGAGGGAGTACCCGAGATGCTGACGGAGGTCCAGGTCGAGGCGACGTTCCCGGACGGGACGAAGCTGGTCACCGTGCACGAGCCGATCCCGTGATCCCCGGCGAGATCCTGCACGGCGCCGACCCGGTCACGATCAACGCCGGGCGGTCGGCGATCACGCTGCGGGTCTCCAACACCGGTGACCGGCCGGTCCAGGTCGGGTCGCACTTCCACTTCGCGCAGGCGAACGCGGCGCTGCGCTTCGACCGGGACGCCGCGTGGGGGCACCGGCTGAACATCGCCGCGGGTACCGCCGTGCGGTTCGAGCCAGGCGTGGAGCGGGAGGTCAGCCTGGTGCCGCTGGCGGGCAGGCGCGTGGTGCCCGGGCTGCGGATCGGCGGGCGGCGGCTGAACGGGAGTGCCTCAGATGACTGAACTGAGCCGGGAGCGCTACGCGCTGCTGTACGGGCCCACCGCGGGCGACCGGATCAGGCTGGCCGACACCGCGCTGGTCATCGAGGTCGAGCGGGACCTGTCCGCCGGAGGCGACGAGGCCGTGTTCGGCGGCGGGAAGGTGATCCGCGAGTCGATGGGCCAGGCGGCCGCCACGCGCGGCGAGGGCACTCCGGATCTGGTTATTACCGGCGCGGTCATCCTCGACCACTGGGGCATCGTCAAGGCGGACGTGGGGATCAGGGACGGCCGGATCACCGCGATCGGTAAGGCCGGCAACCCGGACATCATGGACGGCGTGCACCCGGACCTGGTGATCGGGCCGTCAACCGAGGTGATGGCGGGCAACGGGCTCATCCTCACCGCGGGCGGCATCGACTGCCACGTGCACCTCATCTGCCCGCAGCTCATCCCCGAGGCGCTCGGCGGCGGCATCACCACGCTGATCGGCGGCGGCACCGGGCCCGCCGAGGGAACGAAGGCCACCACGGTGACGCCCGGGGCCTGGAACCTCGCCCGGATGCTCGAGGCTACCGACGGCTGGCCGGTCAACATCGTGCTGCTCGGCAAGGGCAACACGGTCTCCGAGGATGGGCTGTGGGAGCAGCTGCGGGCCGGCGCGGCCGGGTTCAAGCTGCACGAGGACTGGGGGTCCACGCCTGCCGCGATCGACGCCTGCCTGCGGGTATCGGTGGCGGCCGGCGTGCAGACCGCCATCCACACCGACACGCTGAACGAGGCTGGGTTCGTGGAAGACACCCTGCGCGCGATCGCGGGCCGGCCGATCCACGCCTACCACACCGAGGGCGCCGGCGGCGGGCACGCCCCGGACATCATCACCGTGGCCTCCCGCCCCAACGTGCTGCCGTCATCGACCAACCCGACCCGGCCGCACACGGTCAACACCGTCGACGAGCACCTCGACATGCTCATGGTGTGCCACCACCTGAACCCGGCCGTCCCCGAGGACCTCGCGTTCGCCGAGTCGCGCATCAGGCCGTCGACGATCGCCGCCGAGGACATCCTGCACGACATGGGCGCGATCTCCATGATCGGTTCGGACTCCCAGGCGATGGGCCGGATCGGCGAGGTGGTGATCCGCACCTGGCAGACCGCGCACGTGATGAAGCTGCGGCGGGGCGCGCTGGCCGGTTACGGTCCGGTGGCGCCGGACGAGGAGGGGGCGCTCGGCGCGGACAACGCCCGGGCGCGCCGCTACATCGCGAAATACACCATTTGCCCGGCCATTGCCCACGGGCTTGAGGGCGAGATCGGCTCGGTCGAGCCGGGCAAGCTGGCCGACCTCGTGCTGTGGCACCCGGCGTTCTTCGGCGTGCGCCCGCACGTGGTGCTCAAGGGCGGCTTCGTCGCCTGGGCTGCGATGGGCGACGCGAACGCGTCGATCCCCACTCCCCAGCCGATCCTGCCCCGCCCGATGTGGGGCGCCTACGGCCGGGTCCCCGCGCGGACGTCGGTGTCGTTCGTCTCCGGCGCGGCCCTGGAGGACGGCCTGGCGGACCGGCTGGGCCTAGCGCGCGAGCTCGTCCCGGTGGCGGACGTCTCCGGCCGCGGCAAGGCCGACATGGTCAACAACGACGCGCTGCCTGACATCGCCGTTGACCCGGACACGTTCACCGTCCGCATCGACGGCGAGGTCGTGGAGGCGGCCCCGGCGGCGGAACTCCCGATGGCCCAGCGCTACTTCCTGTTCTGATGATTCTCACCGACCGGCCGATCGCGCAATCGACCTGCTCTATTGGTGTCGATTGCGCAATCGACCTGCTCGCGAGGAGCGTCCGGTGAGCGTCGCGGCCCTGCTGCTCGCTGACGCCCGGTTCCCGGCCGGGGGGCACGCGCACTCCGGCGGCCTGGAACCCGCGGCGACGGCGCGCACCGTGAAGGACCTGGCCTCCCTCGAGGTATTCCTGCGGGGGCGGCTGCGCACCGCCGGCCTGGTCGCGGCCGGGGTGGCCGCCGCCGCGTGCGCCCGCGCCCGTGACGACCGGTGGGCCGACCTCGACGCCGAAGCCGACGCGCGCACCCCCTCCCCCGCGCAGCGGGAGGCGTCCCGCCGTCAGGGCCGTGCGCTGCTGCGCGCGGCCCGCACCGCCTGGCCGGACGCGGACTGGCTGACGGACCTCGCCGCGTCCGTCGCCGCTCCGGCTGGGCGTCGTCCGGACGCCAGCGCGTACCGCCGCGGGCCGCACCACGCGGTGACGCTCGGCGCGGCCGCCGCGGCGGCCGGCTGCGTGCCGGACGATGCCGCGCGCATCGCCGCCTACCAGTCGGTGACGGGCCCGGCCAGCGCCGCGGTCCGGCTGCTCGCCCTGGACCCGATACGGGCGACCGCCGTCCTCGCCGGCCTCGTCGGCGACATCGACGCGGTCGCCAGCAAAGCGGCCGCCAGCGCCGACGGCCCGCTGGCCGACCTGCCTTACCCGTCCGCTCCGGCCCTGGACCTGCTGGCCGAAGCACACATCCGAGCGGAGGTGCGTCTCTTTGAGTCATGATCATGAGCACGACCACCCGGCTCCGCCGCGCGGCGGCCGGGCGCTGCGGGTCGGCATCGGCGGCCCGGTCGGCAGCGGGAAGACCGCGCTGGTCGCCGCGCTGTGCCGGAGCCTGCGCGACGACGTGGCCCTCGCCGTGGTGACCAACGACATCTACACCACCGAAGACGCCGACTTCCTCCGCCGCGCCGGCGTGCTCGACCTGGACCGGATCGTCCCGGTGCGCACCGGCTGCTGCCCGCACACCGCGATCCGCGACGACATCGGGGCCAACCTGGACGCCGTGGAGGACCTGGAGGCCCGCTTCGGCCCCCTCGACCTGGTGCTGGTGGAAAGCGGCGGCGACAACCTCACCGCCACGTTCAGCCACGGCCTCGCCGACCTCCAGATCTTCGTGCTCGACGTGTCCGGCGGTGACAAGGTGCCGCGCAAGGGCGGCCCCGGCGTCATGTTCTCCGACCTGCTGGTGATCAACAAGACCGACCTGGCCCCGCTGGTCGGCGCGTCCCTCGAGGTCATGGCCCGCGACGCGGCGGCGGTCCGCGAGGGTCGCCCGGTGATCTTCTGCTCGCTAAGGGAGGATCCGCTTGCGGTGCGGGTCGCCGACTGGGTGCGGGCTGCCCTTAGCAAGCCCTCGCTCCTTTAGCCGAACGTACGGTGGTGACTCCACAGCTAACCGCCGCCGCTTCCGGCGCAGGCCGGTATCCGCGAAACCGGGTCGCCGCCGTGGCGGAGATCGTCGCCGCGGCGACCGCCGGTGGCGCGTCACGGCTGCCGGTGCTCCGGTCGCAAGCACCCCTGGTGCTGCGGCGCACGCCGGATGCCGTGTACCTGGTCGGCGGCGCGGCCGGCCCGATCGGCGGCGACACGCTCGACCTGCGAATCGACGTCAGGGACGGCGCCACGCTGCGGGTCCGCACCGCCGCGGCGTCGATAGCGCTGCCCGGCCCCGACGGCGCGGAGTCGGTGCTGACGGTCACCGCCACGGTGGGCCCCGGCGCGCACCTTGAGTACCTGCCAGAACCGGTCGTCGTCGCGGCCGGGGCCCGGCACGCGACGATCCTCCGGGTAACCCTGGCCGAAGGCGCCTCCCTGCTGCTCCGCGACGAGCTGCTCCTCGGCCGCCACGGCGAGGCGGGCGGCGCCTCCCGCACCTCATTGCTCGTGGACTACGGTGGCCGCCCGCTGCTGCGCCAGTCGCTGGAGGTCAGCGGCACGGACGCGGCCTCGCTCGGCCCGGCGATTCTCGCGGGGCACCGGGCCGTCGGAACCCTGCTGAACGCCGGCCCCGCCATCCAGTCCGACGGGGTGGCGCGCGCCGACGCGGAAGCGGCTGTCATGCCGTTGGCGGGCCCGGGGATCCTGGTCACAGCGCTCGCCCACGACGCGGTAACCCTCCGCCAGCGTCTGACCAACTGGTCCAGGTCAGTCCACCGCGACTTCGCCACGCAGGAACTGGATATAGCGGGCGGCTGAGGCCTCGAGGACAGCCCGGGCGTCGGCTCGCAGCACCGGCTGCCACCAGCCGCCGTAGATCCGGTCGAAGCGGTACGGGCGGACGGCCTCGACTACCGCGCGGACCGCCCCTTCCGGCAGCGGCAGCCGGTTCGGTGCGCTCCAGATGAACGTGAGCCGTTCCTCTCCCGGCGTCACACCGATCGTGTCACCGCTGAACAGGGCACCGGCACCGTCAGCTCCGGCCTCCCAGTGCGCGACCGCGCTGCCGGGAAAGTGCCCGCCGCACTGGATGAGGGTGACGCCGGGCAGCACCGCCAGCGACCCCGCCCATGTCCGCACGGCCGGGTCCGGGCGGGTCAGCCAGTGCGCGTCCGCCTCTGGCAGCAGGATCTCCGCGCCGAACGCGTGACTCCATTCGACCATCGACCCGTAGAAGTGCGGGTGACTCGCCGTGACCGCCCGCAGGCCGCCGATGTCCGCGACCGCCTGGATCGCCCGCTGGTCAAGGAATCCCGGCGGGTCCCACAGCAGGTTCCCCTCGCCGGTCTGGACCACCAATCCGCGCTGGCCGATGGCCAGCGGCGGATCCGCGCCGACGCCGAGCAGCCCGGGCTCAACCTCCCGCACGTCGCCGCGGTGCCCCGCCGCGGCCAGCTCCGCGAGCGTCGTCCACCGCTGACCAGTCGGCGGCACCCACTGACGCTCGTCGGCGCAGATGACGCACTTCCCCGGCGCCGACTCTTGATCGGGATAGTGGTTCCCGCACGTGGCGCACACCCAGACCGGCATGCTCTCTTTCTACCCCGTCCTTTCTACCCCGTCAGAACTGTGACTTCAGCTCCTCGATCTCCCGGGTGCGGGCGCGGAGCTGCTCGTAGGCGGGGCGCTCGCGGAGGCGGGCGAGCGCCCAGCGCACCGCTTCCGCGCGGCTGGTCGCGATGCCCACCGTGATCAGCGTGTCCAGCGTCTCCAGGTCTTCGGTGCCGAGCCGGGCCATGACGGGGGTGAGCCCGGGTCCGGGTCCGCCAACGCCGACGCGCCCGCGGCCCAACTGGATGATCGGGCCGTGCTGGTCCTCGGCGGGTTCGCCGCCCGCGATGAACTGAAGGGTCACAGCGACCGGCAGCTTGTTCAGCTCCTGCCGCAGCTCGTGGAAGGCCGCGCGGTGCGCGTCGTGGAACTCCTCGAACGCCCGCTCGCGCCCGTCCTGCTCGCTCGGCGCCGCGACGACCACGCGCGCCAGCAGCTGCCCCGGCTCGATCTGCGGGTCGTCGCCGTACTGCAGCACCTCGGTCCGCTCGATCTGGGCGCCCGGCATGCGCTTGCGCACTTCCTCGTCGAACCGCTGCCTGATGTGGTCCAGCTCCGCCTGATCCAAGACCCACCTCCGAGAGAGTTTCGCGTGTAATTAGCGTAACTAGCGTTTCGCGCGCAATCAAGAGGCGGTAACACCGGGGCAGCGCGTGCGGAGAGGCTAGCCGGGGATAACGGCCTGCGCCGTGGTGGAGGGCAGCCCCACCGGGCCGGGGCGGAGCCGGAGCAGGCGGCCGGCGAGCGGCTCGGCGGAGCGCTGGGCCTGGCTGAGGCCGCTGCCCGCCGTGGTCACGTAGAGTTCGGCCAGGCCGGGTCCGCCGAACGCGCAGCTCGTCGGCTTCGACACGGGGAGCGGGACTACCGCGTCAGGCTGGCCGGACGGGGCGAACCGGCGGAGCGCGCCGCCGCCGTGCATGGCGACCCAGACGCAGCCGTCCACGTCGACGGTCAGCCCGTCGGGGACGCCGTCGGCAGCGGAAAGATCGGCGAACACCCGGCGCTGGAACGCCTCGCCGGTCGCCGGGTCATAGTCGAACATGTCGATCTGGCGCGTCGGCGAGTCGTTGTAGTACATCCGCGTGCCGTCCGGGCTCCAGCCGAGCCCGTTGGAGACCATCACGCCCTTCACCACCGGGGTCAGCGTGCCGCCGGAGTCCAGCCGGTACAGCTCGCCAAGCGGCTCCTTCTCGCTGATGTCCATGGAGCCGACCCAGACCCGGCCCGCCGGGTCCACCGCGGCGTCGTTGAACCGGACGCCCTGCCGGGCGGGCACCGAGGCCACCAGCTGCCCGGCCCAGCCCTTCCCCGGCCGGGTGGCGCGCAGCGTCAGCCGGTGCCCGCCGGCGGTCAGGATTCCGCCGCCGAGCGCGGGGAACGCCGCGGACACCTCGTCAAGCTCGACGGTGATCGTCTCGGCGGGCTGGACGCGGGTCATGTGCAGCAGCCCGCGGGGAATGTCGACCCATAGCAGGCAATCGTCTTCCGGGCGCCAGTAGGGACCCTCGCCAAGCTCCGCGGTCACGTCGCCGACCGGCTCGACGGTGACCGGCGTGCGCACGTCCATCATCGCTGGCCGCTCCTTCACCGCACCCGTTACCCGACGTCTACCCAATCGAGGGTGCGCTCGACCGCCTTCTTCCAGCCGGCGTAACCGGACGCGCGGCGATCGTCGGACCAGGTGGGCTCCCAGCGGCGGGACTCGTGCCAGTTGGCGCGCAGTTCCGCGGTGTCCTGCCAGAACCCGGCCGTCAGGCCGGCCGCGTAGGCCGCGCCGAGCGCGGTGGTCTCCGCGACCACGGGGCGGCTGACCGCGACGCCGAGGATGTCGGCCTGTAGCTGCATGCACAGGTCGTTGGCGGTGACTCCGCCGTCCACCTTCAGCACGTCGAGGGTGACGCCGGAGTCGGCGCTCATCGCCTCCACCACGTCCCTGGTCTGGTAGCAGATCGCCTCGAGCGTGGCACGGGCCAGGTGCGCGTTGGTGTGGAACCGGGACAGCCCGACGATCGCCCCGCGCGCGTCGGCGCGCCAGTACGGCGCGAACAGCCCGGAAAACGCCGGGACGAAGTACAGCCCGGCCGTGTCCTCCACCTGGCGGGCCAGCGGCTCGCTCTGCGCGGCGCCGCTGATGATGCCAAGCTGGTCGCGCAGCCACTGCACCGCCGCGCCGGTCACCGCGACCGATCCCTCCAGGGCAT
>Ga0210398_10004740_pt1 | contig 12719 bp, 12 predicted proteins | sample IncBWC4OmetaG_FD_161047 | JGI IMG/M metagenome (GOLD analysis project Ga0210398, IMG submission 161047) | Forest soil microbial communities from Barre Woods Harvard Forest LTER site, Petersham, Massachusetts, United States - Inc-BW-C-4-O | ecosystem: Environmental > Terrestrial > Soil >... | reverse complement strand
GCCATCTACGATCCGGTCGCGCAGGAGTGGACCAGCTCCACTGTCACAGGAGCCCCTGCCTGGGGCATCGCAGGAAGCTACCCCTCCGTGACTGCGCTGCAGGACGGGCGTGTGCTCATCGACGGTGGGGTCGTGAATAGCTACCCTCTCGCGAGCGGCCAGTCTGTACCGGGCATCGCGTTGTATGACGCTACCCAGGGCAGCTGGTCTTTTGTCGGTTCAGAGGCACATTCCGGGTACTACGCGGCGAGTGGTGTGCTCGGTAACGGTCAAGTGCTTGTGGCGGGCGGGGCCGATGTGCAGCAGGGCGGCGCTGGTGACGCGGCCGTGGCGGCAGCGGACCTTTTTAGTCCAAGCACCAATCTCTGGAGCGCCGCCGCTCCCATGAGCACGGCGCGACAACAGCACACGGCGACGGTACTGCAGAGCGGAGAGATGCTTGTGACGGGCGGCACCAGTGGTGTCTACAGCTGGTTGGAAAGCACCAGTGTGCGCAGCAGCGCCGAGATCTACAACCCGGCGACCAACAGCTGGAGTTCGGCGGGCACCATGAGCACCGCACGCTATCAGCACACCGCCTCGCTGCTGGGCAATGGTGAGGTGCTGGTCGCGGGCGGCAACGACTTGAACGGAACTTGCAGCTGCACGACGTATGTGAGCTCTGCCGATCTGTACAATCCTGCGACTAACAGCTTCACCTCCACAGGGGCGTTGAACGTCGCACGCTACGCGCATACCGCGACCGTGCTGCAAGACGGGACAGTGCTGGTGGTCGGCGGATTTGGGGGACCGACGAGCACGCTGCAAAGCGGCGGCGCGGCGCTGGCAAGTGCGGAGATTTACAATCCTGCAACCGGGATATGGACCGTGACGGGCTCCATGACGACGGCACGCATCAATCACACGGCGAGTCTTCTACCCTCTGGTGAGGTTCTGGTCAGCGGGGGCACAACGGGCACTGCGACCACTGCGACGGCGGAGGTGTTCAATCCAGGGACTGGTACCTGGACACCTGTAGCCTCGATGTCGACGCCGCGACAGTCGCACGGCGCGATGATCCTCGCCAACGGCACGGTGCTCGTGGTTGGAGGTTTGAACGATGTGACCAGCGCGGTGATCGGCGTCGGCACCGCCGAGGTCTACGATCCCACCGCCAACAGCTGGGCGCCGAGCGGAGCAATGGTGACCACGCGGCAGTTCTTCGTGCTGAACGCCCTCAGCGATGGCCGCATCATGCTCGAGGGAGGCGCACCGAATCTTCCCGGACTGCCGGAATTCTACCGATAGGCTTCGGCCCGCTAGCTCTTCGCGCCGCCGCCCGGCGGCAGCGGCACCGCGATCGGGAACTTGGAGAAGATCGCCGCCGTCCCCGTACTGATCCTGGCTTCGGCGTTCGTGCCCCGCAGATCCCCACCGTTCAAGCTGACCGAGGCATGCCAAATGGGTGTATGCGACCGGGCGTCGAACACGTCCACGGCGATGCGGGTCTCATCGCTGACCATGGGTCCATCCCATCCCCAGCCGCCATAGAAGCCGCGGTGCCAGCCGTAGCCGCCCCAGCCCGCCCAGCCGGCGTAGTAGTCGTTGAACACCTGGCGCGATCCCATGGCATAGCCCACCACGCAATCGGCCCCTGCGCGATCCGCAGGCTGGATGCCCTTGGCCGCGAGGTTGGCGGCGATGGAGACGCGCAGGCGCTCGGCGTTTAAGGGATTGCCATAGGCCGCCGGTTGATCGGCATTGGCGACGTGTTCGTTCGCAAAGGCGTAGGTGTGGCAGCTGCCCACCGACAAATTGGGATTGGCATCGGTCTTGACGGGCAGACCCTCGCAAGCGGCGAGTCCCAATCCCAAGGTTCCACCGACGGTCGCAAGAAGTAGATAACGACTTAACATAACGTCACCTTTTGTCAGCCTAAGAGCGGTGCACAATTGCACCCACTCTAAACGTTAGATCCCAGAAACGGTTGACAAGTTTCCCGCCGGCCTCAGGTTAAGCGCCATCCGCGTCCGCCGGAAAGCTCATGCCCACGGTGTGGTAGCCGCCGTCCACGTACAGAACCTCGCCGCTGATCCCCGCCGCGAGATCCGAGCAAAGAAACGCTGCCGCATTGCCCACATCGTCGATGGTGACATTGCGCTGAATGGGTGCGGCGGCCGCCACGCGGGCCAGCATCTTGCGAAAGCCCGGAATTCCGGCCGCCGCCAGAGTCTTGATGGGACCTGCGGAAATGGCATTCACACGGACTCCTCGGGGACCTAAATCGGCGGCCAGGAAGCGCACATTGGCTTCGAGGCTGGCCTTGGCCAATCCCATGACGTTGTAGCCCGGGATGGAGCGCATCGCGCCCAGGTAGCTCATGGTCAGGATCGAACTCGCCCGTCCCTGCATGAACGGCAGCGAGGCGCGTGCCAGTGCGGTCAGGCTGTAGCTGGAAACATCGTGCGCCACCCGAAAGCCCTCGCGGGTGGTGGCGTCGATGAAGTTGCCGGTGAGCGCCTCGCGCGGCGCGAACGCCACCGCATGTACCAGCACGTCGAATCCATCCCAGCGGGATTTGAGATGCGAGAAGCCTTGGGAAATTTCCTCATCCGAGGCGACGTCCATGACGAAGGTCAGGTCCGAGCCCAATTGTTTGGCGAGCGGCACCACGCGGTCGGTCATGCGCTCGATATGCGAGAACGCGAGCTCGGCGCCCTGCGCGTGCATGGCCTGCGCGATGCCCCACGCAATGGAGCGGTCCGTGGCCAAGCCCACGATCAGCGCGCGTTTGCCCTTCATGAACCCCATTTTTCTTACCCCTGCTGCCGATTCTTGTCGACGTACATGACCAAGCGCTGTCCAGCTCTGATCTGGTGGTGTTTATTCAGCCCGTTCCAACTCTTGAGCTGCGGCACCGTGACCTGAAATTGGCGCGAAATGCTGTACACGGTGTCGCCGCTGCGCACAGTGTAGAGCACGCGACGGCCGGATCCCGTTCCTTCGTCGCGGTAGCGGCGCTCGCTCGCCTTGATGACCAGGCGCTGTCCCTTCACCAGCGTATCGGCAGCCCCCATGTTATTGAGCCGCGCCAGCGTGCTCACCGGGATGCCGTGGCGGCGCGCGATGCTGCTCAAAGTCTCACCCGCGCGTACGCGATACACGATTTGACGCTGGCGGCGGCTGCCCGTATCGGGGCGGTCCACCCGCGAGGCTGCGAGCAGCACCTTGTCGGGCAATTGGCCGCTGATCTCGGGAATCTTCAAAGACTCACCCACCGTCACCTTGCCGCCCTTCAAATCGTTGATCTTGGAGATCACGGTGGGCGAGGTGCCGTACTGCTTGGCGATGCTTGCGAGGGTGTCGCGGCGCGCCACCTCGTGCACGGTGTAGGGCACGCGGTCCTCGGGCGGCAGGGCCTTGAGCGCCGCCTCAAAGCTGTCGGCGTTGTCGATGGGCACCAGCATGCGGTGCGGCCCCTCGGGATCGGTGGCCCAGCGGTTGTAGCCGGGATTCAAGGCCGCGAGTTCATCGTAGGCCGTGCCCGCCAATTGCGCGGCGACCTTCAGGTCGATCTGCGAGCCCGTGTCGATGACGGCGAAGTAGGGCTCATTCGGAATCACCGCGAACTCCAGGCCGTAGCGCTCCGGTTCAGCCATCAGGCGTTTCAGCGCCAGAAGCTTCGGCACATAGGCTCGGGTTTCGGCGGGCAACTTCAGGTGCCAGAAATCGGTGGGCTTGCCGTGGGCGCGGTTGAAATCCAATTCTCGCTGTACGGTATTCTCACCCACATTGTAGGCGGCGATGGCGAGCAGCCAATCGCCGTCGAATTGATCGTGCAGGGCTTGCAGATAATCGAGCGACGCGCGCGTCGATTCGATCACATCGCGCCGCCCGTCATACCACCAATTCTGCTTGAGGCCGAAGCGCGAACCCGTGCCCGGGATGAACTGCCACATTCCCGAAGCACGGCTCACCGAATAGGCAAAGGGTTCATAGGCGCTCTCCACTACCGGCAGCAGCGCGAACTCTAAAGGCATGCCGCGGGCCTCGACCTCGGTGACCACGTGGTAGAGGTAGCGCTGACCGCGTTGGAATACCCTTTCCAAATAATCCGGGTTGTGTTCGAACCAGGCAAGCTGCTGATCGATCGCAGGCTCCTGCACCTCATCGAGGGCGAAGCCCGCGCGCATGCGGTCGAATAAATCGTCGTAGTCCTCGCCGTTGTGATGCTGCCATTCGCGCGGCATGGCAAGGGAGGGCGTGGCGTCCTTCCCCAGTCCGCTATCGGGCGGGGGAGTCTCCGGCGCGGTCGGCGCGGCCGGCAGCACGATTTTGTCCGGTATGGGCGGTTTGGTGGGTTGAGCGGCGCAGGCTGCGAGCAGCAGGAGGGCGCCGGCGAGCAAACAATGTCGGGTGAGGCCTACCATGGCTATCGGAACTGATCCTTCCAGGCACGCAAGGTTCCGAACACCTCGGCCGGGCCCGCAAGCGTTCGGCCGGCATGGCGCTCTGCGGCTGCCACAACAGCAGGAGCCTCGCAGCGCAGGAAGGGATTGACCCGAATCTCCAACCCCAAGGTGGACGGCAGCGAGGGATGGCCGGCGGCGCGAACGCGATCGACGTTGCCGCGGTATTCGAGCGCGGCAACGTTGGCCGGGTCCACCGTCAGGGCGAAGCGCAGGTTGGCTGCCGTGTATTCGTGGCCGCAGAACACACGAGTGTCCGGCGGCAGATCTCGCAAGCGATTCAAAGAAGCATTCATCTGTGTCGGGGTACCCTCGAACATTCGGCCGCAGCCTGCACTGAACAGCGTGTCTCCGCAGAAGAGCACGCCGTGCCCATAAAACGCAATGTGGCTTAACGTATGCCCGGGCACGGTTAAAATCTCGAAGGAAAGTCCCAACTCCGGCAATTCGCAGCGCTCGCCATCGTGCAGGCTGAGTGTGCGCTGCGCAATTCGGGTATCGTCGGGCCCGATCACGGGCACCGGCGCATGGCGCAGGAGCTCGGGGACACCGCCGATGTGATCTGGGTGATGGTGCGTGAGTAAAATAGCAGCCAGGGTTGTATCGCTGCGCCGCAACTCATCGATCACGGGAGCGGCGTCGCCCGGGTCGACCGCGACCACTTGGCCGGGTGCACGTGGGGACTCGATGAGCCAGATGTAATTATCGGCAAAGGCGCGCACCGGGCGCACGACGAGAGGCGCAGAGTGATTGTACATTTCGCGGCGTATTTAACCTGTAACATCCGAACTTCGCTAGTATTTTTGTAGGGGGACTGCAGGCTTGGAATCACTGCGGGAGACATCGGGGTCGGATTGGTTCGAAGGACCCTTAGGGCAGAGAGTGCTGCGCGAAGAGGCGGCGCTGGCGCCGCTCGCGCTCGACGATGTGTTCGGTTTCGAGCTTCTCCAAGTCGGCGCCTGGGGTCCGGCGCGGCACCTGCTCGATGGCGCGCGCACGCAGCACACCACGCTGCTCGCCCCGGAATTGAGTTCCGGCGTCACTCTGTGCGCGCCGCTCGATTCGCTGCCGTTCCGCTCCGATTCCATCGACGCCGTTTTCCTGCCCCACACCCTGGAACTGGTCGAGGATCCCTACGCCGTGCTGCGCGAGGCTGAGCGGGTGCTGTGCGCCGAAGGCTGCTTGATGATTTGCGGCTTCAACCCCTTGAGCGGCTGGGGCGTGCGCCGAGCCTTCGCCCACTACGTGGGAGGGGCAGTATTTCCGCCGCAGACCCAGCGACTGCTGTCCGAGCGCCGCTTACGCGATTGGGTGGCGGTGCTGGGGTTCGATTTTGACAGCGTCTATGGCTATCTTGGGCTCTTGCCCACCAAGGGCCGGCCGCGCAATGCAGCGGCGGTGCCGCGCGCGCCATGGGCGGCCGGTGCCTACCTGCTCAAGGTGCGCAAGCGCGTAAAGACCCTGACGTTGGTGCGGCCGCGGCGCTGGGTGCGCAAGCGTGTGCTGGTCGGCGCTGCGGAACCCACCTCCAAAGTACCCACCTCCAAAGTCGGTCCCTAAAGTGGAGCCGACCCGCGTTGAAATATTTACCGACGGCGCCTGCCGCGGCAATCCGGGCCCGGGTGGCTGGGCGGCCTTGCTGGTCGCCGGCAAGGAACGCAAGGAGGTCTCGGGAGCCGAGGATCTGACCACCAACAATCGCATGGAGCTGATGGCGGCGATCCGCGGCTTGGGCGCGCTGAAGCGGCGCTGCGCGGTGAAGCTGTATACGGACTCCAAGTACGTTCTTCAGGGGATCACCGAATGGTTGCCCAATTGGAAGGCCCGCGGCTGGCGTACGGCGGCGCGCGAGCCGGTCAAGAATCAGGATCTATGGGAATTATTGGATGCCGCGGCGTCGGCGCAGGATATCGAATGGCAGTGGGTCAAGGGACACTCGGGACACGAAGGCAATGAATACGTCGATCAACTCGCCAACACCGCCATCGATCGGCTGTTGGCGGCACGCTAGAGCGGGCACTTAGATGCGGCAGGTCGTTCTCGATACGGAAACCACGGGGCTCGAAGTCGAACAGCAGCACCGGATCATCGAAATCGGTTGCGTGGAACTCTTCAACCGACGGCTCACCGGGCGTACCTACCACCAATATCTCAACCCGGAACGCGACATCGACGAGGGTGCCTCCCAGGTGCACGGCCTGACCCGAGAGACGCTCGCCAAGGAGCCGACCTTCGCCCAGGTGCACCCCGAGTTCTTGGAGTTCGTCCGCGACGCGGAACTGATCATCCACAACGCCCCCTTCGACGTGGCGTTCCTGAATGCCGAACTCGCGCGCCTCGAGAGCGCGAACAAGATCGATGAGTTGTGCCGGGTGCTCGACACGTTGGCGCTGGCGCGGCAGATGCATCCCGGTCAGCGCAACAATCTCGATGCCCTGTGCAAGCGCTACTCGGTCGACAATTCGCATCGCGATTACCACGGCGCCTTGCTGGATGCGCGCATCCTCGCCGAGGTGTACCTGGCCATGACCGGCGGACAGGCCAAGCTCACCCTGAGCGCCGAATCTGAGTCAAACGCGCTCGCGCGGCGCGCGGGTCCTGCGCGGACCTCAAGCGATGTGCGCATCGCGGTGATCAGGGCGGATGAGTCGGAACTCATCGCGCACGAGCACGTACTCGCGCTCTTGGACCAGGCCTCCCACGGCCAGACGGTGTGGCGGCGATTGTGAAACTGCTCGTCACCGGCGCCGCCGGTTTCATCGGATTTCATACCACGCGGCGGCTGCTCGAACGCGGCGAGAAGGTGGTCGGTCTCGACAACCTCAATGCCTACTACGACCCCACCCTCAAAGGCGCGCGCCTCGAGCTGCTGCGGCAGCATCCCGGATTTCGATTCGTCCAGATCGACCTGGCGGACCGGCCGGCGATGGAAGAGCTATTTCGCGCCGAGAAGTTTCAGCGCGTGGTGCATCTTGCGGCGCAAGCCGGAGTGCGCTACTCCATCACCCACCCGCATACCTACGTACACAGCAATGTCACGGGGTTTCTGCACGTGATCGAGGGCTGCCGGCACAACGCCGTCGAGCACTTGGTCTACGCCTCCACCAGCTCGGTGTACGGCGCGAATACGCAAATGCCCTTTACCGAGCGGCAGAACGTCGATCACCCCCTCACGCTGTACGCCGCCACCAAGAAAGCCAACGAGTTGATGGCCCACAGCTATTCCTCGCTGTACGGCTTGCCGACCACGGGACTGCGATTCTTCACGGTGTACGGTCCGTGGGGGCGGCCGGACATGGCGCTGTTTCTGTTCACCCGGCACATCCTCGCCGGCACGCCCATCGATGTGTTCAACGGCGGCCGCCACCGGCGGGATTTCACCTATATCGACGACATCGTTCAGGGCGTGGTCGCCGCGGTGGACAAAATCGCGACACCGGATGCGAACTGGAATTCGGCTGCACCGGATCCGGCCACCAGCAACGCTCCCTATAGAATTTACAATATCGGCAATCAGCAACCGGTGGAATTATTGCGCTACATCGAGGTGCTCGAGCGCTGCCTCGGGCGGCAGGCGAAGAAGCATCTGCTGCCCATGCAACCCGGGGATTTGCCCGACACCTGGGCGGACGTCGAAGCGCTGGCGCGGGACGTGGGATACCGGCCCCGCACCGACCTGGAAACGGGTGTGAAGCGATTCGTCGAATGGTATCTTGGGTATTACCACCCTCAACCGTAGTCACAGCCCGCCATGTCACAGTTGAATTCTTCACTTGCGGAATGGAGCGCGGTCGCCGCGCATGCTCTGGAACTCAAAGGTGCGCACCTGCGCGATCTGACCGCCGCCGACCCCAAGCGCTGGCAGAACTTTCACGTCGAGCACGGGCCCTGGATGCTCGACATGTCGCGCCAGCGGATCACCGGCCGGACCTTACCGTTACTGTTCGATCTCGCACGAGCGGCGGAGCTGCCGGCGCGCATTGCCGCCATGTTTCGCGGTGATCCGATCAATACTACGGAGCAGCGCGCGGTGCTGCACACGGCCCTGCGCTCGGATTTCGCGGGATCGCCGGCCGTTCAACGAGAGGTGCGCGAGTCGCGCAAGGCCTTGCGAGATTTCGTAGGCGCGGTACGCGGAGGGCGGAAGCTCGGAATCACGGGCAAGAAATTCAAGCATGTGGTGAACATCGGCATCGGCGGTTCGGATTTGGGGCCGCTGCTGGTGTGCGATGCCCTCAGGGCCGAGTGGAATGGGGACCTTACGCCGCACTTCGTGTCGAATGTGGACCGGACTCAACTCGAGGATTTGATCCGCACCATCGACCCGGCGGAGACGCTGGTCATCGTGTGCTCGAAAACCTTCGTCACTCAAGAGACCCAGGCCAATGCCAATGCGGCAAGGGCGTGGATCGTGGGCGCGCTGGGCGAGCAGTCTCCGGCGAATCACTTCGTCGCCGTGTCGACCAATGCCCAGGCCATGGATGCCTTCGGCATCGCCGCCGCGCATCGTTTCACCATGTGGGATTGGGTGGGCGGGCGCTATTCGGTGTGGTCGGCCATCGGGCTGATCGCCGAACTCGTCGTCGGCAGCGATCGCTTCGAGCAATTCCTGCAGGGGGCGAGCGAGATGGACCGCCATTTCACCCAAGCCCCGTTCGAGACGAATCTGCCGGTGCTGATGGGCTGCTTAGGCGTATGGAATCGGACGTTTCTGAATCTGCCGACACTCGCGGTGCTGCCCTACGATCAGCGGCTGGCCCGCTTGCCGGCCTATCTGCAGCAGCTTGAAATGGAGAGCAACGGCAAGTCGGTGAGTCTCGCAGGCGACCGGGTGGATTTCGCGACCGCCCCCGTCGTCTGGGGTGAGCCTGGGTCGAATGCCCAGCACTCGTTCTTTCAAATGCTGCATCAAGGCACCCTGACGCAGGCCTTGGATTTCATCGCACCGCTGCGCGGCTCCTGGGGCGGCACCGAGGGACAGGATCTCGCCCTGCAGAATTGCTTCGCCCAATCGCAGGCCTTTGCCTTCGGCCATACGCTCGAGGACGTCAAGGCCGAAATGCGCAAGGCGGGCGCAAGCGCGGCCGACATTGAGCGCATCGGGCCGCATCGAGCGCACCAGGGCAACCGGCCCAGCTCCCTGCTGATGTACCCGCAAACGACGGCGCGAAACTTAGGCGGAATCTTGGCCTTGTACGAGCACAGCGTGTTCGTACAGGGCACGATCTGGGGCGTGAATTCCTTCGATCAATTCGGCGTCGAGCTCGGCAAGAAACTCGCGGTGGGCATCGACATGAAGGGCGCCAAGGCGCCCGCGGGGGACGGCGCCGCGGGCTTGGCGTCGCTCATCGACTATGTGGCGAAGCATCGGTGAAGCGAGGATCGCGCGAGTAGGGAATCAGAATCGCCGCGACACGTACAAGAGGCCGGTGTCGCTCCCCGCATACTCTATAATCCGGCAACAATCCAACGGGCGGGTCGGTCGTGAAGCATCGGAAAGGCATAATCTTGGCCGGCGGGGCCGGTACGCGGCTGCACCCGGTCACGATGTCGCTGTCGAAGCAATTGCTGCCGGTCTACGACAAGCCGATGATCTACTATCCGCTGGCGACGCTAATGCTGGCCGGTATCCGCGAATATCTGGTCATCACCACGCCGCGGGATCAGGCGGCCTTCCGGGACCTCTTGGGGAGCGGCGCCCAGTGGGGGTTGTCCTTCGAGTACGCGGTCCAGGCGGAGCCCGACGGCATCGCGCAGGCGCTGATTCTCGGCGAGTCGTTTTTGAACGGTGCGCCGTCGGCATTGATTCTGGGCGACAACATATTTTACGGCGCGAACCTACCTGCATTGCTGATGTCGGCAGAGCGCCGTGAATCCGGTGCGACCGTATTCGGCTACTACGTGCAGGACCCGGAACGTTATGGAGTCATACAGTTCGACTCGCAGGGCCGAGTGACCGATCTATTGGAAAAACCGGCCTCGCCACCATCGAATTATGCGGTGACCGGAATTTATTTCTATGATGGACGCGCTTCGACCTTTGCAAAAGCGCTGCGGCCGTCGCTCCGCGGCGAGTTGGAAATCACGGATCTGAATCGCGCGTACCTGGCGATCGGCGATCTGCACGTGGAACGACTGGGCCGCGGCACGGCCTGGCTCGATACCGGGACGCACAATTCCCTGCTTGATGCAGGTGTGTTCGTGCGCATTATCGAGGAACGGCAGGGACTGAAGGTCGCGTGCGTGGAAGAGATCGCCTGGCGCGCCGGCTTCATCAGTGCCGAGCAACTGAAAAAGCTGGCCAAGCCGCTGGAAAAAAGCGGCTACGGCGAATACCTGCTGCGCATCGTCCACGAGCGGCAGCAATTTTAAAGCATCATGAAATTCACCCAGACTCCGATCGCAGATGCCGTGCTCATCGATCCTGACGTCCTCGGCGACGAGCGTGGATTTTTCATGGAGACCTGGCAGCAGGAGAAGTTCAAGGTAGCCGGTATCGATGCGGCCTACGTGCAGGACAATCACAGCCGCTCGAGCCGGTGGACCTTGCGCGGGCTGCATTTTCAGGTGCAACGCCCGCAGGGCAAGCTGGTACGCGTCACGGCGGGCAGCGTGTTCGACATCATCGTCGACTTGCGGCGAAGCAGCCCGAGTTTCGGCGCTTCCTGGGGCGTCGAACTCTCCGGCGAGAACCATCGGATGCTGTGGGTGCCGCCGGGTCTGGCGCACGGCATTCTGGTGACCTCGGAATCCGCCGACCTTCTGTACAAGTGCACGGACTTCTACAGCCCGGCGCACGAACGCACCCTGGCCTGGAATGACGCGACATTGAATATTCGCTGGCCGCTGCCCGTGGGAACTGCGCCCAAACTCTCGCCCAAGGACATGCACGGCACGAGCTTTGCCGCGATCGAGAAATTCGAGTGAGGGTGCTGGTGCTCGGTGCCGGCGGTCAGATCGGGAGCGCCGTCATGGCGGCGGCCGTCGCGAAACATCAGGTCGCGGGCAGAACCCACGCGGAAATTGATATCGGCGATGCGCGTGCCGTCGCGAGAGTCTTTGCCGAGTCCGGCGCGCAGTGGGTAATCAACGCCGCCGCGTATACGGCGGTCGACTTGGCGGAGGACGAGCCCGCCCGCGCCACGGCGGTCAATGACACTGCGGTGGGGGTGCTCGCCGCGGCAGCAGCTGCCGCGGGCTGCCGCTTGCTGCATTTGTCGACGGATTTCGTATTCGACGGTATGTCCAACCGCGCGTATCTACCCACGGATCAAGCCAACCCCTTGAGTGTTTACGGCTCGAGCAAGCTCGGCGGGGAGCGCCGGGTGTTGGGTGGTGCCCCGGGCGGCATCGTCCTGCGCACCGCCTGGGTGTATGCCGCCACAGGGCGGAACTTCGTGACGACCATGCTGCGGCTGATGCGTGAAAAGGAACAAGTGAGCGTAGTCTGCGACCAGATTGGCGCGCCGACCTGGGCCGGCGGCATCGCCGCGGCGATCTGGGGCTTCATCGAGAGCAACGCACCCGGCGGGGTGTACCACTGGACGGATCTGGGAGTGGCGAGTTGGTACGATTTCGCCGTCGCCATTCAAGATGAGGCGCTGGCCCGCGGATTGTTGCCGCGAGCGGTGCCCATCGCGCCCATTCGAAGCGCCGCCTATCCAGCCCGGGCGCGGCGCCCCGCATTCAGCGTGCTCGATACCGAGTCCACGCGGGCTTTGATCGAGGCGCGCGCGCACCACTGGCGGCACAATTTGAGGACCATGCTGGATGCCCTTCGAACCCCGTAACCTGTTGGTCACCGGTGGCGCCGGCTTCATTGGCGCGAACTTCGTGCGCCACTGGTTGGCGAGCCCCCGCGAGGGACGGGTGGTCGTGTTCGATGCACTGACCTATGCCGGCAATATCGGCAACCTCGAGGGTTTGGACCGGGACCCTCGCTATATCTTCGTGAAGGGCGATATCTGCGATGAGGCCGCAGTGCGTGCGCTGCTCGAACATCATCGCATCGACACCCTGGTGCACTTTGCGGCGGAATCACACGTCGATCGATCGATCCTGGGGCCCGATGATTTCATCCGCACCAACATCGTCGGCACCCATTCGCTGCTCAAAGCGGTCAAAACACTCTGGATAGACCGGAAAACCGTTCCGGCGCACCGTTTTCATCACGTGTCGACCGATGAGGTCTATGGGTCCTTGGGACCCAAGGACGCGCCTTTCCATGAAGCCACGCCTTACGCCCCGAACTCGCCGTACTCCGCGAGCAAG
>Ga0210398_10004738_pt1 | contig 12721 bp, 13 predicted proteins | sample IncBWC4OmetaG_FD_161047 | JGI IMG/M metagenome (GOLD analysis project Ga0210398, IMG submission 161047) | Forest soil microbial communities from Barre Woods Harvard Forest LTER site, Petersham, Massachusetts, United States - Inc-BW-C-4-O | ecosystem: Environmental > Terrestrial > Soil >... | reverse complement strand
TGCCGTGGCCTCGGGGGTCAAGTGTGCGAAAGGCACCGTGACCAGAAGAAGCGGGAGAGACAACCACAACCGCGCCCGACTCACTACACCATTATCGCGCGGCATTATCGCGCGGCCAGCCTCGCTGCTAAAGGCTTTTGAACTTGAGCGTCACTTCCCCGATTCGAACCACGTCGTTGTCCTTCAATTCTTCCCGAGCGATCGGGTCGGGGCGCTCGTTTAAATACGTCCCGTTGGTCGAGTCCAGGTCCGTGATGGTAAACCTTTGATCTTTGTATCGCAGGCTGGCGTGCTTTCCCGAGATGGCTGAGTCGCGCAGCACAACGTCGGCATCGGAAGCCGATCCGATAATGTTCGGTCCTTCCCGGATGCGGAAGTCCTCGCCCTTCTGCTGGCCCGTCAAGGCCACGAACCACCCCACCACTGGCGGCTTTCGCTTGTCGGTCAGCACCACACTTCTGCGGGTGGTGGCGGGCGCCGCGCTTTCGCGTGAGGCATCCGTCTCCAGGCGCGTTTTCACCGTCACCGACGGTGCGCCCGTCTGGTATCCCGTCCGCTGGCAATACGGGCACACCTCCCAGGTATCTTCCATCTGATGTCCGTTCGCGCAAAACTTTGCCATTTGTGCTCTTCCCCTTGGAGCTGAATTAGGTCAACCAACAGAGACCTCTATTTCATCCTTCATAGACGCCATTGACGCCAACTTTGCCACAGCGCGGTGACTCGACGGACTTCCCCGGTGCGCCATTCATCAGCGCGCTTTGCGAGGATTATATACTGTTCCCGTTTGCGTGGCGTTGTCAAGCCCACCCACCTGCGCCACAATGGGTCACACAATCCTTTACTTTCAAATACATAAGATGGTACGCTGAAGAACTTATAATGCGAACTGTCGATTTGATCCACCGAAAACGAGATGGTGAAGAACTATCGCCAGAGGAAATTGCCGCGCTTGTGGAAGGCTACAGCCGGAATGAAATTCCGGATTATCAAATGTCAGCCTTTCTTATGGCCGTTTTTCATTCTGGAATGACGGACCGGGAGGTGAGCGCGGCCACGGAGTGCATGGTTCGCTCCGGCGAAACCGTCGATCTCAGCTCCATTCCCGGCATTAAGGTAGACAAGCATTCTACCGGCGGGGTGGGAGATAAAACCAGTCTCATATCCGCTCCGTTGGCGGCTGCCGCGGGCGTGGTGGTTCCGATGATGTCGGGCCGCGGGCTGGGTCACACCGGCGGCACGCTCGATAAATTGGAATCCATTCCCGGCTTTAGAACCGATCTGACCATCGACGAGTTCAAGGCGCAATTAGCCACGCACGGCCTGGCATTTATCGGGCAGACCGTGGAAGTGGCGCCGGCTGACGGTAAGTTGTACGCGCTGCGGGATGCCACCGCCACCGTGGAATCCATTCCGCTGATCGCCACTTCCATCATGTCCAAGAAGCTGGCCGAAGGCGTGGATGCACTGGTGCTGGACGTGAAAGTGGGCAACGGCGCGTTCATGAAGAAGCAGGTGGATGCGCGGCGGCTGGCGCAGATGATGGTGGGTATCGGGCGGCGCGCCGACAAGCGCGTGCAGGCCTTGATCACCGACATGAATCAACCGCTGGGCTACGCGGTGGGCAATGCGCTGGAAGTAATGGAAGTCTCGCAGACGCTGCAGAATGCCGGTCCCACCGATCTCACTCGACTGGCGCTGGAACTGGCGGCTCGCATGATCTTCCTCGCCAAGATTGTTCCCACGCTCGAGGAAGCGCGCGAAGTGGCGCAATCCAAGCTGTTGGATGGCTCGGGCTATCGCAAGTTCAAGGATGTCATTGAGGCTCAGGGCGGCAACTCGCAGGTTCTGGACCGGTTTGAGCTGTTGCCGAATGCCACCGGCGTTCGCGAAATCGCTTCGCCGCGCGCGGGTTACGTCAGCGCTATCGCCGCCGAAGACATCGGCTTGGCGTCTTCGCGCATCGGCGCCGGACGCAATACCAAGGAAGACGACATCGATCCGGCGGTGGGCGTGATTCTGGAGGTCAAAGTAGGACAGAAGGTAGAGGCCGGTGCTGTGCTCTGCCGCGTTTACTACACGCGCGACGAACATGTCGACGAGGCTTCCGAAGAGATCGAAGACGCTTTCCGCATTTCCGCGCAACCTCCCGAGGAGCGGGAACTGATTCTCGAAGTAGTCAGCTAGCTAGTTACCATGAGGGAAATTATTTAATGTGGCGCACGCACTCGTGCGTGCTGCGTTCACACTCGTGTGAACGGGTTCCTAGAACAGGCATGAGCTAAGACATGGAGCGCTTCACCGGCATACTGGGGATCCTCGCGATCCTGCTGGTTTGCGTTCTTTTCTCCAAACACCGGCGCAATATACGCCCCTCGCTGATTCTGTGGGGCGTGGGCCTGCAGCTCACCTTCGCATTCGTGGTGCTGCGAACGCCTGCTGCGCGCGTGTTTGAAGTCCTCAGCGACAAGGTGAATGCTGTGATCGGTTACTCCCAGGCCGGCAGCAAGTTCGTATTTGGCGATCAACTGGGCGGCGGTCCGATGGCCGTTTTCGCGTTTCAGGTTCTGCCCATCATCATTTTCATTTGCAGCCTGTTTGCGATCCTGTATTACCTGGGCGTCATGCAAGTGCTGGTGAAAGCCATGGCCGTGGTGATGCAGCGCATCATGGGAGCGAGCGGCGCCGAAGCTACGAACGTGGCCGCCAGCATCTTCATGGGTCAAACGGAAGCGCCCATCACCATCCGGCCGTTCCTCGAAGGCCTCACCGAGTCTGAGCTGTTCACCATTATGGTGAGCGGCATGGCGCACGTCTCGGGGGCCACCATGGCAGCCTATGTATTGATGGCGCACGTGGAGATTCGCCATTTGCTGACGGCGGTGATCATGACCGCGCCCGCCACTATCATGCTCGCCAAGATCCTGGTGCCGGAGGTTGGCAAACCGGTCACGGCCGGACGCGTCAATGTGACGGTGGAGCGGCAGGGGGTGAACATCATCGATGCGGCGGCCCGGGGCGCCATCGACGGGCTGCACCTGGCGCTGAACATCGCCGGCGTGCTGATCGCGTTTCTGGCCCTGGTGGCGCTGGTGAACGGGATGCTCGGCTATTTTCACCTGTCGCTCGAACAAATCCTGGGAGTCGTGTTTTCGCCCGTGGCGTGGCTGCTGGGCGTGGATTTTCACGACTGCCGCACCATCGGAAACCTGCTCGGCACGCGCCTGGTGTTGAACGAATTCGTGGCGTTTCAGGAGCTCGGGCCGTTGAAGGCGTCGCTCGATCCGCATTCGTTCACCATCGCAACGTATGCGCTGTGCGGTTTCGCCAACCTAAGCTCCATCGCGATCCAGATCGGAGGCATCGGGGGGCTCGCTCCGAGCCGGAAGTCCGACCTCGCGCGCCTGGGTCTGAAGGCGCTGGCGGCGGGAACCATGGCGAATTTCATGTCGGCCTGCATAGCGGGCATGCTTCTATAGATGCAGGAGGCCGTTGCTTACATTCGGAGCGTGACCGGGCGAGAGCCGCACGTCGCCGTCGTGCTCGGCAGCGGTCTGGGGGCCTTCGCCGACGAGTTGGCCGATCCAATTGCAATCCCCTACTCCGATATCCCGGGTTGGCCTGCATCCACGGCAGCGGGGCATTCCGGCAAACTGGTCTTTGGAAAACTTGGCAAGCTGGATGTTGCCGTCATGGCCGGCCGCGCTCATCTCTACGAAGGCTACACGCCCGCGCAAGTGACCATGGGTGTGCGGGTGCTACATCGCTTGGGCGTGCACACCGTGGTATTCACCAATGCAGCCGGAGGCATCAATCTGGCATATAAACAAGGTGCATTAGTTGCGATTTCCGATCACATCAACTTGCAGGGCTCACACCCTCTCATTGGCCCCAACGACGATTCCCAAGGGCCGCGTTTTCCGGATATGACAGAGGCCTATTCGCCGGCTTTTCGAGCCAAGGCGCACCAGGTGGCGCAGGAATTGAAGATCCACCTGGCTGAAGGCGTGTATGCCGCGCTCACCGGCCCGAGCTACGAGACGCCGGCTGAGATCCGCTATCTTCGCGCCATTGGTGCGGATCTGGTCGGGATGTCGACTGTCCCGGAAGTGATCGTGGCGAATTATTTGGGTATGCAGGTTCTCGCCATTTCCTGCGTCACCAATATGGCGGCCGGCATTTCGCCGCAGAAGTTGGATCATAAAGAAGTGATGGAAACCGGTTATCGCGTCCGCGATACGCTGATCCGGTTCTTGAAGGCGCTGTTACCAAAACTATGACCTTAACTGAATCTGCCATCGCGGCCCGCCAGCATGCGCATGCGCCGTACTCGCATTTCCACGTGGGCGCTGCGCTAGAGGCTGTGGATGGCCGGGTGTTCACCGGTTGCAACGTCGAGAACGCCACCTACGGACTCAGCGTGTGCGCTGAGCGAGTAGCCATATTCAAGGCGATTTCTGAAGGCGTGCGGAAATTCCAGCGCATCGCGGTATCGGCCGACACCGACGTGCTGACTCCTCCCTGTGGGGCGTGCCGTCAGATCCTGTGGGAGTTTTGCGGGGATATCGAAGTGACACTGACCAACCTGAAGGGGAAGACGGAAACGCTTCACTTGAAAGATTTGTTCCCGAGGCCTTTTGATGACTCGTTTATTTAGCTCCCCTACCAAACGTGGCGCACGCACTCCTGCGTGCCGTGTTCGCACTCTTGCGAACACGTTTTTGCCCGGGCCTTCAAGAAGCGTTCACACGATTGTGAACGCCGCACGCAGGAGTGCGTGCGCCACAAGTGTGTGCGCCATCCTTATATCTATATTCCTTATCTTTGGCGCGGTAGCTTTCGCCGAACCGGCGGACTCCATCTACACCGCCCGTTACGTGGTCACCATGAACGCGAAGCGCGATTTGATCGATGATGGCGCAGTCGCGGTTCGCGGCGAGCGTATTGTGGGCGTGGGCAAGCGCGCCGACATCGAGAAGCAGTTTCAGACGAAACAGCGCATCAACCGCCCGGATGCCATCCTGATGCCCGGCCTGATCAACACCCATACGCACGCCGCCATGTCGCTGTTTCGCGGCATTGCCGACGACATGGTGGTGCAGGACTGGCTCAACAAATTCATCTTCCCCGCTGAGGCCAAAAACGTCACGGCGGATTTCGTGCTGTGGGGAACGCGGCTGGCGTGCCTGGAAATGATGCTCTCCGGCACCACCACCTTCGTCGACATGTACTATTTCGAGGACAGCGTCGCCAAAGCCGCCAAAGAAGCGGGCATGCGCGGCATCCTCGGCGAGACCATGATTCGATTTAAATCGCCCGACTTCGCCACCCCCAAGGACATGCGGCAATGGACCGCGAAGTTTCTGGATCAATACCAGGGCGATCCGCTCATCACTCCCGCCATTGCCCCGCACGCCATCTATACCAATGACGACGCCGATCTAAAGGCCGCGCGCGAGCTGGCCAACAAATTCCACGCTCCGCTGGTGATGCACCTCGCCGAGGGTAAATTCGAATTGGATGACTCGCTCAAAATGCACCACATGACGCCCACCCGTTTCGTGGAATCACTGGGCGTCCTGGACGGATGGACCATTGTCGCGCACGCCATCTATCTGGACGCGGCGGATGCCAAGATCCTGAAGGCGCATGGGACCGGAGTGGCGCATTGTCCTTCCAGCAACATGAAACTCGCCAGCGGTATCGCACCGGTGGTGCGGTTTCTCGCGCTCGGCATTCCCGTGGGCGTCGGCACCGACGGCCCGGCAGGCAGCAACAACGATTTCGATTTGATGGAAGAAATGAATCTCGCGGCCGACCTGCAAAAGGTGAGTGCCAACGATCCCACCGTTCTTCCGGCCGAGCAGGCCGTCGCCATGGCGACTATCCTGGGGGCGCGCGCCGCGGGCTTGGAAAAAGAAATCGGGTCGCTTGAAACCGGCAAGCGCGCCGACCTGGTCACCCTGCGCCTGGATCGCCCGCACGCCGTGCCGCTCTACAACGTCTATTCGCAAATTGTTTACGCGCTGAAGGGCTCTGACGTCGAAGACGTTGCCGTCAACGGAAAGCCGATTGTGCGGGAAGGCCGCTCGCTCACGCTCGATCCGGCCCCCATCCTTGCCAAGGCGAAGGAATACGCCGCGAAGGTCAGCGCGTCTCTTCAGAAGTAGTAGCCCGCAAGAACGCAAGGGATAATCGAAATAACTGAAAACGCGTCGAGAGTAACCGCGCGTCCACTCCACTTAGCAGTTTCAAGTTTCCATCGGGGTGACCATGCGACTCAAGTTTCGTTGTTCGATCCTCTCTCTTTCTGCCGGTATCGCTTTAGTGCTGGCGCCAGCGTATTCCACATCCATCACCACCTACAACAATTTGACGAACTGGGCAGCCGCCACTACTGCCGGATATCAGACCGTGACGTTCACAGGCCTGACACCGGCAGGAACAGAAACCCAATACAGCAGCGCAACCGGCGTGACTGCCGACGGCGTTAATTTCATTGGATACAGTTCCGGCGGCGGTTCCGATATCGAGGTCATCGATACCAGCGCGTTCAGCTATTACAACTGGGGCACCGGCGATGCCTTGATCCAGAGCCTGAGCCGGCCAAATGCGGGCTCTCCGTTGCCGTACGTGAATATCGTGCTTCCCGCGAACGTCACTTCGCTAGGCTTGAACCTCTTCACTGCCAGTCCGGAAGCCTTGAACTTCACGATTACCGTGGCGGGTAACCAATACTCGGTACCCAGCTTCAGCCAGCCCACGCTGGCCTTCTGGGGAATTACGTCCAGCACTGCCATTTCTTCCGTCCAGCTCACGCTGGCAGGCACCACTTACAACGGCGGGACGAACGAACTGCTCGATAACTTCAGCTTCGGGGATATCGAGGTCGCGCCCGAGGCTGGGACCTATCTGCTCATTGGCTCCGGACTCATCGGATTCGTCCTGCTGCGGAAACGGTTGACTGCGGAAAAGCCGGGAAGTCCGCCGCGCCAGGGTTTATAATGCTAGTTGATGAATAAGGCCAACTGGCGTCCCGTTGCTCTTTCGCTTACCGTGTTGGGAGCCGTGGCGCGCCTGCTGCCGCATCCACCCAATTTCGCACCCGTGGGTGCTACCAGCCTGTTCGCCGGCGCCCGATTGCCGCGCTGGCAGGCCTACCTGATCCCGCTGGCACTCCTGGCGGTCACCGATCCGATTCTGTCGCCGCTTTACGGGTTCAAGCCGTACACCAAGTATCTGATCTTCACCTACGTCAGCTTCCTGATCAGTGTGTGGCTGGGAAGGTGGCTGCGCAATACGGAGAGCATATCCCGGATCGCGGCCGTTACCGTGCTGAACAGCATCCAGTTTTTCCTCGTCACCAACTTCGGAAGCTGGCTGTGGTTCCAGGCCTATCCTCGGACGGCGGCTGGCCTGGCTAGCTGCTACGTGGCCGCCATCCCATTCTTCGGCTGGACTCTCGCGAGCGACATCCTCTATACCGGTATCCTATTTGGGCTATACGCCTGGCTGAGCCGTACGGTTGCCACCAGCGAACGCCAGCCCCTTGCGGCTTGAGGCCTTCGCACACCGCTCAGCGGTAGGCGTCCTTTCGATGCCGGACGCGGAGGACACTCATGGTAACGCCGTCCTGGTGAAAGCGAACACGGTAGTCGCCGACGCGAAGGCGATACTCGGGTGGATCGACGTCCTGAAGGCGCTTGACACCTCCAGCACCGGTTTCGGCGAAACGCTCGATGGAGTGCTTCACGCGGCGAGCGATGCCCTTATCGAGACGAGCCATGTCTGCCAAGGCGGACTCGGCCCATTCGATCTCCATTAGTCTGATCCATCACTCGATCCCCAGCCGGCGCATTGCCTCGGCATGAGGAACGCCTTTGCCGCCGTTCTTACTAAGCCACTCGCGGGCTTCGGCGACCGCGCGCTCTTCTTCCTCGCTGATCTCCTCGTCTTCGAGCGGCGCGTTGCGGAGGGCGGCCGCAACGGGATCGACGATCGTTTCCAGAAACTGAACCAAGCCGGAGAGCTGAGGCTCGGGTAAACGGTCAATCAACTCATGAGCGTGTTCTCGATGTCGGTTCATCACAGGCCTCGGGCGCGAGCGCTTCTCCTATAATATCGCGTCACGCGCTTCAAACCCTCGGGATGGCCTTCGCGAGCGATCGAGATGCGTGGTGATTCCATGAGGAGGAATCGCGGGAAGCCCAACGTATGAACACGCTCAGCCAGCGGTGTCAGAAAAAGGCTGCGCCACGATCTGGAACTCATCTTCGTAGACGATGTACCCAACTCGGTTCGCCTTCATCATCCGGACTGAAACACCATGATGTTCTAGGATGACAACCAATTCGCGCACGCGCGCAAGATGTTCGTGCGCGGTGTCCTTGAACCACGAGATCGCCATATTTTTCTTGCGGTAGTAGGGAGGCCTAGAAGCTGTAAACCGCGTTGGCTTCTCTAAATGGTTGTCAAACCACTGAACAATTGAGTCGTGCATCTCTTCTTCGTGCGCGTGAAGCTTCTCTTTTTGCCGCAGGTTCCTGACCGCATGAAAAACTCCGAGTTCCCGCCCGGAGTCCTCGTCGATGTCCGCAACCACGAATCTTAGATACATAGCTCATACCCCGTTCCGTCGTCGGAGCCACCATACAATTGCCGGGTATTTTCATCGTTGTGAGAGGCGATGAACCTAGTGATTATAATCCGGCCAGATTCGGAGTGCTGTTCGCGCTCCGGTTACTGAATACTGATGCGGGGAAAAGGACTGCTCGCAGGCACCGTTCGGCTTCGCCGGAATCCCCGGGATTGTTCCGGATTCGCCGCTTTCGCAAGGTGTAAGCTGAATTCAGCGTACCGTGTCGCGTTCCCGCGTTGCCCTTTCCTGGTCTAGTGGCAAAGACAGCGCTTGGTCGCTGCATCTACTCAGGCAGGATCCTGGCATCGAAGTCGTAGCGCTGGTCACCACGCTGAATGAAGAGTTCGATCGCGTCGCAATGCATGCCGTGCGGCGCGAGTTGCTGGAATTGCAAGCCGTGGAAGTCGGTATCCCGCTGTGGACCGTCCCCCTGCCTTGGCCCTGCTCCAACGAACAATATGAAGCGCGCATGCGCGAACTGTGCGACCGCGCTATTAATGAAGGCGTCCAGGCTATGGCTTTTGGCGATCTCTTTCTGGCAGACATCCGCGCTTATCGCGAGAAGCAACTGGCCGGAACGGGGCTTGCGACGCTATTCCCGGTCTGGCAGATTCCGACTGCCCAACTGGCTGCCGAGATGGTCGCTGCGGGTCTAAAAGCCAAGATCACTTGCGTCGATCCCAGGGTGCTCCCCGCCGAGTTCGCCGGCCGCGATTTCGACGCCCAGTTCCTAAAAGATCTGCCCGGAACCGTCGATCCTTGTGGCGAAAACGGTGAGTTTCACAGTTTCGTGTACCAGGCTCCTGGCTTCCGGCATCCTATCGATGTCGCGGTGGGAGAAAAGGTGGAGCGCGACGGCTTCGTTTTCGCAGATGTTATTCATAAGTAAGAACTTATCTCCGGAGTCACGGCAGTTGCCAGAATGGCATAATGGTGATATGCTTATCTTAGTTGATAACTAGGGACTAAGATTATGGACTTCAACCGATTCACCGAAAAGCTACAAGAGGCGGTTCGAGCCGCCCAAGCCATCGCCGTTCAGCACGGGAATCAGCAAATCGACACCGAGCACCTGATGCTCGCGCTGCTCGATCAAGAAGGCGGCCTTGCACCCTCTATCCTCAACAAGGCCGACATCCGCGTGGATGCTCTGCGCACGCGCGTGCAGCAGGAAGTGGACCGCATGCCCAAGGTTTCTGGCGCGGGCGGCGGACCGGATCAGGTTTACGTCACCAATCGCATCACCAAGCTGCTCTCTCAAGCCGAAGACGAAGCCAAAAGACTGAAGGATGAATACATTTCGGTGGAGCATGTGCTTCTGGCGGCTACGGAGGACGCCGGAGCAACCGGCAAGCTGTTCCGGGAGTTCGGCATCACGCGCGAGCGGCTGATGCGCGCCCTCCAGGAAGTGCGGGGCAGTCAGCGCGTCACCAGCCAAAATCCCGAAGCCACTTATGAGGCGCTGGAAAAATACGGGCGCGATCTGACGCAGTTCGCGTCCCAAGGCAAGCTCGATCCGGTGATCGGCCGCGACGAAGAGATCCGCCGCGTGATCCAGGTGCTTTCGCGCCGCACCAAGAACAATCCGGTGCTCATCGGCGAGCCGGGCGTCGGCAAAACCGCCATCGTCGAAGGTCTGGCCGCACGTATCGTGCGCGGCGACGTTCCCGAAGGCTTGAAGGACAAGCGCGTGGTGGCACTCGACATGGGCGCGCTGATCGCGGGCGCCAAGTTCCGGGGCGAATTCGAAGAGCGTCTGAAAGCGGTCCTCAAAGAAGTGCAGAGCGCTGAGGGCCAGATCGTTCTATTTATCGATGAACTGCACACTGTGGTGGGCGCGGGTAAAGCCGAAGGCGCTATGGACGCGGGCAACCTGCTCAAGCCCATGCTCGCGCGCGGGGAACTGCATTGCATCGGCGCCACAACGCTCGACGAATACCGCAAATACATCGAAAAGGACGCCGCTCTCGAGCGCCGCTTCCAGACCGTTTTTGTCGACCAGCCGAGCGTGGAAGATACCATCTCCATCCTGCGCGGCTTGCGCGAGCGCTACGAAATCCACCATGGCGTTCGGATTAAGGACTCGGCTTTGGTAGCGGCGGCGGTGCTTTCAAACCGCTATATTACCGACCGCTTCCTGCCTGACAAAGCCATCGATCTGGTGGATGAAGCGGCCGCCAAACTGCGTACCGAGATCGATTCCATGCCGGCCGATCTGGACGAGATCCTGCGCCGCATCATGCAGCTGGAGATCGAGCGCGAAGCCCTGAAGAAGGAGTCCGACACTGCTTCGAAGGACCGGTTGAAGAAGATCGAGAAAGAAATTGCCGACTTAAAGTCGGATTCCGACGCCCTCAAGGCGCAGTGGCAGGCCGAGAAAGAAGGCGTGCAAAAGCTGCGAACGCTGCGTGAGCAACTGGATCAGACCAAGGTCGAGATCGAAAAGGCCGAACGGCAATACGATCTCAACCGAGCTGCCGAGCTCAAGTACGGCAAACTGACGGAGCTGGAGCGCAAGCTCAAAACCGAGGAATCCCGTTTGGCCGAGAAGCAGTCCGGCAAGCGGCTGCTCAAAGAGGAAGTAGACGAGGAAGACATCGCCCAGGTGGTCAGCCGTTGGACCGGCGTGCCGGTTTCCAAGCTCCTCGAAGGCGAAATGCAGAAGCTGCTGCACCTGGAAGACGAACTTCACCTGCGTGTGATCGGCCAGGACGAGGCCGTCCAAGCGGTGTCGGAAGCGGTGATGCGCGCCCGATCAGGCCTCAAGGACCCCAACCGCCCCATCGGAAGTTTCATCTTTTTGGGACCTACCGGCGTCGGCAAAACCGAGCTGGCCCGGGCTCTGGCCGAATATTTGTTCGACGACGAAAAGGCCATGATCCGGATCGACATGTCCGAGTACCAGGAAAAACATACAGTTGCGCGGCTGTTGGGAGCACCTCCCGGCTATATCGGCTATGAAGAAGGGGGGCAGCTAACGGAATCCGTCCGGCGTCGTCCATATTGTGTAGTCCTTTTCGACGAGATTGAAAAGGCGCATTCCGACGTGTTCAACGTGCTGCTGCAGATTCTGGATGACGGCCGCCTCACCGACGGCCAAGGCCGCACCGTGGACTTTAAGAACACCATCGTGATCATGACCTCCAACATCGGTAGCCCGCGCATCCTCGAATATCGGGGCGCTTTCGCCGGCGTGGGGTTCGACGTGATGAAGGACACCGTGCTCGAAGAGTTGCGCGGTCATTTCCGCCCTGAGTTCCTCAACCGCGTGGATGAGGTGATCGTGTTCCACGCTCTTACAGAGGGGCACCTCAAGCAGATCGTGAACATCCAGTTGAACGGCCTGCGGAAGCGCCTGGCGGAACGCCACATCGAATTAGAATTGACGGATCGGGCCAGCGAACATTTGGTTCGCTCCGGCTACGATCCAAGCTACGGCGCCCGGCCGTTAAAACGGGCCATCCAGCGCGAAATTGAAACGCCACTGGCGCGCCGGATTCTCGGAGGCGAGGTTAGGGATGGCCATCGGGTGGTGGTGGACCTTGACTCTGCCGGTCACTTGGTTTTTGAATCTAAACTTTTGGAAACTAACCCTGGGGGTCGCGAGCGTGAAGCGGCTCTCGAGGAAGTCAAAGGATAAAAAGGAAGACTACTTATGAAAGGTCACATCAGTAAATCCACGGCGGCTCTGTTCGCCGTTATTGCGCTGCTGGCCGGTGCGCTCATCGTCACCATCAGCAGCCCCAATCGGATTCCAGTTTTTGCGGACACCACTCGCGGCGCCGAGACCGGGGCTATAACGACATTCGCTCCCGTGGTCAAGCGCGCTATGCCGGCGGTGGTCAACATCTCCTCGTCCAAAGTCGTTAAGGAGCAGGGCGGGGAAGGCGGCCAGGGTCTGTTCAACGATCCGTTTTTCCGGCAGTTCTTCGGCGGGCGCATGCCGCAGCAGCAGGAACAGCCGCGCTCGCAGCGCGCAACCAGTCTCGGTTCCGGAGTTGTCGTCAGCCCCGACGGCTACATCCTGACCAATAACCACGTGGTGGACGGCGCAACTGACGTCAAGGTGTCCTTCTTCGACAA
>Ga0210398_10004737_pt1 | contig 12721 bp, 13 predicted proteins | sample IncBWC4OmetaG_FD_161047 | JGI IMG/M metagenome (GOLD analysis project Ga0210398, IMG submission 161047) | Forest soil microbial communities from Barre Woods Harvard Forest LTER site, Petersham, Massachusetts, United States - Inc-BW-C-4-O | ecosystem: Environmental > Terrestrial > Soil >... | reverse complement strand
AGAAATAAGCACTTGTTGAACCTTAAAAATAAAACAGGGCACAGGCAGTTGCGATGTATCATTATCTATTCGAGTGCCGGGTGCATCGGGTTGTAAAAACGAGCGCACAAAAAGCGGAATATTTTTATTCTGAAGTGGTTTGATTGTCTTGGGGTGAATAACCGTAGCGCCATAATAGGCAAGCTCAATAGCATCCTGGTAACTCAGGTGGTCAATCTTAATGGTATTGTCGAACCACTTAGGGTCGGCATTCAATACACCGGGCACATCTTTCCATATTGTTACCGATTCTGCATTGGCGCAATAGGCCATAATTGCAGCAGTATAGTCAGAGCCCTCGCGGCCGAGGGTGGTTGTTTTACCTGTTGCTGTGCTACCGACAAAACCCTCCATTACCAATATATCAACTAATTCGAATGCTTCGGGCATAAACTTTTTATAGTTTGCAAGCGTTTTTTCAAAATCAACTTTGCCCTCCCTGTAATTAGAATCGGTGTGGATTATGTTTTGCGCTCTCATCCACATATTCGGTATCTGTTTATCGCTCAGGCAGGCGCAAACTATAAGCACCGATATATGTTCTCCGAATGATACTACCTGGTCATATCGCTCATCAAAAGGTTCTTTGGGGTATTCTGCCACAACCTTACGCAAAAGGGCAAATGTCTTGTTTAAGGTGTAGGTTATATTTTGTTTGGTTAAGCTTGTTCTAATACAGCCTTCCGCAACCTGGTAATGATATGCTTCTATTTCCTTTATAAGTTTTTCGGCTTCTTCACTCGTAGTTGCTCTTACAACTTTTTCAAGCGCGTTTGTGGTTTTACCCATAGCCGATACTACCACGATCAGTTTCTCATTCGGGTAACGCTGTAATATGTTTACCACGTTCTTTACTCCTTCTACATCTTTTACCGATGCCCCGCCAAATTTGAAGACTTTCATAGCCTACAAAGATACAAAATGAGATTGCTTCTTCGCCTAGCGTCTCATCGCAATGACGTCATTACGAGGCCACAGTAATGTGGACGAAGTAATCTCAGCATTGTTTACCCCTCCCCCCGAGCAACCCAAGGGAGAGGGAAAAAACAGAAAGCGTTAGGGATAGCAGCGAAAACCCCGCATCCGCCAACTGGCGGAGAGGAGTTGCAGCGGATAGCCCGACCCCGACGCTTTGGTCGGGGGAACGCCCAAAGTCTTCGACAAGCTCAGACTGACAATTTATTACAGATTAATTTCCTTCAAATGATTCTCATGCAAAGAACCATTCAGCCACTCATCGGCTATAACAGCATTATATTTCTTATAAAACTCAATTGCCGGAGTGTTCCAATCGAGCACCTGCCAATCCATTTTACGCACACCCATCTCTTTGCAGACTTTTATCACCGCCTCGAAAAGTTTGCTGCCGATTTTATAACGGCGGTACTTTTCAGTTACAATAATATCGTCGAGGTAAATTGCTTTACCCTTCCAGGTTGAGTACTTTACATAGAAAAGCGCCATACCCACTATTTTACCCTCGGCCTCGGCTACAAAAGCCTTATATACTGCATCGGGTCCAAAGCCATCGCGTTCAAGCTCATCGACAGTTACTTTCACCTCCTGCGGCGACTTCTCAAATTCAGCCAGTTCTTTAATAAGTCCCAGTATAGCAGGGACATCTTTCTTCTCGGCTTTGCGTATGATGCAATTCATAGATAAAGGGTAATTAAACCGTCCAAAAATACCATAAAAGGCAATAGACCACAGATGACACAGATTGTTTAAGATTTCCACAGATTAGATACATTATTGTTTTTAATAGGAACATCTTATATTTGCCATAGTAATGCTGGGTTTTGAATTATAATTCAGCATTCAAAATTTAGAATTCAAAATTGAAAAAGTTATGGGACAGGTCAAGACATTAGGAGAATTTATAGTTGAGAAACAAGCTGATTTTCAATACTCTAAGGGCGAGCTTACGCGCCTGTTAAGCGATATAGGCATTGCCGCCAAAATAGTTCACCGCGAGGTTAACAAGGCAGGCCTGGCCGATATCCTGGGCGAAACCGGGGATGTGAACATTCAGGGCGAAAACGTTAAAAAGCTCGATATATACGCCAACAAGCAGTTTATTGCCGCCCTAAGCGTGGGTGGTGAGTGCTGCGCCATAGCATCGGAAGAAAACGAAGAGGTTATTACAGTAGACAACAGCGTATCAACAAGCGCCAAGTATGTGGTTGCCCTCGACCCGCTCGATGGTTCTTCGAATATTGATGTAAACGTATCCATCGGGACCATTTTCTCTATCTACCGCCGTACCTCGCTCAGTGGCCCCGGCACATTGGAAGACTTTTTACAACCCGGCACCGAGCAGGTGGCAGCGGGTTATGTAATTTATGGCTCATCGACTATGATGGTATATACAACAGGTAAAGGCGTTAACGGCTTTACCCTCGACCCGTCAATAGGCGAGTTTTGCCTCTCGCACCCCAATATGCAGATACCTAAACAAGGTAAAATATACTCTATCAACGAAGGTAACTATGTGCACTTCCCCGACGGAGTGAAGAAATTTATAAAGTACTGCCAGGAAGAAGATGCAGCTACAGGCCGCCCTTTTTCTTCACGTTACATTGGCTCTGCAGTAGCCGATTTCCATCGCAACCTTATTAAAGGTGGAGTGTTCCTTTACCCTACTACGTCGGCATCGCCAAAAGGCAAGCTGCGTTTAGTGTATGAGTGCAACCCGCTGGCTTTTATTATTGAGCAGGCAGGTGGCAAGGCAAGCAATGGCAGCAAGCGCATTATGGAGGTTGTTCCTACTTCATTGCACCAGCGCATGCCTTTGTTCATAGGCTCGCGCGATATGGTTGAGAAGATTGAAGAGCTTTTAGCCAAGCATTCTATCCCGGCCGCAAAGGCTGCTAAATAAGTAATTTCGATTTGCTTTTAATCAGTGCAGGCATTATCCATGGTGCCAGCAAAACAAGGTGCGTATATACGAATGAGCGTTGCAAGGTCTCCGCATTTACTATATCGGCTTTGGAATTCAGCACATCGAAAAAGTAAAGCAGCACGCTTATCAGCAGCGCCCATTTAAACGCCCCGAATATTCCCCCCAGCAATCTGTTGGCCCAACCAAGCAATAATGCTTTAGCAACATTCTCTATTCGCTTAGCCAAAAAGAAAACCAATATTATTATCCCCAGGAAAACTACTACATCGGCTATAATAGATAAATATACCGACGACATGCTGTGTACTTCAGTCCCTAAAAAAGATGCCACCACATCGGAGAATTTAGCACAGGCAAATATGCCCAGTATAATTGCCAGTATCGACGCCAACTCTACCACCAGCCCCTTACGGAAGCCTTTGTAAAATCCCCACAATATGGGTATCAACAGAATTATATTGGCTGTCATGCCGCACAAAAGTAGGGGTTTTTATATCTCTGTATTAATAAAGATTTGGGCGTTCCCCAATAGCAGAGCTTCGCACGCTATTGGGTCGGGCTATCCGCTACAACTCCTCGCTCCGCTGTGGGGTTTCCGCTTCTATCCCTAACGCGAAAACAGAAAAAACCTCCCTCTCCTCATAGGAGAGGGCCGGGGTGAGGTCGCTAACTCTCGCACTATTCATTACTTTTGTATTATGGTTATAGACGAAGCTTTAAAAGCAGAATGGGATGCCCTTATTAAAAGGCTAGAGATACAATTCGGTGAAGGAATTGAAGTAGAGGGCATTTTGCTTTTAATCGGTTTGCAGGAGCTGGGACAGGGCTATAAGAAGCTATCGAAAGATGAAAAGCTTGACGTGTTACATATTGCATTCTGCGCATTGTTAGAGCCTTTTGGTTATTATAAATTCACCGAATATGATGCCGACGGCTGGCCGCATTGGGAGGCTGTTACAACTTTACCTCCACTAAAACCCGGCGAGCAAAAGAACCTGACGAAACGGGCTATAATAGATTACTTTAAAGAAATGGATGAATGAAAAACAATAGGATAGTTATTATACTTATTATGGCCGTCTCTTTCATTTCATTGCGGTCTTTAGGTCAAGAGAAAAATTATAAAGACAGTAAGTCGCTATCTGAAAAATATTTTCAATGTTTACTTACTAATGATACAAGTGAGCTTAGCAAAAGGTTGATTGACGGGCAGTTTTTGCTATCGGGTATTGACTATAGCTTGAAAGGTAGGAAAGATAGTGCTCACATGGATAGTTTGATGCGAAAGAGGTTTGATAAAATGCTGGTAAAAATTTATTTCGCACCCTTTTCTAAACTGAAAAAACTAATCAATAGGGAAAATATCACTAAAGGAAAAGTTGACTCCATAAAGCTCTCAAAAACTGATTCTACATTTTTTGGAATTGAATACGAGATGGAAGCCTTTTTCATATCAAATAAAAGAAAGTATTCCTTTCATCTTAGTGTAATAGATTATCGGAATCGCTGGTACCTTAGTGAAGCTGATGGCAGCTTAGAAGGGCCTTACGGATATGAACGCACTTACAAAGGTGATAAAATAATTGAAGAGCATAAAATTGGGAAAGATTCGATAATTGAAAATCATTCAAATTAAATGAAGTACCCCGGTATTGAAGAACTATATAAAATTTACTTGCAACACCATGTTGTAGGCACCGATACGCGCAATATAAAAGCGGGAAGCATTTTCTTTGCATTGCAAGGGGTTAACTTTAATGCCAACACCTTTGCCAAAGAAGCGCTTACCAAAGGTGCAAAGTATGCTGTAATTGAAGAGGAAGAACATTATACTGACGGATGTATTTTAGTGAATGATGTGCTTGACACCTTGCAGCAATTGGCTAATCATCATCGCAGACAGTTTCATATACCCGTTATAGGAATTACAGGCACCAATGGCAAAACAACCACCAAAGAACTCACAGCAACCGTACTCAGCAAAAAATATAAAACGCTTTTCACCCAGGGCAACCTCAATAACCATATTGGTGTGCCGCTAACATTACTATCATTAAAGAAAGAACACGAGATAGCTATTGTAGAAATGGGCGCCAACCACCAGGGAGAAATTGCTGCTCTCAGTAATATCGCTGAACCCAACTACGGTATCATTACCAACATAGGCAAAGCGCATTTAGAAGGTTTCGGAGGACCGGAAGGAGTGATAAAAGCCAAAGGAGAACTTTACCGGCATATAAAAGCGCACAAAGGAAAATTGTTTGTGAATGCTGATGACGAGTTGTTGATGCGTTTATCAAATGGCATTAACAGGGTTACCTATGGCACCCACCCCGATGCCGATTGTGAGGGCATTACCGATACCCAAAGCTTTATGGCTAAGGCCGACTTCTTGGTTGATGGCATTGAAGTAGAAATACAAAGTAAGCTGGCAGGACGTTATAATTTTTACAATATGATGGCTGCCACCTGCATCGGTTTCCATTTCGGGTTAACCATATCGCAGGTTAAAGAAGCTATTGAAGGATACATACCATCGAATAACCGTTCGCAGGTTATTGAAAAAGCAGGCAACACAATATGGATTGATGCCTACAACGCCAACCCCAGCAGTATGAAATCGGCTATAGAGAATTTTGCAGAAATAGAAGGCAGTGGCAAAACACTTATACTGGGCGATATGTTTGAATTGGGTGAAGACAGCCTGAAAGAACACCAATCGCTTGCCGACCTTATAGAAAGCAAAAAATGCTGGGATGCTGTATATCTTGTGGGTACAGAATTCGGCAAAACAAAATCATCGGCAAAACGTTTTGAAACAACGGAGGCATTGATTGAATGGATTCATTCAAACCCGCTAAAGACAAAGACCATTTTGCTTAAAGGCTCGCGTGGTATGGCTATGGAAAGGGTGCTGGAGAAACTTTAAAACTGACCTCTCCGACCGCGTGCCGCATTCAGCTTCAGCGGTGGCGCAAGGAGAGGCTAAAATTGATTTACTTTTATTAATTCCCCCTTCGGGGGACAGAGGGGGCTTTATTTCAGTATTTCTCTTGCAATAACCAGCTTCTGAATTTCAGAAGTACCTTCACCAATGGTACAGAGTTTTGAATCGCGGTAATATTTTTCCACAGGGAAATCCTTCGTATAGCCATATCCGCCAAAAATCTGCACTGCATCGGTAGAAACTTCCACAGCAACTTCTGAAGCATAGTACTTTGCGAATGCGCTTTCCTTAGTAACTTTCATGTGCTTGTTCTTAAGGTCGGCAGCTTGCATAATAAGCAGCTCAGCGGCTTCTATTTTGGTTGCCATATCGGCAATTTTAAATGCAATTGCCTGGAAATCGGAAATTGGTTTATTGAACTGGTGCCTTTCTTTTGAATATTTAATGCTGGCTTCCATAGCGCCCTTGGCAATACCTAATCCTAGCGAAGCGATTGATATACGTCCGCCATCAAGGACTTTTAATGCCTGCACAAAGCCATCGCCTTCTTTACCCAGCATCTGGCTTTTATGCACACGGCAATCGGTAAAAATAAGTTCAGCTGTTTCCGATGCACGCATGCCTAACTTGTTTTCTTTTTTGCCACCTCTCATACCAGGAGTGCCCTTTTCAACTATAAATGCGGTCATGCCATGTGAATCGCCTTTCTCGCCCGTACGTGCCATTACAACAGCCACATCGCCTGATATAGCGTGAGTTATAAAGTTCTTGGCTCCGTTAAGTATATAATAATCTCCATCCTTTTTTGCTACCGTTGTCATATTACCCGCATCAGAACCTGTGCCTACTTCAGTAAGTCCCCATGCGCCTATCCATTCGGCAGTTGCCAGTTTAGGCAAATATTTTTTCTTCTGCTCTTCATTGCCGAATTGCAGAATATGCCCTGTGCAAAGTGAATTGTGCGCAGCCAGTGAAAGGCCTATTGAACCACATACCTTAGATACTTCGACAATAGTTGTTACATATTCAAAATAACCAAAACCTGAACCACCATATTCTGTTGGAACAAGCACACCCATAAAACCAAGCTCGCCAAGTTTCTTAAATACTTCTACCGGAAACTTCTGGCTCTCGTCCCATTCCATCATTTGCGGACGAATATGCTCCTTGCAAAACTTGCGTAAGGTATCGGCAATCATCAGTTGCGTTTCGGTAGTTGCGAAATCTATGCCGGGAGATATAGCTGTTTCGACTGTGCTCATTGGTTCTTGTTTTTTGCAAATTTAGTATTTTACCTCTACCTTCCTATTACTAAATAGTGAACCAGCTTATTATACTTCTCTTCATCAATTCCTTCTAATTTCAACAACTCACTAAGTTTTGAAAATGAGCCATTTTCTTTTCGGTAATCATAAATGGCTTTTGCCAGTTTTTTATGAATGTATGGGTGACGGGTCATATCCTTTTCAGTTGCTTTATTTATATCTAGTTTCTCTACTTTGGCAGAATCCACTGTAACTCTGCCGGCAATGACATTATAGCAATCCTCACTCATTCCATACACTTCCTTCAATTGCTTTTTACTGTAATAGCCCCCTAATGCATCCCTGAAATGCACTATAGTTAAAGCTAATTTGGGAGTAATACCAGGCAATGCCATTAAATCTGTTGTGTCGGCTGAATTAAGTTCAATTGCGCCGTGCTTAATTGTGTCAGTCGAGACAGGCGTCGCTCCTTTCTTTGCTGTGTCACGTGCCTTGGTTTTAATTTTTGCCATGTCTGCTTTGAATGAAGAAAAATCGACATTAGCCGGCGATGGAGGAAGGTAATCGGAGACAAGCAGGTATATCATCATGCCCATAATGAGCACGAGCAAAACAATTATACCGTTACGCTGCCTTTTATTAAAATCGAAGTAGTCTTTCCACACAACTTAGTGATTCAGAAGGTGAAAATAAGAAAGTCCCTTTAAATAATATAGGCATACTATTTTCAGCCTATTTTAAATACCAAGCCATAGAAAGCTTTAAACTGAATGAGCGGTAAATATAAGGATTGCCCTGCCCATCAACGAAAGAATGTGGGCCGCCAAAACCGCCTTTTACGCTGATTTCTTTTTCTCTCTGCCATTTATTTATATATCTGAATGCCATTTTTGCCGCTGGCTCTATCCAAACTGGGTTATAATGAATTTAAACCACCGTATTTGGTTGAATCGTATAAAATGCAACAGTATTCCCGAATGGAAATATTCCATTTACTTCTATTCCAAACCCAACCATAAATCCCAACCTTTTAGCAGATTTACCGGTTGCAATGGTTCCATAATTATATTCAGCTAGCAGAGGTAATGAAAAGGTAATTCCTTCAAGGGCAGAACCATCAGAAGAAAAAAGTATATCTCCACTACCTCCTGCACCATTAAGCCCCGAACCTATTGTAGGCGTAACTGATGCTGAAACTGACGTATTTTCTGAAAACTCATTTATATTGTACCTTATCAAAACTCCGAAATTTATTATTTCATATGCAGTTAGCCATGTGCCGCCAACACCTGTTCCCGTTATACTATTACCTGCACCTATATAAGTAGGATATGCTATAGCCAGTGAGCTTAAATAGTTTGATAGAATACTGAATTCATGGGCAACAAAGAATTTTTTATTGCTTTTGATTGTGTCAGCAGAAATACTTTGTCCTATGCAATAAGATGAAAGAAATAATGCAAATACAATGAGTAGCCGTTTCATTCGATTTGGGTTTCCCTATATAAATGTAACGGTTTTATTTTTATAAAATAAAAAAGCCCCTGACTGTAACGCCAGGGGCTTTTTTAAAAGATTATCAATTACCTTATGGTAATATAATATTGTAGTTGTTGCCATTAATGGTAGCAGTAGCAGTATGGCTGCAATGTCCTACACCACTTGTAAAGGTAAGGTAGAGAGGATATGTTTTACCTGTGCGGGTGAGTTCAATTTGTCCTGACTCAATGCAATCGCAATATTTACCACCTAACCACCAGCCTCCACCATTCAGCCAATATGCTGTCCAGTAAAGAGGAGAAGTAATACTAAGCGTATATGCTACACCACTCTTGCTTGTTCCGTTGGCGCTACCGGTAATAATGTAGTACCATACACCGCTAATCTTCTGAAGTATATTGGTACGCGAAGAATTCCATGTGCAAGAACCGCCTGTAGAATAGTTAAGAGTAAGATTTGCATTAAAACTCCAGCTATGGTCACCCAATGAATCTTTACCTAAATTGGTAAGCGTACGGCTACCTGTTACGCCAATAGTATTTCCGCTGCTTGGGCAATATATGCTGTAATTTTTCCATGTTTCAGTTACGCTGGCTGCAGAGTCAAAATAACCCTTGCCATTCCAGAATACTAAAATGTGGCCTTTCCTTGTCCTTCCATCAGGGCTAACGCAACTTCCGGTGAAATAAATATCAATAAGAGTATCTGTAGCGGTACCAATTACGGTATCACGTTTACTCCATGTACCACAAGTCGTTCCAAACACCCTTTCATTAGCCTGGCCTTTAGCGGCGCCATCGGCTACGGTTTTTGAATCGTTCATTACAAAAGATGCGTTTGCATCGTCCTGAGCTGCAGTAGCATCTGTATCAGCTTCTGTTGAGGTTTTTTTACAGCCTGTAAAAATAACTCCCGCAAGAGCTATCCCTAACATTCCTGTAACAATAAAATTCTTTGTTTTCATGACAGTGTAAAAATTTTTGGTTTACTCTTTGATACTCCAAATATAAAAAAGTTTAACGATTTTTAACACCAGAAGCATGTTAAATTTATAAAACACTCATTATCAGGCATATATATTGGCATTTTATTTTGTACAAATAATTGGATTCTATAGCATTAACCAGTTTTAGCTATAGTATCGCGGCTGTCTTTTTACGAAAACTTGCGTATTTTCTCGAGGCCTGCCATATTCAGCACTTTAATCTCCCTGCCATCGGTTTCAATAACTTTCTCCTGTTTAAAATCAGACAGGGTACGTATAAGGGATTCCGTTGAAGTCCCCACTATTCCCGCCAGGTCATCGCGAGAAATACGAATGGTCATAGTCGCCTCATTTTTCTTCTGCAATCCTATAAGCACCTCGGCCACCCGGGCGCGCACAGAATCATAAGCAAGTGCAAGCAGGCGCTCCTCTTTTTCCCGTATATCGTTGGCCAGCAGCTTTATAAACCGGGCCGATATTTCATTATTGGAATAAATAAGCGATAAAAAATCGCTTTGCGGTATAAGTGCAAGTTCGGTGTCTTCCAACGCGGTAGCCGAATCGGTATAACTGGTGCCCTCAAGCATGGCTATATAACCAAAAAAGTCGCCCTGGCCCAATACTCCTGTAATAAATTCCTTACCCTCGCCACTCATCTTCCAGGTTTTTACTTTGCCCTTATTCACAAAACAAACCATTGAAGGCGCATCTCCTTCTTCATAAATGGTTTGCTTTTTCTGGTATTCCTTTATTTCATAATCCTTGGTCATTGTTTCAGCCAGGCTGAACTTCTTGGCCTCGCTAACAAACTGCATCAGCCCCGGAAGGTCATTAGTATAATCCTTCCGCAAGATAGAACTACGCTTCAGGCGCATTTCAAGGGCGCTTATCAATTCCGTTTCATCAAATGGCTTAATCAGGTAATCGTCGGCGCCCATATTCATGCCTTTGCGCATATCGGTCCTTTCTGCCTTAGCTGTTAAAAATATAAAAGGGATGCCGGCTGTTTCGGGTTCTTTTGCCAGGCTTTGTAAAACACCATACCCGTCAAGGCCGGGCATCATTATGTCGCATATAACAAGGTCGGGCTTTTCTTTTTTTGCCATATCAACACCCGCTTTGCCATCGCTGGCCGATACTACCTTATACCCCGCAAAGCTGAGTATTTCAGAAGTGTTTTCTCTCATTTCCTCGTTATCCTCAATCAATAATACTTTCCTCATGAATATCTGTTTACATAATTAGTATTCTTACAAAATTACATATTCTTAGTGTAAAATCAATATTACCTTTCTGCACGCGCTACACAATAAACTATGGTACAGTTTTGTTTTTCTTACATTTGTAATACTTAATATTTTAATCATTTCGAGTGTTTAGGTATTTGCTTTCATCTGATAAAAAGCTGGCAGGCGAGTTAAAAAATATACTTGGTTTCTACCCCCGCAACATTGCTTTATACCAGATGGCCCTGCGGCACAAGTCGGTTTTAAAAAGCGGAGTTGATACCGATAAGGCCAGCAACGAAAGGCTCGAATTTTTGGGCGATGCATTGCTTAACGCTGTGGTTGCCGAACACCTGTTCCGCAGGTTTCCGTATAAAGATGAGGGCTTTCTTACCAAAATGCGTTCGAAAGTGGTAAGCCGCAACCACCTGAACAACTTAGCCAACAAAATGGGTTTACAACATATGCTTAGTAAAGATACGGGTGGATATTCGGGTAGTTCTATATATGGCAACGCGCTTGAGGCCCTAATTGGTAGTATTTATCTTGATTTGGGCTTTGCCCGAGCAAAAAAATTTATCCTCGACCGCCTTTTTGGTTTGTATATAGACCTCGATGCCCTTGAAAACACGGAGACCGACTATAAAAGTAAAATGATTGAATGGGCCCAGAAAGAAAAAAAGAACATTGAGTTTAAAGTAATGGAAGAAGCGCGATACGCGGAAGACAAAACCTTTTTGATTGGTGTTTTTATTGATAGCGATTTGAAAAGCCAGGCCACCCATTATTCGAAAAAACGCGCTGAACAGATAGCCGCAGAAAAAGCATGGGAGGCCATTTCAACTATAAATTTGTAACATGTCGAGAATACGTTTGCAGGTAGAGTACGATTATGATTTTTACCTGCTGGGCATTGTGTGCCATGAAAAGGATTACCGCCTGTGCTGGATGCTGAACAATTTGTTTGACATTCGCCTTGCTAAAACCGATGACCTTACCACCGAACATGGAAAACATTCTTTGTTCAGTTTGATAAGCGAAGAGCAGTTCAGGGAATACCACCTGGTGGCAAACCGTGGCAGCGAAGGCATGCTTATTGATGAACACCGGCAAATTGATTATTTTTTTCTTGTAAAGGGAGCTGTGGAAGAAGATGAAAGGAAACAGATGATAGAACAGGTGAAAAAATCGGGTATGGTAGGCGCGGCTTACGCCATTGACGCCTCTTTGTTAAAGTCGAAACATAATTTGATATTTTAGCGGTATGAAAATAGCCAACAAAACAAAGATAGTAGCAACTATAGGACCTGCTTCAGCCTCGAAAGAAGTATTGAAAGAGCTTATTGCCGCCGGCATGAGTATTTGCCGCATTAACTTTTCGCATGGTGATTATGCCACTGTTAAAAAAGTAATTCAGAATGTACGCGAGCTTAACCTGGAGCTTAATACCTATGTTGGCGTACTGGCCGACCTGCAGGGCCCTAAATTGCGCATTGGCGAAGTGAAAGATGGCGGTGTGGAAATTGTAACAGGCAAATCTATTACCATTACCACAAAGCCTTGCATCAGCGATGATAAACGTGTGTATATAACCTATCCGCAGTTTCCTAAAGATGTGGCTGTGGGTGATAATGTATTAATTGCCGATGGTAAGCTAATGCTGCGTGTTACAAGTACTAACCGCAAAGACGAGGTAAAGGCAATTATTGTTCATGGTGGTGTACTGAGTTCAAAAAAGGGTGTAAACCTGCCTAATACACGCATATCGCTGCCTTGCCTGACTGAGAAAGATTTGAAAGATTTAAAATTCGCGCTTGAACAAGGTGTTGAATGGATAGGATTATCATTTGTACGTTC
>Ga0210398_10004736_pt1 | contig 12725 bp, 14 predicted proteins | sample IncBWC4OmetaG_FD_161047 | JGI IMG/M metagenome (GOLD analysis project Ga0210398, IMG submission 161047) | Forest soil microbial communities from Barre Woods Harvard Forest LTER site, Petersham, Massachusetts, United States - Inc-BW-C-4-O | ecosystem: Environmental > Terrestrial > Soil >... | reverse complement strand
TTCCACGCCAGGGACCAATCTTAGGCCGCGCTCGGTCGCCGCCTGCTGCGCCTCATCGAGGCCGGCAACGGTGTCGTGGTCGGTAAGGGCCAATACCTCGACGCCCGCCGCGGCCGCGCGCTCAATAAGCGCGGCGGGGCTCAAGGCTCCATCGGAATAATTCGAATGGGTGTGAAGATCGATGTTGAGGCTTAGGCTCATGGGCTGCCAGCAAGTCCCACCGCCTCGAGACGGTTTCCGGCGAGCACGATGAACCCCTGCGCGCGTTCGAAACCGTCGTTCGTGTAGTCAAAGGTGTAGGTGCGCAGCAGACGCCGTTTGCCACGGGAATCGCGGTCCAATCGAAAGCCTGCGAACGCGACGGTCCCATCCAAAAACTGCACCACAGCGCGGGAGCAGGTGTCCTTGGCGATGCGGTTCGCAGCCTCTCGGGCATCCAGGGAAATCTCCCAGACCTTGTAGGCACCCGCCAGGGCGCCGGCAATGGCCACGGGCATAATGAAGCTGTCATCCATGCCGCGAATCTTAACCCTTCGCGGTTCAGCCTGCCGCCCTTGGTTTTTCGGACTTGACCCCCAAACTAGAGCCCATAGGAGGCCTCACGCTATGACCCAAGTTCCTGAACCGTCGCTGGCTGTGCGGGTAGATCCGAACGAAATGGTGCGCTATGTGCACAATTTGATGACCCGTGCACCGTCCTCATCGGGCGATATGTCAATCGCCATGGCCCAGCGGCAATGGGGCGGTGATACACCGCAGGCTCGTGCCGCCCAGTTGCGGTGGAGCGCGCTCAATCGCGCCTTCGGCGATGCTCGGGTGAGTTCCTGGACCACTCCACAACGGCGCGATCAGATTCACGTGCCGGCAGCGCTCATCGCCGCCGCGGGGGTCGCCAAACTGACCATCGCGCAAGACGAAGTGGTATTCGACATCCCGACCTTGTTGGACGCCACGCTGCAGTTGTGCGAGCCCGTCGGGCACGCCTAAGACGGTAATACCTTGGGATCGCTGAAGGCGACGAAGTCGCCGTTGATCAGGCTTTCGCGGCAGTTGTAGCGCAGCCGATGGCCGTCCATTCGGGTGACGTGGCCGCCGGCGGCCTCGAGCACCGCTTGTCCCGCCGCGGTGTCCCACTCTGAGGTTGCGCCGAAGCGCACATACAATTCCGCTTCGCCTTCGGCGAGTAGGCAGAATTTCAGTGAGCTGCCCACGCCGCTCACGACGTGCGGGCCAAGCCGCGCCAAGTACGCCGCCGTCTGAGGACTTTCATGCGAGCGGCTGCCGAGAACGCGCACGGGCTGCTGCGGCGGCACGGTATGAATGGCGCGAGTTTCCGCGTCGTGCGCGCGAGTGAATGCGCCATTCCCCTTGGAGCCCCAGTAAGTGACTTTTTGAGCCGGCGCGCAGACTACGCCCAGCACCGGTTCATGCTGCACGACGAGCGCGATGTTGATGGTGAATTCGCCGTTGCGCTTGACGAATTCGCGCGTGCCGTCGAGTGGATCGACCACCCACAACTCGCGCCAGGTCTGCCGCTCCGTCCAAGGCGCCGCCGCCGATTCCTCCGACAAAATCGGTATCTCCGGCGTGAGGCGCTTCAGTCCCTCGATGATGACCCGTTGCGACTCCAAATCGGCCAGGGTCAGCGGGGAGTTGTCGTCCTTACGTTGTACGGCGAAGGCGCCGTCGTAGATTTGCATGATGGCGGTGCTGGCGCGCTCGACGATGGGCATCAGCGCGCGGGCCAGGCTGGCTAGATCTCGCATCGAGGTATCATACCCACATGGATCCTTCCTCTGCTGTGAACTGGCAAAACGTCGATACCGTGTTGCTCGACATGGACGGCACTTTGCTGGATTTGCGCTTCGACAACTGGTTCTGGCAGACATTTATTCCGACCCGGTATGCCGCAGCCCATGGCATCAGCGAGGCCGAAGCGCAGCGGCGCTTGGCGCCAAAATTCAAAGATGTCGCACACACCTTGCAGTGGTACTGCATCGAGTATTGGACGCGCGAACTCGAGCTGGATATCCCAGCCCTGAAACGCGAGACCTTGCCGCGGGTCGGATTCTTGCCGGGCGCGCAAGCGTTTCTGCAAAAATTGCGCGCCAGCGGCAAACGGGTCGTGCTGGTCACCAACTCGCACCCCACGACGCTCGCCATCAAGAACGAGCGCGTGGCTTTGACGCAATACTTCGATGCTTGCTACTCCTCGCAGCCCTTCGATGCGCCGAAAGAGGATGCAGCGTTTTGGCCGCGGCTGGCGGCCCGCGAGGAGTTCTCGAGGCAGCGTACCTTGTTCATTGACGACAGCTTAAGAGTGCTTCAATGCGCGCGCGACTACGGCATTGCGCATTTGCGCGCGGTGCGATGTCCCGACAGCGGCGCGCCGCCGCAAGCGACCGCGGACTTTGCCGCCATCGATCGCGTTGCGGAGTTGCTGTAGCGGTCCGACTGGCTGCTAAGAGCCCGCTGCGCCGGGATTCGGTGCGCCGCCGGCGGGACCGCCGCCGCGTCCGCGGTGACGCCTGCGCCGGCTGGGGTCCTTTGCCGGCGCGTCGCCCGTTCCTGCGGCGTTCCCGGAATTCGGCGAGGAGCCTTGGGGTCGCGGAGGGTTCGAATGCGTGGGGCGAGACGGCGGGCCGCGGCGGGGAGGACCCCCCGAGCGGCCGCCGCCGGATCGGTTCGGACCGCCCGGCCGGCCACCGCCGGCACGGCCGCCGCCGCGAGATTGTCCTTGTCTGGGCGCGCGCTCGCGCCACACGGCGGGAGGCGGCGCGGTGACGACCGCCAAATCCACCGATTCGATGGCGGCGCGCGGAATTTGATGGCCGATGTAGCGCTCGATATCGGGCAGCGAAATGGCGTATTCCTCGCAACCGAAACTGATGGCATCGCCTTCGGCGCCCGCGCGTGCCGTGCGTCCGATGCGATGCACGTAGTCTTCCGCGTCGTTCGGCAGATCGAAATTGAACACGTGGCTGACATCTGGGATGTGCAAGCCGCGCGAGGCCACGTCGGTGGCGATCAACACCGCGATGTCGCCATTGTGAAAATCGCGCATCATTTTCAAGCGTTTGGTTTGCGGTACGTCGCCGGACAAGGCCTGGGCCACGAAGCCATTCGCGGTCAGCGTTCGTTCCAGCACCTCGGCCACGCGCTTGGTGTTCACGAAGACCATGGTGCGGCGCGCATCGATGCGGCGCAGTAGGCCCATCAGCAGCGGGATCTTTTCCTCGGTCGAGGGGAAGTAGAGCACTTGCGTGACCCGGTCAACCGTCATTTTGTCCGGTTCGATGCGGATGAGCTCCGGATTGTTCATGTGCTCATACGCAAGCTCCATGACCCGGTGCGACAGCGTCGCCGAAAACATCATGGTGAGGCGCAGCGTCGGATGCGGCATGCGGCGCAATATGAAGCGGATGTCCTTGATAAAGCCGAGATCGAACATACGATCTGCTTCATCCAAGACCGCCACTTGGATGTGCCGTAAGTCAAACACATGTTGTTTGAAGTAGTCGATGATGCGTCCGGGTGTGCCAATGAGTACATCCACACCCTCCTCGAGTATTCGCCGCTGCTTCTCATAATCGACGCCGCCGAATACGATCGCGAGCTTCAAGCCGGTGTACTTGCCGATGGCCAGCGCATCGGAATGGATTTGAACGGCGAGCTCACGCGTGGGCGCAATCACGATGGCGAGCGGCGCGTTGGCCGGGCGATTGGGCGCGGGGTTGGTCAACAGGCGATTGAACAACGCGATGAGAAATGCCGCGGTCTTGCCGGTCCCGGTCTGTGCTTGACCCGCCACGTCGCGGCCGGCGAGGGCGATCGGCAGCGTTTGAGCCTGAATGGGCGTGGCACGGGTAAAGCCTTGTTCGGCGATACCACGCTTAACGGATTCGGGGATGGTTAAGGAATCAAAAGTAAGCTGACTGAGATGGGCGTCTGACATTTTCGCTTTGTGAGTGCATAAACTTGCAAAATAGTGGGGACCGGATAACAATATGGCCAACCAAGGAGCTGGTCTATCCGCTCCCCAACCGTATCATCGGTACCCTTTTAAGGTAATCAAGACCGCTAAACCCGCTGTATTGTGCCCGAACGGCCGCGCATCGTCACTTCGCGGTAATGCTTTGGGTCCTAGCTTTCCCAAAATAACCCGTTTTAACTTCATTTAAATCTCCAAAAGGAGCTGTATCCGCAGTGAGTAACCCAAGTATCGTTCACACCAGCGACGCAACGTTCGACAAGGACGTTCTGAAGTCTGACAAGCCTGTATTGTTGGATTTTTGGGCAGAGTGGTGCGGTCCCTGCAAAATGATCGCACCCATCCTCGATGAGATTGCCGACACGTACAAAGACAAGATTCGCATCGCCAAGCTCAATATCGACGAAAACCCCCACACCCCCCCAAAATTCAATATCCGCGGCATCCCCACACTGATCCTGTTCAAGAACGGGACGGTCGAGGCCCAGAAGGTCGGCGCCGTGACCAAGTCACAGCTGGCCGCGTTTCTGGACAGCAACCTGTGAGAGGCTACTTAGGGAATCAATCGCGCGGCGGGGGCCAGGGCGGCGGTCAGCAGGGTGGCGGCCAAGGGGGCGGCGGCCGATCCAATCGTAACCGCGGACCTCGCAACGACAATCGCAACGGCAACTCCAACGGTGGCCGGCCGGTCCACGAGGACTACGGCGATCTGCCGGAGGGCGGCGATGACTTAGAGATCATTGCGCCGACCGATCTTGCGCGCAGCCGCAGCTCGATGAACCTGACGGAGCTGAAGAAGCGTCCGATCAGCGATCTGGTCAAGCTCGCCGAGACCATGGGTCTCGAGAACATGGGCCGTTCTCGCAAGCAGGACATCATTTTCGGCGTGCTCAAGGCGCACGCGCGCAAGGGCGAGGATATTTACGGCGACGGCGTCCTGGAAATTCTGCAGGACGGATTCGGCTTTCTGCGCTCTTCCGACTCCAGCTATTTGGCCGGACCGGATGATATCTATGTCTCTCCCAGCCAGATTCGCCGCTTCAATCTGCGCACCGGCGATTCCATCTCCGGCTTGATCCGGCCGCCGAAAGACGGCGAGCGCTATTTCGCGCTGCTGAAAGTCGGCGAAATCAATTACGACTCTCCGGAGAGTTCGCGCGGCAAGGTGCTGTTCGAAAATTTAACGCCGCTGCATCCGACCGAACGGCTGAAATTGGAACGCGGCAACGGCTCGACCGAGGACTTGACCGCGCGCGCCATCGATTTGGTCGCGCCCATCGGCAAGGGTCAACGCGGACTGATTGTCTCGCCGCCGAAAGCCGGCAAGACCATGTTGCTGCAAAACATCGCTACCGCCATCACCGCCAACCACCCTGAGGTGTACCTCATCGTGCTGCTCATCGATGAGCGGCCCGAGGAAGTGACGGAAATGGCGCGCACGGTGAAGGGCGAAGTTGTTTCCTCGACCTTCGATGAGCCTGCCAGCCGTCACGTGCAAGTAGCCGAGATGGTGATCGAAAAAGCCAAGCGGCTGGTCGAACACAAGAAAGACGTGGTCATTCTGCTCGATTCGATCACGCGTCTGGCGCGCGCCTACAACACGGTGGTGCCGAGTTCCGGCAAGGTGCTGACGGGCGGCGTGGATGCGAATGCCCTGCAGCGGCCGAAGCGCTTCTTTGGCGCGGCGCGCAACATCGAAGAGGGCGGCAGCCTGACCATTCTCGCCACCGCACTGGTCGATACCGGTTCCAAGATGGACGACGTCATTTTCGAGGAATTCAAAGGCACGGGCAATTCGGAAATCCATTTGGATCGCCGCATCTCCGAAAAACGCGTGTTCCCGTCGATCAATATCAATCGTTCCGGCACGCGCAAAGAGGAGCTCATCACCGAGCCTTCGGAGCTGTCCAAGATGTGGATATTGCGCAAGCTCTTGCATCCGATGGATGAGCTGGCGGCGATCGAGTTCTTGCTCGACAAGATGAAGGACACCAAAACCAATACGGATTTCTTCGACGCGATGAAGCGGTAGTGCGGCACTAGTTCCTAGGAGTCAAGGCATGGAGTGGTGGGCGTGGATTGCGGTCGGCGCCGTACTTTTGGGATCTGAGTTGGGGTTCGTCGATGCCCAGTTCTATCTGGTGTTCGTCGGCGGCTCCGCTCTTGTCGTAGGATTCCTGGATCTCGCCGGATTGCTGCCGGCAGTCTGGATGCAGTGGTTGCTGTTCGCGCTCCTGGCCGTATTTTCCATGGTTACGTTTCGCCGGCGAATTTACGAGCGCATGCGCCGGAAATTGCCCGCGATGAAACAGGGGCCCGCCGGTCAAACCGTGGTCCTGCCCGCCGAGTTGAAGCCGGGTGAAACCTGCCGGCTGGAGTACTGCGGCAGCTCCTGGGACGCGTTCAACGGCGGGGAATCCCCCATCGCAGCCGGTCAGCGCGCGCGTGTCGATCGGGTCAATGGCCTGACCCTCGTTGTGCATGGAGAAAACTCGTGACTATGACCTTGGGCTACGGAGCCATCATTATCGCCATACTGATCGTGGTGGTGATCGCCAAGACCGCGACCGTGGTGCCGCAGCAGAGCGCCTTCGTGATCGAACACCTGGGCAAGTACAGCCGCACGCTGTCGGCCGGCTTTCATATTCTCGTGCCGTTCATGGAACGGATCGCCTACAAGCACAGCCTCAAAGAAATCGCGATCGACATTGCCGAGCAGATCTGCATCACGCGCGACAACGTACAGGTGGGCGTCGATGCGGTGCTGTACATGCAGGTGATGGATCCCCATCTGGCGTCTTACGGGATCACCAACTATGGCTTTGCGATTTCGCAGCTGGCGCAAACCACCCTGCGCAGCGAGATCGGCAAGATCGAGCTGGACCGCACCTTCGAGGCTCGAGGCCAGATCAACACCAATGTGGTGAGCGAACTGGACAAGGCCTCCTCCCCTTGGGGCGTCAAGGTTCTGCGCTACGAAATCAAGAACATCACCCCGCCGAAGGACGTGCTCTCGGCGATGGAAAAGCAAATGCGCGCCGAGCGCGAAAAGCGCGCCGTCATTTTGACCTCGGAAGGCGAGCGGGACGCGAAGATCAATGCCGCGGAAGGCGACAAGCAGCGCGTGATCAAGCAGTCCGAGGCCAACAAGCAGCAGCAAATCAATGAGGCCGAGGGCCAGGCCCAGGCGATTCTCGCGGTGGCCACGGCGACGGCCGAAGGCTTGCGTCAGGTGGGCATCGCCTTGTCCGATCGCGGCGGCATCGAAGCCATGCAGCTGCGTATCGGCGAGGAGTACGTGAAGCAGTTCGGCAGGCTCGCGCAAGCGGGCACAACGCTGGTGGTGCCGGCGAATCTGACTGATCTGGCCTCCATCGTGACCATGGCCACCAGCATCGCGCGCAAGCCCCCGGCGGGCTCGCCGCCGCCGGCCGGCGCGCCCGTCATTTCAAAGAGCTAAACGATATTCATGGCTGAGAGGCGAACCGCCCATTCGATTGGGTTTCTCGAGTTTGTGGTGTTGGCGGCGGCGACCATGTCGACTCAGGCCATTGCCATCGACGCGATGCTGCCGGCATTCCCGACGATCATCACTGCGCTGAACGTCGGCGATGCGAATCACGGTCAATGGATCGTTACCGCTTATATGACGGGAATGGGCCTCGGGCAATTGTTCTGGGGCATGCTGTCCGATCGATTCGGCCGCAGGCCGATCCTGCTCGGCGGCTTGATGCTGTACGTCATTGCCGCGCTGCTGTGCAGTTTGAGCGGCAGCTTTCAGGCGCTGCTCGCTTGGCGATTCGTGCATGGCCTGGCGGCCGCCTGCGTCACCGTGACGCGCTCGGTGGTGCGGGATCTATATTCCGGCCGGCAGATGGCGCGGGTCATGTCGCTGACCTTCGTGGTGTTCCTGACGGTGCCCATTCTCGCGCCGAGCTTGGGCCAACTGATCTTATTTATCGCCCCGTGGCGCTATATTTTCGTAGTGTTCGCCGTTTTTGCCGCGATGGTGGCCGCGTGGGGTTTCTTGCGCCTGCCGGAAACCCTGCATCCCGAATACCGCATGACCCTCACGCGCAAGCACGTGCTGAACGCCGCCAAGCTCGTACTCGGCACCCGCGCGTCGATTTTCTACACCCTCGCCATGATGGTGATGTTCGGAACCATCATGGCCTACGTCGGCATGGTGGCGCAGATTTTCTCCGAGGTGTTTCACCGGCCCAAGTTGATGCCCAGCATGTTCGCGTTGTGCGCCATTTTCATGGGCATGGCCGCGTACTTGAATTCGCGCATCGTAGAGCGCTTAGGCATGCGGCTGATCTCGCATACCGCATTGCTTTTGTTTATTGCCGTCACGGGGTTTCACGTTCTCATCGCGGCTCTGGGCCTCGAGCAAATCTGGACCTTCGTGGTGCTGCAATCGTTGACCATGGCGACCTTCAGCCTGTCGGTATCTAATTTCGGCGCCATGGCGATGGAGCCGATGGGCGCGATCGCGGGGATCGCCGCATCGCTGCAAGGCTTCATCTCGACATTTAGCGGCGCGTTGGTCGGAATTCTCATCGGCGAGCAGTTCAACGGCACCACCGTGCCGCTGGCCGCGGGAGCCCTGTGCTGCGGGCTTGTCAGCCTCGTATTTGTGTTGTTGGCCGAGAAGGGCCGTCTGTTCCGCGCACATCATTCGAGCAACGATCCAAAGATCACCCAGAGCGCGCGCGTCGAGGCGGCGAGCCCGTGAAGGACCAACCGCCCCGCATCAGAACCGTCACCGCCAGCCGCTACGTCACGCCATTGCGCGAGGGCGGTTCATTGCCCGCCATCATCGAAGCCGACGACGATGGCCTGTACGTACTCAAGTTTCGCGGCGCGGGCCAGGGCCCAAAAGCATTGATTGCGGAATTGCTGGCCGGCGAAATCGGGCGGATGGTGGGCCTGCCGGTCCCTGAGATCGTCTTCGTCACGCTTCCGCCGGACCTCGCCCGCACGGAGCCCGACGCGGAAATTCAAAGCCTGATCGGCGCAAGCAGCGGTTTGAATATTGCTTTGGACTATCTGCCCGGCTCGGTCAACTTCGATCCATTGGTGTATCAGCCCGATGCAAAACTGGCATCGGCCGTCGTGTGGTTCGACGCATTCGTCTGCAACGTGGATCGAACGGCGCGCAACGTCAATATGCTGATGTGGCATCGACGGCTCTGGCTCATCGATCATGGCGCCGCCTTGTATTTCCATCACGCTTGGAATCAACACGACCGGCACGCGCTGACGCCATTCTCTCTGATCAAGGATCATGTATTGTTGAAATACGCCGGCAGCCTCGAGGAGGCGGATGCCGAGATGAGGGCGCGCATCGTCAACGACGAAATCGCGGGCATCGTCGAGCTGATCCCGGATGCCTGGCTCGCGGATGACCCCGGCTTCGAGAGCAAGGCACAACAACGGAGTGCGTACCTGAATTATTTTATGACGCGACTGGCCTCATCGGACATCTTCCTCAAGGAGGCCCTTCGTGCACGCGCTGCGTACCTATGATTATGCGGTCATTCGTGTCGTACCGCGCGTCGAGCGCGGCGAGTTCGTGAATGCCGGGATCATTCTGTCTTGCGATGTCGAGCGCATTTTGCTGGCCGCCATCGAGTTGGACGAAAAGGCGCTGCTCGCCATCGACTCGCGCGTGGAGTTGGACCTCGTCAGACGCACGCTGCAGAGCATTCCCGCGATTTGCGCCGGCGGAGAAGCCGCGGGCGACATCGGAAAGCTGTCCGCGCGCGAGCGCTTTCATTGGCTGGTCGCGCCGCGCAGCACGATTGTGCAAACCTCGCCCGTGCATACGGGCCAATGTTCCGATCCCGAAGCCGCGCTGGAACACCTGATGCGAACGATGGTTCGGCGCTGACCGGTGCGCGAGCCGGTCTCTATCACTACGCCGGAGCGGCCGCGATCTAGTTGCCGCCCGAACGCAGCGCCGCGGCGGCATCGGCCAGTCCGAACCCGTAGCCGGCGTCCCAGGTGGCTGGTCCCAAGGGTACGGCGGTGCTGCGCAGCGCCTTGAGCACCTGGGCACGATTAAATCCCGCGCTTTCGAGCAGCGCCACCGCGCCGGCGATCGAGGGTACGGCGGCGGAAGTCCCGCAGAACTGATTGTTGGTGAGCGTCTTGCCATCGCTGAAAGGAACGGTGACGCAGTCCGGGGCAACCAAATCGGGTTTTGCAATCTGCAGCGGGGCGGCGAGGCGCGTGTAATCGAAACCGTCCGGCGCGGCCGCATCCGCGGCGGCCTGGAAATCAATGCGAAACGGGCCATGGTTTGACCACGTCTCAAGCGTGCGCGGCGACAGCGCGAAGGTGGCACCCACGACCAGAGCGTCCGCAATATCGCCGATCGAGCCGCCCGCGAGCCCGGAGCTGGCGTGCGCCAGTGGCTGGCATTCGATGTTGCAAGTCACGCTCCCTTCCGTGACCTGCACCACCAGGCCTCGAGCCGAACCTGAATCCAGAGCTACGGCCAGCCGCACCACTTGTGCGGCCCCCGTCGCATTGGTGTAGTCAAGGAGCAGCGTCGGGTCGGATTCACTGCTCATCTGAGTCAGCACTTGCGAATTGGCGTCCAGCAGGTATGCGGTCAGCGCACGGTTGGCCGGATCGTGCGGCGGATCATTCCAATTCAGGATGAGTCTTAAACGATTGTTGGCGGGCAGCGTGATGGCATTGAACGCATCGCTTGCACCGCCGCTCGCGATCCCGAAGTCGAGCAGCATCGTCTGCGCGCCGGCGATGATCGCCGCCGTGGGCACAAAGGAGCCTTGCCAGTAGCCCCCATTCTGTTCGTTGCCGGAAAGATGAACGAATACCATTCGATCGTTCGCCGTTTCCAACTGGGCTATGGACGCGGCGGTGACATCCGGATAGAACTGGCCGGAGAATAAAATATCGTCGACGATGATATCGGCGTGAAAGTTGTTTCCCAAATCCTGAACGCAGCCATTGAAATCAAGATCGACCCCGTCGCAGAATCCGAGCAGGGCGTCGGGCGCATGTTGATGAACGAGTTCGAGCATCCAGCTCCCCTCATCGAGGGCGCCCGCGGTGTTCTGGCTGATGTAAATCCCGGCGGGCAGCACACCCGCAACTTGATAGGAAGCGAGGTTGACGACGCCGGTGCTGATGACGCCCACGCGTACGCCGCCGCCGCGAAATCCCGCTGCGCGCAGCTGGTCCAGGTGCAGGACGGCATCCGCTTCGCTGGTGATGGGAGGGCCGCTCAGCGACGTCGCAGCGGCAGGCGGACTGTTTGCGCCGCCCAAGCCGCCGCCGCAAGCACTCAAGCCCATCGCCGCCGTAGCGATGCAGATTGCGGCGCGCACTAGCTGAGCCTGCCAATGGCGGCGGAGCGGCCTCGCGAAAACTGCATTTCTCCCCCTATTGCGATGCAGCGGGCGCATCACGGCCGCACGACATAATCGAGTTCGTCGAGGAGCCTCGACGGGATCCCAAGGCCTAGCTTCCGCGGAACACCGTGTTCAAGGTATTTCCGGAGGCCGCGTCGGCGAATCCATCGAACTTACCCTGCTCGACGATGAGTTTCGCGGCGCGCATGAAGCCGCCCCAGGCCGCACGCGCCAGCGCCCCGCCGACGCTCACGCGCCGCACGCCCAATGCCGCGATTTCGGGCATGCTCAGGTCCGCGTTGAAGCCAATCAACAGGTTGACGGGTTTCGGTGCGACGGCTGCTACGACGGCGGAGATTTGTTCCGTCGTGCGAATTCCCGGCGCGTACAAACAGTCGGCTCCTGCGTTCGCGTAGCCTTTGAGTCTGGCGATGGTCTGCTCGATATCGGGTTGCCCGACCAGGAAACACTCGGCGCGGCCGATCAACATCGTGTCGCTGCCGGCTTTGTCGATCGCTTTGCGGGCCGCGCGCATTCGATCGATCGCCGCGTCGAAATCGAACAGAGGTTTGGATGCATCGCCGGTCGAGTCTTCAATGGACAGTCCCGCGACACCGGTTTCCACGGCGAGGCGCACACTCTCGGCGAGACCTGCGGCATCCGGCGCAAATCCATGCTCGAAATCAGCGTTGATGGGCAAATCCGTGGCCTCGACCATCTCGGTCAGATGATCCAATACGCGATCCCGGGACATCGCGCCATCGCGATGACCATGCGACCATGCGAATCCCGAACTCGTGGTGGCGAGCGCCTTGAAACCCAGAGTTTGCAGGTAGCGCGCGCTGCCCACATCCCACGGGTTGGGAAGGACGAAGCAGCCCTCTTGATGCAGGCGATGAAATGCGCGCCGCTTGTCGGCGATGCTCGGTCGAACGTGCGGCATGCAAAACTCCTAGCGCTTGATCGCGCGATAGCCGATATCAAGCCGGTACTGCACCAAATTCCAATGAATCGTATGCACGAGATTGTATGCCTGAAGCTGCGCATCTTTCACGCTGCTTCCCAAGCCGACGGCGCAAAGTACGCGCCCGCCCGCCGTGACGATCTGCGCGCCTTCACGGCGGGTGCCGCCATGAAACACCTTCCCGGGAAGCGCCGCTGCCGCCTCGAGACCGCTGATCGGATCGCCTTTGCGGAAAGCGTCCGGGTAGCCGCCCGCAGCCATGACCACGCCGAGCGCCGCGCGCGTGTCCCACCGAATCTCGTGCCCCTGCAGGGTGCCGGCAAGCGCCGCCTCGCACAGCTCGACCAGATCGCTTTGCAGGCGCATCAAGATCGGCTGCGCT
>Ga0210398_10004735_pt1 | contig 12726 bp, 13 predicted proteins | sample IncBWC4OmetaG_FD_161047 | JGI IMG/M metagenome (GOLD analysis project Ga0210398, IMG submission 161047) | Forest soil microbial communities from Barre Woods Harvard Forest LTER site, Petersham, Massachusetts, United States - Inc-BW-C-4-O | ecosystem: Environmental > Terrestrial > Soil >... | reverse complement strand
GATGACGGTCACGAGGAACAGCAGAAACGTGATGCCGCCCATGCACCAGGTGAAGCGCAGGCGGACGGTGTGCTTCTGCACTTTCGACGGATGCAGATGCAGCCACACATTGCCGGAGACCATCAGGATCCGGTTGCGCGGCGTGTCCTCGTAGCCGTGCCTGAATATGGACTGCCAAGCCTGCGAATCGGTTATCTGGCGTTTGGTTTCGTTCCAGTCAAACTTAGCCATCCGTTACCACCCAAAACTCCATGGAGGCGCCGAAGCGAGCGCGCTCACCGCAATTTCAGCAAAATCTGTAGAAAAATTCCAACTCTTACGACTTTGTGCTCGCAAGCATGCTCGAAATCCGGCGTAAGGCTACCTAATTTTGCCCGATCTCTGCAACAAAGAATGCTCATTTAAATGAGGATTTTGCACTTGATGAATCATCGTCGCCGCCTCTTCCCCTCTCCCGTTGGGAGAGGGGAAGAGCAGTCGGCGGCGCCTGGGGCCGTGGTGTTGAGCAGCACCGAGCGAGGCTGGTCGGTGCGTCGGAAGCGGCCGAACTGCGACAAACTTATTTCCCTGTCCCGCTCAGCGGCACCTTCTGCATACCACCGTTCCCGTTGTCAGTAATTGTCAGCGTTCCGGTCTGCTTCATAGGCGACGCACTCGGAGTAAGCTTAACTCAAACGAAGTGACGTTTAGGGCTTATTCGGCGCCGCGGCGGAAGCGGCTGAAGATTGCGACGATCAGGCCCCACAGCACCATCAGCACTGCGATTCCGATCACGCCCAGGCCGACGCCGGCCAGGATTCCTGTCGCGCACAGCACCGCGCCGATTACGAATAGCGGGATTGCGAATGCGATCGGGTTGAACGGATCGTTGCGCGCTGCCCGCTCGACCATCGCCGCCGCCTGCTCGGACGTGCCGGCGTCCTCGTTGCTCTCTTTCAGCAGGCTCACCGCGTAGTCGGTGAGTTCCTGGCGATTGGGCATCGCGCGCAGACGGTCGGCCAGCTCCTTGGCGAGCTGCTCGACGCGTTCGTCGTTCTCCTGGGATTCCGGGTCGGGTTTGTTGGATTCAGCCACGCTGCGCTAAAGGCTCAACTGTTTTTGCGCGCGATGATCACCGTGTGTACCGACATCGGGCTGATTTTTTCGTTGCGCTCCAGCGTGATCGGATGATCCTTGAGCACGTCCTTCTTGCGCAGCTTGGTGGTCCATCCGAGTTGCCGCGTGATCGGATTGACGATCGTGTTGAGCGCCGCGACCGCCTTGTTCGCGCTCTGGAAGTGCGTGGTAATCGCGATGCGTCCTCCCGGCTTACACACGCGCACCATCTCCGACATCATCCGATACGGATCGGGCACGACGGTCAGCACGTGGAACGACGTAACGTAGTCGAAGCTGTTGTCGGGATAGTCGAGATTCAGCGCATCGCCGAGGCTGAGCTCGATATGTTTCCAGCCGTTTTCGGTGACGCGTTTCTTCGCGCGCGCCAGCATGTCGGCTGACGGATCGATCGCGACGACGTGCGCGTACGGCGGATATCCGTCGAGCGCGATTCCGGTGCCGACACCTACTTCGAGCACGCGGTTGCCGGGCCTGAGATTCAGGCTCTCGATAACCTCATGCTCTCGATCGACAAAAACCCGGCCGAAGAAAAAATCATAGAAGCGCGCGAGGTCGGAATAGACGCGGCTTTCGTGCGGTTGGGACATCGGGGAAGCTCCCTCGGGTTGGGCAACAGCCCACGAGATCAGTGCGCGACTGGACGTTCAACGCGTCGCGTCAGGCCGCCGCGTTGATTCCTCGCAACTGACGTTTGACGGAGGTTATATCACGTTTGCGAAATCGCCACTGGCGACCTTTCTTGAAGGCCGGAATAATGTTGCGCCGTGCAAATTCATTCACGGTGTCCGGGCTCAGGTCGAGCATGAACGCGACTTCGCGGGAATTCAGCAGTATGTCGTCTTTATCGGCCATGCTAGTCCAACAAGACGCCTTTCAGGGATTTTGTCGGGACGCGATTTTTTAGTATGCGCCCGCTGCGGAAGTCAAGGTAAGAGCCGCCAAGAACAAGAAAGTCTGCCCACAGTCCAAGGAAATCGTGACGGTTCAATTTAGCTCTTTTAGCTTTATTAACGGCGACTAAACACTAATACGAGCCAGCTTGCGCATCGAAATCCGGTAGTCGTACCATGCCCTTGTAACCACAATACATGAAAACAGGCCGGTCAGCACTCCGACACAAAGAGTGACTGCGAAGCCCTTCACCGGTCCGGTTCCGAATTGAAACAGAATCAATCCCGCCGCGAAGGTCGAAATGTTAGAATCGCGAATCGCTGACCACGCGCGTTCATAGCCGAGCTTTACGGCCTCGCGCGGCGACTTCCCGTTGCGCAACTCCTCGCGCATGCGCTCGTTCACCAGCACGTTGGCGTCCACCGACATGCCGAGCGTCAGCACGATTCCGGCGATGCCCGGTAAGGTCAGCGTCGCGCCGAGCGCAGCCATCACGCAGATCAGCAACAGGATGTTCAGTGACAACCCGAAGTCGGCGAGCAGGCCGGCGCCGCTGTAGTACAGCGCCATGAAGATCAGCACGGCGCCTGCGCCAATCACGAATGACATCTCGCCCTGCCGAATCGAATCGCGGCCGAGCGACGGACCGACTGTTCGCTCCTCTTCGATTTCGACCGGCGCCGGCAGCGCGCCCGACTTCAACACGATCGCGAGATCGTGCGCTTCTTCCATCGAGAAGCGTCCCGTGATTTGCACGTGACCGCCGGGAATTCGTTCCTTGATAACCGGCGCTTCGTAAACCGTGTTGTCGAGCACGATCGCCATCCGCCGCCCGACGTTCTCCGCCGTCATCGCGTCGAAGATCCCGGCGCCGCGATTGTCCAGCTCGACTGCAACGTAAGGACCCTCGAGCCGCGCGCCGGGACGCACCCGCGCGTCGGTCACGACGTCACCCGTCAGCAGCACCGGAGATTCGAGCAGGAAAGGTTCCTTTCCTCCGGTCTCCGACTTGCCATAGACGATTTCGTCGCCGGCCGGCGGACCATTCTTGATCGCGTCCTGAACATTATTTGTGTCGTCGACCAGTTTGAACTCGAGCACCGCAGTCTTGCCGATCAGTTCTTTCGCGCGCTCGGGGTCCTGGATACCCGGAAGTTGCACTAAAATTTCGTTGTCGCCTTCTTTGGCGACGGTGGTTTCGCGCACGCCGAGCTGGTCGATTCGGTTGCGAATCGTTTCGAGCGCCTGGTCCATCGCGTTGCTTCTAATCGTCGCCTCCTCCTGCGGCCTGAAGTTGAGCGAGTACGCCGAACCGGGACCGGACGAATCGGTGTTGCTCGAAACGATCAAATCCGGGAACGATTTCTGCGCGAGGTCAAGGAACGCCGAACGATCGCCGCTCGACTTGAGCTTGACCGTCGGGTTGCCGGAGGCGTCCATTGCGACATCGCCGTCTATTTTGTTGTCCTTGAGCTCTTTCTTGAGGTCGTCGGCGCGCCGGCGCAGTTGCGTTTTCACCGCCTCGTCGAGCTTCACCGCCATCAGCAGATGCGTCCCGCCTTGCAAGTCGAGACCGAGCTGAATTTTGGTCGCGCCGAATCCGGCCTTGAACCAATCCGGCAGGTCGACGTTGAGGCTCGGCAGCAGAATCAGGATCGCCGCCAGCACGATAGCGCCGGCCAGGTAGATGCGGGTGAGGCCGCTGCCGTTGGTGAAATGCATATAGAGAAAGGACACGATCAGCACCATCAGGATCAGGATCGGTCCGAAACTTTGAGTCTGTTCCACTATGATGAAGCCTCTACTTGTCGTCTTTCTTCGCGGACGCCTTATAGCTCGACATCCCGGCGATTTGCGATCGCTCGACCCGCAACCTGACATTGGGCGCGACTTCAAGCGTGATCACTTTGTCGCCGGCGTCCTGTATCCGCCCGATGATCCCGCCGGTCGTCACGACTTCGTCGTTGCGCTTGAGCGCGCTCAGCATCTTGGCCTGCTCCTGCGCCTTCTTGTTCTGCGGCCGGAAGACCAGGAAGTACATGACGGCGACCACCAGCGCCATGATTGGCCCCGGCCCGGTCATCAACTGCTGGACGAACGACGGATTATCGGCCGGCGCGCCGGCGGCGGCCTGCGCCCATGCGGTACCTTCGAACAACATCAGATCACGTCCTTGGAATCGATCACAAAGTTCAAGCTACAAGTCTCCTGGAGTTGCCGGCCCGGCCTCACGCCATGCTGCCGATGTAACCATCGCGTACGCCGTGAAATTCCCGGATGCGATAGCATCGCGGCATTCGCGCATCAAGCTCGCGTAGAAGTGCAGATTATGCTCCGTCAAGGCGCGCGCCGCGAGTATCTCGCCCGACAAATATAGATGACGCAGGTAGGCGCGTGAATGGGTCCGGCACGGGCGGCATTCGCAGGCCGGATCCATCGGCATCGAGTCGCGCGCGTGCGCAGCCTGCTTGATCGATACGGCGCCCTTGCTGGTGAAGGCCATCCCGTTGCGCGCATTTCGCGTCGGCAGCACGCAGTCGAACAGGTCGAAGCCCATCGCCACTGCGGCGAGCAGGTCCGACGGCGTGCCGACGCCCATCAGGTAGCGCGGCTTGTCCGCCGGCATCATCGACGCGGACAGCGCCGCCATCTCGAGCATCGCCGCCTTCGGCTCGCCGACTGAGAGGCCGCCCGCTGCGTAACCGTCGAAAGCAATCGAGGTAATCTGCGCCCCACTGGCTTTGCGCAGATCCCCGAAAATGCTGCCCTGGATGATCCCAAACAGCGCTTGCGTCGTACTTTTGCGCGCCGCCAGGCTGCGCTCGGCCCATCGCGCGGTGAGCTCGAGCGACTTGAGCGCGCGCCGATGCTCGGCGGGGAAAGGCGTGCATTCGTCGAGGGCCATCATGATGTCGGCGCCGAGCTGTTCCTGGATATCGATCGCGCTTTCGGGCGAGAGCATCAAAGGCGCGCCGTCGAGGTGCGACCGGAAACGGATCCCGTCTTCATTGATCGAATTGATCTTCGCCAGGCTCATCGCCTGAAAGCCGCCCGAGTCGGTCAGCACCGCGCCGGGAAATCCCATGAAGCGCGCGACTCCGCCCATCTCGCGGATCAGCTCGGCGCCCGGCCGAATCGCGAGATGGTACGCGTTGGCCAGCACCATCGTGTAGCCCATCGACCACAACTCGTCGGGCGCCATCGCTTTGACCGCGGCGCGCGTGCCGACCGGCATGAAGGCGGGCGTCGCGATCGCGCCGCGCGGAGTCACGATCCGTCCGCTGCGCGCGTCGCCTTCCACCGCAGTCACGCTGAATTCGATCGGCCCGTTCACAGGATTAACATCGCATCGCCGTAGCTGAGAAAGCGGTAGCGATGACGAATCGCTTCGCGATACGCGGCGAGAAGCTGATCGCGTCCGGCAAACGCCATCGCCAGCGCGAGCACCGTCGTTCGCGGCATGTGGAAGTTCGTTAGCATCGCGTTTGCCAGCTTGAAGCGAAAGCCCGGATGAATAAAGAGCCCGGTGAATCCCTCGACGTCGCCGGTAATCGCCCACGACTCGAGCGCGCGGGTCGAGCTGGTGCCGACCGTGATGATTCGCCCGCCGACTCGGCGCGCAAGTTCGACGGCGGTCTGCGTCGCGGGCGGAATCGTGTACCACTCGGATTCCATCGTGTGACTCTCGACTTCGACGGCGCGGACCGGCGCGAAAGTGCCGGGACCGATGTGCAACGTCACCTTCGCCGTGCGAATACCCGCATCAGCCAGCGCCTTGAAGACCTCGTCGGTGAAGTGCAGGCCGGCAGTAGGGGCCGCGATCGCGCCAGGCTGTGCGGCATACACCGTCTGGTAGTCGTCGATGTCCGCGGGCCCAACCGTGCGATGTATATAATGAGGCAGCGCGAGCGTGCCGTCGCGCTGGAGTATCTGCTCGATCGAAGTATCGCCCTCGCTCACAACGATCGGCCGTCCCGGGCGCGCGTAGCCGGTGATTCTCAGCGCATGACCGTCGCCCAGGATAAGGCGAGAGTTGTCCTTCAGCACGCGATGCGTCCGTACCAGCGCGAGCCACGCGCCCGCGGGACCCTCGAGATGGCCGGCCGGCCGCACCATCAGCAACTCGACGCGTCCGCCCGATTCCTTCTGCGCGAACAGCCGCGCCGGCAATACGCGCGTATCATTCAGGACGATCAAGTCGCCTTCGCGCAGATGACGCACCAGTTTGTAGAAGCGGGAATGCTCGACTGATTTGGCTTTGCGATCGAGCACGAGCAGGCGCGCCTCGTCCCGGCGCGCCAGCGGCTCCTGCGCAATCAGTTCTTCAGGCAAATCGTAGTCGAGTTCGGAAAGCCGCATTCAAGACGATCTTTATTTCTGAGTTTTCAGGACGGGATGAGTGTCCTTAGTGCAGCGATGATATGTAGTCTTGGAACCATCGAGACCGATCTCGGCCAACTCATCCTCACTAACCACCTGATAATGTTTCTTGTCACCGGTGATGAAGGTCGCATGCGTCTTGCCCGGGTCTTCACAGCCGCCGGGACCACAAAAGACGATGGAGTATTTGCCGTCCGATCCATAATGCATGATCTGCAGTCCAAATCCTTCGTCGCACTTTTCTTTCCAGAAACCGGTGAAGTTTTTGCTAGCGTCGCGTTCTCCCGGATAGTTGTCAGCCTCCGCCTTCTCGCGAATATCTGCGCGGATGCCGCCAACCGTCTTGTGGAAATCAGATGCAGGCTGAGCTCCGTAATCGTAGATGGTCCCGGTACCCGCCTTTTTCGCGTAGGGGCCAACCCAAAAGAGAGTCCAGCCGTCGACCGCTATCGAATCGTCCAGTCGAGCGGTCGCGACTTTGGATAGACGGCCAGAGTAATTCAGCCTTTGCCAGCCGCCTTCATTCTCCGGCTTTCCTTTCGGTCCTGCGGTTAGCGCAAGTTCGTACTCAACGACATCCGGAGCCTCGACCTTCAGAGTTCCTTTCAGATGCACGGGCGCAGGGATTAACCACTGCGCGCTTGGGGTGGCAACCTGGATGCCGGTTTCTTCCTGTGAGAAGGCTATCTTGTGGACGCCTTTGAGACCGGCAGCACCGCCAGGAAGAGCAGCGCCGAGCAAGTGGAGCACAGCCTGATAGTGGAGGACTACATTATCGATTGCGTCGATCTCGTAACCTTGCGTTGCTATGTTCCCTTGGATAGCGAGGACGCGTCCGCCGATCATGAAAATCTTCCCGGTTTTAGTGGCGCCTCCTTCGGAGGTCTCGGCATCGATCTGAATATCCGCCGAGTCCTTGTCGAACTGGCCATGCCATAGCGCGTAGTAACCTGGATGGTCCGGCGATGTGACCTTCAGGGTGAACACGTTGAATTCGGACCAGGAAGTGGGTTTGCCGCAAGGGTCCGCACATGGACCATCGGCAGCCCGGGCCAACGAGACGAAACCGAAAGATAGAACGATCGAAAAACACGCCGCAAGAATGAGGCGCAATATCTTCACTGAAAATCCTCCACGAAATCCAGCGGATCGAGCACGAGCAGACGCGCCTCGTCGCGACGAGCCAGCGGCTCCTGCGCAATCAGTTCTTCAGGCAAATCGTAGTCGAGTTCGGAAAGCCGCATCGGAGGCGAAACAGACTCTCGACAGATACCAGCCCGCGAGTGCCCGCGCTATGTGCTGCCGGCGGAAATCGTTGATCAGAATGGATAGTTGATGCCGGAGAAGACGGCGGCGCCTTCGCCACCCCATCCGACGTCAACGAAGCCGACTACGAACGGTTCCGCAATCGCGCGAAATCCGATGCCGCCGACCGGGTGCAATTCCGAGAACGGGTTGTAGGCCAAATTGTGCGCGACTCGTCCGGCTTCGGCGAATGGCGCCAGTTCCAGGATGCCATGGGTGCCGAAGATGGTCTTGTCCCAGACTCGCGTGCGCATCTCGACGTTCATCACGAACAAGTTGTTGTCGATGAAGCGGCCGGCGCCGTAGCCGCGCAGAGTTTCCTGATCGGTCAGCAAGCTCTCGTCGCCGCCGAGTCGAGCTTGCGACCAGAATGGAATCTCGCCGTTGACCGGCTCGTATTCGTTAAATACGTGACCGGCAAACGTGATGCGCTCGCCCACGGTATAATACTGACGCAGCTCTCCGCCAAAGCGGTTGTACGAAATCGAGCTGCCGAATCTGCGATCCGCAATACCGTAATAGGCGCGGGCGAGCGTGCCCGAGCGCGGGATATCCACCGAGTCGCGCGAGTCGTATTGGAGCATCCACTGCGACAGAACTTCGCTGCCCCCGTTGAGGCCCTTCTGATGCGGGAACTGCGTGAAGATTGACGGCACCGAAGTGAAGCCGCCTTCCTCGATTCGCACATAGCGCGGACGTTCCATCATCGAGAGCTGCAGCTGGTCGGTGAAGTTTAAGCCGAAAATCGCCTCTCCGTAGATTTGCTTGGTCGTGTAGTTGCTCTGGTTTCCCTCGTGAGAATGATTGCCAGTCCCGAAGAAGCGCTCGGTTGGGTCCTTTTCGAAAAAGAAGCGCCCTTCAAACGACCACCACTTCTTGTGCTGACGGCCGGTCTGATAATCGATATCAACGTCGCGCGCGATCGTTTCCTGCGCACCAGCGACCGCATACCAATTCGTATCCGATGAGGGATAGGCCAGGTAACGGAAGTTGCCGCCCGGTCCGAGCGTGCTGTTAGCGTTGATATCGGGCGCAAAGATGTTGGTGATCTCGCCCTTGTCGTCGGTGAAGAGCCAGACCGGCAGCACGCCGTACGTGACGCCGCCGTTCGGGTCGGTCGCGACTTCGGGTACCGGGATGAACGGCCACGAATTTGGGTCCTGGATTTTGAACGAGCTCCAGTCGTATTGCGGCATCTTCCAGGTGCTGGGTTCCAGCAACGAGAACGATTGGGACGGCGATGTCGGAACAGTTGCGGGCGGCGTCGAAGTCGCTAAGGACGTGGCCGGGGTTGATGAGTCGGCGCGTGCCGTAGCGGCCACGATAGCAAGAGTTGTGATTAAGATAAGGGAGGCGAGGACGCGCCGCATGATGAGATCCTGGAACTAAGCTTTATCTTTTAGCATTCGGTTACTCTCCCGCCGCTTCGCCCCCCCGCAACCCAAGCGCTCGGATCCGTCCGAGCCCACAGCACCGAACGATGGTCAAAAGTGACAGGCTTGCACGCAGTGATCAACCCTACTGACGCGTTTGCTGCAAGGAATTTCCTGAACGAATCGTCATATACGTGCGGGCGCTTTTCGGCGACGCAGTAAATGTGCAAGGATTCGAAACCAAGCGGGAAATTTCCTCAAAGGAGTTTTTGTAATGGCGAAAGCTGACGGCGGAGAATTAATCGCGCGCGTGATGCGCGAAAATCGTGTGAAATATTGTTTCGCGATCAACGGCGGCCATCTGTTCCCGATCCTCGGCCAGTTGCGCAATCACGACATCAAGCTCATCCACATGCGCCACGAACAGGCCACCGCCTACGCCGCCGACGCTTACGCGCGTACCTCCGGCGAGGTCGGAGTGTGCATGGTCACCGCGGGATGCGGCCTGACCAACGCGGTGACCGGACTGTGTGTCGCGGGACTGACGAATAGCGCCGTAGTCTGCATCTCGGGGCAGCATCCCAATACCGAAGATCATCTCGGCTCGTTCCAGGAGGCCTACGGCTCCGAAGTCGTCGATAGTTTCTCGAAGTTCACCAAGCGGGTGACCGACTGGTCCACGATTCAGTTCGATCTGCGCTCCGCGTTTCGCGAGGCGATCTCGCCGCCGCAGGGCGTCGCGCTGTTCGAGATTCCGCAGAACATTTTGTATCACCACGAAGAAGACTCGGGGCAGCGCAAGGGCGCGCGCGAGTTTACGATGGACGACGTCCGCTCGGCCGGCGACCCTGCGAAGATCGATCGCGCGCTCGAGATGCTGGTGGCGGCCGAGCGTCCGCTGATCGCATGCGGCGACGGTGTGTTCTGGTCGCAGGCGGGCGCCGAGATGCGCGAGTTCGTCGAGCTGACGAACATCCCGATTTATGCGCGTCGCGCCGGGCAGGGCGTCGTGTCGGAAGAGCATCCGCTGGCAATTCGCGGCGCGTTCAAGAAGCCGTTTACCGGCGGCGCAGACGTGGTAGTCGCAATCGGCTTCCGCTTCTGGAGCGGCGAGCATTTCGGCCAACCGCCGACGTGGACCGACAAGGCCAAGTACATCCAGATCGACCCAACTCCGACGCGCATCGGATGGCAGGTCAACGCGGACCTGCCGATGGTCGGCGATCCGAAGATCGTGCTGCAGCAAATGATCAAGCGGATCAAGGAACTCAAACTCGACTTCACGAAGAACAAAACGTCGCCGTGGGTCAAGCAGGTCTGGGAGACGCGCCAGCGCTTTGACAATACGATCAAGGAACAGAACTCCAAGGTCTCGAAGAACCAGCCGATTCATCCGGCGCGCCTGTGCGAGGACCTGATCACCGTGCTCGACAAAAACGCGACCACCGTCATCGACAGCTTCACGCTCTCGGGATGGATGAGCCGCGCGTTCACCTGCCGCTTCATGGGCCAGGTGGTGGACGCGGGGCCCCTCGCTCCGGTCGGTCATGGGGTCGGGATGGGCATCGGCGCGCAACTCGCGCGGCCGGGTCAGCAGGTCGTCGTTATCAGCGGCGACGGCGGACTCGGAATCGGCGGCTGGGACATGGAGACGGCGGCGCGCTACAAGCTGCCGGTCATAACGGTGCTGTGGAACAACAGCTCGTGGGGTCCGAACTTCGATCAGATGCCTGGGCTGAAGGGCCGCACCGATCCGTTCAACATGCTGCCGAACATCCGCTACGACAAAATCTTCGCCGAGATGGGATGTCATGGCGAGCAGGTCGAGACCAACGAGCAGATCATTCCGGCGCTCGAGCGCGCGTTCAAGTCCGGCAAGCCGGCGCTGATCAACGTTATCGGCGACGTCGCAGTCGGCAACGCAACGCTGGGCGGCAACCTGCTGGGCTCGACGGGATCGAACTAAGCGGACGTCGCATCCGAAAAATTCTGTTCCCCCTTTCCGTCCCGGAAAGGGGGCCAGGGGGATAGGATCGCACGATTCCACAACTTTTCTGTTCCCCCTTCCCCATTCATTCTGGGGAAGGGGCTAGGGGTTAGGGTTCTGCCTCCGCAGCGCCGCCCGAATCGCGAAAATCACGGACGCCAAATCATTCCGCACCGATACGTTCGACAGCCTCAGCACCCGGATCCCGCAGCGCATGAAATAGTCGTCACGCATTCTGTCATATCCTTGTTGCGCGCGATGCGGACTTCCATCGATCTCCACCACCAGCCGCGCGGCATGACAATAGAAATCCACAATGTACGGCGCGAGCACCTGCTGTCGCCTGAAATGCGCCCCTAACCGATTACCGCGAAGCTCCTGCCAAATGACGCGCTCCTCAGGAGTCATGCGTTCTCGCAATTCCAATGCGCGACGCATCAGTTCCGGATTTCTCTGTTCACGCAGAGTCAACGGTGGCATCTGGCGGTTACTAGCATTGAGATGCGGCGAAAGAAACGACCCTAACCCCGACCCCTTCCCCAGAAAAAATGGGGAAGGGGAAGCAGAAGAGTTATGGAATCGCGCTGTCCTATCCCCCTAGCCCCCTTTCCAGGGTGGAAAGGGGGAACAGGAATTGTCCCCTGAGCGTTTCCGTGGTGGAAAAGGGGGAACAGGAATTGTTCCCTGAGCGTTTCAGTGGTGGAAAAGGGGAACTTGAACCTTTCTTTGATCCTTGCCGGGATGGAAAGAGGGAACCCGAATCTTTTCTCTGATCCCCCCTTTCCGGACCGGAAAGGGGGTTAGGGGGATAGGACGGCGGCGCGCGCGGATGAGTTTTTTCTCTGGTTCCCCTTCCCCATTCTTTCTGGGGAAGGGGCTAGGGGTTAGGGTTCGGCCTCCGCAGCGCCACTCGAATCGCAGCGCCCCATCGCCGTAACCAACAAACGGTGGACAGTGGCGGCGACGCGTCTCCCCAATCAGGAGGGGATGAACTCTTCGGCCTGATCAAACCCTCACGCAACGTGCTAGATAACTATTGTGGATGCCGTTCAATCAAGCCGCCCTCGCTCTCCACGATTATCAGGCGAAGCCCGGTTATTAATTTTGACGGAACAAAACTACCGACTGTGGTACGCCCATCCCTGAACCACTGCATATGGTATAAATTGTCCGTTTCTCACATGTCCCGATCCTTAAAATGAAAGCCAAAGTCGCACTCTTAATCCTCGCCGCGACCCTCTTTGCTTGCAAAGCTGCGCCGACCTGCCCGGCCGGCACGAGGCAGGTTGGCGAAGGCCCCCCAAATGGCTCGGAGATCGAGTGCGTCAAAACCGTCAACGGCCAGGACGTCAAAGATGGACCGTTCACGGTCTATCGCGATGACGGTTCGAAAATGATCCAGGGCGAGTATCACGACGGCAAGCAGAACGGCGAATGGACCCAGTGGTACGACAACGGCCAGAAGGCGTCGATTGATCACTACAAAGACGGCGTACAGGACGGCGAGCACACAGGCTGGTACACCAACGGTAAAATCTCCGCGATCGGAATCTACAAGGACGGCAAGCGCGACGGTGTCTGGAAGCGATGGGACCCGCAGGGTTTCAAGAACTGGGAAGAAACCTACAAGGACGACAAGAAAATCTCATGACCGCTGGACGGGTGAAGCGC